>Ga0208192_1000371_pt1 | contig 41051 bp, 47 predicted proteins | sample June2015DPH_13_1_2_FD_184711 | JGI IMG/M metagenome (GOLD analysis project Ga0208192, IMG submission 184711) | Peatland microbial communities from SPRUCE experiment site at the Marcell Experimental Forest, Minnesota, USA - June2015DPH_13_150... | ecosystem: Environmental > Terrestrial > Soil >... | reverse complement strand
CGGTTTTGCCTCCGGCTTCCTCCGGACCCCGCCTCACGGCGACGCCTTTGCCTTTGGCTACGGTTGGCGCCATCACCTCCGGGAAGGACTTTCACCTTCCAAGTCAGTGTTCATGCTGGGCGTACAAGGGCAACCGAGGCCATCTGAGCCTCGGTTGTGTCTTAACTCCCCACGTTGTCGGGTCGCAGATGCAGCCGAATCACAGCGAGATCTGCGATTGCAATCACCTGGCAGCTCGTCGGACTCGTATCCGGCAGGTCGCTGGTTCGAGTCCAGGCCAGATAGGGTGATCGTCGGCACCCTCACCTCAGCTCGCCGGGCTCGTCAGTTTCAGGTTTGAGATTGCAAGCTGAACCACAGATCGTTGGGCCGGTAGCCCGGAGGTCCCTGGTCCCCTGGCTCAGTCGGCTTCAGCCATTCCTTCCCCTTGGCGAGCACTACTCGCCTACCCTACCCCTGTCCGCCACAGAGTCCAGTCATCCAACCGCAATTCTTTGCGCGCCCAAATGTTCATAGGTCCGCCAGCTCCAAGTATCTGATCATTGACCTAGTTTCTCCTTGTATACTCCTTCTGCGCTTAACCCTTGATCAACCGTCCGCTTTTCCCGGCCCCGTCCAAGGATTCCGGCGGCTGGGCATCATCCCAGTCACAGGCATTGATGGGCACACGGGACAATCGCATTCCTCGTCGACCCTTTCAACACGATGGACGAACCCTTAGGCTGACTACGTTCACCCTTCGGAGGCAAGATGCCAGGTCTTGTTCAACAACGAGTCGAAGCCGCGAGAGCAGGTACAAATCCAACCGTCATTTGTCGTATGACGTCTGGTTGGGCGGTATTGTGCGATGTGCAGTTTCTGCGTGGGTACTCCATCCTCCTGGCAGATCCTGTTGCCTCCGACCTCAATGCCTTGGATAAGCAAGGGCGGATGCAGTACCTGCTCGACATGACCATTCTTGGAGATGCCTTGTTGGAAGTCACAGGAGCTTATCGAATCAACTACGAGATTCTTGGAAACTCGGAGCCCGCCCTGCACGCTCATGTCATTCCCCGTTACACGAACGAACCCGAATCGCTTCGGAATGGCCCAGCTTTCTTCTATGACAAGGCCTACCGCGAGTCAATCCGATTTGACTACGGCCGGGACCAAGAACTTATGGAGCAGATTTCCAATGCCATTCGTGGGCGCTTGTAGCAACCCGTGCAGGAGATCAGGCGGCCTCAAAGGGGAGCCGAGGTCATCCTGGCCGTATTCTTTGTTGTCCTCCAGCAAAGGCGACGTCAGATTTCAAGCTTAGAACAAGCAGATTTTCTCTACCTGTTGAGCTCGGATTTCCAAGATAGGCTTGTATCCAGCTGGTCGCTGCTTCCAGTCTTTTTCGGGCGGGGTCATGACTTGCGCGCTCACCTCAGCTTGTGGTGCCCGTTGAACCTCCAGTTCCCGATTCTCTCATGACTTCACGTGGTCGGCCCGATAGCCCAAAGGTCGTCGGTTCCGTGGCCCAGTCAGCCACGACGGACAAGTCCAGTCTCTGCAACCTGAGACGATGGACGCAATTGTACAGGTCGAACTTGACATTCCTCTCACAGGATAGATAGCCCCGCTTACATGTCCACTTCAGGATTCTCCAGTCTAAGAGGCTCTCATAATGGAGGCCATGATTTCTGCCTCACCCATTCGTCTTTGGCCAAAAGAGCACTGAGGATCGGCAAAATTACCAATCTTTCCGGCCGACCACGGTAGAATGCTTGCCAAGATCCAATTCTGTGACGGCCGCCAAGCTTGTGATTCAATCTTGCATGCTGCTTCAATTCAGGGAGCCGAGAATGACTACGGCCAATGCCTTCGACAAGAAAATCGCGTCTTATAAAGAGTACCAGAACGCTCCGTGGGGTAGGTTGCAATACACCCTGACGTCTGCGAATCTGGAACGCCATATCAAAGGCAAAACCCTCAGCATTCTGGATGCTGGCGGTGGAAATGGACTTGAAGCTATCACCCTGGTCCAGAAAGGGCATAAAGTCGTACTTCTCGACTCTTCGGCTGAAATGCTATCAGAGGCCCGAACGAACGCGCAAAACTACCGCCTTCCGGAGCCTATTGAATTCTGTCAAGGTGACATATCGTCAATCCCGCTGCTTTTCCCTGAGGCGAAGTTTGACGTTGTTCTCTGCCACAGCGTACTTCAATATCTCGATGATCTGGACACAGCTTTGCAGGCCCTAAGCTACGCTACCCGACCACAAGGATACATCTCCATCGTCTGCATCAACCGATACTCAGAGTCATACCGTCTTGCCTTACAACAGCTCGACTTGCAGGCAGCCTATTCTGCTCTCAATGCGGAGTCAATCGTCAGCACAATATTTGATGCGCCAATGAGAGCCTATGCTGCTGAGGATTTACGAATGCCACTACAGAAAGCGGGTTGCTCCATTGTGGGGCAATACGGCATCCGGTGTGTCAATGATTACATCCCGAACAACGACATGAAGAGTGACCCCAGGTTCTTTGCGGAGCTGGAAAAGCTAGAATATGCGATGAGCGACAAGTTTCCCTACTATCTTGTGGCGCGCTTCTTCCATGTCGTCGCACAAAAGGTTGTCCCGTGAGCTCGGATTCTGAAGCAATCGAAATGAGCCGACTAATCCACGATGTCTTAGCGGCCCTCAAAGGGGTAACTGGCTGGGCAAGAACGTATGCGCTCAAATTTGCGGAAACCCTTCTCGACCAGCGAGAGGGAAGGTCTTTTCGGATTTGACCAATCTAGAGAGGCTCCTGGACTCCGGGTTGACTCCTCCAACCGTTATGGATTTGAAATGATAACCATAAGACGACTCCAGATAGACGAAGTCGAACTTTTCAAACAGATAAGGCTTGCATCTCTGAGAGAGGCCTCATATGCATTTTCATCTACGTACGAGTCGGCCTTACTTCGGGGTGATGAAAGCTGGAGGAGTCAAGTAGAGGAATCTGCACAAGGAGCTGACAGAGCGACCTTCATTGCCTTTTTCGATAATAGACCCGCAGGAATTTCGTCACTATATCGAATCGCAGACAAGAAGGAAAAAGGTGAACTGTTACAAGTGTGGGTCGCTCCTGAATTCAGAGGAAAAAGAATTGCCTGGAACCTGATGGACACTGTCTTTATGTGGGCAGCTGAGAATGCGTTTGAAACAATCATAGCCCAGGTGACAAGGTCGAACATCAGAGCAATAAGGTTCTATCGGAAGTATGGTTTCATGATATCTGATGAGGTCCCGTTAGATAGTTCGGATACTGTAATACTGACATGGGAAATTGAATCGAAACATTCACACAAAGAGGATTCTGTTGCATAAGCGATCCCGCTGCGGCTTACGGTCAGAGGTTTCAAGCCATGACACGGCCCAAGCTTGGCCGGGTGCGGCTTCGGCGGTCGCTGGCGGCTCCTCTCCGACAAGGGGCCGTGCTACTTGTCGAGGGAATTGGGGCGGTTCCATGACACTCAGCGGACGGAGCACACCCTCGGGGCTCCATTCTATCCAATGATGGCCTTAGGTCGCGCTAGAAGCAGGGCCTGAACGCTAGCGCAGTGGTCGAGATCCTTGACGCCTTGGCGTCTTCGGGCGTCGATGCCTGCGTCGATGGCGGATGGGGCGTTGATGCCCTACTGGGACGTCAGACGCGAGAACACGATGAGCTCGACCTCGTTGTCAGCATTGATTGCGTCGCCACCATCCAAGACATTCTTGGATCCCAAAGCTTCACGCTTGAAGAAGATCAGCTTCCTGTTCGATTCGTCCTCGCTCATGTACGGCTCGGACACATTGACTTTCACACGGTCACATTCGACGCCGAAGGAGGTGGCCTTCAACCGCAGCCGAGCGGAAAAACGTTCCGGTATCCCCCATATGGCTTCGTGTCCGGGCGCATCGCCGACCGTAGAGTTCGTTGTATCTCCGCTGAGGTCCAGGTTCTCTGTCACCTAGGATACGAGCCTAAGGAGAAAGACATCCGCGACGTAGCAGCCTTATGTAAGGCATTTGGCATCGGTATCCCGACATCGTACCGATCATTGCTGGATCAGCAGTGAAGGCGCACGTGTCCCAAACGATCTTGGCACGTGACGCACAAAGGAATACCCTCTCGTTCAATTCGCGGTCTTGGTTCGCCGGGCACACTGCAACCGGAGGTCAGCAGGCGGCCTCGAAGGCGCCGAAAAGAGCGCTGAGGCTGGCACCTTTTGACGAAGTCTCATGACCCGGAGGTCGTTGGTTCCCCCCGGCCTGCGGCTGGGGCAGGCTGGCCCGGATCGCCAGGACGGGCGAGTCCAGCCCCCGCTACCTGAAACAGCGAACCCAACTGTCACAGTCCAGCTTGACGTTCTGCTCTGGCAGCAGGGATGTCAAGCGTGCCTTGACAACAATCGAGGCTAGTTCAGCCTCGGTTGCGTCTTTCTTCACCAGATAATTGCCCCCGCGATTCCTGGCTACTCAGTGAGCAGTTACCAGCCTTGATTCTCCGGTCAGCTCACGCCCTGACGCCTAAGCGGTCCTGCGTTTTATGTTCACCAAGCCATTCAAGGACAGATTCCCCGAAGCAGGAGGTGGAAGAGAGCATCCCGACGATCTGCATGTCGGCAGGGCCGCATCTAACGCAACTATTTGATCCCGAACAGAGGCCCAACGACGTGCTGGTGCTATACTGAATACGAACACGCCAGTTTCCACTCCCTCAAAAGCACGCTCAATTCCCAAGAATGAAAGACTTCAAGACGATACCCGTCGCTCTTCTCTTGCTCCCCGCGCTGTCAGTCAGTGCCTGTGGGGTCAACGCTAAGCCCGCTCCCTCCGTGACCCAAGCCGCCTCTCCAATCTCATCACTAACGGCAACGGAATTGCCCCCGTCAACCGCAGCAACGAGAAGCGCCACGACTGTACTTACGCCGACGGAGACCTCGTTGCCCATACTAGGTCGCCGGCCCATTGGAGGGTACTGGCCTCGCCTGGACATCATCCAGATCTCTGGAGGGCCCGACCCGGTGCCTGGCCTACTCTTCCACGTGCAAGTGAAGATCGTCTCTACACGCGACGAACCCGCTACCACTCTGCGCATTTTGATGCCAGATAGCATCAAGTTCGAGGGCGGAGCTGGAGAATGGCATCCATCTTCGATAAGCAATCCAGGCCAGTCTCATGACTCCTCGGTTGCGTCTCTGATCAAGAACCACCCCTACAATTTTGACTTTTCCGTCTGTGTCCTCTATTCGGGTCAGCATGTGACCTGGATCTTTGCATTCTCACAGCGTGCTTCTGGTGAAACGGATGCAGATTCAGTGTCCCTCAATTTCGTCACCACTGCGGACTCGGGCCGCGCAGTCCCAGGGTGGAATTGGAATGCCACTGCCCCTGCGGGCCCCCCCAAGCCTGTCATGCCCACTCCCGTTATCACGCCCGTATCTTGTCCCTAGATCAGCGTCAGTTCCACTGCCAAGCGAGGCCATTTGAGCCTCGGTTCTGTCTTTCTTGACCATTTTGCTGGGGCCCGGATTCCAGTCTAATCATGGAGGAATCAACAACTCGGATTCCCCGATCAACCGGTCGGGCTCACGACCGTCCGGTCGTTCGTTCCATTGCTAACCAAGCCATTTCGAGGATAGGATCCCGTACAGCAGGCCGCTGACGGGCATGTGATGGCGTTATGCACATCCCCTTGGCTTCCTTCGATGGAGCTATCTTTCCCCAAATAGATGACTTACGGCATGCCGGTGCTATACTGAATTCAAGCACGCCTCGGCCCCAGTCGGCCAAAGTTGCCTCAATTTCCCAGCAACAGAAATGCACAAGACGATACTGGTCGCTCTTCTCCTGATACCTGCGTTGGCACTTAGTGCCTGCGGGATCGGCGTCGTGACTATTCCCTCGGTGACAGAAGTCACCTCCACCATCACGTCCACACGTCAGCCGACTGGGACTCCTTTGCCAGACCTGGGTGGCCCGGGCATTGGAGGATACTCGCTTTTCCCCCTGAAGATCAGCCAGATCTACGCAGGGCCCGACCCGGTCACGGGCCGAGTAATGAACGTGCGAGTTCAGATCGTGTCCACGCGCGACGAACCGGATACCACCATCCGCATTCAGACGTTTTCGGATCGGCTAAAGCTCGAGGGGGGAGCCCCAGAGTGGCATGGATCTCTAGTCAGGAACCGACCCCAGACATTTGACTTCTCCGTCTGTGCTCTCTACCCGGGTCAGTATGTCATCTGGATCACTACATTCTCACAGCTCAGCCCTCGAGGCTCATACGGTGATTCACAAGTCCTTCACTTGGACAGCACTGTGGACTCCGGTCACGTGGTCGCGGGGTGGAAGTGGCGGCCCACTCCGCAGGGTACACCCCATCCCCTATTGCCCACTCCCGTCATGACGCCCGTAGTTTGTCCCTGAGGCCGGAGCCCCAGGTGGCTAAAGAGCCCAACATCGGGCCATGATTGAAGAAAAGGCATGAGCGAAGCAGCGGACGGCCTGGGAACGCTTTCAGCGGCTTGGTCGGCGCATGCCGATCGCCATGAGGATACTCGGGTAGGCATTCAATTCGCGGTCTCTTGCTCCGGGCAGCCAAGCCAGTACCACGAGTCAGCCAAGTGACTTCGCATGCTCAGGGCGATTCTGCGCGGTTGACTTTGGGGTGTATCCTCATAGATAAATGACTGTGAATCCAATAGGCAATCAGCGGAGCTGCTGCCTTCGATGAAGTCCCCTCCAAGACGGTCGGCAAGCCGATTTGGCCTAGCTAGTCTCTACGAAGGCTCGATTGGCTGCTTTGCCCGGACTGTGGTCATCTCGTTAATCGCAATTCCTTCCCTCTACGCAGGACTCCGACTGTACGACGCCTCTTGGACGCCAACAGGGCTAAAGGATCCTCAGCTCATTGCAGTCGTGGGTGAGAACTGGGCCGTCACTTCAGATGGCCAAGTGTTCCACAGTAGTGGAACATCTCAGTGGTTCTACATCGAGTGGGGAGATTGGAAGAGGGTGGACTACCGGAATCAGCAGGTCATCGCCTGGGGCCCAGCAGAGGGTGGACTTGATAACCTTGTGGTTCTCACCCCTGATGGACTGTGGTATGGCTGGCCCCCCGTCTTTCTTGGAGCCCCTCCAAACACCGAGCCAATCGACAGTGTTGGTGGGGCCCTCACGTGCCACGACTACTTCGATGTTCCCTACGCAATCTCAGCCCACCAGCTTGCTCTGTACGACAGGATGAGCAAGAACTGGGTCCTCAAGGTGCTTTCCCATGGCATCGTGGGCACCCCGGCGCCCTTCCGCTGTCGTCTCTACTTCATAGACCACGGTGGGCTTCGGTTTTTGCAAATCAACTCCAATAACATCGGAACTAGTTTGAATCTTGATCTCACTGAGGATTCCAGCAATCTCGGTTCTCCCGAAGTCATCCGTCAAGTTGCCTCCAACGGCGGTTATCTGTGGGTTGAGACAACGTCAGGCCGAGTGATCGAGGAGAGTCCCCTTCACATCACAGGACAACTGGATATCGAACTTCCCCGTCCTCCTGCTCTCTCTAACATGCGGCTTGTCGGTGGGACCATGGGTTCCACATTGTGGGGGGCAGGAGACCAGGGAATCTATCAGTTTGATCCGACGACAGGTGTCTGGAATTCGGTCCCCCTCCCGTCCGGCTCGCACCCGGAGATACCAAACTCGGTAAGCATTTCCACTTGGAGTTCGGAGCTTGCCGGCGGAGGTTGGGTCCGCTTGGCTATTGCGAAAGATCGACTTTACCGCCAGCGCGATATGGGGAACGTTCCCCTTTTGTGGACCTTGTCTTGCGCCGGACCCGCAACGCTTGCGATAGCGCTGCTCCTGGCCGCCCTTTGGCCAGGATTGGTCGCCATAATGGACAAGACGTTCAGTGTTCGCTCCTCATCAAACTGACACGAATTGTTGCCTCCGCCCGGCTGAGTGACCAGCAATTCATCTAGCAATAACGGTCCGCGAACCTTTCGCGAACCGCCTTGACATGAACGGATCAAACGGATACCCTTTCGATCAATTCGCGATCGTGATTCACCAGGCACGTTTCAATCAGAGGTCAGTAGGCAGCCTCGAGAGCCCAATAAGGGACGCTGAGGCTGGCACCTGTGGACGAAGTCTCATAACCCGGAGGTCGCTGGTTCGAGTCCAGCCCCCGCTACCTCAAAGTGCAACCGAGGCCTTTTGAGCCTCGGTTGTGTTGTTGAGTATCCAGTTCGCGCGGCGAAGTTTCCGGCCAAATCACAGTGGATTCAACACGCCGCAATCATTGATCAGCCCGCCGGACTCGTATCCAGCTGGTCCCAGGTTCCAATCCTGGGGGCGCCCCCTCCCCAACCATGGTCCACCAGCAGGCTCGTGCCCACGGCGCTTCGTCCGGCTATTCCACAGCTGGCATCTTGCGATGCGGTTTTCGGCTACTACAGGACAGCATGTTGAGTATAGTGCCCATGGAGCCGGATGGGTCCCCCACGGCGCAGGAGAATGGGGCTTGGTGGGTGTATCTTCTGAAGAGTGCTACCGGGAGTGGCAGGTCGGTCACACCCTTGGTGCCGAGAGCTCGAAGTATAGTCTGACCCGGTTGCCTGGAGGCACCAGAGACTGTCGTACCCCGGTGGGGAAGGACGCAAGGTAGAGTCTTTCATTCACAGGCATTCCTCTCGGTACACGAGGAGGAAGGCCATGGAGATCATGCATCCACATTGTTGTGGGCTGGACGTTCATCAGAAGATCGTGGTGGCCTGTGTGCGCCTGGTGGGCGCGCGAGGGAAGGTCACGACCGAGACCCGCACCTTCGGCACGGTGACGGAGGATGTGCTGGCACTCGCAGATTGGCTGAGCGAGTGCGGCGCGGCTCACGGGGCGATGGAAAGCACAGGCCTCTACCCTGCCCGACCGCCAGGGCGGGTTGGAAGCCGAAATACAACGTGCTCGAGCAAGACTCTGAATTGCTCCGGGCTAATCCCGCGCACATGAAGATTGTCCCCGGATGCAAGACCAACGTCGTGTTGCCCGGCCACCCATTCGTGAGTGATGCAGACCACAGTCGCAACGTTACCGATTCGTCGCCCGGATGCTCTTTGCGCGCGAGGCAAGCTTCGCTGCCATGTCTTTCTGCCCCATCTTCTCATAAAGCATGGACATATTCTCCAACGATTGCACCACATCGGGATGGTCGGGGCCGAGCGCCTTCTCCCAGATCGCCAGCGAGCGCTTGAAGAGCGGCTCCGCCGCCGCGTACTGGCCCTGGGTGAAGCACAGCCCTGCCAGGTTGTTGAGCGAGGCCGCCACATCGGGATGGTCGGCGCCGAGCGCCTTCTCCCGGATCGCCAGCGAGCGCCTGTAAAGCGGTCCCGCCGCCGCGTACTGGCCCTGGTCCTGGTACAGCAACGCCAGGTTGTTGAGCGAGGTCGCCACATTGGGATGGTCCGGGCCGAGCGCCTTCTCATAGATCGCCAGCGAGCGCTTATGGAGGGGCTCCGCCGCTGCGTACTGGCCCTGGGTGGCGTACAGAGAAGCCAGGTTGTTGAGCGAGGCCGCCACATCGGGATGGTCGGCGCCGAGCGCCTTCTCTGTGATCGCCAGCGAGCGCTTGTAGAGCGGCTCCGCCGCCGCGTACTGGCCCTGTTCGCGGTACAGCAACGCCAGATTATTGAGCGATTGCGCCACATTGGGATGGTCCGAGCCGAGCGCCTTCTCATAGATCGCCAGCGAGCGCTTGCAGAGCGGCTCTGCCGCCGCGTACTGGCCTTGTCTGCGGTACAGAATCCCCAGGTTGTGAAGCGATTGCGCCACATCGGGATGGTCGGCGCCGAGCGCCTTCTCATAGATCGCCAGCGAGCGCTTGTAGAGCGGTTCCGCCGCCGCGTACTGGCCCTGTTCGCGGTACAGCTCCGCCAGATTATTGAGCGAGGTCGCCACATCGGGATGGTCGGCGCCGAGCGTCTGCTCCCGGATCGCCAGCGAGCGCTTGTAGAGCGGCTCCGCCGCCGCGTACTGGCCTTGAGTGCGGTACAGTTCCGCCAGATTATTGAGCGAGGTCGCCACATGGAGATGGTCAGGACCCAGCGCCTTCTCTGTGATCGCCAGCGAGCGCCTATGGAGCGGCTCCGCCAACGTGTACTGGCCTTGTTTGCGGTACAGCACCGCCAGATTATTGAGCGATTGCGCCACATCGGGATGGTCGGGCCCGAGCGCCTTCTCCCGGATCGCCAGCGAGCGCTTGTAAAGCGGCTCCGCCACTGCGTACTGGCCCTGTTCGCGGTACAGCAACGCCAGATTATTGAGCGATTGCGCCACATCGGGATGGTCGGCGCCGAGCGCCTTCTCATAGATCGCCAGCGAGCGCTTGTAGAGCGGTTCCGCCGCCGCGTACTGGCCCTGGGTGAAGCACAGCCCTGCCAGGTTGTTGAGCGAGGCCGCCACATCGGGATGGTCGGGACCGAGCGCCTTCTCCCGGATCGCCAGCGAGCGCTTGTAGAGCGGTTCCGCCGCCGCGTACTGGCCCTGGGTGGCGTACAGAAGAGCCAGGTTGTTGAGCGGCGTCGCCACATCGGGATGGTCGGGACCGAGCGCCTTCTCCCGGATCGCCAGCGAGCGCTTATGGAGTGGCTCCGCCGCCGCGTACTGGCCCTGTTCGCGGTACAGCTCCGCCAGATTATTGAGTGAGGTCACCACATCGGGATGGTCGGGGCCGTAGGCTTTCTCGGCGACACTCAACGCCTTCGTCGCTACGACCATCGCGCGGTCATACTTGCCCTGCTTGTAAAGGGATATCACTTCCTTGTTAAGAATCTTCAAGTCAATGTTCTGCGCCATGTGTACCCCTTCGTATTTCGTTCGCCTGACCCATTATTGTCCCTTCATCCCGAGAGTCAAACCAAGGCACCTGCCACTTCCCGAGTCGCTCTTTCCCCATTGTGATAGCTGGTGAACACACTTTCCCCTTGCGAGCGAGCCAACCCCGCCTGGTATCCGTGCACCGAACGCCTCCTCCCCGCGGCGCTGTCGATTCTCAGTTCACTTTCTGCGCGGTGAACGGCCATGGTGGCCCAAGACCATGACCAATTCCTCTCAGAGGTCAGGCGACTTTATCCACCTCCCTACACCTCGGGAAGTTCACACAGCCCCATAACTTCTCCCCCTTGTGGGCACCATTTGCCGCCACGCGGCGGACCATAGGTACGCCGTACTTGCGGCAGAGAGGCCCCCTCGCGGAATCAAGGGCCTGAGGTAAGGCTTTCGCCGCGACGTCCGCAAGACCAAGATCAGTTGCCAGCCCTGCCGTGTTGTACTACCACTGTGCGCGCACGCGCAATAGCCGCAAATCTACCGCTTCGAGGGCGTGGTCCACGAACTCATCGTGCACATGCCAGTCCTCTCGCTGATGGCTGGAGTCATCTAGTTCAACTGCAACAACCGGCCCCATTCCTTCGCCCCTACAAACTAAGAAGTCCAAATGCTTTTGACTGATCTGATTGAACTGGGCCAGGTTCTCATCGAGCCCAGATACAAAGAGCACATCGCTGAGCCTCACCTTCGGGAACACAAAATGGTTCGGACCGGCCAGCGATGAGAGCACATGAAAGAACGAGATCTCTGCGGTCGAGAGGAAGTTGTCACGTACGCGATATGGAAAAGGTTCCTGACCATTTGGGAACCCCCGGGGTAGGGACTCCGTCTCCTTGCGACGGTCACCCCTGCCGGATCGGCGAGCTCGCTTGTGCCGTCACGGATTTGAGGGCTGGAGGCTCACAAACCGATCCGGGCTTGGTGTCTTCGCACCATCCCAGATGAGGAGTTTGACGGGGAGCCAAACCTGCCCCCGTCAGGCGCGTAACCTGGATGCCGGCGGCTCCCTGGCCAAGTCGCCAGCCCGCCCTCGGTGCGCGGAGCGAGGGGACGGGCGAGTCGCCTCCCGCTACTCGAGAGCAGAACCGAAACCTTTTGAGCCTCGGTTCTCTGTTCATACACACCAGCCCCGATCACGCGACTTCAGCCAAATTCCCCTGCGATCGTGGCGTATCGATCCAGTTCACCCATCATGGGCTCGTAACCAGCTGATCCCAGGTTCCGATCTTGGGGGCGCATCCTACCCTAACCGTAGTCCATCGGACTCGTGCCCGTCGTGCCCCTTGCCCGATTCTGCCACCACGGTACCCCCGGACAGGGTTCTCGGCTACCACACAGCCTGTCGGCAGCAGCCTGACCCTTCATGCCCCGAATGTTGAAGCAAGAGAATGCTTCCCTGTCAGCCAGTTGCCTCCCCCACAACACCACCCCCCGGCACCACCGCGGACCGGTAGAGACAGGGGCGGCGCGCACAATCTGTCACGACACCGGCATCAAGCGTCGCATGTCGACAAGTGTGCTTCTGACCTTACGCCCTCCCGCCTTCTCGTTCACCCGTTTTCTCGTATACCACCCGGCCCTCCACCACCGTCATCACAACCCTTGCCTGCTGGATCTCGGCCGACGACACGCTGCACGGATCCCTGTCCACAACGATCATATCCCCTGCCTTGTCGATCGCCAGGGTTCCTCTTGTTTGCTCCTCAAACCCGCTTCTGGCCGCATTCTCGGTGTAGAGCCTCACGGCCTGTTCAGGGGGGATCCGCTCGCGCTCGTTCGGGTGATTCACGGCGGCATGGATGGCCAACATCACATCGGCTGGAAGGACGTTGCTGTCGGATCCGCCAGCAACCAGCAGGCCTGCATCCAGGAGCTCCCGCAGCGGGTATGCGCGCGACACCCGCTCCTCGCCAAGACGCGTCTCATACACGCTTCCCGGCCCGCCGCGCAGAAACGGGAAAGTGGGTTGGGTCGAGACTACAATGCCCAGGTCAGCCGCCCTTCGTATTTGCTCCGGGCTTGGAAGACCAAAGTGATCAAGCCGGCAGCTTCGATCGGGTATCCGCCCGCCATCCGCGGCAGCTTCGAAGCAGCACAGCGCCTGCTCAATGGCGCGGTCTCCGATTGCGTGAAAGCCCACCTGCAGACCCGAGGCGATGCAATTGCGGACCAGCGACTCAATCGCATCCTGAGCGTGATACAGATGGCCTACCGAATCCGGCGCATCGGCATACGGCCGCTGGAGAGCCGCGGTCCGCGAACCCAGCGAGCCGTCCAACCATATGTCGCCGCCCAAGAAGCGCAATCCTGCCTTCATAACGGCGTCCACATCGAAGGTGTTCCAATGGACCGCCACCCTGACGGGTAGGTCCTGCTGCATGTCCAGAAGCAGCTGGATCTCATTGTCGCCCGAGAAGTCTCCTCCCTCCATTGCATGGATCGCGGTGATCCCGCACGAGGCCGCATAGCGAACGCCCTCGAGGATGCCCTCTCGTTTCGACCCCTCGTCGATTTCCCGCAACAACCGACGCCATGCCTCACCAATGCTCTCTTCCATGATCTGACCGGTGGCACGCCCATCGGCGCCCGTTCGGACCCCCGGTGCGCCGACCGGAAAGCCCATCTTGTCGAAGGCAAGCGTGTTGAGCTGGCAGTAGTGGATGCCTCGGTCCCCGAGAAACACAGGGTTGCCCTTGGAGATCGCATCCAACTCCTCCGCGGTCGGCGGTCGCCCCTCTCGGATCTTGAATTCATCCAGGCCTTTGCCCAGCACCCACGGCCCCGGGCCCGCGCCACGAACGCGGCCTTCGACCAGTTGCAGGACATCGTCCACACAGGTGCAGTGTCCCAGGTCGACGGCCGACAAGTCCAGCCCGGTGTGAACCAAGTGGAAGTGCGTATCGATGGGTCCCGGCAATACGGTCTGTCCCGCAAGTTTGAGAACCGGGATCCCCCTGCCGCGCGCCGCTCTCTCCACATCTCCGCTCGATCCCAGCGCGACAATGACTCCGTGCTCAACCAAGACGCCTTCGCAAAGGCTACTGCTCGGCTCCAGGGTTCGCACCTTCCCGCCCACAATACCGATCGAACTTGTCTTCATGATTCTCTACCCGATGCGCGCACATCCAACCCTCTGGCATGCGCCAGGATCTCGGCTCGCTGGTCCCAGTCGACCCACAGATGGCGAGTGATGTCGCGATAGAGCTGGAAGATCTCTTGGTAGATGGCGTGATTGGCAGGATCCGGCGCATACATCCGCTCCTGCGTAATCGTTGAGCGGATCGCCGATTGATGATCCGGGTACACACCCATCGCTACGAGCGCCGTCAGGATCGCCCCCCTCGCTCCGAACTCCGTCCCTGCCGGCACCCTCACGGTCTTGCCCAGAACATCCGCCTCCACTTGGCCCCAGACAGGGCTCCGCGCGCCCCCTCCAGACAGCATCACTTTGCCGATCGGCAATTGGCATGCGGTCAAGCTGTCCAGCGCAGAGAAGGCCACGCCCTCGTAGATTGCCTTCAGGATGTGATGGCGGGTATGGTGGGCAGCGAGGCCGAAAAGGTTCGCCTTCGCTGTCAGCTTCGTGAAAGGACATCGTTCACCCATCGGACTCAGGTAGGGATGATAGATAACCCCATCCGCCCCTGGCGCGATGCCAGACAACTTGCCATCCAGGTACTGGAAGACGTCCTGGTTTGCCGCCATCGCTGCATCTCGGTCAGCGTGGCCGAATGTGTCCAGGTACCAATCCACGTTCGGCGTCGCGATGGCAGGCGGCACCAACTTCAGGTACTTGCCATCGACGTACGTCATCATAAGGCCAACCTCCGGCTCGAAGATCGGCTCGTCTAGACAGATGGACACAATGTGCGCCGTTCCGAGGATAATGCACACGTCTCCCCGTTCCACCACGCCGACGCCTGTGGCACAAGAGCTCACGTCCACCTCGCCGAGGACCACCGGCGTACCGGCCTTCAGCCCGGTCGCCTCCGCCGCCTCCCTGGTGACCTCGCCGGCGACCTCGGTACACGACGTAGGAACCGGGAACTTGTCCCTCATGCTGGTGATGCCGAGGATCTCGAAAAGCCGGTCGGAGAACGCGCGCTGGCGGATGTCAAAGAGCGAAGAGGCATCACCATACACCAGCTTGACCTTCCCTGTCAGCCGGAGGACGATCCAGGCTGGAGGGAAAATGATGGTGGCGACACGCCGGGCAGTCCCAGGCTCATGGTCGAGGAGCCACCGAGTGACCGGTCCGCAATCGCCGGTGTAGAAGTAGTTGCCGCTGATGCGGCAGCCCTCGGCCAGGACGCCACTCTTTGCCCAGTCCGCAATGTAGGGCCCCGAGCGTGCGTCGTTCCAGAGGATGCCCTTTCTGGCCGGCTCAAACCGTTCATTCAGATAGCAGCATCCCCACCCCTTCCCCGTCACTCCGATGGTTAGGATCTGATCCGGATCGACACGCGTCTCATCCAGAAGCCGCCGGATGGCACGCGAAACGCTCATCCAATCCTGTTGGAGGTCAAACTCCGACCAGCCTTCATGCGGGTTTTCGACCGGCGTATTCTCCGCTGCTACGGCCACCTCGGCGCCCTGCATGTCTGCAAGCACCGCCTTAACCGCCGACGTCCCCGTGTCAATCCCCAGGACATATCGCTTGGCCATGAGGATCGCCTCCTGCCGATGGGGGTATTTCTTTGCCCGCTGATTCCGCCCGACCAAATACCCGACCTGAGGATGCATGATGTCTCGCCATGCCACCCCAGCGTTTCGGCCGGCTGTCTCGACTTCAGGGGCAAGTGGGCGTCCCCCCGGGCAGTCACTGGCCGGACGCCTCCCGGCCCGCAACCGGCCTCCAAGAGGTCTATAGCACAGGCTAGCTTGGCGCCGCCGTCGTCATCCTGGAGCATTGCCTCTGGATCGCACTTACCGAATTACGCCAACCCCGGTTGGGTTTTCTCTCCACAGCGGCCCGCCGACCAAAGCCGCCCCCCCGCCCCAACCCAGGTCTTGCGCAAGGCGCCCAACCATGTCTGCTCGCCGGCCGCCTGAACCCCGCCAAGGCGCGATCGCTCCCCTGGGTTCAGAGCACGGCCAGTTGCATTTGACAGACGCTAGCGGACTAAGTAATCTTTCAGCACCTTGATGAGGTGCCGGTTTTCGTCGGCGGCTCCGATCGTGACCCGGAACCAGCCATTGTTGCCGTACATCTCCTTCTGGGCGCGGATCATCAGCCCATTCTTGTCTGCTTCGGCTACGATTTCCTTCCCGGTCCGTCCCGTCCCGCCGGCATCAAACAGCATGAAATTCGATTGGCAGGGGTAGATCTTCAGCCCGGGGACGTCGGACAGGGACTTAACGAAGTTCTCGCGCTCACGGCGAATGAAGTCCACGCGCTCATGAAGCGATTCCCGGTCTTGCAGCGCCGCCAAACCGGCCCACATGGCGATCGTCCCCACGTTCCACGGCATGAGCAGGACGGAAATCTGACGGATCGTGTCCGGATGCCCGAGGGCATAGCCGAAGCGCAACCCCGCCAGGCCATAAGCCTTCGACAGCGTCCGGCTGACAATCACATTCGGGTGCTTCTTGGCATGGCCGACCTTGGATTTCTCCAGACCGGCGAACTCCACGTAGGCTTCGTCCACGATCACCGGGATGCCCGTCTCGACGACCTCCAAGAAGCGAGTCTCGTCCGCATAGTGACCGGTCGGGTTGTTGGGATTGCCGAAGATAATGACCTTGGTGCGCGGGGTTATCGCCTTGAGCACGCCGTCATAGTCGTAAGCGAAGTCGCCATCGCGCAGGGCGATCGGCACAGAGACAATCTTCCCGCCGGCGGCCTCACAACGAAGACCATAGAGGAAGTAGCAGGGACTCTGCAGGATGACCTCATCTCCGGGCGTCACAAAGGTCCGGATGGACATATCCAGCACTTCATTGGAGCCGTTGCCGAGCAGGACGTTCTCGCGGCCATCCAGCCTGTTGATCTCGGCGATACATGAGCGGACCACAGCGCCCGCGTCCGGGTAGCGATTGCCTATCGTGGCATACTTGTCGATGGCCTCTTTCACGCTCTTGGTCGGCGGAAGAGGATACTCATTGGACATCATCCGGGCCAATTCCGGGTTCTCCCAGGCCCGGTCGATGTGCGGCGACAAGTATGCAGACTTGCCTTTCAGCCATGGTGCGATCGATGCGTCAAGGGACTTCATTTGAGGTGCCTCCCAATGTGAGTTCTGATGGTTCTCCTCCAACGATCGCGGAAGGAGCATCTCGCGTGGCACAGGCAGGCGCTCGCCAATCGCCACCCATAGGAGTCCGGCTGCGCAGAGACGACTCCCAGTTATCTCTCGCGACGCTTAATCCTCATGCGCCTGAGGCTCCTACCCGATGGCCTTGCAGCCGATCGTAAACAACTTCACCGCCTTTGATGGTTAGGTCAACAGGGATATCCTTGATTTCAGCCTCGGGCGCGCCAAGAGGATCCTTCCCCAATACCACAACGTCTCCCAACTTCCCGATCTCCAGGGCGCCTTTCTCCGATTCTTCGAACCCCATGCAAGCTCCGTTGTGTGTATACAGTTGAAGGGCTTCCTCCCGCGTCAACCTCTGGTCCGGGAATGGGTGGTTCACCGCGCTATGGACGCCGAGCATGTAATCCGCAGGCATCACGCTGCTATCAGACCCACCGGCTACAAGAAGCCCCGCATCCAGCAGCTCTCGAAGGGGGTAGGCTCGCTTAACCCTCGCCGTCCCCAGCCGCGATTCGTACACGCCGCCGGGGCGGCTTCGCCGAAATGGGAAGGGTGGCTGGGTGGCAATCACCACACCCAAGGTAGCCGCCCGCCTGACCTGATCGGGCGTCGGGATGCCGAAATGATCAAGCCGGAATGGGCGCTCAAGTGCCGGGCGCCCGCTGGCTGCCTTTTCGAAGGCCACCAGGGCCTGTTCGATGGCCCGATCGCCAATAGCGTGGAAACCAATCTGCAGGCCTGCCTTCACGGCAGCGGCAACGAGGTCGTTCACCTCCTCCTGCGAGAAATACAGCTCACCCGCATAAGAAGGTTCATCGGCATAGGGCTCGACCAGCGCGGCCGTGCGAGACCCGAGGTTGCCGTCTAGCAGGATATCGCCGCCAAAGGCCTTCTCACCTCGGTCGACAACCGCCCCAACTTCCGTCGTACACCAGTAGACTTTCACCCGTACCGGAAGCTGGTCCTTGAGCTCAAACACCAACGGGATTTCGCCGTCGCTTGTGGTCGGGCCGCCCTCAATCGCGTGCAGCGTCGTGATCCCACAGCTTGCGGCATAGCTGGCCCCATTGAGGAGGACATCCCTTTTTTGGGAATCGTCCATTAGCGACAGCAGCATCCGCCGCGCATCGCCCGTAACCTCTTCCATGAGTTGGCCCGAGATCGCTTTGCCATCGGGCGACTTGCGAACGCCACGCGCCTCCGGCGAGATCCCGAGGCGGCTGAAAGCAAGCGAGTTGACAAGGACGTAGTGGTAGCCGCGATCTTCGATAAAGGCGGGAGATGAGTTGCACACTCGGTCCAGCTCTTGGGCTGAGGGCGGCCTTTTCTCCTTGAGATCGAACTCATCCAGCCCTTTCCCCACGATCCAGCGCCCCCCTTGGCCGGAGGCAGCGTGTTCCCTGAGCAATTGCAGCACCTCATCAATCGACCGGCAAGCCGAGAAATCGATTGACGAGAGATGCATCCCAGTGATTGTGAGGTGGAAATGGGTATCAATTGCCCCTGGCAGGACGGCTCTGCCACCCAGCTCGACGACCTCGATGTTCCTTTCAGCAGCATACCTCTTGAGGTCAGAACCATTCCCCAAGCAAGAGATCCTGCCCGCCTCAATAACAAGGGCGTCATAGCGACTTTCGGACGAATCCAGCGCCACAATCTTGCCATTGATTAGGGCTATTGAGTTCGACATGACCTCTGGTCCCTCATGAGGCACGCTCGGCAACCATATCGGCCAAGATCACCGCCCTATGATCCCAGTCATCCATGAGATGCGTCCGGATATTCCGGTAGAGATCGAAGATCTGCTGATAGACTTGGTGCTTCTTCAGGTTCGGCTCATAGGTGCGGTCGGTCTTGACCAAAGCGCCAATGGCTGTCTGATAACTCGGATAGATGCCCATCGCCACCATCGTGGTGATGATAGCGCCTCTGGCCCCATGCTCAGCGCCGGCCGGGACTTTCACCGGGCAGCCCATGATGTCGGCTTCGATTTGGCACCAGACGCCGCTCTTTGAGCCGCCCCCTGACAAGGCGATTTCCTTGAGCTCCACTTTGCTGGCCTGCACGCAGTCCAGGGCAGAGAACGCCACCCCCTCGTAGATACTCCTGAGGAGATGATGCCTTGAATGGTGCAGATCGAGACCAAAGAAGTTCCCCTTTGCCGTCGGCTTCCGGATGGGAGCCCTTTCACCGCCTGGGCTCAGATAGGGATGGTAGACAATGCCATCACATCCAGGTGGGATTTGCATGAGCCTGCTATCAAGGTAGTCGTACAAGGGCATGCCTTCTTTCGCCGCCTCTATCCGGTCGGCTTCCCCAAAGTTATCGACATACCAATCCAGATTCGGGGTGGCGATAGAAGGCCCCGTCAGCTTCAGATACTTCCCATCTACATACGGTAGGAGAACGGTCAAAGTCCCGGTCTCAGGACCAAACGTCGGGCCGGCCTGGCAAATCGACACCACATGGGCCGTCCCGACGATGATCCCCACCTCGCCGTCGTCCATAACGCCTAGCCCGGTAGCACAGGAGCTGACGTCGCACTCGGCCAGAACAACCGGTGTTCCCTCCTTTAGCCCCGTCGCCGCCGACGCTTCCCGAGTTACCTGGCCTGCGATCTGGCTACTTGAGGTAGGAAGTGGGAATTTCTGCCTCAGCCCGGATATGCCGAAGAGGTCGAAGATTTCTTTTGAGTAGGTCTTGCGTCGAATGTCAACGAGTGAGGGCACATCCCCATGGCATAGCTTGATGTTGCCGGTCAGCTGGAAAACAATCGAGGCGGGAGGGAAAAGGATCGACTCGGTCTGAGCAACCACCTCGGGTTCGTTGTCAACCACCCACCGGGTAACCGGCGCGCAATCACCGCTGTAGTAGTAGTTGCCGCTGATCCGATAGGCCTCGCTCAGCGTCCCGTCGCTAGCCCAGTGTTCGATGTAGTCAGCCGCGCGAGCGTCATTCCACAGAATACCTTTCCGCGCCGGCCTGCCATCTTTGCCGAGAAAGCAGCATCCCCAGCCTTTCCCGGTGACGCCGACGGCCAGAATCTCATCCGGATCAACGCCGTTCTTGGCCAGGACTGCGCGAATGGCCTTGGCGACGCTATTCCAGTCCTCAATCAGATCGAACTCGGACCAACCGGGCCGCGGGGTCTCAACCGGTGTGCTCTCGACGGAAACCCCCAATTCGTTTCCCTCGAGATCTGCCAGCAGGACTTTTACCAGCGAGGTTCCGGAGTCAACCCCGAGCACAAACCGCTTCGTCATCGTTGCGACCCCATGGTTTGCCAGAACCTGTGTGCAAGTCCATCCTATGCCATCGCGCCCAGCTTTTCCAATGGAGGCAGAACCGCTTTGGGGCTTCCGATGTCACAATCGATAAGTCGCCTCAGCTCATACCTGTCGAGAAGTGGCTGGCGCTTTCCGTTGGCACACAGGCCCTAGTTTGTACTATTCCGTAGTAGTGCAGACAGTTAACCAGGGCCATGTGACGTATCCTTGCATTTGCAGACAGTGCCCTCATGGGGAGACGGGGAGACGCGCCCATGACCCTCGAAGACATTGCACACGCGTCCCCCCTTCGCCTGACGGTGGGCAGATGCTCAGGAATGTGAGCCGGGCATGTCGCGAATTCGCGGTTTCCCGCAGCCTGTTCTACTGCTGGCCCAAACGCTACCAGACCTATGGCCCGGAAGAATTGCACCCTCGATGGCAAGGGGCACGTCCGGGTCGGCCGCCGATGCTGGGCGTCCAGGCCGAACGAGCCATCCTGGCTTTGGCGATCACTTGGCTCACCTGGGGGCCCCTGCAGCTGGCTCTCCAGTTGCGCTTGCCCGAACACGGCAGCTGGCGGGAAACCCAGCACCGTCAACCGCCTGTTGCGCCGAGCCGGTCTGCAGACCCGCTGGGAGCGCTTGGCGGTAATGGAAGCTCACACAGCGCCCAGGCTGCGGGTCTCTTGACGAGCGTACCCGCTGCTGAGCGACGCCAGACACCCCACCTGAAGGCTTCCCAGCCGGGGACCTGGTCTGTTTGGACACCTTGTGCGTCGGCAAGCTCAAGCGCGTATGCAAGGTGTGGCAATACACGCCCTCCGACGCTGCTTGCTCGTACGGCTTGGCCGAGGTTAGCCTGGAGTTCTCGGCCGGGGCCACGGCTCGCTTCTTGACCGGTCATGTCCTGCCAGCCTTTCACTAGGCGGGCTGGGAAGCGCAGCGGATACTGACCGACCAAGGCAACGGATTCCGCGGTCGCTTCGAGTAGGCCTGCACTGTGCAGGGTAGCCGCCAAACCCGCACCAAGCCTCGCCACGCCTGAACGAGCGGCTTCGTGGAGAGGCCGCATAGGACCATCCTGCAAGAGCTTTGGCGCATCAAGTTCCGACGCCGTTTCTTCACGGGCGTGCCCCAGAGGCAGAGTGCACTGGAACGCTCTCTCGACTTCTACAACCATCGACGCGCTCATGAGGGATACCCCATTCAGGATCGGACCCCCCGCAGGATCTTCATGCAAAGGACCACCCGTGATGGCCCCTCGAAAACGGCCTCAAGTGCCTGCACCATTGCGGTACTGGATAGCCTAGTTGGTTGCAGCCATCTGGCCGACCTCTTGCCAGTGATGGCATGCCGTGCGGCGACCGGGCATCACTTCGACAAGTTCCGGCTCGATTTCCTTGCAGACATCCGTCGCGAGATCACAACGAGGGTAGAAGGTGCACCCCGGCGGCAGGTGAATCGGGCTGGGAACCTCACCCTTTATGGCCCTCATCCCGACCCCCCTCAACCCCTTGGTGACCGTCGGCACCGAGTCGATCAGCGCCTTGGTATAAGGGTGGATGGACGCGGCAAAGATCGAAGCGTTGTCACCGATTTCCACCGCCTTCCCAAGATACATGACCACAATCCGATCGCAGATATGCCGGACCACGCTGAGATCATGCGTGATGATCATGTAAGTCAGGCGGAACTCGTCCTGCAGGTCCATGAGCAAGTTGAGGATCTTGGCCTGCTCGGAGGCGTCGAGCACCGAAATGCCCTCATCGCTGATGAGGATCTCGGGGTTTGGCGCCAGCGCCCGGGCGATATTGGCCATTTGCAGATCCCCGGCGCTGGAATGAGCCGGATAGGTATCGTAGACCCCCCGGCCCAGCCCCACCGTATCCAGCAGCTCCTTGGCCCGCTCTTCGATGGCGGCTTTGCCCTTGGCGATATGATGAATGGCGAGCGCGTCGGCGACGTGCGCGCCAATGGTCATCTCGGGCGAGAGGGCGCTGAACGGATTCTGGAAGATCAACTGGATCTTTCGGTGGGTTTGTTTGCTCTCGCTCGGCGACATTGCAAAGATGTCCCGCCCACGAAAGAGGACGGTTCCCTTTTGCGGCGTCTCGAGCTTGACGATCAGCCGCGCCAGCGTCGACTTGCCGCAGCCCGACTCGCCAACCAGCCCCAGCGCCTCGCCTTCCAGAAGCGATAGGCTGATTCCCCGCACCGCCTTGACTTTTTCCCTTACCCTGCGAAAGACCGTCAGCGTGTTCAGGTCATAGTACTTGTAAGCATCAACGACTTCGAGAATGGGCGTCTCGTGGTTGGTCATGCAATGCTCCGCGTCATCCTTCTAGGTCGCAATTTTATGGGGTTCGTGGGCGCCGAGGAAGCAGGCTGAGTAATGCCCCTCCCCGACCTCGGCCAGCTGGGGCACCTCAAGGGCGCATCGGCCCATACGATACTGGCATGACGAATACCATACACAGCCATTCCCCTCCCATAAACCCCGGGATTCAGGCAGCACCTTCAATCGATTGAGTCGTTCTCCTTCGAGCACCGGAATAGCTTCCAAGAGGCTTCGGGTGTATGGGTGATGCGGGGAGCCGAGCACGGTGTTCTTGGGTCCCATCTCGATGCACCGACCGCCGAAAATGATGACGATGTCATCGGCGAACTGAGACATTAGGGCGACGTTGCTCGAGATCAGCAGGATCGCCACCTCGGTCTGCTCCCGCAGGTGGACCAGCATCTGGATGACCTGGGCCTGGATTGTTACATCGAGAGAACGTGTCGGGTCGTCCAAGATGAGAAGGGTCGGGTTATTCGCAATCGCCATGGCGATGAGTGCCCGCTGCTGCATGCCGCCGCTGAATTGGTGCGGGAAGTTCTTCATTCGGTCAACAGCATCCGGGATGCCGACGCGTGTGAGAAGCTCGATCCCTCTCTTCCTGGCCTCTTCTTTTGTCGCCCCGCTGTGGGCCTGGATCGTCTCCATCAGTTGGTCGCCAATTACATAGAGAGGATCCATGTAGGAAGAAGCGTCCTGAAAGACGATGCTGATCTCCAAGCCGCGCAACTTGGCCAGCTCCCTTTCCGGCAGCTTCAGCAGGTCCCTGCCCTTGAAGAATATCTCGCCGCTTATGATCTTGCCTGGGGGCGCGATCAGTCTCATCACGGACAGGGCAACGGTGGTCTTGCCGCTGCCGCCTGGGCCCGCCAATCCCAAAACACGGCCCTTTTTCACCTGGAAGGAGAAGCCGTCGACAACCTTCCTCATCCCGGCGTCGGTGGCATAGTAGGTCTTGAGGTTCCTGACATCCAGTATGGTTTCGCTGCTCATTGACCTGACCTCAGACAACAGTCTTAACTTGCATGCTCCCGCGAACGCCGGAGGCACCCGCGATGCCCTCGCCGAGCAGAGACAGCCCAAAGAGCAGGAAAAACACGATGATGCCAGGCAGCGTGGCGATCCACCATGCATTGACCATGTAGTCCCATCCAGCGCCCATAATGTTCCCAAGCGTCGGCGTCGGCGGCAGCACGCTCAGGCCGATGAAGCCCAGCACCGCCTCCCAGATCACCATGGCCCCCAAGTCCAGGATGCAGACTATCAAGAGGGAGGCGGCGATATTGCGCAGGATGTACTTGAAAATAACGCGGGCACCGCTGGCACCCAGGGCTTGGGCTGCCTTGACATAGTCCTTGGCCTTCTCCGTGAGCCCCAGGCTCCGCGCCACGCGCGCATACACGGGCCAGTTGCCAATCGCCAGCACGGTAATGACCGCCGGCACCGTGGGCGTTGTGTATACCAGGACGCAGATGGCCAGGACAACCACAGGGAACGACAGCTGGATGTCCGTGACCCTCATCAGCAAGACGTTCACCAATTTGCCGTAATAGGCTGCCAGGAGACCAACGACGGTACCAAAGGCGACGATCAGCGCCACGACGCAGGTACTCATGAATACCGACAGGCGCATGCCGAACATCAGCCGGCTCAGCAGATCCCGGCCGAGCTCATCCGTCCCCAGCGGGTAGGTCATCGTCCCGCCCCGCATGAAGAAGGGGGGCCGGAAGATGTTGTCCACGTCGATCGCATAGGGGTCGTGGGGGGCAATCAGTGGGGCGAACAAGATGACAAATGCATACACGGCCAGGATGACCGTCCCTGTCATGGCGGATTTATCTCGCAGGATGCGCTCCCAAAAGGTGCTTTTCGCCATAGGTTCAGGCGTACTACCGCCTTGCTGCATCTCAACTCGCGGCTCTTGAGGATTGGGCGCCGCCTGCCCCCGCACGTGCTCACCACCGCTCTGTAGTTTTGGCATAGCAATCAATTCTCCAGAGTCGCCCAGTATCGGTATCGATGGCGATCTACAAGCTACTCAAGGCTTACCCGGGGGTCGATGAATCCGTAGATGATATCGACTGCAATATTGATCAGGACAAAGACCGACGCAAAGAGCAAGACAACGCCTTGGACGATAGGAAAATCCCTTTGCAGCATACTAATAATGGTCAGGAGGCCCAGGCCTGGGTAATTGAAGACGAACTCGACGATGATAGCGCCGCCGAGGAGGTATCCGAGGTGGACGCCAAACACGGTGACCAGCGGAATAGCGATGCTTCGCAGAGCATGCTTGAACAGGATCAGGCGATCCGGGATGCCCCTGGCTCGCAGCCCTGTGATGAAATTCGCCGACAAAACATCCGCCAGGCTTAGCCGGATAATACGGAGCCACAAAGGGATCAGGGACAGCGATAGGACAAAGGCAGGTATGATGGCGTAGGCCGGACCCTGGTAGCCCATGGTGGGTAGGAGCTTCAGCTTCACCGACAGCAGCAGGATGAAGACAATCCCCAGCCAGAAGTTGGGCAGGGATTGCGCACAGATGGCGATGAACAGCACCAATTTATCCCAGATCGTGTCCTTCTTGAGGACAGCCAAGATACCCAGGGAAAACGAGATTACCACAACAAACACCATCGCCAGCCCGGTCAAGAGCAAGGTATACGGCACCCGCTCAATAATCAGGCCTAAGACCTCGGCCTTCGCGTACTGCTGGACGCCGGTCTCTTCGGTCGGCGTCAGGAACTCGTGCATGCCCGTGTGGGCGCTTCCGCCTGCCGAGCGGAAGATCGAAGTCCCCAAGTTGCCCCTGACGACCTGCGACAAGTATCCGGCGAACTGGACCAAAATCGGCTTATCGAGGCCTAAGGATTGCCGGATCGATTGGATCATCTCTGGAGTGGCCCCCCCGGCCGCAATGAGGCGGGCTGGGTCTCCAGGGATGACCCGGATCAGGCAAAAGACCGCGAAGGCCACCACAATGACGACCGCCAAGCCCCAGATCAGTCTCTTCAACGCGTATTCAAGCATCTTGATTCCAGTCGCCTCCGACTCACGAGAGCATGTCTTTGCAACCTGCTCGGCAGGCACCCCGATGGCGTCTCAGATCGATGCAGATGCCCCGCAGTTGAACCTGGCGGTTGGATGGAACTCTTGAGAGGCCATATTCTGCGAGGCCTCCTAGATAGGAGGCCTCGCAGAAACCTCGACGACCTGGCAGGGTCCGAAAGAAGCACTGGGAGTCCGGGAAAGTGGGGCGAATAGCAGATCGGTCGTCCGCGCCTGGTAGGCGCCTCCTGCTGCCCCAGAGAGACTTTGCGCGGCGAGTGTGGCTCTCTCGCTGACTCCACCCATCCGAACCCGGGGTTTCTCCGCTGCCTGCTAGGCCGACTTCCCAAGGTTTGTAATGCCGTAGTTACCGCTCGCCAGTTGCTGGAATCCCGTGACCCGCTTGTTGACCGCGGTGACCATGCAGTGGCCGGCAATCGGGATGCTCGGCATCTTCGCCACCAGGAGAGGCAGGGTCTCGGAAGCAAGGACATTCGCACGTGCCGTGGCATCAACGGTGCCGTTTTCCTTCACCAAGGCTGCGTCGATGTCGGGATCACTGATGAAGGTGATGGCGGCCATGCCACTCTTCCACATCGGCCACAGGATCAAGTCCGGCTCGGGCGATCCGGTGCACCAGCCGCACGTGATCATGTGCCCCTTATCCGGGTTGTAGAGCATGTCACCCCAGGCGGCAGCATCGCTCACAACCAGGTGGACCGGGATGTTGAAGCTCTGCCACATGGCGGTCACCAAGGTCGCCCATTCCTTGTCCTTGGGATAGCGTCCGACCGGGCTGTTGAATTCGAGCGTCGGCAGGCCCTTGCCATCCGGGTAACCTGCTTCCGCCAGGAGGGCTTTCGCCTTGGCAGGATCGAACGTGGGGAAGCCAGGCACGGCCGCATAGCCCAGCTTGGTGGGCGGGATATGGGCATAGATCGGATAGCCAGCGACGTCCATGATCTTCCAGATGGCTTCGCGGTCTATGGCATAGGCCATGGCCTGACGCAACTTGGGGTTGTTCTGGAAGGGAGGCTTGTTGTCCCGGAAGTGGACGAAAACCGGCTCGACACTCTTCACGATCTGAACGTCGAAGCCTCCCTGAGCCGTAGCAGCCGCCGCCTGCTCAGGATTCAGCCGCTCGGCAGCATCCACTTCTCCGGCAAGCAGGGCCAACAGCCTCGTGTTGACATCGCCAATGTACTGGAAGTTGAAGTTCTTGACTTTCGCGCCTGCCTGCCAGTACGCGTCGTGCCGCGTGCAAACCGTGGCGTCCTTCTCCTGGGCCACGTACTTGTAGGCGCCGGTTCCGTTGGGTCTTGCGGCCAGTGTCTTCGGGTTGGCGATGTCAGCGGCCGATAACATGCGTACGAAGCTGAGGCCCCACAGCATCGAGGCATTCGGCTTTTCCGAGCTGACCCGCACGGTGTAATTGTCGACCACCTCACCTGTGTATATGTTCTGCAGGAAGAAAAAGCCCGGCTTCTTGGGATCCGAGTAGTACTCGACGGTCGCCTTGACGTCTGCGGCGGTGAAATCCGACCCGTCGTGGAACTTGACGCCCTGGCGTAGCTTGAACTCAATGGTCTTGTCATCCACCCAGGTATGGGAGAGCGCCAGGTCCGGAACGACCTCCGTCGGGTTTTCTGCGGTGCATGGCGTGTCGTAGAGACGGCCGTAGAGCACATTCTCGACGATCAGCTGGCCCAGGTTGGTGTGGGATGTCGGATCCCAGTTGCCCGTGACCGCTTCTGAAGTGGCGATCACAAAGGTCTCGGCCCCGACCCCAGCTGCTGCCGCGGCGGCTGGCGCTGCTGTCGCTGCTGGGGCTCCGGTGGGCGGAGCGCCAGCAGTTGCAGCGGCGGCTGGCGCTGCCGTCGCTGCTGGGGCTCCGGTGGGCGGAGCGGCACAGGCGGCCAGAACGCTGGCGATGGCCGGGAGCGACATTCCGAGGAGCCCTGCCGTCTTGATGAATTCGCGGCGGCCAATCTTGCCCTCCTGAAATTGACGAATCAGTTTTTTCTCTGTCATGGAAGAAACCTTTCCTCTCTGAGGATTACATTGTCAGGCTGATCGAGAAGGAAGACGCCATCGCGTGCACAATCATGCATAGGCCCTCCTACAGGTATTCTCCTTTGAACCTTTCGGTTTGAAGAGCGGGCCGCGTCACAAGAAGAGGGTGAACTTCCGAGAATGACGCCTGCCGCTTTCATGTCATCAGTCCGGCCCGTTATGTTCGGATTGGGGCGATCACGAGCCCCTATCCGATACAAGGCTACTCTCTATGAAGGGCACGTCAGTGCCGTGATCGGGAGACATATGGTTGGGGTTTTTGGCAGAACTGCTAGTGTGGCGTTCTGGAAGTTCCTTGAATAAATGGTGTATCCCTTACGTCCTGTTTTGCCTAGCTTGAGGGGCCGATCTGGCTCATATCAGGCGACACTCTCAACAGCGTAGCTGCCTCAATCCCGGAGGAACTCGCAAAAATCCGTCAGGTTATCTCCGGAACGCGATACTAGCTTGGTGTCGCTGCGAGGCGGAGGTGAAGTGCTGGGGCCAATGAAACTTGACCCCACAACGGGGGGTCTCGCCAACTTCGCCCTCGCTCGACCACAGGTCTGTGCGCATAGATGATCCCTGCCAGGTCAAGGCTGGACGTCCAACCTTTAATTCATTCTACACCTCATTCCCCCCTTGTCAATCCCTCGCCGGAGGGCGGCTATTCAAAGCTGAAAAGCGGACACCTGGTACCCTCCGGCGAACCACTCAGAGGCACAAATGGAGCAAATCCACCCTGGTCCAGCCTCCAGGGCGGGCAAGCGATTCGGGAGCGAGCAACTCAGATTCCTCTTTCGGGCCTACGTCAAGGGCAATGTGAAAGGGACTGACGTCCACGAGGTACTGGGAATTGGCAACAGCCCTTTCCTTGACCTGCTCAAGGAGTACCGGCAGGGCCCAGAGACCTTTTCGCTCTCGTATGAACGGGCAACACCCTGTCGCCTGTCGGTGGCCGAGGAGGCGGGTCGAGGATTCTCGGCTGCCCATCTCCGGCTACAACTATTCGGCCCTGCACGATCGTCTGGAGAAGAGGGGGATCCATGTCTCCGCAACAACGATCACGACGCGCGCCAAAGCCTTGGGCTGCTATCGGCCCCGGCCCAAGAACAAAGACCACGACCGCGAAGTCCTAACCACTTCTATCGGACCCCTGGTTCAGCATAACGCCTCGTTTCACCTCTGGCCCCCCCCACGCCAAGGAGAAGTGGACCCTCATCACCTCTATCGACGACTTCAGCCGGAAGCTCCTCTTCGCCGACTTCTTCTTCCAGGAGACGACCTGGGCCCACATCCAGGCGGCCCAAATCCTAATGGAATCGGGTGGAATCCGGCTCCGCTCCCCTGGTCTAGAAGCCCGGCCGGAAGCCAGGTCGTGGTTGGCGAAAGGGGCCTGCGAATTGAGGCAGGTTGTCTTGCAGCAGGTCCCGAAGCGCAACCTACAGCAAGGACAACAAGGAGCCCAAGGGTTCCCTGCCCCTGCTTCCCGGTCTCATCCTATTCATCTTGGTGGCGGTGAGCGTGAGGTTGGCCACCGTGGCAGCCAGCATTACCTGGAAGAAGGTCTTGGCTTGTCCAAAGTAACCTGATTGGCGAACCCCCAGCTGGAACAAGCGCACGATGCGGTGCTCGGCCGCATGGCGTTTCTTCCGCTATTCCCGGAAGGCAGGGCTCGCTTGCAACACCCAGGCCGCTTGGAGAAGACACTCGCGCGGATGGATCATCACCACCCGGCCTTTACCCGGCTGGGCTCGCATACATGCCGGACGCAAGGAGCACCGGTCACACACTGTTGCGTTGAACACGAACGCCCATCGCGTGCACCTGCGCCCTGGATAGGTTCTCCACCCTGGAGCAGGTACGGGTCGTCCTTCGTGAAGACGCGGACTGCTCTACGCCAGTGGCCACTTAGGAAGCTACAACAACCACCAGGTCCACTCCAGCACGAAGGCGATCCCTAGCATCCGCTTTGCCCGCGCCCTGAAGGAAGCCAACAGCCTCTTCCGACCCTTTGCTCTGCCCAAGCCCTACACCTCGCCCAAAGACGTCTTCCCTGGCCTGGCCCGGGCAGGCTGCCTGAGGGAGCACCGAATGGCCAATGCCTTCCGCCGCATTTCACTCTTCGGCCGGGAGATACATCCCCAGGGCCCTGCCTTACGAAGAGGTCGAGCTCCATCTAGTCCCCAATGAGGGCCACGGAATCATGGACATCCGCGTCTGGTTCAAGAACCAGATGCTCCAGTCCATCACTCTCCCTTTAGAAGGCATCCGTGTCCACTTTCGAACTTCGAAGGTGTCCACTTTTCAACTTTTCCCAACATTCCCTTGCCGGAGAACGATTGCAGTCGGCGGCGAGTGGCCCTGAAGCATGCTACATCGGCCGGTGATTGTAGACATCGACCGAGGCGGCTTTCCAGGATGGTGCCCGCTCCTCCCGCTGCCCCGGAGGCATGGCACTGGGCCAGATGGCGCTCGCGGCCCTCCCGACAAGTACCCCCCGGGCCCCCTGGAGGCTCATATCCCGCAGAGGCCTGGAGTGTGTCGAGCCCTCCTACCTGCTTTCGGCACCAGACTGACCCCAACCAGGGCGGGCTTCACGTTGTTCCACAACGTGGGAACTCAGGGCGCAGGCGACCGCAATGATAGTGGGCTCAAGCCGGGGACTGGGAGGTTGTAGCCGCTGCGGCGCGCGGACTCCGCGTGCGAGCGGTTGTAGTGCACCATTCCGCCGATTGCTGCAATGCCAGCGGAAGCTACTGAACCTGCCCGGCAGCCGGAACCGCGGCCGGTAAGTGGGCGAGGCGGCCAGCTCGAGCGGGTACCTCCCTCCCGAAGCCTATGTGGAACCATCGCTTCCTACTCGGCCGTCGGACCCTTTCGGCCCCATTTGGCGCGACGGGAATGTGCCAAGTTGACTTCCTGATACTGGTGGCATAGAATCAATTGGAGAAGCGTCCTCGTGTGACGCGAGACAGGGACACTACTTCAATGTCGCCTCTGCGAGCCCGTCACGACGACTCTGTTGGCGCTGCTGTGAACCTTCGGCTCTTCACGCGGCCCGCGCTCAAACAGAGGAAGACCACGGAGATCTGCGGCCGCATTCGCACGCTGATAGTCAGCGGCAAGCTGAAGCCCGGCACCCAACTTCCCCCCGAAATCGAGCTCGCCGAAGCCTTTGGGATTAGCCGGAACACCCTGCGCGACGCGCTGAACATCCTTCATCAAGAAGGCACGATCATCCGGCGGCATGGGTTGGGCACCTTTGTCACCCAGCAGTTGTTGATGCCCAACCGCCTCGACCTCAACATCAGCACCACCGAACTCATCCGGTCCACGGGGTGGGAGCCAGGCGATGCCCAGATCAACGTACGCCAGGTCCAGGCTGAGGAGATCTGGGCCGATCTCCTTGATACCGCCCTTGGCACCCCGTTGATCGAAGTCGAACGTGTGCGCACCGCAGGCGGGAAGCGAGTAGTGTATTCCTCAGACCGATTCCTCGCACAGTTCTTGGATCTGTGTCGCCCCTCCATGGGCCTCTCTGGCGTTGAGCGCTTTCTGCTGCAGAAGAAGTCGATGTACTACCTCTTCGAGCATCGCCTTGGCCTTTCAATGGCCTACGGGGTTGCAACCATCAAACCCGCCGTGGCCGACTCTCATCTGGCGGAGAAACTCCTCGTCCCGCAGGGTACGCAGTTGATGTTCCTGGCGCAAACGGACTACAACACCGGTGGCCGGCCTCTACTGGCCTCGCACGAGTACCATCTTGCCGACGTCTACTCCTTCACCGTGTATCGGAAGAGGTAGCTGAACCCCATCCGACCTAGTCCATAGTTCCGCTAGCCTTTCCGACCCCCGATTACCCTGGCCTCTCTGCGACACTAAGCCTGGCCTAGCGCGCAAAGCTTCGGCGTTCACCTCGCGCGGGAACGCGAGGTTCCAGCTGGGCCGGGGCCGCCGGATAGGCCATGAGGATAGAGACTGCCACGGCCGCGATGCCCCCTCTCCATCAGGCACACACCCTGTCCGAGAACCCCTGGCAGCGCACATAGCGTTAACGCCGATCCTCCGAAAACACGAGTTACCAATGGCGCTACTGAGCACCCCCTGGATGCCCTGTGCATGAGTCGCGTGAAATGTCCCACCTCCTGTCCATTTCGACTTCAAGAGCGAGCCTCGCCCCGAGCGATGCCGACCAGACCTTTGCACGTGGCGGTCACGCAGTCTACACCGCGCAACGGCACCCGACCGCGCCAGAGATGAGCCCTTCCGGTCCCCTGCTCAGCGTATCAGGGCAAGGGTGAGCGCGAGCCCGTACCCGACCGCACCGATCCCAACCAGGACAAGTGCGAGGTCGGACAGCCTCAGTGTGCGAGGGCTCGGCCCAAGATCGAGGATAACGGCGCGGACACCCAGCAGCGCATGCGTTGTGACCACGACCAAGAACGCGGTCTCAAGTGCAAAGACGGGGGGTGTCCGGAGGTAGTCCACGACCTGCGCGAAGTCTCGCAACCCCCCAACGGCGAGGAAGTGTTGCGCGACCCAGTGGAGGCCGACAAGCGGTATCAAAAGCACTCCGGTTATCGCCTGCAGGATCCAACTTGCCATTCCGGCGCTTGACCGTGCTCCCATTCCTCGCCCCGTCTCCCTACCGAAGAAACATGGCAGATCCAACCAAACAAGTAAGACCCAGGCCGATGCCCAGGCTCATCCAGAAGAGCTTTCTCTGCCACCCTCCTCCTTGCCCAAGCCCGAGCAGCGTAAGTCGGAGCCCGTTCAGCCCGTGAAGGAGGACCGCCCCCAAAAGCAGGACGTCCAGTGAGAGGAAAAGCGGAGTGCTGACGAGATGCACAAAAGAGTCCCAGGCTCCCGGTCCGGCTCGCAAGCGGCTCAGCACGGCAAGATGGAGGCTAAGATACAAGACCAGGGCGAGCCCTGTCAGTCGATGGAGCATGAACGCGAGGCGACCCGCTGATCTTTCCCTTGCAAACCAGCGGGAGTGTATCACCGCGCCTTCCCCTTTCGCGCATGGGCGAGCAGACGCCCTCTCAGTCCGAGGATCAGACCGGCGGGATCCACACCCGTCGGGCAGACCTCCGTGCAGTCAAAAGCGGCGTGGCACCTCCACACTCCGTGCTCTCGGTCAACTTGCGCCAGAGCCGATCCGGGGTCGCTGGCGCGGGGCTCCTGGACTATTCGCCCAGCCGCCGCGAGGAGAGCCGGGCCAAGATAGCGGGGGTCGTGTCCAGCGATTGGACAGGCGCTCAAGCACAACCCGCACTCGATGCAGTTTTCGAAGCGCACGAACGGAAACACCGGAGTCCCATCGCCGTCCCCGTCCCCGACCATCCGAGTCAATGGGAGGTTCGTCGTCTCTATCCCCTGCGCGAGCGGGCTCAGGTCTACCAGCAAGTCCCCGATGAGAGGGAGATTGCGAAGCGGCTCAAGCCGGATCGGCCGCCCAGGATCTCCAATCACCGCGATGGGTGTAAGACAGGCCAGGCGCTCTCGCCCGTTAATCCGCATACCGCACGTACCGCACGAGCCGTGATGGCAGGAGTGCCTGAAGAGCAGCGTGGGGTCTTGCCTCCAGGCCTCTTCCAGGGCCTCGAGCACGTACGCACCGCCCCGGACTTCCACCCGGAAGTCGGCCCAGCCTGCCGCACGATGGATGCGCAGGAGAGTGCCCCGTTTCACCGCACCACCCCTAGACGATGCGGGAGGAGAGGCACATCTTGCGTCCGGCACTCCGCCCTAATCCCAAGCTTTTCGCAGACCCGGTCGGACAGCATCTCGGCCATCGCGCGCGCCGTGGTCGTTTTCCCACCCACAATGGACATCAAGCCCGGGACCCCCTCGCCAGCGTGGTCGTAGCATGCGAAGCCCCTGCTGGCCGACCGTCCCCCTGTACCCGATTGGACCATGAGGGGGCGGGCAGCCGTCATCACCCCTCTCAAAGGATATCGGCGGATGCCCGGAACCAGCCCTTGCGCCACCCTGAAGATCTGGTCCAGGTGACCCTCGGGGATCGAGATATCGTCCGGATTCGCCACGGTCCAAGAGGTGGTCCCCAGGATGCTTGACATTCGCAAAGGCACAACAATGTCTCCGTCCGCCGGAGGGCAAAGGATGTTGAGCACCTTGTTGCACACTCGCTCATCCACGGTGGCCAACACACCGGCCGAGGCCTCCACCTCGACCTTCGCCCCCGCGAGAGCAGCGACCCGGCCGGCCCAGGGACCGGCCGCGTTCACTATCAGGTCTGCGCCGATGGTCATTTTCTTCCGGGTCTGGCGGAAGATGACGCTTACCTCTCCTCGCGGAGGATTGAGGCCAACCACCTCGGTGAAGGTAAGCACTTCCGCCCCACGGCTGCGGGCGCTCGCCAGAAAGCTCAAGCAGATCCGGTAGGGGTCAAAAACCCCATCGGGGATCTCCACGGCGGTGTGGATTCGGGGGTTGAGGCTCGGCTCCAACCTGAGCGCTTCGGGGACCGGGAGTTCGCGGGCGGGTATCTCGCATCGTGCACAGGCCTCAAGGAAATTCGACCGGTAAGAAAAGTGCTCCTCGGTCCAGCCGACGAAAAGACCCCCGTTGAGCTCAAGCGATTGGGGCATGATCCTGCGCAGTATGCGGTTTTCGATCACACATTCTCGCGCAGCCACCGGGTCGCTGACCGCATAGCGGGCCCCGGAGTGGAGCTGGCCCTGGTTGTGCCCGGTCGTTCCGCTAGCTACTCCTGCGCGTTCAATAACCGTCACCCGGAGCCCGCGCAACGCGAGGTCATGCGCGATTGCCGCCCCCGTGGATCCGGCACCGATCACAACGATGTGGCAGGAAGGCCCCTGGGTCACTCTCTCTTCTCCCCTCTTCCAATACGGTACGTACGCCCTGGGGTGATCTTCTCCTCAGTTTGCAGCTCGCGGGTGTCCCGGAGGCCTTGCACTCGCCCGAATCTGCCGGTGTGACTTGGGGGCAATTGACCCACAGACCGGTTGTCAATTCTCATTTCGTGCTGCCTGCCCGAATACCGGTTCGAGTGCGAAGTAGGTTGAACGGTACAGCTGGTAGCATTCCTCGTAGCGGGCATGTGCAGCCGGATCTGGGTCAAATGCCTCCCGGACCCGCACAAGGTTTCCTGCGGCCTGAGGAAAAGAATCAAAGGCCCCGATCGCGACCAGCGCAAGCATGGCTGAGCCGATCGATGCAGAATCCGTCATCTCTGGGACACAAGCCGGTATGCCGGTCACATCCGACTTAATCTGGCACCAAAGACGGCTCCTGGCTCCACCTCCTACGACGCGCAATTCCTCCGTGGGCAGGCCGATCGCCCGCATCCGGTCGGTGATGTCCCGCAGGGCATAGGCCGAAGCCTCGAGGACTGCGCGGATGAAGTGCTCCCTGCGGTGCGCGAGGGTGAACCCAAAGAAAGTTCCACGGGCGGAAGCGTTCCAGGTCGGGGTCATGGCTCCCATCAGACAGGGCAGCATGAGTAGACCCTCGGCTCCTGAGGGGATCGAGGCGGCTGCCTGGTCTAGCTGAAAATAGGAGACGCCCTGATCTCCAGACGGGCTGGCCCCCCGAGCGACAAACTGGTCCCTGAACCAGCTCAGGTTTGCCCCCGAGAGGAACCCTGGGTTTTCTAGAAACCAATGGTCCGGAACCGCATGGCAATGCGTTTCGACTAGGTGTGCCTCATCGAACAGGCACTCCCTTCCCACTGCGCAAACTGGCTCCGCCGTCCCCGCGACATCGCAGATCTGGCCGGGCTGTGTCACCCCAGCGCCCAGGGTAGCCGCCTGCTCATCGCCGCATCCGACCACAACTGGGATCCCCGCTGGGAGCCCGAGTTCTTCAGCGGCCGCGAGGTGCAAGCCTCCCAAGACTTCGTAGGCCGAGCGGATGGGCGGCAGTTTGCGTGGATCAATTGCGAACAGGTCGCAAAGCGCCTCCGACCAACCCCTGGCCTGAACATCGAAGAGCATCGTGCACGAGGCGTTCGATGCGTCAATCGCCACCTCGCCTGTCAGGTGGCCTGTTACTAGACACGTCGGGAGCAGCCAGTAGACGCACTGGTCCGATACGCGCACCTCGTTCTCCATGATCCAGCGGATCTTTGGAGCCACGTGAGAGGGATCGATGTTGAGTCCTGTCCGGTGGAACAGGGTTTTTGGATCGATCAAGCCCGCCATGGCGTGACACTGAGGCACAGCCCTCCGGTCCATCCAGACAATCGCCGGACGCAGTGCCTGCCCCTCGCGATCGACCGGGATGACGCCATCAAGCTGAGCGTCCACCCCGATGGCGCGCACGTGCGATCCGGCTGTGCCCGACGCGGCCAGAAGTGACCGGATGGCTTTCGCCAGGGAGGAGAGCCACACCTCGGGGGACTGCTCAGCCCAGGCGGGCCTAGGGTAACTGACCGAGTAACTCATGCTGGCTTGTGCGCAAGGATTGCCCTCCAAGGAAAGGAGGACTGCTTTCACTCCCTGCGAGCCGACGTCACATCCAATGACATAGTCCATAAGGCGAAAGGTGGGCGGCCTGCGCCGAACCTCAACCCAGATCCTGGAGGTGTCAGGCGCGTTCGATTTCCTCGACGTCGATATACCACTGCATTCTGGTGCCGATGCGGGCTAGCGCCCTCCACTTCAGCGACTTGGGGGCCTGCTCAATCGCATCCAGGAGCTGGCCGATCCGCTCCTGGATGTGCTGGGCGTCCTCGGGCTGGAAAACCGGACCATGGCGGTCGAGCCCATTCCTGATCTTGTCGAGGTTGGCAGTGGAGGTGTAGTAAGACCCCCAGTCCTTGCTCATAACGTTCTCCTTTCCGAACCGGGAACGAGGGAATGCAATTGGTCTGGGACGGCAAGAACCTGGCAAAGCACAGGCAGCAGACTGATTCCGATGGACGGCCCTCCTTTCCCTGGTGTGAGGCCAGTCGCCCCCTGACCTCAACGAGACAGCGCGAGCATGCTTTGCAATTCCTCGAGAGATTGCTGGGCGGACCATTTGTCCCGGAAAATACGGCTGATCGCCGCGGTCACCGCCTGAGGGTTCTTGTGCTGGAACACGTTGCGGCCGACCGAGCACCCCACTCCGCCTGCATCGCGGGCCTGTTGCATGCGCATCAGCAACTCCGAATCACCGATGAGCGATCCTCCTGCAAGGACCACGGGACGCGCGCAAGCGCGGATGACCGCGGCAAAGGACCTCGCATCCCCACTCCAGTTCACCTTCACGATGTCCGCACCGAGCTCCGCGCACAGGCGCGCGTTGCGCTTGAGGTAGTCCGGCCCCAACGCTTGGTTCATCTGATCCAGGCTCTGGTAGGCGTTGGGGTACTCCGCCTCGGCGATCAAGGGCATTCCCAGGAGTTCGCATTGCTCCGCTACGTTGGAGAGATATGTGATCGCCTCGGGTTCATTCTCCCCGGCCAGGGCGACATAGACGACCACGGCGTCCGCGCCGATGCGCAACGCCTCGTCGACCGACCCGATCGGCGCAATGACCGCGCCGGAAGGCCGGCCTGCCGCAGACGCCGTCAGCATGAGCGCCAGCGATGTGGTCGGCCTGAAATGGCGCACGTGCTGTTTCACCATTCCTCGCCCCAGCATGAGGACGTTGGCTCCCCCTCCAATCGACTCCCGGATGCGAGCACCCGTGTCGAACAACCCATCCAGGAACTTGGGCGAAGTCATGCCGTGGTCAATGGCCACGATGAGGCAGGTGTTGGTGTCGGCCTCAAGCAATCGTTTCATCCGAATCGTCTTGCCGGTTATTGCGGACATCGATTGGCCTCCGGTCGCTCTAGTAAAGCAGGGCTTCTACCATTCTGGCCCTTTGCGGTTGATCATGAAAACGAAGGCATACGGAAGATGGTACTCGACCGAGTACATGACCGGATCGTCAGTTGCGCTGTAGTCAGTCTGAGTGAGCCACATGAGCGGGCTGCCACGCCGGACGCCGAGCTTGCCGGCCATCTCCGAGGTCGCGGCGACTGGCTTGAGTTCTGCCACCCCTCGCACGATACGGATCCCGAGCTGATCCTTGCAGAACTGGTAGAGGGAGACGATCTTCCGGCGCGGAAGCTCCCGAGGCCCTTCACGCATTAGCGCGGCGGGAACCGTATCGATTGACCAGACGACCTGCTGGCCATTCGCGATCCGAACCCGGTCGACGACGAGGACCGGACCCCCCCGGGCAATCCCAAGTGCAGCGGCGACTTCGGTCCAAGCCCTCTCAGAACGGACGGAGACCTCCCGGACACCGGGAGACTTCCCAGCCTCCGTGATCATCGTGGAGTTGCCATAGTTAATGCTGAGGTCTTTAACGATCGAAGCCTCAGCTATGTAGGTTCGCCGGCCGCGCCGCCGCACGATCAGACCCTGCTGCTCAAGGATCTTTAGCGTCTCCCGCAAGGTGCTACGGGAGACCCCAAGCAGCGATACCAGTTCGGGCTCAGGCGGAAGCTGCCCCCCTGTCGGGAGGGTCCCGCTGCGGACCGCCTCGCATAGCGCGTCCGCAGTCGCCCCGGTGAGCGTCTGACGGCCCGTTCGCACGGGCGCGAGTCCCGCGACTCTTTCCTTCGCGACCGTTGTCCCCCCTAACTCCCTCCCATTTCAAAGAGCGGGCAGAGGTCCTCATACAGCTTGAGGTAGGCGCCGTAGGCCAAATCGTACGAGGGGAAGTTGGCGGCGTTCGGCTCGAAGCACTCCTTGACTTGGACCATCTCGTGAGCCGCCGCCTCAATCCCTGAGAATAGACCCACCGCCTTGGCGGCGAGAATGGCTGCGCCAAGGGTGGCTGCATCCTCGTTCTCGGTGGTCAGGACCGGCCGTCGGGTAATGTCAGCTTCGATCTGCTTCCAGACCCGACTGCGCGCGCCGCCTCCCAAAGCGCGGATCTCCCGAACGGGGGCCCCCATTCCTTCCACCACTTCGATGTTGCGCATCACGATGAAGCTAACGGCTTCCATGATCGCGCGGGTAAAGTGGCTGCGACTATGGCGCAGGGTGAACCCGAAGAAAACGCCTTTGGCTTTGGGATTGCACTCGGGGGCCATCGCCCCCTGCAGATCGAGAAGCATCAACAGCCCCTCACATCCGTGGGGCACGTGGGCCGCCTCCCGGCCAACGAGGTCATAGGCGTCCTCGCCGCTCCCCTGGCCAACGGACCGCTCCAACTGCCCAAATTCGTCTCGGAACCAGCGGAAAACGATGCCACCGCCTGTGAAAGTGTCCGAAGTGTAGAGACCCGGAACACCGTGATAGTGGCACGGCATCTGGCCCTTGGGGTCGACGGTCGGCTGCTTGACGGTCGCGCAGATAGCGAGCGCCGCCCCGGTGTTCTCGCTGAAAACCCCGGGGAGCACATTGCCCACCCCGATCGCTCCGCAAGCCTGATCGAGGGCCCCAGTGCAGGCCACGGTATTCGAGGACAGGCCGAGCTCATCGGTGAGCTCCTATCGCAACTTTCCGACTGCTTCGCCCGACTCGCGGTAGGCAGGCAGCTGCTCAGGCGAGACTTCCAGCGCCGCCAACATCCCCGTCCACCATTGGCGGGTCTTGAAGCTGCAATAGCAGGTTGAGGTGACGAGCGACCCCTCGCACACGTACTCTCCGGTGAAACGGTGGAGGAAGTAATCCTCGATCAGTAGGAACTTCACAGCCCTGGCCACGACCTCCGGTTCGTGACGCCGCAGCCAAAGGATCTTCGAAGCGGGCTAGGTCGGGACCAAGCGCACCTGGCCAGTAATCTCGTAGGCGCCCCTGTGCCCGAACCGCTCCCCCAAGTCATCTGCCTCCTCCTGGGTGCGGTTGTCGAGCCGCACGATCGCCCGACGGACGGGTTTGCCCTGCCTATCGACCAGAAGAAGGGTTTCCCCCTGGGCGGAGATGCCAAGGGCACGGATGCTCTCTGGCAGGACTTGGGAGTCCTTGAGCACCTGGGCAATGGTGGTCTTGAAGGCCTGCCAGTAGGTCTCGACCTCCATCTCCACCGAGAGGCCGTCGGGCGTGATAAGCTGGTACTCCTCTGAGGCTTTCGCCAGGACCTTTCCCCGCGTATCGTGCAGAGCGCACTTGAGAGCCGTGCTACCGAGGTCGGCGGCCAGGATGTTGTCCATGGTGAGCTCATCCTAAGCTCCAGGCGCCCCGGCCACGGCCAGAATGGCCGTATCCTTCCCGACCTTGATCAGCATGCGTGGCACGCCTTCGGGAACCCAGATCGCGTCACCCGAAAAGAGCTTGTAATACCGGTTTTCGTCATAGACCAGCACATCGCCCTGGATGACAAAGAAGACCTCTTGCGAATTGGGGTGGCCCGGGTCAATGTTGCCGCGCTGCCCGGGTTTCAAGCTGGACGTGCCAAGCCAGATCTTGGGGATGCGGAGAGGTACTCACGGCAGTGTTCCGGACCGTGCATGAAACTTCGGGCTTCGACCTGGCGGACAATCCGGGCGGTCTGATCAGCCATTGTTCCTCCTCGGGGATGCCTTCGAGGGATGCCGTAGGATGTCCGAATGTCAGACATCCTAGCTTGTCCCATTCTAGAGCAAGAAAAGGCATTGTCAATAGATTCCAGAGACCTAATGCAGGAGGCAGTCCAGCAAGAGCGCGGAAGGGAGGGCCCGAGGCGGGGAGAGGAAGGGAATGTGGACGGTAAGGACGCTGCCTACTCATGGGTGCGCTTGGGGGATCCATCATAGCGCGCGTTGTGGGGCCAACGTCACAATCTTAGTGACGCGCATCCGCCAGAGCGTCCAGTCGCGGCTCTACCGGTCGCAGATTCTAGGACTCGCAGCCCTGGCCAAAAACCCCATCCGTCCAAAAATGGGCCTGGATTGGACGTGCACAATGCTCCTATCATGGATGCTGACCGTCTACCTAGGGATCAATTCGCGGCCTTCGCGATTCAATCAGTCTCGGGGCGTTGACAAACACGCCTATCAAGAGGTACCCTTCGAATTACACTTACGGATCAACCTCGTTGGGCTCGAGGTTACTGAACCACGGATGGTACCCTCAAACGACTGGAAATCCTGTTTGAGGCCCCCTCCCCCAGGTTGGGTCTTCCATGATGGGGCCGCTGTCAAGCCCCTCGGTTGTTGGCAACGCTCTGCCCTGCCGGTGTCGTTGCCGGCCTCGAGTTTCTACCATCCTTTGGCGGAGCCGTCGAGCTGGGCGCCGCGCTCCAGG
>Ga0208192_1000369_pt1 | contig 41190 bp, 36 predicted proteins | sample June2015DPH_13_1_2_FD_184711 | JGI IMG/M metagenome (GOLD analysis project Ga0208192, IMG submission 184711) | Peatland microbial communities from SPRUCE experiment site at the Marcell Experimental Forest, Minnesota, USA - June2015DPH_13_150... | ecosystem: Environmental > Terrestrial > Soil >... | reverse complement strand
CTGCTTCAAAACTCCAATAATCTGCTCCTCCGTGAAACGGCTCTGCCTCATCTCCTGTCCTCCTTCGGGCTTTTATACCCTGGGAGAACTCTCTTTTACACTGGTACAGTTTTCGGGGGGCAGGTCAAGATCCTGAATGAACCTCTATCTCTTTGACTATAAAAGGAAAGCAATGGTAGGCCTGGAGGGATTCGAACCCCCGACCCACGGTTTAGGAAACCGTTGCTCTATCCTTCTGAGCTACAGGCCCGCGGCGCCTTACTCTTAGCCGGTTATAGATTAGCATACAAGCTTATTCTTGATGGCTTCGAATCTACTGAGAGTGACGAAATATAGTGACGCCAATCGTTGTAGCGACGCTCGGCCCCGATGATCAATTTGGAGAAAACCCGCTACCGGGGCTCGGCGCTTGTGACCTGCCCCGCCCTGGCGGGGAGCGCCGAAACGACGGCGGTCGGTCGCCGCGGCTGAAAGGCCGCCGATCTTTACTCCGATCCCGAAGTTGAGTCCAACCCACTGGTGGGAAGAGGGACAGTCACAGTGGAAGCTATCCGACTTCGGGATCAGGGTTAATGGCGGGCGACCCGCCACAGAAAAGGTCGTCACTATATTTTGTCATCATCAATAGGAACGATTGGGAATGAATCCTGCTCCAGCTCTTCGGTCAGCTCGCGGGGAGCATGCCTCGCGCCCCTTGTGAGGCATGTGATCCCAATGGGCGTCACACCTTCCTCTTTCGGTCGGTGATTCCTCGAGCGACCGAGTCCGCAACTGCAGGGGGCAGCGGCTGGTCAAAACTGCGCTCCTAGAGCAGGCTATTCGGTCATGGGCAGGAGGACAGAAGGGCAAAGGGTGGCCCCATGCCGCCTTTCTGAGCGGGCTGGCTTTCTACAGCTGCGTATAACTTAGTGGTAATAGATGAAGCCGGGGACTCCCGTCTATCTAAATAGCCAAGAACTCGTCGCCTAGGGGACGGACGGAACTGGCCGGCGGGGGCCTTAGGGGATGGCCCGCCACCGGCTCTCAATACGGACCGGAACGAGAGTCCCGGCGAGGATCCGCTCTGGGGGTCAGGACGCAGCCGACCCGAAGGATTTGACCGCGTCCTCCACGCTCTCGTAGACGTCGAACACCGTGACCAGCTTCGTGATGTTAAGCTGCTCGCGAAAGCGCTTGGTCAGGTTGGCCAGCTTCATGTTGGCGCCCTGGTTCTGAGCCGAGGTGAATCCTGCCACCAGCGTGCCCAATCCGGCGCTGTCGATGTAACCGACTTCGGCAAGGTCGAGGACCAACCGCGTCTTGCCCTGTCCCAACATCTCCTTGATCTTGGTGCGGAGTTGGTTGCTCTCCTCGCCCAGCGTCACGCGCCCTGCCAGTTTCAGGACGGTGATTCCCTTCACGTCCCTCTCCACCAGATTCAGTGCCATGCTCAGCCTCCTGTGATGACGTCCCGCGGCGCTCATTCCCTCCCGAGTCGCTTCAAGCAGTCTCCCGGAGCAGCCCTTGGGACTCGAGAAAAACGATGATTCCTGCGGGAGTTACCCGCGAGTTCGAAAACTTCACACCGCGCAGCCTGCTCCCGACACAAGGTCCACCACTCTGCCACGCGGGAACGGGCATTCTACAAGGCTCTGGACGTAAAGTAAATCACGCGATTCTTCGGGCGGCGATCAATTTACCATGGCACCGCTCTACGACTGCCGCCCCGCCGGTCATAGCCCGACTCGACAACCTGGAACTGCCCCACGGCCATTGTCGAGGATAAATGCCGAGGGTGCTGCCCCGGCCTATTCGAATTCCGAGCAAGACATGAAGAATCCGCAGCGGGGGCAAAGCATCTTGCAGTGCCGCGACTCGAGTCGGCTCGAGCAGACCGGGCAGAACTGGTTCGGTAACTCCAGCGTGGGCCCGGGGCTGGCGGGTTTCGACGCGTCCTCACTCATCTCCCCGTATCCTATCTGAAAAGCGGTCGGTCCACTCCTGCCTTGGGCCGACTCATTCCTCAGGCGTAGTGCTCCTCGATGAAGGCGCGCATCCCCTGGTAGGCGCGCTCGAGCGTGGCCTCATCCGGGAGGAAAACGATGCGGAAGTGCTTGGTTCCCGGGGCCTGGCCGAAGCCGCTGCCATGCACCACGAGCACCTGTTTTTCCATCAGCAACTGCTTCACAAACTGTTCGTCGCTGTCCGGAATCTCGATTCTTGGGAACGCGTAAAACGCCCCCCGCGGCGCGACGCAACTCACGTGCGGCGTGGCACGACACCGGCTCACGGTCAGGTCGCGCCGCACCCGCAGCTTGCTGAGAACCTCGCGCAAATGATCCTGCGGACCCTCCAGCGCCGGGCGCACCGCGTATTGCTGCGGGTGGTTCGAGCACAGCCGCGCCCGCAGCAACTGATGAATCCCTTCCAGGTAAGGCTTGACGGCCGCCGCGTCGCCGCTCACTACGGCCCAACCCACGCGCCAGCCCGGAACCAGATAGGATTTGGAGAGTCCATTGAAGGTCACCACCGGAACATCCGGCGCCAACGCGGCGAGTGGGGTATGTGGCTCGCCGTCCAGAATCAGCTTGTCGTAGATTTCGTCGGCGAAGATCACCAGGTTGCTCTGGCGTGCCAACTCGGCGATCCGCTCCAGCGTCTTCCGCGAGTAGACTGCGCCCGTGGGGTTGTTGGGATCGATCACCAGGATGGCGCGGGTTCCGGTAAAAATCCTGCGCTCGATATCTTCCAGATCGGGCTCCCAACCAGCTTCCTCGTCGAGCAAGTAGCTGTTGGGCTGTGCATCGAGCTTGGCCAGCACCGCCGAGTACAGCGGGTACTCGGGGCTGGGCGTCAGCACGTTCTCCCCGGGATTCACGAGCGCGGTCAGGCAAACGTCCACGGCTTCGCTCACTCCCGCCGTTAGGAAGACGCTTTGGATGTTGCGAATCCCTTTGCGTTCGGCTTCGGCGCGGATAGCCTCGACCGCCTCGGGAACGCCGAGCGAGGGCGCGTAGCCACCCCTGCCGTCACGCATGGCTTTGTTCACAGCTTCGATCAGGTGGGGTGGGGTGCGAAAGTCGAAATTCAAGGGATCGCCAATATTCAGGGGGAGAACGGTCTTGCCCTCGCGCTCCAGTTGCTCCGCCAGCACCGCCAGATCGCGTATGGCGTAGCGCACACGCTCGAGCCGCCCTGCGGCGCGCACGATACGGAGGCTATTGACCGGTTTCATGGGCACTCTCCGTTTGTAACAGAAAGCCGCGGCTACGTCAAACCTTGCGCTGCCGCGTGCAGTGGGTCAGCTTCCTGATATTGTGGAATAAGGCCAAGTGGCGTGCCCCCTGCGCGGGCAACAGCAGGGCCACATCCAGATGTGCCGTCATCCGTAACCTATCCTTCTCACTCCAGCCCCTCCCTGTAACCTGTAACCTATTCCCTGTTTTCCTAGATCCATGCTCCTAAATACTATATTTTATATTGTCAATATTATCTAATCGTGAACCCATTAGCCAACGTATTTTCATCAACGTAGCCGGATTCCGGCGGGTTTTCGCTAGCTCCGAGCTCGCGGGCTTGGCGTTCAATCTTCGTCCGCGTGCTCGCCTAAGCCCCTCGGGCGCCGGAGGACAAGCCCTGCACCGTCGCGTACTGGGCAAGTCGCGCGCAGTGCAAAAGGTGCTGCCTGCGACATCCCCTCCTTCAACTCCAGGTTAGCAATAAGCGCCGGTGTAATGTCAGGGGCGTGGCACACGATTTAGGCTACCGGTAGGCTGAAGACGAGACGGCCTGCAGAGAAAGGTGGAGCCCTAGGCTGGAAGGATTGTAGAGGTCCGGCCTGACGTATCCGAATCAATCACAGCAACCAAGTGCGTAGGGGTACGGCTTGCCGTACCCTGGTGTGCGACGACCAATGAGGGCAGGGCAAACTCCGGCCCACAAGCTAAGGCGTCGCATCCCGGTTCGTGGGGGCGGCTTCAGGCTTGAACATGAATTCATGATTAAGGCAGATTGACGCGACGGGCATCCGTGACTACTTCGCGCCTTTACAGAAGTGGCTCGACGTGCAGAACGATGGGAAGCCAGTGGGGTGATAGGCGCACAGCACGGCGGGGCAGGTCCAGGCAGTAGTGCTTGGCTCTATTGCCGGACTCGGAGGAATGTGGACTCGCCGTTGTCGCTGTTTTTCAGTGTCAGCTTGTCACTCTCGAGGTCAATCGTGTAGTTGGCCTCGCGGATGGTCAGCGAGGGCGGCATATAGGGGTTCAGAGATTCGCGCATACTCACATTCATCGAGTCCACTCCGATATTGTCGAGAATCAGAGAGGTAGACGCACCTGCCTCCACAATCCTGTATTTCCCTTTGGGAGTTCCTGTCATCTCTCCAGCGAGTTCATTGGTGATTTGGTACGATCCGTCCACGTGAAACTCGATTGCGACTGTGTAGTAGGCGTCCAATCCTCTGCGGCTTTTCTGTGCCGGCCACGTCTCGTCCAGCCGGGACCACTTGCCGACAATCCCTTGATCCCGGCTTACTCTCCCGCAGGAAGTCGAAATCGCGGCCATTGTTAGAAAGAGAGGGAGGAAGCTGGCGGCACAGTAACGCATCCGAAAGGAGGCTAAACGGGATGACAAGGAATGAGCGCTACGGCTGCGACGCATCGTCATGGCTTTGACTCCCTGCCTGGCTTTTTATCGTCGGGAGTTGCTCCGTACTGCCGTACTAGATCCTCGTTGCTCTTGCTCGCGTCGAACGCCCCGATCTTATCGATCCTGTACCGGGCGTTCACCCGATAGACCGAACCTCCCGTCGCTTTCTCCCCCCCTCCCGTTGTCGCGTCAATCCGGTAGATGACGATGGTTCCGGGCAGCCACACGTTGGCGCGCATCCTGCGGCCATCCTTGACGAATGCGACCTTGCTGCCGTACACAGCAAGACCGTTGTTGTCCACCACGAGGACGATCTCCGCCTTCTTGCTCGTGCAACCGCAGGACAGAAGACCGAACCAAGCCACCATGCCGAGCACGCATGTGCGTCTCATCGCTTCCGTCTCCTCCTCGAGCGCGGTGCAGAATCGCACTCCGGCATCAAACGAGAATCTGCGCCGGTCGGCCCAAAGGGTTGTTCGCTAAACCCAGGAGTTACGGTAAAGGATATCCTGGGTTGAGGGTCGCAAGATCAGCCAGAAACTGGTGTGCTTCTGCCAGCGTCCTTTGCACTTCGTCATGCAGTCGCCGAATGTCTGCAGCATGGTAGTCGGCTTTCACACGCCTGTCCTTCATGCGTTGACCAGCAATTCCAAGGTGCCGGCAGGCCAAGTCAGGTGTGCTTATGTATTGGTCCCAACACCATTGGTGGTACGGCGCATCCCTGGGTTTCGGTCCGACTGTCGCCACGGCCCGGGCAAACGCAAGGTTATACACGCAGTAATACGCGCGACTGATCGCGGTGCGTTTGGATGCCTCGTCGATTTTTGTAGCAAGTTCGTCGGCAAGAGTCAGGAAGTCATTCCAGTTAAACGGCATCAGATAAGCTCAAAGTCAAAGTTCAGTCTGCCACCAGCCTGACCGGAACGGGGTAGCCACCAGTGTTCATCGAAAGACTTCAGCGCCAGCATAGCCGCACGCATATCGCCAGGAATCAGAGTGAGGCAAAGCAGCGTCCTAAATCCCTCGTCATCCTCAACAGGTGTGAGTTTCTTCACTGTCGCTTCACCAAAAGCAGCATTGAGCGGATCCCGTGCGTCAAGTAGAAGTTGGCGAAGTCGGTTCTGTCCAATGAACGCTGCGACCGCAGAACGGGACTCAAATACATACTCTTGCTCTAGTTCCTTTAGCGCAAGGTCTGGGCGCGCTCTCTGACTAAGCGTCTCCCGTTGGATGTACTGCCACTCGCCAATGTGTTCTGGTGGCTTCGGATGCTCATGATGTTGGATTCGTTCATCGAGCGCAGCTACCGTAGCCCGGCCCTCAATGACATACGCTCCTTCCAACCCCTGGAGCGCAAAGTCTGGAGATTCTTGTTGATTAGTCACCTGCCGCTGAACATACCTGAACGGCGCAGTAAGCGCCGACGGCGTTGGCTGTTCAGTCGATTGGTCGCGTAACCAGGTTGGTATGGGCGGAGGCACTCTTGGCTGCCCAAAAAAGCTTGTGAACTGCGGCAACGCGCTCATAGAATGCCCTCTAGGCCGAGAACATCGAAAATGCGCCGTTCGTCGTTGCGGAGGGTTTCAGCTAGTTCTTCAAAGGTGGATTCCGGCGGATGCTCCCGCGAGATCCTTACAAAAAGCCCGTTGGCAAGTGCTAAGGACGCATCGATGAGCAGGATTGTCTTTTCCCGCAACAGCACGACGCCCGAAAAATCCGCTTCCCCATCAATGAGCTGCGACGCAACAGAACTGAGCAGGGGAGCAGTTACATCCTTCCTTGGCCTGTCCTTGAGTTGGATGTGCATGCCAACGACAAGTTGCTGCGACTGAACTTCAGCCCCACCTACCTCACGGATGGCGTTAAAGGCCGCACTCTGCCCAGAGATGAACTGCTCCGCTTCTGTCCAGTCTAGGTTTTCAGCCGCGACAAACGCCTTGCCCAATCCCAAAGTCAGGCTCCGGGCGGGCGCAACCGGTGTCGTGCGCCGGAATACGATCGAGTACTCGTCCAACTTCCGTGTCTGGACATTCGTCTCGATGCCATCCAGGTTGTACCCTGATGGCTGAAGGGAACCCAGGATGGCCGCAATTAGCTTGGTCGGAGGCGACCATGCCTCGATGATCGGCTTCTTAAAGACTGCCGTGTATCCCAAGTGCGAATAGGGGATTTCAGCTTGTGTTTTATCGGGCATCTTTCCCTCAACTGGCCAGGATAGTCTACCATCCGTTTTCAAACAATGCCCGGACTTTTGCGAATACCTTGGCACAAGGGTGCGTAGCGCAGAGTTTGGGTGTTTCAAACTCTGCGGCTTGTATGTTTTGGGCCGTTTCGCATTGTTGAAATATGAGCTATCGTACGGGGCCTAAGACACTGCGGCGGCGACGAACCCCAACAAAGAGCTGCAGAGTCTCTCCGGGACGAGACTCTTCGGTACGGCGGCCCCGGGTTGGGGTTTGTCCACTATGTGCTGACCTGAAGGTCAGCGCTACTGCCGCGCTGAGGGTTCTTACTGCGCTTTCTTCTTTTTCCTCAACATCCCCGCGAGGCCGCGGGCAAGCTCGGCGGGCTGCGCCTTGCCCTGCGCCACTCCCTGCGCTACGCCGAGTGCCCCAGGTGCCCCGCCGCCCTTCACCGAGAAGTTGGGATTTGCGAATGTTCCTCCCACCGTGAAAGGAAACGTCATCTTGCCGTCCACCATCGTGGCGCCCGAAACGCCCGCCAGGACGTTGGTGAGCGGATTAGCCCCGGCGGCGATCTTGGCGACGCCCTGGTAATCCAAGCTCCCCTCGCCCCCCATCGTCATGCTGCCGGAGCCATCCACATCTACGCCGTTGCCCACGATGGTGAGCTGGCTGTTTGAAAGTCTCCGCTCTGCAATCTTGAAATCCGTGGAGATCGATGAGAACGACGAGGGGTCGCCATTGGCCGGGCCGAGGTTTGCCAGCCGTGCCAGCAGTCGCAGATTGCGATTGAGCTGCAAGCTGGATAGTTCCCCTTTGCGAATGCTCATCTGGCCTGCGCCGCGGATTCCCGCCAGTGGATCGGGTGAGTGGATGACCTCACCGTTCAGCTTTGCCGTCCCTTCCGCCGTCCCGGTCATCTTGCCGCGGGCTTCCGGGAAGGCGTTCAGAAACTGGGCGACGTTGACGCCCTTCAGACGGGCGTCCGTGCTGTAACGCAGGTTTTCGCCCGCGAAATTCAAGGAAAGATTGCCCGTCGCCTTACCGCCATAGCAATCTATATCGAGATTGTCAAAGAACACCTGCTTGGGATAGAGGCGCACTTTGGACTTCAACTTCGTCACGCCGAGGGCGCCAAACTGCACCGAGTCCGCCTTGAGCGTTCCCTGCGCAACCAGCGGAGCCTGCGCAGCGGCGGCGTACACAACGGCGCGGAGCCAGCCTGCCAAGGCAGCGAGCGCACCCGGCGGCGCAGCGGGCCCGCCCAGCGACGCCGTCGTGAAGGCATTCAAGTCCACCTGCCGCAAGTCGAGGGAGGCTCCGTGAACTTCCATAAACGCCGGCCCCGGCGCCCCCGACGCGAGCAGGCTGGCCGCTATCAACTCCCCTCGCTCGATACTCACTTTGGAGATGACACCCAGCGTGAACGACGCCTTTCCATCGCCCGGCGGATCGGCTGACGTGGCGCTCTTGCCGGGAGCGTTTTCAAAATTCCATTTGCCATGAACGTCCGACAGCAGATTGATGGCCGGATCGTCCAGCTTCAGAGAGTTGACGACCACCTTGTGGTGCCACAGCGCGAATACATCAACAACCGCGTAGATCCTACGGGCTTTCACGAAATCACCCGACGGGAAGCCCGGAGGATTACCCAGAGCGAAATCATCCACGCGGATGGCGACCTGGGGAAGGATCGTGAGAGCCAGGCGCCCGATCTGGGCAGGTTTCCCGGTCTCCTGCTGGATATGCGCGGCGACTTCCGGCCGATACCGATCGACGTCGAGCAGCAGGGGGATGATGATCGCCAGCCCCACGACAATGACGAACAGGGCAATCAGCAGACTGAGCGCGACCTTCTTTCCGGTGGACATAGAACCTCCTCCTTGGGCATTCGGCGGATAGACTCCAGCAGGCCTCCACCACACGGATCCTCAAGAAGCCTGCCTGGCAATCGGCCAGGAAGGATTTTACACCGCCCTCCGGTTTTCGGTGCGGTCAATGAGCAGGGCTGGTCTTCTGCGAAGAAGGCACGCGCGTGAGCTTGGCGGTGTAATAGTCAAAGAAAGGTTTGGCCGGCGGCGCCGCCTGCACGGCATCGGTGAACTCGCCCGGCCCGGTGCGCTCCAGGACTCTCCGAAACAGCCAATCCGGCGGGGGCCGGTCGCCGCCCTCAGGATTCAGGCGGACCTGCGGCCCATCCACCGTCACGCGATAGCGAGTGATGAAGCCGGTGCTGGAGAATACCCGCAGAGTAAATCCTGCTCCGCCCGGGTTCGCGCTGAGGATTCCCATCCAGGACTCTTTCGTCGCGGGCACTGTCTGGGTGGCGGCCAGCGAGACCTCGCCGCGAAAGATCAAGAAATGTTTTTCGAGGTCGGGGGTGACGGAGAGCCGGACCTCACCGGCGGGACTGCTGTCCACGGTTCTGCCCGCCCACTCGCCCAGCAGCCAATCGAGCCCCGAGTAATCTGGCGCCGCAGGAAGAGGGATCTGATATTGGACCGGCGGCTTATCCTTGGCTGCTGCCGTGGCGCCGGAGAGGGCACAAGCCAGCGCCAAGATCAGAGCGCGTGCCCAGCTGCGCCCTCGGGCCGTTGCGCCGCCCGGCGAATCTGTGTCCAGTGTGAAATCCATTTGGCGTTTCATGACCAATCCAGTCGAGCCCGCAGCAGGGTCAGTCCCTCCGGCTCCTCCGCCCGTCGCGAATAAAACCCAGATGGGTGCGCTCATGCAAAAAGACCCGCGCCTCCGCCAGAGGCGATTCGCTCAGCAAGCCCGCGAGTTCGGCGGGGGTGTAAGCTGCCCGCACCGAGTTTACGAAGAGCTTGTACATGAGTCCAGAATAGTACCGCCCGTGCCAGCGCACGTGAAACGGGAAGGCCAGTCGCGACGGCCGGCAAAGGTCGCGAAGCAGGATCAGCCCTTCGGGTTTCGCCACGCGCACCATTTCCTGGAAGAGCGCCGCAGGCCGCTCCAAGTGGTGCAGGAGGGAGTTGGAGAGCACCACGTCAAAGCAGCCGGCGGGTAAGCCGAGTTGGCAGGCGTCGCCGATCAGGAACGAGGCGCGCGCGCTCAGGCCCTGCTCGGCCGCCGTGCGGCGCGCTGCCGCGATCATGTTCGCGGAGTAGTCCACGCCCACCACACGAATCTCTGGGCAGCGGCGCGCAATCTTCAGAGGAATGCTGCCTGGTCCAGTGCCAATATCCAACAATAATCCCACCGGCGCCAACGCGAGCACCTGGTCCACCAGCGTGTTATCGATGGCGTCGAGGAAAGCCTGCGCGGCCGCCGAGGCATACGCCTCCACTTCACCCTGATCGCCCATCACTTCGGGTTCCGGTTGGCGCGGCAGGTCAAACCAGCTCATGATGAAGGGTTATGCGGGCTGCCTATCGCCGCGGAGAGCCCGCGCGCCTCAAGGGAACCTGGACCCCCGGCCCGCTCAGCGTGCCTTCCCCGGCGGGGCGGCGCCCTTTTCTGTCAGCAAGTGCACGAGCAATTTCAGCATGTCGGTGGTCGTTATGATCCCTTTCAATTCGCCGTCTGCGACCACCGGCAGGCACCCGATGCGCCGGTCGTAAAGAATCTGCGCGGCTTCAAACACCGATCGTTCCGGCCGGATGGTAACCAGATCGCGGGTCATAATCTTGGAGAGGGGCGTGGTCTCCATCAACCGGTTGTACTGGTCGGCGGCAATTCCCGAGAGGATGGACGGCGTATAATGTTTCAAATCCCGCTCCGTGACGATGCCCACGAGTTTGTTGTCGCGCACAATCGGAATATGGCGGAGGGTGGAGCGGGCAAAGATCAATGCCGCGTCCAGCAGAGTTTCGTCCTCCTGCAGGGTGGTGAGATCCGTTGTCATGAAGTCACGCACCAGCATAGGGCCATCCTTGGGCATGGGTAGATCCGGAGCCGCACTCAGCATTGGCGGGGGGCGGGTTGCGCGGCTTCAGACCATCGGTCGGCCGGGAAGTTGACTTCCCAAAACCCGGGCGGCTCCAGGATTTCAAAGGCTACTTCATGTGCAGGCTCGGTCGTCCCCGAGGCCGTCCACACGACTCGGCCCCGCGTGGACCGAGGCGTGTTCCGCATGCGGATATCCAGCAGCGTCCCGATAGGGAATAGCTGGCGGCTGCGGATCAGCCCCCCGTGCAGGTTGATGACCAGGGTCTCAACGGGTTCCCATTCGGCGGTCGGAGGTGCACCCGCGGGGCTGACGTAGAGAGGCACTCTCATGACGATTCGCAGGCTCCGTCGCCGGGTTACCCGTTCTGTGGAAACGGTTTCCATTGGCGCCACCGGGAAGAGACTCCGCTCGGGATTTTCGCTACTATTCACCCGCCATCATAGCACAAGGTTCCACACTTGCAAGCCTTGCCGGTTCCGCTCGCCGTTGACGCAACGGTAAGAAGCCGGTAGAATTCTGTGCTCGGGCTCTTGCGGGAAAGGACTCCCAGGTTCTCCATCCTGTTCTAAGCCCCACCTCCAGCAGACTGAAGGAACGGTTATGAACGCGAATGATCTCCGACCCGGAATGATCATCAGGCACAACAATGAGCTTTTTTCCATTCACAAAGCCGAACACCGCACGCCCGGTAACTTGCGCGCCTTCGTCCAGGCCCGCATGCGCAGCCTGCGCACCGGCTCGCTGATTGACCACCGATTCCGCTCGGAAGACACTGTCGAGCGCGCACAGATTGACGAAGTTGAGATGCAGTACCTCTATTCCGATGGCGATTCGTATTACTTCATGAACACCGCGAACTTCGAACAGATCTCCCTCCATCAGGAAACCGTGGGCGACCGCGCCGCGTACCTGGTGCCCGAGGTCTTGCTGAAGGTGGAGTTCTTCGAGGGCCGTCCGGTGGATATTCAGTTGCCCGCCACCGTGGATTTGAAAGTGGTCGAGACCGAGCCGGGCATCAAGGGCGGCTCGGCGACCAACGTCACAAAACCCGCCAAGCTCGAAACTGGATTGGTGGTCCAGGTGCCGCCATTTATCGGCGAGGGGGAGAAAATCCGCGTCGATACCGCCGAAGGCAAATATGTCGAACGCGCCAATTAGGAATCGGGTGATCCGATGATCGGGTGAACAAGGGACAACGCCCAACCCGAGTTGGTCTTTGTTCACCCGATCACCCGATCATCCGATCTCCGGGTTTCAGAAGGGAATCTCGTGGTCGTTCTGTAACTGCAGGCCGTTCGGCGTGATCGAGTAGACGGCCTCGTGGCGGGGAGGCTTGCGCTTGGCCGTGACTTCTCGAATGTACTCGTCTTCCTTGAGATAACGGATCACAACCTTGTCCGGTTGCACGTCCATCTTCCCGTCAAAGACGTCGTGAGTTTCCCACAGCGACTTCAGATTCTGACCGTCAAATGAATACAGGATGGCCGTGAGCCGCAATTGGCTCTTGCCCAGCCGGAATCCGTAGATGAAGAAGCGGAAGTCGTCCCCACCCTGCGCGGGGAGCATCTCGTAATGAAGATCCGTTCTCGGGACAAAATTCGTGACGGTCGCCAGCCGGCTTTTTCCGTCGCGGTTTTCGAAAACCATCACTACGTTCTGCCGGTCGTAGTCCGTCCAGCCCAGCGTGTATCCTGCGCCGATCACCGTGCCACCTTTCCAGGGTTCTGCAAGAACTGCAGGCTGGCCGAAGAGCGGGTAATGCAGCACGGAGAACGCACTCTCCAGTTCGCGCCGCACTTCCACGTCCGTAGGCGTGCGATTCGCCATCCATTGCACCATGTGGTCTACAACCAGTTTCTGGATGTCGCCCGTTATGGGCCCGGCATCCTCGAGCATCACGCCGGGGAGTTGCTTCGCCAGGTAGTTGATGTGCCCGGGCAGGTCAGGAGGCGGCGGCGACAGCTTCTTCTTCGCCTCCGCCCTGCCCGCGCCGAGCATTGTGGCGACGAGCAACAGCACTAGGAGATGGAAAACTTCAGATTTTCGAACCGATGGGCTACGCATGCCACTTCGCCTCGCGCAAAACCGGCTTTGGGGAGTTGACACAGACCCTCACCGCCGGGTTTTCTTCTGTGGGCAGCCAAATCGCTGCGACCTGAGGAGTCTAGTGCCGTTCCAACTTTTCTCGGCTAAATTGCGCCAACCATGTTCTAAGCCTCTGTCGCAGGTATCGCTTGCCCCTACCCGTCTTCAGGTATCTTTCGCGGCGATGAGCATCCGCGGCATCCAAGCAAGCCTCGTAGTAAATGAGCCGCAAGGGACGGCGGAAGCGAGTCGATGTAACCCCGCCTCGTTCATGTTCCCGGAGGCGCGCTTTCAGGTCCGAAGCCGCGCCGGTGTACCACTCTCCGTCCCTCGAACTGAGCAGAACGTGAGTGTAATACATAGGCGAATCAAGTTGGAACGGCACTAGCAGCTGCCGCCCGGTTCAACCAACGGGTTTAGGCTGCGAGCAGGACCTTTACCGCTGAGGTTCGCTCCAGATACTCGAAGGCCTCGAGGCCCTGTTCCAGCGGAAAGATCTTGTTGATCAGATGGAGAACTGTCACGTGCCCATGCCGGAGCAGTTCGAGAGCCGGTGCGAAGACCCCGCACCGGGAGCCGAGCAGCGTGACCTCATCCACCACGAGTTTCGTGGCATCGAAGTGCGCCGCGCCGTGGAAAGTGGACTTCATCACCACGGTGCCGCGCGGCTGCACGAGCCGCAGCGCTTCGTCCATGCCACGCGGTGAGCCCGTCGCCTCCACGGTTACCGGAAAGCTGCTGGACGTAAGTTCCTCGTCGCCTTCGCTCAAAACCCGGACGCCCCAGGCCCGCGCCAGGTCCAGCTTCCATCCGTGTCGTCCGATCAACGTGACCTGCGCGCCGGCGTGCTTCAGCACCTGCGCGGTCAGCAGACCCAACCTTCCGTCGCCCAGGATCGCTACGCGTGTTCCTGGCGCGAGGGGCAGCTGCTCCAGGATTTCCGCAGCCGCGGCCAGCGGCTCGACGAACGTCGCCGCCTGGTCGGAAACCTCGTCGGGAACTCTGTGCAAATTCACTACGGGCAGAGTCAGGAACTCGGAAAACACGCCGTCGCGGTTCACAATCCCCAGAACGGTGCGGTGCGGGCAATGCCGGCCCAAGCCCTTCGCGCACCATTCGCACCGGCCACAGGCGAGGTTGATTTCCCCCACCACGCGCTGGCCGATCCATTTCGGGTCGTCGCATTCCACCACCCGGCCCACAAACTCGTGCCCGGGAATGCCGTGAAAGCTCGAATAACCTTTCAGGATTTCCCGGTCTGTGCCGCAGATGCCGGCGAGTAAGACCTGGATCAGCGCCTCGCCCGGCGCACGCTGAGGCTCTGCAACTTCCCGTACGGCGAGTTTGCCATCAAAATAAAGGGCCTTCATGATGTGTGCCTTGCGCTCACGGAATTCGCTCGAAGGCCCGGGCGATTTCATCCTCCTGGTCCTCGAAAACGGTGCGCAGGTCGAGAAGCAACGCGTTCTCTTCCACGCGAGCAATAATGGGTGGTGTATGGCGGCGCAGCATTTCCTCCAGTTCTGGAGCGCTGTGCCGGGCATGTGTGACCGCCACAAGTGAAGTCGGCAGCGTCTGTCCCGGCGTTGAGCCGCCCCCCATCACGGAGTCACCCTCCCGGACGACGGCGCAATACCCTGGTCGCGCGGAGACCCTTTCCGCCAGACGCGCGGCCCGCGGGGTGATCTCCATTTTGGAAAGCTGCATCATCCGCAGCGCCGGAATCGAATCAAGCTGGCCCCGCAAATACAGGGAGACGGTGGCCTCCAGCGCGGCGATGGTCAGCTTATCCACGCGCAGCGCGCGGAAGAGCGGATTCTTGCGGATGCGCTCGAGAGGCTCGCGCTTTCCCACCAGGATCCCTGCTTGCGGGCCTCCCAGCAGCTTGTCGCCACTGAAAGTTACGAGATCGACTCCGGCTTTCAGGCTCAGGGTTGCCGGGGGTTCATCCCGCACACCCCAGGGAGCGAGATCCACCATGCAGCCGCTGCCCAGATCCTCCATAACGAGCAGGCTGTGCTTACGGGCAAGCTCTACGAGTTCATCCAACCCGGGCCGTTCCGTAAAACCTACGATACGGAAGTTGCTGGGGTGGACGCGCAATAGCACCCGCGTGCGTTCGGTGATGGCCGCGGCGTAGTCGCTCGAGCGGGTGCGGTTGGTCGTGCCGACCTCGCGCAACAGTGCGCCGCTTTTTGCGCAGACGTCCGGGATGCGGAACGACCCTCCGATTTCGATCAGCTCACCGCGCGACACGATGACCTCCGAACCCTCGGCCAGCGTGTTCAACGCCAGGAAAACCGCGGCGGCGTTGTTGTTGACCACCAGCGCCCGCTCCGCGCCCAGCAGTTGGCCGAAGAGCCGGTCCGTGTGCGCGTCGCGTTTGCCTCGTTCGCCGCGTTCCAAGTCGTACTCCAGGTTGGAATAACCCGCGGCGACCTGCGCCAGGTGATCGAGCGCTTCCCGCGCCAGCGGCGCGCGTCCCAGATTGGTGTGGAGAATCACACCCGTGGCGTTGATGACCGGCTGAAGAGAAAAGCCGGCAGCGGTTTCCGCTTCGGCCAGAATTTCCTTCTCCAGCCATTCGCCCGAAACGCTGGCCAGGCTGCCGCCCGAGATCCTTTCGCGTAGGCTCTGGAGAACTTTGCGCGTGGCTTCCACCACCAGCCGGTGGCCGACTCGCCCTTCGAGTTCGCGCAGCATTTCGCGACTCAACAGCTCATCCACGGCCGGGATCTGGCGGAGCAAGCGGCCGACCTCTGGCTTGGAACTGTCCCTGGGGGAGTTCATTGCCGTTTCAATCCTTAACTCTTGAGGCAACAGGCACGGACCGCGCGACCCTGTCGTCCGCGACATTTCAACACAGTCGGCTATGGCCGTCAACTTTCCGATTGACGCGGCGCGTTTCCAGGGGAGTATAATTTTTAGCCCTGATCGGGATTTGAGGCTCTCCTGTGACAGTTGACGAGGAACTCAACAAGCTGGAAGACGATATCCGCCGCCTCAAGGTTGAATACGAGGCTTACTTTAACGGCGGCGCTCCGCGGCCTCCTCACGATACCCTGTTCCGGGTCGAGAATCTCATCAAGCGTTATTCCAGTGACCAGTCCAAGCTGAACTTCAGCCAGCGCTTCCGCTTTTCGGCTCTCGTGCAGAAGTATGTGGTCAACAACCAGCTTTGGAGGCGCAAGCTTCAGGAAAAGGAAGAAGGCCGAAGCCTGACAGGCGTGCCGAGGCGCCCCGCGGAAGCACCGGTGAGCGATGGCGTCGTGCGCGTGGTCTGCTCCGATCCGGAGGCGGAGGCCGAGAAGGTCGAGCAACTCCTGCGCGCCATGCGCGACGCCATACGGCAGGTGGGGGAGCGCCCCGACAGCCTCGATACCGCCGCCTTTCAAAGATTCGTCCAGGAGAAGACCAAACAAGTCAAAGAAACCCTGAGCTGCGACAAGGTGCAGTTCTCGATCTCGATCGAGGGAGGCAAAGTCAAGTTCAAAGCCACGAAGGCGGATTGAGGAGTTGCACGGCGCCCCCGGGTCTTTCCCCTCCGCTCACGGACCATTACCGTCGCTGCTTTTCGCCGCTGCGTTATCCGCTTAGCGTCGGATGGCAATCGCCGGCCAAGCCGTAGGCGCGGACGCGTCTTTGGCAGGAGCTGCGGCAAAGGTAAGTTCATCCTCTCGGTTTCAAAGGAGCCGTCATGCGCAAGATTTCTCGGGCGCTGATCAGCGTGAGCGACAAGGCCGGTGTCGCCGAATTGGCTGTCGGGCTTGCCTCGCTGGGCGTCGAACTGCTCTCCACCGGCGGCACCGCCAAACTTCTCCGCGAGAAAGGCCTGATGGTGCGAGACGTTGCGGATTTGACCGGATTCCCGGAAATGCTCGACGGCCGCGTCAAAACCCTTCATCCCAAGGTTCACGGTGGCCTCCTGGCCATCCGCTCGAATGCTCAACACCAGGCACAAATCAAGGAGCACGGCATCGAGTACATCGATATGGTCGTTGTGAATCTTTATCCGTTCGAGAAGACGTCGGCGAAGCCCGGCGTGGCCCTGGGAGAATTGATCGAGAACATCGATATTGGTGGTCCCGCGATGATCCGCTCGGCGGCGAAAAACTTCGAGGACGTCGCGGTTCTCGTGGACGCCGCCGACTACCCCGCCGTCCTGGAAGAACTGCAAAAGAATGGCGGGAGTATTTCTCGGGAAACGCGCGGCCGCCTGGCACGAAAAGCCTTCGCGACGACGGCCGCTTACGACGGCACCATCTCCACAACCCTGCAGAAATCGGCCAATGGAGAGTTGCCCGAGGCGCTCCACCTGAACTACCGGAAACTGGCAGACTTGAGGTACGGCGAGAATCCGCATCAGAAGGCAGCGCTCTATCGCAATCCCGCCGTGGCGGGGCGGGGCCTGGCTGCCGCACCGCAGCTCCAAGGCAAGGAACTTTCCTTCAACAACTTGGTGGACCTGGAGGCGGCTTGGCGTCTTGTCCAGGAATTTGAGGAACCGGCTACGGTCATCATCAAGCACACGAACCCTTGCGGCGTGGCCACGGGCAAGACGCTCGTCGAAAGCTACCGGCGCGCCCTGGAGGTGGACCCGGTCTCGGCCTTCGGCTCGGTGATTGCCCTCAACCGCGCCCTGGACGGACCGGCCGCGGAGGAGTTGTCCAAGGTGTTTGTGGAAGCCGTCGTGGCCCCGGGTTTTGAACCGACCGCGCTCAAGCGCTTGGCCAGCAAGAAGAATCTTCGTCTCCTTGACATGTCGGCGACAGCCGGTGACGACTACGGCCTTCAGTTCAAAGTGGTGGGAGGAGGGTTGCTTGTCCAGACGCCGGATACCCTACCGATACAACCCACCCTGTGGAAATGTGTCACGGAACGCCAGCCGACGCCAGAAGAGATGGAGGCACTGATCTTTGCCTGGCGAGTCGTCAAACACGTCAAGTCCAACGCGATCGTGTACGCACGCGCTGGAGTCCTGGTGGGGGTGGGGGCGGGTCAGATGAGCCGCGTGGACTCCGTCAAGCTGGGAGCCAACAAGGCGCGAGAGTTGAAGCACGCACTCGAGGGCAGCGTGCTCGCGTCCGATGCCTTCTTTCCCTTCCCGGATGGCGTGGAGGCGGCGGCGCGGGTGGGCGTCACGGCGATCGTGCAGCCGGGCGGCTCGGTTCGCGACAACGAAGTCATCGCTGCGGCCAACCTGCATCGCCTGGCGATGGTCTTAACCGGGGTGCGCCACTTCTCGCATTGACACCTGGCGGCTGCAGAACGGTGCGGGTGTGTGATTCGTTTCGCGGTAGGCCAACCTCCGCCTGAGCTGCCGTGCAGGTTGGGAGCAAAGCGGCCTGACGTTCTTGCTTCTTGCGAGAACGAGCAACTTGTTGACGGGCGCAACTGCACCGTTAAGACTTCGGGGCGTAGTAACCGTCGCGGGCCACAATTCGGTACTTCACGACCTTGCCCTTCTCATTGACGATCCTCAGGGGGTTCCCCCCATCGTCCACCACATCAATCTTGAGCTTGTGGAACTTCCCGTCTTTAGACGCGTTGGTGGGAACGAACCCCAGGCTGTACTGCATGCGAAGTTGCCGGGCAACTTGCTGGTAGATGTCCGGCAGTTCGCCTTCGAAGCGCGGGAAGTAGGCCTGCCCGCCGGAGTACTTGGCAATCGTGTTGAGCGCGTTCTGGGCTTGTAGGGTGCTGATGTTACCGCCGCTGGGAGAACGAACCGTCATAAACTCCAGGATGCTGACGGGGTAGATGGCCGTGTCCGATGCCTTCACAATCTTCAGACACTGGTCGTACGTCAGTTTGCTAAAGCTATCCAGACCCGTGACGATCGCCAGAATGGCCTTCCTCCCGTGCACCTCCTTCATTCTGTCCAAAACAAAGGCCAGCGAATCGTAAAGGTTGTATTCACTGAAGCCCGGGATGCGCAGCGAATCCAGCGCCGCTCTCACCTCCGAGCGGTCCTGGGTAAAATCCGCGAGGATCTGGGTCCTCATGTCGAAGGAGACGACCGCGACCCAATCCTTGGGCTGGATTACGTTCAGAAAGTTGTAAGAGTCTTGGAGCGCCAAGTAAAGGAAGCCCCACCACCTGTTACTGAACTCAATCAGCATGCAAATGGTCATCGGGGCTTCGCCGGTCCCGAAGTTCGTGATGGCTTGCGGGACCCCGTCGTCGGAAACCTGGAAGTTTTTCTTCCCCAGGCTCTGGATGGGGTTCCCACCGTTGTCCACCACCATCACATCTACGTTCACCAGGTTCGTGGACGTCGAGAGCGTGTAGATCTCATTGGGATTGATCTTCTCGGGTTTCTTTTCGGGCTGCACCGGAGCTGGCTGGGTCTTCTTGGGAACCAGGACTGTCTCTCCCACGTTCGGCTGAGGTCCCGAGGTTGGCTGTTGCTCCGACTGCGATTGTGGCTCGGACTGGGCGAACCCCTCGGACGGAAAGCTCGCTAAGGCGAGCACCACGACGATCGTCAGTGCCAGAGAAAATAGCAGATGCCGTTTCTTGTTTGTCATGCCGCACTCCCTGCGCTGCCCCGAATCCTATCCTAACTATCTATGATGCCACTCATGCCCGCTCCGGTCAACGCACAGGGAGCCTTGCCCTCCCCCAGTTATCTTGCAGGATTCGCCAGCCCGCGAAAGGGCGCAGGTTTAGCCGTGGGTGAGAGTCTGTCCGCTTTTCAGCCCCGAAGGGGCGAGCCCGAATTTCTCGCCACGGACGAGGAAGGGCGGGGCGGAACTTGTCCCGACGGCCCTATTCGGGAGCCCCGCCCTTCCGACTGCCGGGAAAAAGGCATCGTGTGGTGAGAAATCCGAACTAGTCGTTCTGGACTTGCCAGGGATTCAACATTTGCTATAGTAGCGCTTCTTTTCATCGAGGTGCAGAGCGCTGCGACCGCTGCAACCTGTCTCGGCGCAGGGCCTGAGGTCATACCTCCATCAATTCGAGGTGAGAATGCGAACTTCATGGTCACACGTCATTTTCTTTCTTTTGGCGTGCACGCTGTCAGCGCGTGCGCAGGATCAGCTTGCGTCGAAGATCGCGGCGCTGGACTGGGGAGTTTACCAGGATGAAACCGTGAAGATGATGCAGGAATACCTGCGCATCGATACTTCGAATCCGCCCGGCAACGAGCTTGCGGCGGCGCAGTTCTTCCACCGGTTTTTCGAGCAGGCTGGCATTCCTAACACGATCTACGAGTATGCGCCCGGCCGCGCCGACCTGTATGCAATTCTCAAGGGCGATGGCAGCTTGCGGCCCTTCGTCATGCTCAATCATATGGACGTGGTACGCGCGGACTCCAACCACTGGCGCAAGCCGCCCTTTTCGGGCGAGATCGCGAACGGCGAGATGTATGGACGCGGCGCGCTCGACATGAAAGACGAAGGGCTGCTGCAAGCCATGGTCATGGTCATCGCCGCGCGCGAGCACCTGCCACTGAAACGTGACTTGGTCTTTCTTGCGACCTCCGATGAGGAAGTCGGCGGCACAGGGAGTACTTGGTTTTTGCAGAATCACGCCGATCTGCTGCGCAACGCGGAATACTTGATTACCGAAGGTGGGTCAGACCTGATTCTCCCCCGACATGGGACAATCTACGGGGTGGGAGTTGCAGAGAAAGCCCCCTTTTGGATTCGCGTGACGGCGACGGGACGAGGCGGACACGGCTCGATCCCTCTCGCGGATTCCGCGCCCAATCGATTGGTCCGAGCCCTGCGACGAGTCGTGGACTGGCAGCCGCCCGTGCGGCTGTTGCCTTCCGTGGAACAGTATTTCAAGGTCATCGCGGCGTTGGAGCCGGAGCCGCGGGCCGCGCAGTTCCGCGACATCGGCAAGGCGCTCGAGGACCCCAACTTTGCCCGGCAGATGAGCCAGGACGAAGACTTCAATTACCTTCTGCGCAACACGGTTTCGCTGACGGTGCTCCAGGGCAGCTCGCAGACCAACGTGATTCCCGATACCGCTTACGCTGAGCTGGACGTGCGCCTGCTGCCCGGCGAGGATCCGCAGGCTTTTCTCGCGCAGCTTCGCAACGTCGTGGCGGATGAGGGGCTCGAGGTCGAGAACATCAACCGCTTCAAGCCGTCGAATTCTTCTTCCACGGATACGAATCTCTATCAGATCATCGAAGCCGTGGTGCACAAGTACAATCCACAAGCGCTGGTGGCGCCCACCCTCAATAGCGGCTATACGGAAAGCCAGATGTACCGGCCACTGGGCATTACCTGCTACGGTTTCTACACCCTCGAGGTGACCGAGGAACTGGACTCTACCCAGCACGCTGCCAACGAGCGCGTCCCGGTGGAGCAACTGCGGCGCGGGGTGAAAATGCTTTATGAAGTCGTGGCGCGGGCAGCGAATCAATAAGACGGTGACGAGTGACAAGTGACGAGCGACAGAGTGTGCATTTCCCGGCTTGGTGTTGGGAAAAGGCTTCAAGCCCGATCATGAAGCTGCAGGCTAGGTTTGTGTGGGCGAAGTCAGGAGAAAAGCAGTTCCATTCTGACTCCTGACTCCCGACTCCTGACTCCTTCAGTACTATGAACCGTGAGTATCCAAAACATCCCTTGGTGGGCGTGGGTGGCGTGGTGATTCATCGCAACCACGTCCTGCTGATTCGCCGCGGCAGCGAGCCGCTGAAAGGTGAGTGGTCCATACCCGGCGGCCTGTTGGAGCTGGGAGAGGAACTCGCGGAGGGTGTGCGGCGTGAACTGAAGGAAGAAACCGGCTTGGTGGTTGAGCCGCTGAAGACAATCTTGCCGTTTGACCGAATTGTGCGCGAAGGCTCGCGGGTGAAATATCATTACGTCATCGTGGATTATCTCTGCCGCAGGAAACGCGGGCGGCTGCGCCCCGCTTCCGACGTTGTAGACGCGCGCTGGGTGCGCCGCGAGCACCTTCCGCAATACCACCTTACCCCTATGGCCACCTCGGTCATCTTGAAAGCGTTCGAGATGATGAAAAGACGGCGCTAAGGGCCCGTTACGAAACAACCTTTCCCCTTGCCTGCCAAGCGACCGCCTCACCGGATAGTGCGCGAGGCGGAAGAAGCCCTGGGAGCCATCCACTCCGCACCGCTCTGGAGTGAACAGAATCGCAACTCTTCCTTGCTCCAATCCGCGCTGGCACCAACTCCCACCACAAAAATCAAAAGCCCCTGGTCCCGCCCGTGCGGGACCAGGGGCCCGGGATACTGATGGGTTTGGCTTCCCGTTGTCGAACGGGACGGCGCCCAGCAGCGCCTTGCCACTAACCCTCTCCACGCTAGAGAGAGGGACCCACTTGCGGGCGCGTGCTTAGCGCCTAAGCCTCAGCACCCTCGCTACAGTTACTTTCGATCGACATGGATCACCTCCTTTCTAGCGATGTGGCGATAATAAAACCCGGTCGTGGGTGAGTCAAGCAGAAAAAGGGCGAAGGTGGGGCGAAAACGATGAAGAATCAGGCGCGGTATTGGCCCGTCAAGGCGCGCCAGCGGAGAACCAGCAAGTCCAGCGTCATGCGAACGGAGTCGCGCAGATAATGCACCTTGGAGGCGGGATTGTCGTTCCAGCGCACGGGAACCTCCACCACCTTGCCGCCCAGGCGCCGGATGAGGAAAAGGATCTCGGGATCAAACCCGAACCTTTCCACGCGCTGGAGCTCGAAGGCGCGGCGTGTGGTTTCGCGCCGGAAGAGTTTGAACCCGCACTGCGTGTCGTGGATGGGAAGCCCGGTGAAGAGCCGAACCAGCAGGTTGAAGAATCGTCCTCCCCATTCGCGGAACCAGGATTGGTGAATGCCGATCAGCTCTCGTTGTAGCGTCCGTGAACCCACCGCCGCGTCCGCGCCGGAGGATTCGAGGGCGGCCAGCAGCTTGTCGGCTTCCTCGATGGGAGCGGAAAGGTCGGCGTCGGTGAAAAGGACGAGTTCGCCGTGCGCCTCGAGCACTCCGTGACGAACCGAAAAACCTTTGCCGCGGTTGCGGCCGTTGCGAAGCACGCGGATTTCCGGGTGGCGCGAAACAACCTCCACGGTGCTGTCCGTCGAGCCGTCGTCCACGACAATCGCCTCGACCGAGAAGTTCTTCGATCGCACGTAACCCTGAATGGCCGCCAGCGAGCTCTCGATGCGACGAGCCTCGTTGTACGCGGGGATCACGATGCTCAGAAACGGCTCCGGCATGGAGCGACACTATACGAGAATCGAGCCGGGGGAGTCAAAAGGGGCCACGGCAGCCCGAACCGAAAGTCACAAGTCAGTAGCAGCCTGAAGTGGGTCGTTCCTCGCAGGCGAACGCCGCGAAGATGGTCGCCCTAGCCGAACCCTGTCGATCTCTCCGGCCAACCGCCTTTCCCAATCAAGGGAACGAACTGGCATGGGTCGAGAATGCGCGTCGCGGTCTCGCCGCCGTGTTTGAAAAGTAAAAGGAGATCCTGATGGTACAAGTCTCCTACCGGAACCACCAGACGGCCCCCGTCGGCGAGTTGGCCGAGCAGAACGGGTGATACGTCCGGCGCCGCTGCGGTCACCAGGATGACGTTATAGGGCGCGTTCGCAGGAAGACCTTCACTGCCGTCGCCCGAGAACACCTCGCCGCTCAGGTAACCCAAGCGCTTCAGGCGTTCGCGCGCATCCGCGGCGAGCCGGGGATTCCTTTCAATGGTGTAAACCCTTGCTCCCAGGTAAGCGAGGATGGCGGCCTGGTACCCGCTGCCGGTGCCGACTTCCAGCGCCTTGTCGCCGGGGCTAACGCGCGCTGCTTCCGTCATGGCCGCGACGATATAAGGTTGCGAAATCGTCTCCGCTTCACCGATGGCCAAGGGGCGGTCGTCGTAGGCGGCAGCGACCAGCTCCGTCGGAACGAATTCGTGGCGGGGAACTCGCAGCATGGCCTCCAGCACCCGCTCGTCGCGGATGCCTCGCCTGCGAAGCTGGGTTTCGATCATGTCGCGAGCGCGGACTTCGAACCGCATGGCGATTACCATGCTCGGACCTGCGGGAAACATCTAACCATTTGCCGGCTTGCGTGGACCGACTCGCTCGCCGGAGACCTTCGGCTGATCCCTATCATCGCTCCGCGCAAGGGGCACGTCCAGTCCATAATCTTGCCCGGGAATTCTGGCTGTCGCATCTGGGAGAGGGACCCGCGACCCCCTCACACCGATGTGCGTCGTTCCGCTCCGCACAACCATCCGGTGGGAAGGGTATAATTGCAAAGGGGGCTGCGGAAGCAAGGCTCCCACGCGCGAGCAAGCTGAGTCCGGATTTCAGAGATGGACAGGCAACCGGTGAAATCTGAGAAGTATTCGCGGCAGATTCTCTTTTCACCCATCGGCAGGGAAGGGCAGGAAAGACTGCTGCAATCCAAAGTCGTGGTCCTCGGCTGTGGCGCTCTGGGCACAGCGCAGGCCAATGCCTTGGTGCGCGCGGGCGTGGGAACGCTGCGGATTGTGGATCGCGATTTCGTCGAGGAGTCGAACCTGCAGCGTCAGATGCTTTTTGACGAGGCCGACGCGCACCAGTGTTTGCCCAAGGCCGTGGCGGCGGAGCGGAAGCTCCGCCAGATCAACTCGGAGGTGTGCGTCGAAGGAATTGTTGCCGACGCGGACAGCCGGAATATCGAAGAATTCCTCGAGGGCTGCCAGGTCGTTCTCGACGCTACGGACAACTTCGAAACGCGTTACCTCCTAAATGACGCTGCGGTGAAAATGGGAATCTCGTGGATTTATGGCGCCGTCGTCGCTAGTTACGCCACGACCCTGACGATCCTTCCTGGCCGCACCGCGTGCCTCGCCTGTGTGTTTCCCAAGGCGCCGCAGGGGATGCATGAAACCTGTGAAACGGTGGGCGTCATCGGTCCCGCCGTCTCCTGGGCGGCGGCCATTCAGGTCACGGAAGCGCTGAAGATTCTGCTCGGCCGCGAAGCCGAATTACACGGTTCGCTGCTTGCTTACGACCTCTGGAGCAATCGGTTTCAGCAAGTGAAGCTCGCGCGGGATTCCCAATGCCGGGTTTGCGTAGCGCACAAATTCGCCTACCTGGAGCAGGGCGGGCCAACACACATCAGCCTGTGCGGCCGGAATTCCGTCCAGATTCATCAAACGGAGTCGCGGGCGCTGGACCTCCCGGCGCTGAAGACGCGCCTCGAGCGGTTCGGACCCGTGCGTGCCAACGAGTTCCTGCTCCAATGCTTTCTTGACCCGTTCGAGTTAACGGTCTTCCCGGATGGCCGCGCGATCGTGAAGGGAACGCAGGACCCCGCCGTGGCGCGCGGCATCTACGCCCGCTACATCGGGTCTTAAGATCCGGACGCAAATCAGGCGTGACCCAATCCCCTTTGTGAGGAGCCCGATCCGGAGCACAACGCAACGGGCGCCGTGAAATAGGTGCTACGGGCATACGGCACGGGGAAGGCACTCGAAGGGACAAACGGCTGTACACTTATATCCAAGGGAAGGTCCAGACGGAAATCTCGATAATCACCTTCCAGTGTTCGAGGCCCTTCCTCGGGGAGCGAGCAGCCAAGGGAGCGGACTGATGAGTCGACTTTGGGCAGCGCTGCGGGCGATTGTTTATATGACGGGGTTCCTGGGGTTGTGGGGCTGGGCCGCGTGGAAGCTTCGCGCGCTGGACAAGTACATTCCGGTCCGGTTTCCCGCCTGGTTGATTGCCCCGGGCGTCGTACTGATCCTGGCGGGCGCCGTCCTCGGACTCGCCACGGCCGGACTGTTCATCATCGAGGGCCGCGGCACGCCGGCGCCGTTCGATCCCCCAAAGAAATTTGTTCCGCGCGGCCCCTTTAGACTTGTCCGAAATCCCATGTACGTCGGCGGCATCTGGCTGCTGCTCGGATTCGGTCTTTACCTCGCCTCCGCCTCGATTACACTGCTCGGTTTGGCAGCATTCCTACTAGTCCATATCTTCGTCGTAGCCGCGGAAGAACCCGGCCTGCGGAAGAGATTCGGGCGGGAGTACGAGGAGTACTGCAAGGCAGTCCCGCGTTGGATTCCTCGCCTCACCCGGATGCCTGGAAACAATTGACCCTCTTGGCCCCGGCAAGTCCCCACCCTTGGGTCCGCCCCTGTTCATAGTGGAGGACGGGTGGAGCCTGATGCGGCTAGGCACCGTGTTGGGAAGCATATGGATCGCCATAGACGCCGCGTCGTTGGCAATCCACGGAGCGGACGTGTACTCGGCTTCCCGCGGGCCGGCCCGTCGCCGCACAACAGGTCGATTCCCTGCTGTTTGGAAGGCAGCGTGGAGGAGAAATCGCTGCTGGTGCCGTTCCAACTTAATGAGGCTATGCATTACGCTTCTGTCTTGCACCGCATTGGCCCGTCATCGGGCTTACGCGGATTAGTCCTAAAAAGTTGGAACGGCACTGGCCTGTGTGGGCTGTTCCTTGGGGATCAGCTCGCGATAGAGGCGCCCGGCAATTTCCGCGGCGTGCGGGCCATACACCAGAGGGCCGCCGCGCAGCAAGACCACGACCACGTATTGAGGTTGGAGCCCGCCCGCGTAGGAAACGAACCAGCCCAGGCGCGCGCCGTTCTCGCTGCACGTCCCGGTTTTACCGAAGATGGAAAGGTCCGGATCGTAGGCCGAGCGAGCCGTCCCGTACAGGACGGCCGCAGCCAAACCGTCGCGGATTTGCGGGATGTACTCGGCCAGGGCGTCGAGTCGCCGGCGCACGACGGGGTGGAACGCCGCCGGTTCCTCCAGCGTGCGCGGATACTGCAACGCGTAAAGCGTGCCGCCGTTGGCGATGGTGGAAATGATGGCGGCCATCTGCAGAGGCGTCACTTCGATGTCCTGGCCGTAGTAAGCCAGGTAGCCGACGCCGCCTTCCTTGGGTGGGGCGGAAGGATAGCGGCCGGCCGACTCACCCGGAATATTCAGGCCCGCCTTCTGTCCCAGGCCGAACTCGTGCGCGTACTCACTGAGACGGCGGAAGCCCAGCATCTCTCCCAGCTTGTGGAAGAAAACGTTGTTCGAGCGCGCCAGGGCGTCGGTAAGGTCCTGCCGGGTACGCCCACCCACATAGAGTTTGGTGGTGGGCGTGATGATACCTTCCTTCAGCGCGGCCAGAGCGACCACCGGCTTGAACGTCGAGCAGGGCGTGAAGCCGCTCGCCAGCGCCAGCTTCTGATTCACCATGCTTAGAATGCGGCCACTGTTGGGATCGACCACCACGATGCTGCCGTTCCAGTTCCCCAGGGCCTCGACGGCCGCCTGCCGGACGGAGGGATCATCGCCCGCGGGGTTGTCGTCCGCGGTGGGATCGCCGAAGGAGCTGATCCGCCAGGGGCTGCGCGCGCGTCGCGAGCGGCGCGTGCGGCGGGCGGTGGTCGTCTTGCGGACTGGGGATTTGGTGGAAGACTTTGGGGAGGTGGTGGAAGGGTCGTCACCGCTCTTCGGGCCGACGCCGGGTGCGGCGGCAAGATCGGTCCCCAACAACCAGACAGTTGCCAAGGCCAGGATGGCAAGTCGCTTCAACAAGATTCCCTGCCGACCTCCTTGTTTGTGGTTGACGCTGGCCTCACTTCGTCTCCCCTGGCGCTGGCAAACGAAGGAAGGTCTTGACACAAAACCACCTGGGCTGGGGGCAGCGGACTCAGCGTGCCGTCCCCCCGCCCCTTTACTTCTTGCCCCGCGCCGGGGCAGCGCCCTCCGCGGACGCCGCCGCAGCCAATTCCGCGCGCACGGGCAGATTCAAAGCCTTGCGAACTTCCCCCTCCAGTTTCTTGCAGACATCGGGGTTGTCGCGCAAGAACTGCCGGGCGTTTTCGCGCCCCTGGCCGATGCGCTCGCCCCCATAGGAGAACCACGCGCCGCTCTTCTCCAGAATGTTGCGCTCGGCGGCGAGATCGATCAGGTCGCCCTCTTTCGAGATCCCCTCACCATACAGGATATCAAACTCCGCCTCCCGAAATGGAGCGGCAATCTTGTTTTTCACGATTTTTACTTTCGTCCGGTTCCCCACGACTCGGTCGCCATCCTTGATGGAGGCGATGCGCCGGATGTCCACGCGGACTGTGGCATAGAACTTGAGCGCGCGACCGCCCGTGGTCGTTTCGGGGTTGCCGAACATCACGCCGATTTTCTCGCGAATCTGGTTGATGAAGATAAAGCAGGTTTTTGACTTGGCAACAACGCCGGCAAGCTTGCGCAGCGCTTGCGACATCAGCCGGGCCTGCAGGCCGGGAAGCGAATCGCCCATGTCGCCATCGAGCTCGGCCTTGGGAACGAGCGCCGCGACGGAATCCACCACCAGCACGTCAATGGCGTTCGAGCGCACCAGCGCTTCGGCGATTTCCAGCGCTTGCTCGCCGTAGTCGGGCTGCGAGACGAGCAGGTTGTCCACATCGACGCCCAGCTTCTTGGCGTAGGCGGCGTCCATGGCGTGCTCGGCGTCGATGAAGGCCGCCATCCCGCCGCGCTTCTGGGCCTCCGCCACCACGTGCAGTGCGATCGTGGTCTTGCCGCTCGACTCGGGCCCGAAAATCTCAACCACCCGTCCTCGCGGCATTCCGCCCACACCCAATGCCGCGTCAAAGGAAAGTGCGCCCGTAGGGATGATCTCCACGGGGACGAGCGCGTCCTTCGTGCCCAAGCGCATGATCGAGCCTCTGCCAAATTGCTTTTCAATCTGCGTCAACGCCAAGTCAATGGCCTTGATCTTTTCCGTTCGCTCTTCGGGCATTTAAGACCTCCCTTGTTTGGACGTCGATAGTCTGCAAGTTCGAGCTAGCTCACGTTGTCTGCTCTATCTATTTATCGACGCGCCCGTCACGATACATGAGGAAATTCTTAACTCACGGAGACGCTCTTCCCTCCAGATACACACAAAAACATCTTCCTGTCTTGCGGCCTAGCCAACCGGCAGAGAAGATCCCTCGTAGGCGACGGACGACCTCTGCGAAGCAGTTTCGTTCTCAGGGGCGGCGCGTTGTGACGCGTTGAGCATGCGAAGCTTTGCGTGCGGATTTCAACTTTGGAGCCCGCACACGCCGGGCGCTTGCCTTGCGGCTTTCCAGCCAGCGCTTCAGCGACGTCTGACTTTCCCCGGACGCCCGGCCTAAGATGACGCTCTCGACGCTCAGGTCTTCGTCGAGGTCAGGCCAGTGGACGCCTTCACCATCACCAATCAGCCGCCAGTTGTCTCGCTCCTTGGCGTTTCCATGGAGCAGCCGAGGGTACAACGCGAGCGGCGCCGAAACGGTGCGTCCGTCAGAGAGGTCGAGGGTCAAAGCGTCCCCAGTTACCGCCAGTCGGAGTGCCTTCACCGGCTGCAGCTTGAGACTCAAAGAACCCATTCCAAGTCCTCAACAGGTTACTCACGTTCTCTTCGACAAGTCTCCGGATGCGGTTAAGCTAAATTCTGCCGAATCCCCGATCATTCTCCAGCCGTGTCGGATCAAGCCAGAGCTTTGCCTTGCTCACGTCACGTTCCACATGATTGTGAGGCGGCTCGGCAGCAACCGCAGAGTAAAAGAAAAACCGATAAGGTCCCTCTCGAAGGACTGTGGGCATTTTCTCAACTTCCCAGTCCCGCGTGACCCTCTCCGGCCCTTTGTCCTGTCACTTAGCATACTCGTAAAACCCCCTCCCTGTCTTGCGGCCCAGCCAGCCGGCGGCGACCATCTTCTCGAGCAACGGGCAGGGGCGATATTTGGGGTCGCGGAAGCTTTCGTAAAGCACCTTCAGGATATCGAGGCAGACGTCCAGACCGATCAGGTCGGCGAGTTCCAGCGGCCCCATGGGATGGTTCATGCCCAGCTTCATCACGCTGTCGATCCCTTGGGCGTCTGCTACTCCCTCCATCAGGCAAAACACGGCCTCGTTGATCATCGGCATTAGCACGCGGTTCGACACGAACCCCGGGAAGTCGTTCACCCGCACCGGAGTCTTGCCCGCCGATGCGGCAAGCCCTACTGCTTTATCGGCAGTTTCGGGCGACGTTTGGAGGCCCGGTACAACTTCCACCAGCTTCATCACGGGCACGGGGTTGAAGAAATGTAGCCCGACGAACCTGGTGGGCCGCTGCGTTGCGGCCGCGAGGCGCGTGATGGAAATGGAAGATGTGTTACTCGCGAAGATCGCCTCTGGGCGGCAGTGTGGCTCGAGCGAGCGGTAGACGCCGGCCTTCGCGTCGAACTTCTCCGTCACCGCCTCGATGATGAAGTCGGCTTCGGCGAGCTCTGCGACTACGGTCGTGGGCTTCAGCCGCGCCAGCGCTTGCTCGCGCTCGTCCGCCGTCATGCGAGCCTTTTCTACGTCGCGCCCCAGCCCCTTCGCAATCTTCTTCGCGCTCGCCTCGACGAAGTCCTGAGAAATATCCAGCAAGAGCACGCGATGCCCGGCGCGAAGCATCACATGGGCAATTCCGTGCCCCATCGTGCCCGCGCCGACAATGCCGATTGTACTGAATGGTTGATTTGGTGATTGATTCATGGAAGCACTTCCTGACTAGCCATTCCTGAATCGACTCATCGGTTCATCGGACCATCGGATCATCGGTGGGACAATCCGAACGCGAGTCTTGCTCCGCGCTTTCGGTGGCCCGATGACCCGATGCTGTTATCTGTCGACCGCTAACGCGACGGCATTTCCCCCGCCCAGGCACAACGCCGCGACGCCGCGATGCACATCCCGCCGCGCCATTTCATAAAGAAGCGTCACGAGGATTCGCGCGCCGGAGGCTCCGATAGGGTGCCCAAGCGCGACGGCGCCGCCATTCACGTTGGTCTTGGCCGGGTCGAGCCCCAACTGCTCCATCACGGCGATGGCCTGGACGGAGAAAGCCTCGTTCAGTTCGTAAAGGTCTGTGTCCTCGGTTTTCCAGTCAAGCTTTTTGAGCAGCATTTGAACGGCGTCCACGGGCGCCATCATCACCCACTTGGGTTCGACGCCGCTCACCGCCTGCCCTGCGACGCGCGCCAGGGGCGTCTTGCCCAGCTCGCGAGCCTTTTCAAGCGAGGTGACGACCAGCGCCGCTGCGCCGTCGTTCGTGCCCGGAGCGTTCCCAGCGGTGACGGTGCCGTCCGGCTTGAAGGCGGGCCGGAGCTTCGCGAGCGCTTCCAGCGACGTATCCGCGCGCGGCGATTCATCGGTCGCAAACTGAATCGGCTCGCCTTTCTTCTGCGGAATCGCGACGGGCACAATCTGGTCTTGGAATCTGCCATTCTTGATGGCCTCGATGGCGCGGCGGTGGCTTTCGACCGCATACTCATCCTGCCGCTGGCGCGTGATGTGATATTTCTCGGCCACCAGTTCCCCCGTCATCCCCATGTGGAAATCCTCGTAGGCGTCCCACAAGCCGTCGGTGATCATGGAGTCGAGCACTTTGCCGTGCCCTAGACGCAATCCCGCGCGGAGCTGCGGCAGGAGGTAAGGGCTGTTGGTCATCGATTCCATGCCGCCCGCCACGACGATTTCGGCATTGCCGGTCTGGATGGCTTGCGTGGCCAGAGCTACGGCTTTCAGGCCCGAGCCGCACACCTTGTTGATGGTCATGGCAGCGACATGAGGATGGAGGCCGCCTTTCAGTCCCGCCTGGCGTGCGGGATTCTGCCCGAGTCCCGCCGACACCACGTTGCCCATGATGATTTCGTCGACCTGGGCCGGGTCGATGCCCCCCCGCCGCACCGCATCCCAGACTGCGAAGGCTCCCAAATCAACGGCTGAAAACGGCGCGAGAGAACCCTGAAATTTCCCGATGGCCGTGCGGCAGGCCGAAAGGATGACCACTTCGCGCATAGCACTCTACCCCCGCGGGCAGTGTCGCCCTGCCGACAGGAAAAGTCAAGGAAGCCCGGCACGTAAGGGTTTTTGGTGGCCTAGCTTGTCTGGGCCGGGTAGAATGAGGCGCCGCTGTTGAGCGAGTGGAATTCCGGTAGGGAGGCGGCAGCGGGAATCGATTAGTCGCAACGAGCAGGGAGGAGGACGCATTGAAACCCACAGGCATGCAGCGGAAACTTGCTTTGATGATTGTGGTGGCCCTTCTGGCAATGCCGCAGTTTGCTACGAACGCACAAAAACCACCCGCGGCGGCGCAGTCCGGGACCACAACGACCAAGAGCGTGACCGGCCAGCTTGCCAAGATCTGGCACTCGGACGCTTCCCAGCACGACTTCCGCGTGGACGTAACTAATGACATGTTTCGCGCCGAATGGGTGAACGTTCCTCCCGCTGCCGCCAAGCAGGGGGTTTATATCCGCACGGAGTGCCGCCGGGCGGGGCCGAACTGGGTGGGTTCGTCGAGCATCAACATGCTCTTCGCTGTTCCCGGAGCGCCCGCCGGGAAAGATGCGAAGGTCTGCCATCTCACCGTGCGATTTGAGGTGGACTCGATTTCGCCGGAAAAGATCACCGGCCACTCGGAGACCTTGAGAAATTTCGACGTCAACAAATGCCGAGTGCTGCAGACGACCTGGGGAGAATTTTCCTGGGTTCCCAAGAAGTAGGCGGTGAGCGCGAAGTCCTGTTCAGCCTGTCGAAGAACTGGCCGGGGCTGTCATGGTGAGAAACCGCAGGGGACCAAGAACCAGTTAAGTATCTGGCTGCGCCCCGCCCGCCGCGATTCACCCGTCTTATGACTTCACCTTCTTGATTTCCTCGACAAGCGGCGGAACGACTTCGAAGAGGTCGCCCACGATTCCGTAAGTGGCGACTTCGAAAATGGGCGCTTCCTTGTCTTTATTGATTGCCACGACCGTATGCGACCCTTTCATGCCCACCATGTGTTGGATCGCGCCGGAGACACCTAGCGCCACGTAGAGCTTGGGCGCCACGGTTTGCCCGGAGCTGCCGATCTGGCGGTCCATGGGCAGCCAGCCGCTGTCGCAGATGGGCCGCGAGGCGCCGATCTCACCGCCCAGGGCTTCAGCGAGCTTCTTGGCGAGCTCGAGGTTTTCAGGAGCCTTGATGCCGCGACCCACGGCGACGATGATTTCCGCCTGGGTCAGGTCCACCGCTTGCTTCGCTTCGCGGAAGCGCTCGCCGGGCTTGGCGCGAATCGAGTCAGCGGCGAGCTCCACCGCCACGGGCGTGATTCTGGCCGCGCTGGCGCCGCGCTGGACGGAATCTTCGCGAAACGCCGCGGCCTGAAACGCGACGAAGTAAGGCGCAGCGCCCGCGAATTCGACGTCCGCGGAATATTTCCCCTGGAAAACCTGCCGGACGAAGAGGAGCTTCCCGCCTTCGTTTCGAAAGCCCAGGCAGTCGCTTACCAGGCCGCGATCGAGCGACGCCGCGAGCTTGGGCGCAAAGTCGCGGACCTGATAAGTGTGGCTGAAGACGACGAAGCGTGGTTTCTGCTGCTCGATGACGGCACGCAAAGCGAGCGAGTAGCCGTCCGCAGTGTACTCCGCCAGCAGTGGGGAATCGACGGTAAGGACTTCCTGGACTGCGACGGCAGCGAGCTCCGACGCCAGCGACCCGAGGCTGTTGCCCAGAATGACGGCGGTGACCGTCGTTCCCAGATCCTTTGCCAGGCGCTGGCCGGCCGCCAGCGCCTCCCAAGTGGGGCGGGTCAGCTTCCCGCCCTGGTGTTCTACGAAAACCAGAATGTGATCAGCCATGGGGTGAACCGTACCGGCTCATGCGCCGGCGCTTCCAATAAAGGTAAATAAGACGTTAGCCTACTCGCCTTCAGGGGTCGGGCCCGGGGTCGCCCTGGAGGAAGATCTTGCCTCGTGGGGTTCCTCCGCCTGGGGCTTCTCGGCCTCTTCCGCTTTTTCCGACGTCTGCACCTCGCCAGCCCGCTTGGGTTTTCCCGCGGGCGCGCCGAAGGAATCGAGACACTCGCAGACGAGCTCGAGAGGAATTGACTTGTAGAACTTGCCAGCTTCGAATTTCTTGATCTGCTCGCGCCAGAGCGGGTTCGTGCGGGCCTGTTCCAGCGCCTTATGATCCTTCCAGAACACCAGCCAGAGGTACTCCGGCTTGCGCGCCTCGAAGATCCGTATGAAGTGGGCTCCGAGGCAGCCATCGATTTTCTTGAGCGAGGGCAGAGTCACCTGCCGGCCGAATTTCTCGTAATCTTCGACGCGCTTCTTGCGGGCGCGCATTCTCCAGATGTGCACAAACATGGTGAGCCTCCTTGTGCCGCTAGATTACCCGCGCGTCGTTCTTGAGTTTGTCGACGAGACGGGTGGCGATTTCCTTGGGGCTACCTTGCAGGAACTCCGTTTGGGCAGCCTTCACCGGGACATAGACCTTCGCGATACGCTGGCGCGGCGCCAGATCCTGCGCGCTCAGGGCGAGATCGGCCGCCGTGAGCTTCTGAACGGGCTTCGACTTCGCCGCCATGATGCCTTTCAGCGTGGCATAGCGCGGTTTGTTGATGCCCAGTTGAATGGTGAGCACGGCGGGTAGCGGCAGGCCGATCCACTGGAACCAGCCGCCTTCGAGCTCGCGCTTCACACGCACGGCGCCGCCCTCGACCTGGATCTCCATGATGATCGTCGAGTGGGGCAGGCCAAGAAATTCCGCCAGCACCACGCCGGTCTGGGCAGACCCGAGATCGTCGGACTGCAGCCCGGTCAGGACGATGTCGGGCTTTTCTTTCTCGATGGCCTTCGCGAGCGCGCGCGCGATGCCGAAAGCATCAAGTGCGGCGAAGGCCGGATCGTCAAGATGCAGCGCCCGGTCGGCGCCTTTGGCCAGACCTTCCTTGATGGCCTGTTGGGCGCGGGCCGGTCCGAGCGTGGCGAGCACCACTTCGCCGCCGTGCTTTTCCTTCAGGCGCAGGCCTTCCTCGAGCGCGTAGATATCCGGCTCGTTGACTTCGAAACCGAGATCGCCTTCCTGCACCCATGTGGCGGCGGCGTTGAGGCGCAGCACCGAATCACGCGCAGGAACTTGCTTGATGCAAACGACGATTTTCACGACCGCTGTTCACTCCTGGGAAGTCTTCCTGCGATGCTCCCGCCAGCCGAGGGGTCGGCCGCGGGGGGTGATTATATGCGAATTCGCAAGAGCGCGCAGCGGTTTACGGTGGTAGGCAGCCGTTTCGGAAATGCGGCTTGGGGGCCTTGGGGTGTAATCTTCGTATGCATGTAATACTCCATGCAGAGAAGGCAGAGGCGAGGGCTTCTTCGGGAATGCAAGAATAGGAAGGGCAATGCACGCACAGGACGGTGACGCTCCAACAAGCCTCGTTCTTGGCCCTCCTTACCGCCCCTGCCACGTGATTCCGAAACTGCTGGGAAGCGGTGTAAAATGGCACGCGCTGCTGTGGTATTGAGGGACTCATCGCGAATCGCGACTCTGGGGGGATGAAGATGCCTCGACTTTTGAAGTTGCTTGCGCTCGGCCTGCTCTGTTCCGTTTCTGTTTGTTTTGGAGAAGAGACCGAAGGCCGTCTGATGCGTTTCCCGGACGTGTACAAGGACAAGATTGTTTTCAGTTATGCCGGAGACCTGTGGCTGGTCCCCACTGCCGGCGGGGCGGCGCGACGGATCACCTCTCACCCCGGCCTGGAATTGTTCCCAAAATTCTCGCCCGACGGCAAGTGGATCGCATTCACGGGCCAGTACGACGGCAACTTCAACGTCTACGTGATTCCATCGGAAGGCGGCGAGCCCAAGCAGTTGACCTTCTTGCCTGACGTGGAGCCCGTGCCCGAACGCATGGGCCCGAACAACATGGTCATCACCTGGTTCCCGGACAGCCGCCGCATCCTGTTCCTTTCCCGGCGCGATACTTTCAACACCTGGTTCGGAAGGCTTTTCAGCGTGAGCATCGACGGAGGTCTCCCGGAGCGGCTGCCGATTGACAAGGGCGGCCTCACGTCCTTTTCTCCGGACGGCACGAAGATCGCCTACAACCGCATCTTCCGCAACTTCCGCACCTGGAAGCGCTACATGGGCGGCATGGCGCAGGACATTGCCATCTACGACTTCAAGAACAACTCGTATGAGCGCATCACGGATTACCCCGGTACGGACACTTACCCGATGTGGCACGGGGAGACGATCGATTTCGGGTCTGACCGCGGTCCGGAGCACCGCATGAACCTATACAGTTACAGCCTGCGGACCAAAGAGACTCGCCAACTCACCAACTTCATAGAGTACGACGTGAACTGGCCGAGCCTGGGGCCCGACTCGATCGTTTTCGAGAACGGCGGATTCCTCTATCTCTTCGACCTGAAAACCGAAAAGGCACGCAAGGTCACGGTGACTTTGCCGGGCGACCGCCCGCTCGCGCGGACCCATTGGGCGGAAGTCAGCAAGCTGATTACCGACTTCGATATCTCCCCCGAGGGCAAGCGCGCGGTGTTCACGGCGCGCGGAGACATCTTCACGGTCCCCGCCAAGGAAGGCAGCATCCGCAACCTGACCCGCACCCCCGGCATTCGCGAGAAATATGCCGCGTGGTCGCCGGATGGAAAATGGATCGCTTACTTCTCCGACCGGACGGGCGAAGACGAACTGTACATCATTCCTCAAGACGGCATGGGGAAGGAAGTCCGCATCACCAGCGACGGCAAGATGTTCCGGCTGCCGCCGGTCTGGTCGCCCGACAGCAAGAAGCTGCTTTACGCCGACAAGGACACGCGACTCTTCTCCGTGGACATCGAGCAGAAGAGTCCCGTGCAAATCGACAAGGGTAGGTATGCGGATCTGACCGACTACTCCTGGGCGCCGGAAAGCAATTGGGTCGCTTATGCCAAGACCGCCGAGAATCAGAATCGCGTGATTTATCTTTACTCCCTGGCGAGCAAGAAAAGCACGCCGGTCACAACCAATTTCACGGACAGTTGGAAGCCGGTTTTCGATCCCGCGGGCAAGTACCTTTACTTCCTCTCGAACCGCGACTTCAACGAGGTGCTGGGGGTCTACGACTTTGAGTTCGCGAACCCCAAAGCCACGCGCGTCTATCTGGTGACGCTGCGCGCGGGCCTGCCTTCACCTTTCGCTCCGCAGAGTGACGAAGCGGGAGCGAAGAAACCGGAGAGCGCGTCCCCAGAAAAGCAAGAGGAGAAGAAAACTGCGGAGACGCCGGAGGGCAGGGTGGTTCCCAAAGACTTCCACGTCGACCTTGCCGGCATCGCGGACCGCGCCGTGGCGCTGCCGACTCCCCCGGAGAACATGCAGGCGCTCGATGCTGCGGAGGGCTTTGTGTATTACCTCACGACGCCGGTCGCCGGTCTTTCGGGGCCGCTACGGGGCGAGTCACCGGCTCTGCATGCCTACGACCTGAAAGAACGGAAAGACGCCGTCCTGATTTCACCTGCCACGAACTTTGCGCTTTCCTTTGACGGAAAGAAAATCCTCTACGCCGCGCCCCGGGGGCCCGCAGGTGGGGACGAGGAAGAGGGCGCGCCAGGAGCGCAGACCTACGGCATCATCGACGCCAAGCCACCTGGCAAGGAACCCTACAAGGCTGGGGAAGGCGCGTTGAATCTCGCCTCGATGCGCGCTGAGGTAGATCCCCGCGCGGAGTGGGACCAGATTTTCAAGGAAGTGTGGCGGCAGGAACGCGACTACTTCTTTGAGCCAGCGATGAATGGTGTGGACTGGGAAAAGGAACGAGAACGATATGCGCCGCTGTTGCCGCATGTGGCAGACCGATATGACCTGACCTGCCTGCTGGGAGAAATGATCGGGGAACTCTCCAACTCTCACACTTACGTGGGGGGCGGCGACTCACCGGACCTGCACCCCGTCGACGTGGGCTTGCTGGGCGCGGATTTTGAGACCGATGCTGAGCATGGTTTCTATCGCTTCAAGAAGATCTACGCCGGCGAGAATTGGAGTGCGGCACTGCGCTCCCCGCTGACTGAGCCCGGAGTGGATGTAAAACCCGGCGATTACCTGCTGGCGGTGAATGGAAAGCCGCTGCACGTCCCTCAGAACCCTTACGAGCTATTCGTGCATACGGTGGGTGAGAACGTCACGCTGACGGTGAACTCTAAGCCCGCGGAGGAAGAAGCGCGCAACGAAGTGGTGAAGCCGGTGGGCAGCGAGTATCCCCTTCGCGAGCTCGACATGATTAATACCAACCGCCATAAAGTGGAAGAAGCCACCGGCGGCCGCGTGGGATACATCTACATCCCCAACATGGGCGGGGAAGGGCTGAATGAGTTTGTGAAGCAGTTCTTCCCGCAAGTCAGAAAGGAAGGCCTGATCATCGACGTTCGATACAACGGCGGCGGCTTCGTCGATCAGCTTATTTTTGAGCGGTTGCGCAGGATACTGGCGGGAATGGATTCCGCGCGCAACTTCGAAAGTGGCACCGTCCCCGACGTCGTCTTCCACGGTTACCTGGTTTGCGTCACCAACGAATACGCCGCCTCGGACGGAGATTTCTTCAGCTACTACTTCAAGAAGTATAAGCTGGGACCGCTGGTCGGGATGCGCACCTGGGGAGGCGTGCGCGGCATTCGCGGGTATATACCCTTGATGGATGGCGGCTACATCACGCGGCCGGAGTTTTCTCTTTACGGTTTGAACAGCGAGTGGCTGATCGAGAATCGCGGGGTCGCCCCCGACATCGAGGTCGATAACCGGCCCGACCTGGTTATGGCAGGCCACGATCCTCAGCTCGAGAAGGCCATCGAGCTGGTGATGAAAGAAATCCAGGAGCACCCGAAGAAGCTGCCTCCACGGCCGCCGGATTTGCCCGCGTTCCCCGCGGGACCGGGCGCCTAGTGGTTGCTCCGAAACATCGCAAAGAGATTTGCGAGTCTTGATCGTGGGGCTGCGCCGTAGACTCTGCCGGGGCGAGCGCTCGCCCCGCCCGCCGGATTCCCGCCCTTCGGCAAGCTCAGGGCAAGCTTTTCGCGGGAATGATACAACCGAACCTGCAGCGCCGGTCCCGCCCCGCCCTGCGGGAGAACCGGCATGGCGAGCCGCCGAGACGGCGGCGCTACAACAGGAGTGCCTGCGTTGAAGCCGCCTTGAATCCTATGCTACGATGAACGTTTGCTTCGAGCGCAACCCCACGCTTCTATGTTCAGTCCCAAGGTTTGAAGGAGTTCCTGGTGAAAATCTACGAAGGCGAAAATATCCGTAATGTGGCACTGATAGGTCACGGTGATACGGGAAAGACTCAGCTCGTCTCCGCACTGCTCTTCACGGCGGGCATGGTGAATCGTCTGGGCAAGGTGGACGAAGGCACCTCGGTCACGGACTATGACGAGGAGGAAATCCAGCGCAAGTTCTCCATCAGCGCCTCGCTGGCTTATGCGGAGTGGGGCAGAACGAAAATCAATTTCGTCGACACGCCCGGCTACAACATCTTCATGCACGAAACCGAGGCGGCCCTTACCGCCGCGGATTCCGCCCTGCTGCTGGTGCACGCCGTGGCCGGCATCGAAGTGCAGACGGAGAAAGTCTGGGGCTTCTGCGAAAAGTACGCTCTGCCGCGAGTGCTGGTGGTCAACCAGTTGGACCGCGATCGCTCCAGCTTCGAGCGCACGCTCGAAGCCCTGCGCGGCGCCTACGGGCGCACCGTGATCCCGGTGCAACTGCCCGTCGGCGAAGAGAAGAGTTTCCGTGGCCTCGTGGACCTGGTGCGCATGAAAGCTTATCTCTACGACCCCGACGGCTCCGGGAAGGCCAAGGAAGCGGAGATTCCCGCCGACCTCCGGGACGCCGCCGTCAAAGCTCACGAAGCGCTCGTCGAGATGGTCGCCGAAGGCAACGATAAGCTGATGGAGGAGTTCTTTGACAAGGGCACGATCCCCGTGGAAGACCTGGTTCCGGGCTTGAAGCAGGCCATCATGGAAAAGCGGCTCTACCCGGTGGTGGTCTCGGCCGCGCTGCTGAACATCGCGAGCGAGACCTTGCTGAATTTCCTGGTGGATTACCTGCCGTCGGCCGTGGAGCGCCGCGAAGTCGAGGGCCTGGACCACGAGGGCGGCCAGCCCGTCAAGCGTCCGATCGCGGACGGTAAGCCTGCCTCGGCCTACGTGTTCAAGACCGTCGCCGATCCCTTTGCCGGCCGCGTCAGCTACTTCAAAGTGATGTCGGGCGTCGTCAAGAACGAAGCCAACCTGACCAACTTCAACCGCGGCTCTGCCGAGCGCCTTTCCCACATCGGCGTGGTGCAGGGAAAGACGCAAGCCGCCGTGGCCGAACTCCACGCGGGTGATATCGGCGCGGTGGCCAAGCTGAAAGATACGCTGACCGGCGACACCCTGGGCGACAAGGCTGCGCCAATCGTCTACCCCAAGGTGAAGCTCGCCGAGCCCGCCATCTCTTTCGCCATCGAGCCCAAGTCACGCGGTGACGAGGACAAGCTTTCCACCGCCATCCACCGCATGCTGGAAGAAGACCTGCTGCTGCGCTTTTCACGCGATCCGCAGACCAAGGAATTCCTGCTCTCCGGGGCGGGCCAGCAGCACGTGGAAGTGGCGGTCTCGAAGCTCAAGCGGCGGTTCAACATCGAAGTCACGCTGAAAGCGCCCAAGATTCCTTATCGCGAGACGATTCGCGCCAAGGCCGACGCGCAGGGCAAGCACAAGAAACAGACCGGCGGACACGGCCAGTATGGTGACTGCTGGATCAAGATGGAGCCGCTCGTGCGCGGCGCCGGTTTCGAGTTTGTGAACGACATCTTTGGCGGCTCCATTCCGCGCAACTTCATCCCTGCGGTCGAGAAGGGCATTGTCGAGGCGGCTTCCAAAGGCTACCTTGCCGGCTACCCGGTGGTGGATTTCAGGGTCACCCTCTACGACGGCTCCTACCACGACGTCGATTCCTCGGAAATTGCCTTCAAGCTGGCGGGTTCCAAGGGCTTCAAGAAATGCATGGAGCAGGCCAAGCCCTGCCTGCTCGAGCCCATCATGAATGTGGAGATTACCGTCCCGGAAAACTATTCCGGAGATATTATGGGTAACCTGAATGGCCGCCGGGGCCGCATCCAGGGCATGGAACCGAAGAGCGGCTCGACGACCGTGAAGGCGCAGGTGCCGCTGGCGGAAATGCTCACCTACGCTTCCGACCTTACCTCGATGACGCAGGGCCGCGGCACGTACGCCATGGAAATGTCGCATTACGACATCGTCCCGCAGCCCATCGCCGATAAGATCGTCGCCGCCCACAAGCCCTCCGCCGTTGAGGAAGAGGAAGAGTAGCGAAGAGCCGTCCCAGGCCGGATTTCTCACCACGCGATGCCTTTGTCCCGACGGTCGGAAGGGCGGGGCGGAACCTGTCCCGACGGGCTGAAGCTGTGAAAAAATCCCACTGTAGCGGCGGTCTATGACCGCCGGTCTTGGGTTTTCAAGCGTTTCGGCGCTCATAGTGTTCGTTGCCAAGACATACTTTACACGGGGTGCCAGGACATCCTTTACACCTCCGTCTCCTTTCTGGGGCCGTGGGACCCGGAGGGAGCCCGGAGGGCGACCGGAGGGTCCCACGGCCCGGCGGC
>Ga0208192_1000347_pt1 | contig 43195 bp, 39 predicted proteins | sample June2015DPH_13_1_2_FD_184711 | JGI IMG/M metagenome (GOLD analysis project Ga0208192, IMG submission 184711) | Peatland microbial communities from SPRUCE experiment site at the Marcell Experimental Forest, Minnesota, USA - June2015DPH_13_150... | ecosystem: Environmental > Terrestrial > Soil >... | reverse complement strand
ACCGATAACGGCTGTGGTTGCAGGGGCAGCCAAGTAAACGCATCCCTGTAGAGACAGACATAAACCGGCAAAAAATAAAACATAATAGATGTTTTTCATGGGTATCCAGTCTGTCAGGAGTATACAGTACTACTCTTTGCCTTTCTTGCTCTTCTGAAGTTTCTCCTCGGTAACCCGTTTTCTCGCCATAAGCACCTCTCCAATCGAGTTTTCTTGATTATACCCCTTATACGAAAGCCGTGGAAAGCAGAATCGTTGATCAGGCGGTTACAAATCATCCTTAGACCATTGTCACATGTGGCGTTGTGTGTGATAATATCCACCAGATAACAATTCAACCGGAGGTATTCATGGCAAATGGTAAGGATTCTATTCTTCAAAAATATCCGAAAGAGATCACCCATATCCTCAAGGCAACAACCGCCGACCCGAAAGATGAGGCTGGACGGGTGAAGGTCGCAACAATACTTTCTCGGTCCATGTCCCTTGCAAAGAGGAGAACAGGCGAGGATCGCACTCCAGTCGAGACCGAAGTCTACAAACTGGCGACGGTGATACGGCAAGCGAAGACCAGAGAGCAATTCGATGCGCTGATCAAGGATGCAGTACCGAAGGTAAAATCTGGTATTCTGGAAAAGTATGATCTCGCCTGGAAACCCCCCTGGGCAGCGGAGAAGGAATCCGCACAGAAGAAAACACGAGGAAGACGAGCGAAAAAGGCAGAGGTCAGTGAAGCACCTGCCCCGGATGTCAGTGCAAGGATCGACGCCCTTGAGAAGGCTATGAATCGGATCGAGAACCTGCTCTCCGATGTAGAGGCAAAGATCGAATCCTCCGGGACGAAGAAACTGACCAAGCAGCTCGAAGAGGTGCTTCAGAAACTGAAGGCGCACCAACACGGCCGCGAGGATGGCAGGGCCTATATACTGGAGAGGAAGGAAATCTGATCTGTACGGCTTCCGAGGGTTATGAGAGGCAGGAGTGGCCGTCTGGTTTGCAAAGCCATTTTCCTGCCTTTCTTCCTGAAGTGGCGATCTCGGCATTCGCTGCGGAAGCACAATACTTTACGTGGTAATCCTGTGGTATCAGGTCTGGTTAGTCCCCACCAGGAGTGTCGATGGCCTTCTCTTATGAGCTCGCAGCCGTGTCCTGCAGGTGCTTCAACAGTTCGGTTCTCTTCATTCCGATACAGCTATGCTTTCTTCTTCGTATTCCGTTCCTGCCGAGGCTATGGCGTCTAGCCGGTTGAACTCGATGGCTTCCTGGAGGGTCACGCGAAGACTTTCTACCAGCTCTTTCCGGCTATGCTCCTGGCAATTCACACCTGGCACTTCCCCTATCCATCCTATCCACCAATCGTCTTGTCGCTTTATTATTGCAGTATACTGGCTATCCATGCTGTGCACCTCCCACTTCTTGAATTATATCGCAAATCGGGCTTCGATGGAATGCCGTCCACGTTGCGACGGGGATTCTTTCACTGGGTCATGGAGAGGGGGACGCCCTGGCTGCCGCAGACAGACGACAGGCAGCTCCGAACTCCGGCTTTCCTCAGCTTGACGCCGAAAATATGGTTCTTTCACTGCTCAGTTTCGGCATATCAGTGAGGCAAGCCGGCCCCGGTAATTGACCGCACGGCCCTCACGAACGCCCTGTTCCCTTCCGCAGGGTATGTCCGCAATATCTGCCTTCCCTGTGCCGGGCGATAGTTGAACGGCAGGAGCATTGTCGGGTCCGAGGACCAGTAGAGGTCGAAATTGGCGTAGACGTCTCGGGCGTGCCTCGGCATCATCAATGCGAATGCCACGGCCGTCTCCGCCTCGGAGGGATCGGGCAGGCGCCAATCGCTATGGCCGCCCAGCCGCAGGGACCTGCAATATTCCCTCGCCTCCACGAACGTAACCTCTGTTCCGTTGTCCCCTTGCTGCCACATCAGCTTCCTCCTCGTGTCCGTGACCGTGCCGTCTCCATTATCCACGAACCTCTCGGCCGCAAGAACAATAGGGGGCCTGAGATCGTTCCGTTCAGCCGACCCTGTCAGGTGGGGCTGGCAGAGAAGCGACAGCACCGCGGCCACAACCGTGAGAGAAAAACGCCATCCCCTTAGCATTTCGATTGCCCTCCCCTTGTCTTAACGTTGCCTTCCGTAAGAGAACAGCCGTTTGCCTGCCCCGGCTATCACATATATCGCCCCGAGGAGGACTACGTCCGTAGGGCCTACAGGCAGATCCAGCCGGTAGGCGATCCAGAAGCCGCAAAACGCGGACGCCCCGCCGATCAATGAGGCGAGCGCCGTGAACTGGCGCATGTCGCGGCTGAAAACGTGCGCAGTCAGCGCGGGGACCAGAAGGAACCCGAACGCTATGAGCGGACCGACGGAAAGCACCGCTATCGAGACGGTCAGCCCTATCAGGAGATAGAGTAGAATATCCCAGAAGACGACATTTTTCCCGAGCGTCAATGCCAGATCGCGGTCGAAGGAGACAAGGAGCAGCTCCTTGTAGAAGAGCCCCAGCGAGGCGAGGACCAGGGCAAGGACTGCCGCTGTGATAACGAGATCGAAGTCGGATATCGTGATGACCTCGCCCTTGAGCATGTCCAGCCAGCCGATCTCGCCGTAAGGGTTCTTCGCTAGGAGAAGGATGCTCAATGCGGCGGCCACGACGTAAGCTGTACCGAGCCGGCCCTCCGGCTGCCCACGTCCGCGCCGCTCAAGATAGGCCAGAAGAAGGATCGCCGCCAGGGAGAAGGTTATGGAGCCGGCAAAGGCAAGCCCGTGCACGCCCCGTGAGCCGTGATCCGACAGACTAACGCCCAGCCACAAGGGGAGCGAGAGAGCTACGGCGACGCCGGTGGAGGAGATCTGCGGCAGGGCAACGCCCATAAAGACAAGCCGGCGCATCACGAGGAAAACCCCCACAAGGGGACAACTGACGCCGACGAGCAAGCTTGTATAGACCGAATTGCGCAGTAGAAAATCGGGTGATAGGATATGCCGGAGCGCTTCCATTCAGGCGGTCTCCATTTCAAGTATCTCCGCCAGCCGATCGGGTGTAAGCAGCTCCTCGGTCGTCCCCTGGAGAACCTTGCCGTCATAGAGCCAGACAATATGCCGGGCGTGGCGTCGTACTACCGCGAAGTCGTGCGTAGCGAGAATGACTGCCATCTTTCTTTCCCGGCTGACCTCCGAAATGAACGCGAGCACCGCATGGGTCGCCTCACGGTCGACGCCTGCGGTAGGCTCATCCAGGACAAGGACGTCGGGACGGGTGGCGAGAGCGCGGGCGATAAGCACCCTCTGCTTCTGTCCGCCGGAGAGCTCGGCAAACCGCTTTCCGGCGAAATCGAGGCCGCCCGCAGCGGCGAGGCATTCGCGAGCAAACGCCCGCTCATGTGTTGGGACAAAATGGCCCGGCCGCACCCGGCCGTAGGTGCCCATGAGGGCGACTTCGAAGCCCGTCAGCAGGTAGATGGGATCGAACTGGATAGATTGGGGAACGTAGCCGAAGACCGGAGCCACAGCGTCCCCGAATTCGATGCGGCCGGCGACGGGCGGCAGGAGGCCGAGCACGGTTTTCAGCAAGGTCGATTTGCCCGAGCCGTTGGCCCCGAGGACGGCTGTGAAGCCGGCCCGCCCGATGGTGAACGAGATGCCGGACAGCAGGGGCCTGCCTCCATACCCTATGCTTAGTTTGTCGAAGGTTACGAGTGCTTCTTTCATATTCCTTCCTTATTTCCTCCCCTGGACGGCCGCAGTCATCGTCTGGATTATGTAGTCCATCATCTTGATGTACGTCTCGGTACGGGGGACTCCGCCCGGCATTATAGGCAGTGTTATCAGCTTTGCGCCCGTCTGTTCGGCTATCCGCTTCGGGACCTTTTCAGGGAACTGGGGCTCGCGCACGACGATGGTGACGTGCTCGGCCTTCATGGCCCCTATAAGCTCCTCGACATGGTGCGGGGTAGGGTCGATGCCGGGCCTGAGCTCGATGGTGCCGAAATAGTTGATGCCGAAGCGAGCCGCGAAGTACGGCCAGTGCTCGTGATACGAGACGAACTTCACACCCTTGAGAGCGCTTGCTTGCTTCTGCCATTCCACGATCTTACCGTCCAGCTTCGCGACGTAGGCGTCCCGGTTGCGGGTGTACTCAGCCCGGTGCTGCGGATCGAAGGCCGTGATGGCATTGTAGATGTTGCCGATCGCCGTCTTTGCAAGGACTGGGTCGAGCATGTAATGCGGATTACCGTACGGGTGGACGTCACCCGCGTAGTGCTCGGTCGATTTCGGCACGTCCAGGGGCACGATGCCCTTCGAGCAGTCGATATAGCCCGAGGCGTAGAGCTGGATGCGGGGGTTCTTGCTTGCCTCGATGAGGGCGGGAAGAAAGGCGTGCTCACAGTCGAGACCGACGAGGAGAAGGAGGTCCGCCCTGTTCATCACCGGCACGAAGCTCGGCTTCATCGGGACGCCGTGCGTGTCTTCGACACCCGTTGCGAGGCTCTTCACATCGACGAGATCGCCGCCGATGTTGCGGGCAAGGTCGGCGAGGTCCGTGAGGGTGGCGACGACCCGGACCTTTGCCTGGGCGGGTGCCGTGCTTCCCATCAAAAACGTCGCGACAATCGCAAACAACAGGATGTATTTATGTCTCATCCATAATCCTCCTTTCCGGAAAACTCAGCGCTCCTGCCACCCGTGCGCGTGCGAGCCTATGATCCATGCCCACTGCAGGTAAACGGCGTCGTTGGTGCGCAGGGTTGTTGGAATCCCGTTATTGCTCGGCACGTACTGCTCGTGGTTGTTGATTGTATGGGTGTACTGGAGGCGGAGCTGGTTCCAGTGACTCAGGTACCACGTTATGTAGGGTGAGTACGCCGAAGACCTCGCATTGCTGTTCTGCGCGTTCTCCACCCATTCGAAAAGGAACCCGGCCGTCCACTGCCTGTGAAACCTGTAGGCAAGATACGAGTATAAGCCGAGGGAGTTGACCTGGCGATTGAGGAAGGTGCTTCCGTCCGGGTTGACGGTGTCGTAGCGATTGCTGCTGCGGAGCAGCTCCGTGCCCCATGTGATGCTCTTGAACTGGTTGTTCCGGAGAGGCCGGTAGGCGAGCATCAGATCGAGTCCGCCCACGCGGCGCTCCCGTTCGGTGAACTGGGAGCCGTCGGGTGCAAAGAACACGCCTCCCCGGTCGATAGTATCGGGGTTCCACAGGCCCGAGATGCCAGGCTCGATCGAGATGTCGGGAGTCAGGTCGAAATATGTGCTGGCCCTGCCCCAGAAGTTAAGGTTGTCTCCATGCCGGAAATTGCCGACGTTGTTTGGCGTGTCCCCGAACTGCGTGCCTGTTCCTATCGTCAGGCTCACGTAATGGGGGATGGGCAGAAGGTAGTTGACCTGGGCGCCGTTCGTCACCGACTCGCCTCCTATATACTGGTCGAGGACGAGCGGGCGGTTAACGAAGGGCAGCTCGTGGTCATGGATGTAGGACAGCCTGCCGAATTCGCCGAAGAAGCGCCCGGCCTTGAGTGTCAGGTTATAGGGCAGCGAGGTGGTGTAGATCGCCGCTTCCTCCACCTGGGCGTTTGACTGGCCCGTGACCGGGTCTACCGAGGCGTTCAGCACCACGTAGCCCCGTGCGAAGGGATCGACCGATGCGGCCGCGTTCAACTCGACCGACCGCTGGAAGACGTCGTACCCTCCTGGACGGCCCGTACCCGTCTGGTTCGAGGGCCTGTTGTTATGGGAGAAGATCGTCTCGCCCACGAGACCGATGGAGGGGTTGAAGACACTCGGTACGACCTTCGTCTGCGCTTCGACCACCCTGTCCACCTTATCCTGCAGTTCCTTTACCTGCTTTTGCACCTCTTCGGTCGTGGGCGGGGTAGCGGCAACAGCCTGCGGGGCAGCAGGGGGCGGAGTAGCCGGCGCTCCAACAGCAGCGGGAGCCACGGCGCCGGCCGGGGATGGAGCGGTGGGAGCGCCGGCGGTCCTGGCAGGGCTTTGAGCGCTTCCGCCGACTTCGGCCTTCAATGCTTCGATTGCTTTCCTCTGCTCTTTTATGACCTGCTCCTGTTTCTTGAGGGTGTCCTCAAGCGCCTTTATCCTGTCTTCCAGCGTTTGGGCAAATGCACCCGTTGAAAAGATGAATATAGAGACAAGGACGACCACGATTTTCATGATGCGGCCTCCGATTCGGTCCTTGCGAACGGCGTTTTTTGGTGGCTGAAAGCTGGCTAGCGGTCTGTCTTAGGCTGGAGGCGCCCGGTTCCAGTAGAGGAGGCAGGAAAGCCGTGAGAATCTGACCGTCCGCTCCGTGGCGATTGTCAGAATGGCCGGAATCGGCGGTGAGACTTGAGGCGAATCCTGGAGAACCAGATTCGAATGAAGGGCGACATGGAGGCAGACCGAGCAGTCGTTGTCGTGAGAGGCGCAGTCAGGGTGATGATGGAAAGCGAGACCCAGGATGGAGAAGGATAAACAGACAAACAGAAATAAGGCCGACTTACTCTTCATTAGATATATGGTAATCGCTGGACATGCAAAAGTAAATGATTATTGCAAGAGAGCTACCAGGAAAGCAGCCAGGTGTCTATCTTGCGCAGTATCTTTAGTCATCTGTTGAGGACGAGGATTTTTCTTTTTTAAGCGGGTATGGTATGGTGAAGGGCGTGGAGCCGCTAATAATTCCCAGGAAGGAGCACCGCATATCGCGGAAGCAGGTAAGCCCGAACGCCCTGCGCACGCTTTACAGACTCAACGCAAACGGGTTCATCGCCTACCTGGTGGGCGGATGCGTCCGCGACCTGCTCCTGGGGCGGACCCCCAAGGACTTCGACATAGGCACGAACGCCACACCCGGCCAGATCAAGCGGCTTTTTCGCAACTGCTTTCTAATAGGTCGCCGTTTCAGGCTGGCCCATCTCCATTTTAAGGATGAGATCGTCGAAGTATCCACGTTCCGGCGGGCCGGCGCCCCTTCCGACAACGGGGAGGCGGAAGATGCCGGCTGTCATAGACGCCGTCCCCGCCACATCAAGGACGAAGAAGGGATGATCCTTGTGGACAACGTCTTCGGGACACCGGAGGAGGACGCCCTTCGCCGCGACTTTACCGTCAACGCCCTCGCTTACAACATCGCGGACTGTTCGGTCATCGACTACAGCACGGGCATAAGCGACCTCCGGGAGCGGCTTATCCGCACCATCGGCGACCCCCGCGTCCGGTTCACGGAAGACCCGGTGCGAATGCTCCGTGCAGTCCGTTTTGCCGCATCCCACGAATTTGTCATAGAACCGGCTTCCTGGGAAAGCCTCTGCGAGCTCGCCCCGACCATCTGCCGCGTATCCCCGTCGAGGCTCTATGAGGAGATACAGAAAATGTTCCTCCTTGGCTCTGCCGGTCCCGCTTTTCGTCTCCTCGATAAAGGCGGGCTCCTTGCCGCCCTTTTCCCCGGCCTCGGTCGCTGGATATATAGAGACAGCCGCCGGCCGGCGCTGCTTGCGGCGAATCTTGAGCAGCTCGATCGGCTCCATCGGGGCGGCTCACCCGCAACGCCCGCCCTTTTCCTTGCGGCGCTTTTCGGCCCCTGTCTGGAGGAAGCGGCGTCGGAGCGTCAGCGCGACGCCATTCCTCACCAGCAGGCGTTGGATGAAATATGCGCCGTCTTCATGAAAGAGATGTCCGGGAGTGTCTGCGTCCCGAAACGGTTCGGCTATCGCCTGCGTGCAATACTCGCCCTCCAGGCCTCCCTGTGCAAGGTCCCGCCGCGAAGGGCAGCTTCCATTGCCGGCAGGCCCGAGTTCGGAGAAGCCCTAGCCTATCTCCGTTTCGGGTCGGAGACCACGAAGGAGCATGCGGCAGCCCTGGAATGGTGGGAAGCCTTCATGTCGGGAACCCCGATCGCTGTCCCCCAGGCGCCGCAAGCAGACGAAACCCCATCGAAAAGAAGAAGAAGGCGGCGCAAGCGCCGCCGCCCGCGCCAGACTGCCCCCTGACCCACCGCACGGCCTGCGAAGGCCCAGTATGCGAAGGCCCAGTAATTGACAAAGGCCGGGCCGGGAATTACAAAGAGCTTATGGGTGGATACACCGAAGAGCCGGTCCTTTGGCCCCTTGCCGTGTATGCGGCTGCGGTGCTGCTTCTGGCCGCGTTTATGCTTGTCTCGTCGTACCTCCTCGGACAGCGTCACATGGACGCGGGGACGGCCGAGCCTTACGAATCGGGCATAAGGCCCACCGGCGCCGCCTGGATCCACTTCGATGTGAAGTATTATCTCATCGCCATGTTCTTCGTGATCTTCGACGTGGAGAGCATATTCATATACGCCTGGGCAGTGTCGCTACGCGAGGCGGGATGGACAGGATTCGCGGCCATGGCGGTTTTCGTCGGCCTTCTCGCGGCAGCCCTCGCCTACCTGTGGCGCATGGGCGCGCTCGATTGGGCAGTTTTCGCGGGAACCAAGGAGAAGTAGCCGGGAGGAAAAGGCCCGATGAAGGAGGTCGGTGGTGGGGACGGAAAGAAGGATCTTTACCGCAGAGAACGGGACAATCCCTGGCGTCCTCCTTTCGCGGCTTCAGAACCTCGTGGCGTGGGGACGGAAGAACTCGCTCTGGCCCCTTAATTTCGGCACTTCCTGCTGCTATATCGAAATGGCAGCGAGCGTCACTCCCAGGTTCGACATAGCCCGGTTCGGCGCAGAAGTGCTGAGAGGAAGCCCCCGCGAAGCCGATGTCCTCATTGTCGCCGGCACCGTCTTCAAGAAGATCGCTCCCATCATAAAGCGGCTGTACGAGCAGATGATGGAGCCCCGCTGGGTCATCTCGATGGGCGCCTGCGCCAATTCGGGCGGCATGTACGACATTTACAGCGTTGTGCAGGGCGTGGACAGCTTCCTGCCCGTAGACGTCTATGTGCCCGGCTGCCCGCCGAGGCCGGAGGCCCTCTTGGAGGGAATCCTCATGCTCCGGGAGGTAGTAGGCAAAGAGAAGCGGCCGCTAAGCTGGGTTGCGGAAGGCAGGGGAGGAAGCCCGGGCGAGGCAAGGCGGGCCCGGGTCGTAAAGCCCGAGATGCTGCCTGCAAGGGACAGGGAGCGCGCCGCCCGCCGGGCCGCCCGGTACTTGAGGCCGCCGGACGAAGTATAGCAGGGGAGGGAGCCATGGTCCGTGCAGGGCGATAAGCCGTCCGTCGTTACAGATATCGAAAGGCGTTTCGGGGCGGGGTCCGTTGACTTTCAGGATACGGCCGATGGCGTCCCGACTGTCTGGGTGGCAAGACAGGCCGTCTCCGGAGTGCTCGCCTACCTGAAACGGGAGGCCGCAGCCCCTTACGAGATGCTCTGCGACCTGACGGCCATCGACGAGCGCGTGCGGTCGCACAGGGAGGATCAACCGGAAAGCGACTTCACGGTCGTCTACCAACTCCTCTCTTTCGGCAGAAACGGGGACGTCCGGATCAAGACGGCCTTACGGCAGGACGATCTCTCGGTCCCGAGCGTGACCGGCATCTTCCCCAGCGCGAACTGGTACGAGCGCGAGGTCTGGGACATGTTCGGCATCGGCTTCGAGGGGCACCCCGGCCTTTCGCGCATACTGAGCCCGCCCCTCTGGGAGGGCCACCCCTTGAGGAAGGACCATCCGGCGAGGGCAACGGAGATGGGCCCTTACGAGCTGCCCGACGAAAAGGAGGAGATGGAGCAGGAGGCTTTGAGGATCAAGCCCGAATCCTTCGGCAATGGGCGCAGCCTGCCGGACGGTGCGCCCGCGGCGGGGGATAGGGATTTCATGTTCCTCAACGTCGGCCCTCATCATCCCGGCACGCACGGCATCTTCCGGATGATGCTCAAGCTCGACGGAGAAGAGATCGTGGATGCGGCGCCCGACATCGGATACCACCACAGGGGCGCGGAGAAGATGGGCGAGCGCCAGTCCTGGCACACGTACATTCCCTATACGGACAGGATCGACTACCTCTCCGGCGTCGCCAACGAGCTTCCCTACGTGCTGGCTGTGGAGCGTCTTGCCGGCATGGAGGTCCCGGAGAGGGCGCAGGTCATCCGCGTGATGATGGCGGAGCTCTTCCGAATAGCGAGCCACCTGGTCTGGTACGGGACTTTCGCCCAGGACCTGGGCGCCCTTTCTCCCGTGTTCTACACGTTCTACGACAGAGAGGCTGTTTTCCGGATCATCGAGGCCATTTCCGGTTTCCGGATGCACCCCATCTGGTTCCGCATCGGGGGCGTCGCTGCCGACCTGCCCGCCGGCTGGGAAGGCCTCGTGGCCGACTTCCTTCGCTACATGCCCTCAAGGCTCAGGGAATACGACAAAATAATCATGGGGAACCGCATAGTGAAAGCAAGGACTGTGGGTGTGGGCGCCCTCACGGTCGGTCAGGCGATCGAGTGGGGCTTCACGGGCCCCAACCTCAGGGCTTGCGGCATGGAGTGGGACTTCCGGAAAGCAAGGCCCTATTCGGGCTACGAAAGGTTCGATTTCGAAGTGCCCACGGGCGCGCGAGGCGACTGCTACGACCGGGCGAAAGTGCGGGTCGAGGAGATGAGGCAGAGTCTCAGGATCGTCGAGCAATGCCTTAAGAACATGCCTGGCGGCCCTTACAAAGCGGGGGAGACCGTGGCGGTGCCGCCTCTCAAGGACCGCACCATGCGCGACATAGAGACCCTCATCCACCATTTTTTGGAGGTTAGCTGGGGCCCGGTCGTGCCTGCCGGCGAGGCAAACGCGGGCACGGAGGCTCCGAAGGGCTATAACAGTTACTACATCGTGAGCGACGGGGGCACGGGCGCCTATAGGACGCGGATCAGGACGCCCTCCTTTGCCCACCTGCAGGCCGTGCCGCTCCTCTGCAGGGGTAGGATGGTGTCGGACCTGATCGCCATACTGGGGAGCATAGACTTTGTTATGGGAGACTGCGACAGATGATGAGAGGGGGAGGCGCGTGATAAAGCTCACCTGAGCTTTCTGACACGCCTCCCCCACAACGGGTAAAGATGCTGACGGAAGATGAGAAAAGCAAAATAGAAGAGGCCGTAAAGGGCTACCCGCGGAAGCGGGCGGGGTGCGTAGACGCGATGAGGGTGGTCCAGGAGCGAAGGGGATGGATCGGGGACGAGGAAATAGGCGAGATCGCCCTCATGCTCGGCATGACCGCTGACGAGCTCGACGGGGTGGCGACCTTCTATCCCTTTATCTTCAGAAGGCCGGTAGGCCGCCACGTCATATTCGTGTGCGACGGCGTGAGCTGCTGGGTTATGGGATATGAGTCGATCATGGAAGCGCTGCAAAAGGGGCTCGGGATCGGTCCGGGGGGCACGACCGGCGACGGCCGCTTTACCCTTCTGCCTGTATCGTGCATAGGCCAGTGCGAACGGGCGCCCGCCATAATGGTGGATGGCGAGGTCTACGGCGAGCTCGTGCCGGAGGAGATACGGAAAATACTGGACATGTACCCATGACGGCGAAAGGCAGTTCGGAGAAGCCTCTAACAGGCGCTATGAGGAGCGACGGGATGGCGCTCGGCCTCGGGGAGTACGAAAAAACGGGCGGCTACGAGGCGCTGAAGAAATGCCTTCGTTCAATGACGCCGAAAGAGGTCCAGGAGGAAGTCAAGGCGGCGGGCCTCAGGGGAAGAGGCGGCGCGGGCTTTCCCACGGGTGTGAAGTGGAGCTTCGTCCCCATCGGCGATGGCGCGCCCCGTCCCAAATTCCTCATATCGAACTCTGACGAGATGGAGCCCGGTGCCTTCAAGGACCGGGTGCTCATGGAGGGGAACCCCCACCAGTTGATCGAAGGCATGGCCATAAGCTCCTACGCCATAGAGGCCGAGAAGGCCTATATCTTCCTCAGGTGGGATTACGGGAAGTCGGCCGCGAGGCTGAAATTTGCTCTCGGGGAGGCATACGCCGCGGGGTATCTCGGCCGGTCCGTCGCCGGCTCGTCTTACAGCCTCGACATAGGTCTTCACGTAAGCGCGGGGCGCTACATCTGCGGCGAGGAGACGGCCCTCTTGAACGCGCTGGAAGGGAAGCGGGCGATCCCGAGGGCCAAGCCCCCTTTCCCGGGAACGAACGGACTCTGGGGCAAGCCCACCGTGGTCAACAACGCGGAAACCCTCTCGAACGTACCCCACATAATAAGAAAGGGGGCCGACTGGTATAAGGCCCTGAGCCTGACGGCCGACGGGGGGACGAAGGTCTACACTGTCAGCGGGAAGGTCAAGAGGCCCGGCTTTTGGGAGCTTCCCATGGGCACAACCATCCGTACGATCCTCGAGGAGCACGCCGGGGGCATGCGGAACGGCGCGAAGGCAAGGGCGGTGATCCCCGGCGGGGGCTCTACCGAGTTCGTCCTGCCCGAGCACTTCGATACGCCCATGGCCTTCGACGTCATGGAAAGGGAGGCGGGAAGCCGCCTGGGCACCGGCACCATGATCGTCCTCGACGAGGCGACCTGCCCGGTAGGCATGGTCCACAACCTCGAGCGCTTCTTCGCAAGGGAGTCCTGCGGCTGGTGCACCCCCTGCCGCGACGGCCTGCCGTGGGTCGCCCGTATTTTGGAGGACCTGGAAGAAGGCAGGGGGCGGCGGCAGGACCTGGAGGTCCTGGCCGAGCACACTTGGGGCCTCAAGATGCACCACACTTACTGCGCTTTGGCGCCTGGCGCCATAGAGCCGCTCCAGAGCGCGCTGGCCCTTTTCAAGGGGGACTTCATACGCCACATAGAGGAGAAGGGATGCCCGTACAAAAGAAGGTGAAGGCGCGCAAAGGCCGAAAACCCTTCTCCATAGGTCCTATAGGTCGTATAGGACCTATGGAAACTGAAGCCTTACGGATGACGGCTAGAGAGCATGGCGACTATCTATATAGACAATAAGCCATGGGAGGTAGGGACGGGCCGGAACCTCCTTGAGGCGGTCCTCGGCCTGGGCTTCGATCTGCCCTATTTTTGCTGGCACCCGGCCATGCATTCGGTGGGTGCTTGCCGCCAGTGCGCCGTGAAGCAGTTCAAGGACGAAAAGGACAGGCAGGGTAGGATCGTCATGGCCTGCCTGACGCCGGTGGAGGAGGGGATGCGCATTTCCATCGACGACCCCGAGGCGAAGCGGTTCCGCTCAGGCGTCATCGAATGGCTCATGACGAACCACCCCCACGACTGCCCGGTCTGCGACGAGGGGGGCGAGTGCCACCTGCAGGACATGACGGTCATGACGGGCCATTCGTACCGCAGGTTCCGTTTCAAGAAGAGGACGCACCGCAGCCAGGACCTGGGGCCCTTCCTCACCCACGAGATGAACCGGTGCATTGCCTGTTACAGGTGCGTACGTTTCTACAACGATTATGCTGGCGGCAGGGACTTCGGCGCCTTCGCCTCGCGGAACCGCGTCTTCTTCGGCCGCTCCGCCCCGGGCGACCTTGAAAGCCCCTTTGCGGGCAACCTCGTCGAGGTCTGCCCCACGGGCGTCTTCGACGACAAGACCCTTTCCCGCCATTACGCGAGGAAGTGGGACCTCCGGACCGCCCCGTCCGTCTGCGTCCACTGCGGCCTCGGGTGCAACACTATCCCCGGCGAGCGGGCAGGCACTCTCCGGCGGATAAGGAACAGGTACAACGGAGAAGTTAACGGCTACTTCCTCTGCGACAGGGGCAGGTACGGCTACGAGTTCGTCAACAGCGAAAGACGCCTGCGCGAGTGCCGGGTAAGGAGGGAAAAGGGGGCGGGCCTCGACCCTGTGCCTCCCCATGAGGCGGTGCGGCTCGTCTCCGGAATGATAGCCTCCGCCGGGTCCGTCATCGGCATCGGCTCTCCCAGAGCCTCCCTCGAGGCCAACTATGCCCTCCGCGCGCTCGTCGGCCCCGACAGGTTCTATGCGGGCATCGCCGGGGAGGAAAGGAGATGCCTCGATCTTGCCGTCGAGCTCATGACCGAGAAAGGCGCCCTCACTCCCACCCTTTCCGACATCGGAGGGTGCGACTGCGTGCTGGTGCTCGGCGAGGACATATCGAACACGGCGCCCATGCTGCACCTCCAGGTGCTTCAGTCGCTCCACAGGAAGGCCGTCGAGACCGCCGCGAGGTTCAATATACACAGCTGGGACGACACTGCCGTGCGGGTTGCCGGCGGCGCGGAGTCGGGTCCGCTCTTTATAGCGACTGCGGGGGCGACGGAGCTCGACGACAGGGCCATCGAGGTCTTCCGGTCGCCCCCTTCCTCCATCGCACGCCTCGGTTTTGCCGTGGCCGGCCTCATCGACCAGGAAGCTCCGCCCGTCTCCGACCTGGGGCAAAAAGCGGCGGCCTTCGCTTCCCGTGTCGCCCAAGCCCTTTCCGCGGCAGACGAGCCGGTCATCATATCCGGGCCGGGAAGCCTGGACCTGAACGTCCTCAAGGCGGCGGCCAATGTCGCCCGGGCCCTTCGCAGGCGCGGCAAGAGGGCCTTCCTCTGCCTGACCGCGCCCGAGTGCAACAGCATCGGCCTTTCGCTCCTGACCCGGAAGGGGCTCGACGAGGCTTCCGCCGAAGCGGGGGACGGCGCCCTTTGCCTGATCGTCGAGAACGACCTCTACCGGCGCATGGGCGCCGCCGACGCGGAAATGTTCCTTTCCTCCTTCCGGCAGGTCGTGGCGATCGACTACCTTTACCACAGGACGCTCCTCGGCGCCGACGCGGCGCTGCCCGCGGCCGCCTTCGCCGAAATGACCGGGACATTTGTCAACAACGAGGGAAGGGCGCAGCGTTCTTTCCAGGTCTTCCCGCCGGCGGGCGAGGTCCGCCCGAGCTGGCGCTGGCTGAGGGACGTTATGGCGACGGGGGGCAGGCCCCGCGCAAGGGAGTGGGCGCACCTCGACGGCCTCATCTCGCGGATGGCCGAAGAGCTGCCCATACTGGGGCCCGTCCGGTCGGCGGCCCCGCCGGCCTCCTTCAGGATAGAGGGCATGAAGATCGCCCGCGAGCCCGCGCGAAGAAGCGGCAGGACGGCGATGGACGCCGACCGGACGGGCCACGAGCCCAAGCCGCCCGCGGACCTGGACGGACCATTCACGTTCTCAATGGAGGGGCACCAGGGCAGCGTGCCCTCAAGCCTGGTGCCGCGCTTCTGGGCCCCCGGATGGAATTCTCCCCAGGCGGTGAACAAGTTCCAGCAGGAGGTGGGAGGACACTTGCGGGGCGGCGATGCCGGGGTGAGGCTCCTTTCAGGCCCTACGGGGGTGCCGACCGCCTATTTCCAGGATGTGCCTGCCCCTTTTGCCCGGAGAGAGGGGCTTTTCCTCATTCTGCCCTTCTACCACGTATTCGGCTCGGAGGAGCTCTCCCTCCTTTCGCCCTCTGTCGCGGGCCGCGCCCCTGCCCCCTACATCGCTATGGCGGCGAGTGACATGGCGAGGCTCCAGGTGTCGGCGGGCGACGCGGTCGTACTCTCCTCCGGGGAGAAAGCCTTCAGGCTGACCGCGAAGGCGGCCCCGGAGCTGACCGCAGGCGTGGCGGCGGTACCCGCAGGCGTGCCGGGTGCGCCGGTGCTGGCCCTGCCTGTCTGGGGCAGGGTGGAAAGGGCGGTGCCGTGATGCGGTACGTTCTTCCTCTCATCCTCGTGTTCGCCGTGATCTTCGTCGTGGTCTTCACCGCCGCCGGGCTCATATGGCTCGAGCGGAGGCTCCTCGGCCTCTTCCAGGATCGCTATGGACCGAACAGGGTCGGTCCCTTCGGCCTGTTGCAGGTGGCCGCGGACATGATCAAGATCTTCTTCAAGGAGGACTGGATACCGCCCTTCGCCGACAGGCCGGTCTTCGTCATCGCCCCTGCGATAATCATCGTGACGGTCCTCATGTCCTTCGCAGTCGTTCCCTTTGCGCCGCGCCTCGTAGTGGCCGACCTCAACGTGGGCCTTCTCTTCTTCCTCGCCTTCTCCTCCCTGGGAGTTTACAGCGTGGCCCTGGCCGGCTGGTCGTCCGGCAGCAAGTACGCCCTCCTCGGCGCCCTGCGCGGAGTGGCCCAGATGCTCAGCTACGAGGTATTCATGGGCCTTTCCCTCGTCGGCGTCGTGATGCTCGCCGGCACCTTCGACCTTTCGGCCATAGTGGCGGCCCAGAAGCGCGTCTGGTTCATAATCCCCCAGTTCGCCGGGTTCGTCGTCTTCCTTATGGGCGGGGTCGCGGAGACGAGAAGGCTGCCTTTCGACCTGCCCGAGGCGGAGGCCGAGCTTGTCGCCGGCTATCACACGGAATACTCCTCCCTCAAGTTCGGCATGTTCTTCGTGGGCGAGTATATGGGAGTCACCCTCGTCTCTGCCTTTATAACGGTCCTCTTCTTCGGCGGCTGGAGGGGGCCTTTTCTTCCCGGCGTCGTCTGGTTCTTCATAAAGACCTTCGCCTTCGTCTGTTTATTCGTCCTTTTGCGGGCCGCCTTGCCGAGACTCCGCTACGACCAGCTGATGGGGCTCGCCTGGAAGGTCCTTTTGCCTTTGACCCTTGCGAACCTCTTAGCAACGGCGGCGGTATTGCTCATATTTTTTCCCTGAGGGCCCATGTGGAGCATAGTCAAGACCCTTTTTTTAGTTTTCCGCCACGCTTTCTTCAGGCGCAAGACCGTGGAGTACCCGGAGGTCAAGCCCCGTCTGCCTGCCAGATGGCGGGGCCGGATTATCCTGTCCAGGGACCCCTCCGGGAAGGAGCGGTGCGTTGCCTGTTATCTTTGCGCGGTCGCGTGCCCGGTCGACTGCATATCGCTCCAGGCGGCGCAGGACTCATCCGGGCGGCGATATCCGGAGTACTTCCGGATCAACTTCTCCAGGTGCATCTTCTGCGGTTACTGCGAGGAGGCCTGCCCGACCTATGCCATCCAGCTAACGCCCGACTTCGAGATGGGCGAGTGGCAGCGGCCCGCCCTGGTCTACGAGAAGGAAGACCTCCTCATCGATGGGCCGGGCAAGTACCACGACTACGATTTCTACCGCGTCTCGGGCGTGGCTGTAAGCGGCAAAGACACAGGGCAGGGACTCGAGGACGAGCCGCCCATCGACGTGAAAGACCTCTTGCCGTGAGGGGGCGGGCGTAATGGCCTTTGCATTCTATCTGTCTGCGGCTATAGCCATAGGGGCGACGGTAATGGTCGTGACGAGCGCGAACGCGATCCACGGGCTCCTCTATCTCGTCGTCTCCTTCCTCGCGGCAGCCACGGTCCTCCTTCTCTTCGGCGCGCCCTTCGCCGCAGCCCTCGAAGTCATCATATACGCAGGCGCCATAATGGTGCTTTTCGTATTCGTTGTAATGATCCTGGGAGTAGGGTCCCGGGAAAGGAGGGCAAGGCCGCCGGGCCGCGCCTGGATAGGCCCTGCCTTCCTTGCGGCCGTCCTCGCGGCCGAGCTTGCCTATGTCCAGGCCACAGGCCGGGCGACGGTTGCCCCCGGCCAGGTCGGGCCGGCTGCCGTGGGCGCGTCCCTCATGGGCCCTTATCTGGCAGGCGTCGAGCTTGTCTCGGTGCTCCTCCTGGTGGCGCTTATAGGGGCTTTTCACCTGGGCTTCCGCCTGGGGGAGAGGCAGACACCCGGAAAGAAGGGAGGAGGGGCGTGAGGCCGCCGGTCTCTCTCGAACAGGCCATGATGTTTGCGGGGATCCTCTTCCTGGTCGGCCTGGTAGGCGTTATCACCCGCCGGAACACGATCTTCGTCCTCCTCTCCCTTGAGATCATGCTGAACGCCGCGGGCCTCGCCTTTGTCCTCGCCGCTGCCCGCTTCCGGTCTGCGGAGGGCCAGGTGATGTTCCTCTTTGTCCTTGCCGTGGCCGCTGCCGAGGTCTCCCTGGGCCTTGCCCTGGTGCTCTGGCTCTACCACCATAAAAGGACCGTCGATATAGACAGGGCCCGCGACATGAGAGGTTGACGTGCTCGACCTATTGTGGATCATCCCCGCTCTTCCCCTGGCCGGTTTCATGGCTCTCCTTCTTTTCGGCGGGAGGCTGGGGGGGAGGACGCCGGCAGCAATCGGCTGCCTCTCCGTCGGCCTCGCCATGGTCGCTTCCTTCGCTTGCGCCTTCGATTTTATCTTGGCGTCCCCTTCGCGCCCCGGTATAGAAAGGGTCCTCTTCCCTTGGTTCTACGCGGCCGGCCTCGCACCCTCCTTCGGCTTTTATCTGGACGGCCTTTCCCTCCTCATGATCGTCGTAATCACCTTCGTCGGCTTCCTCATCCACCTCTATTCGGTCGATTTCATGGCGGGCGAGGAGGGTTACAGCCGCTTCTTCGCTTACATGAACCTTTTCGTCGGGTCCATGCTCATCCTCGTGCTGGCCGACAACTTTCTTCTTCTCTACCTGGGCTGGGAAGGGGTGGGCCTGTGCTCGTACCTCCTGATCGGCTTCTGGTACAGGGACCCCGCGAACGGGCGGGCGGCGGTCAAGGCCTTCGTGGTCACCCGCGTCGGCGACGCGTCCCTACTGATCGGCTTATTCCTCATAGCCTTAAGCCTGGGCACACTGGACATACAGGAGGCGGCGGCAAGATCGGGCCTTCTCTGGCCCCGAGGGTCGGCCGCGGCGGTGGCTGCCGCCCTGCTCCTTCTCGGCGGGGCGGTCGGCAAATCCGCCCAGCTCCCGCTCCAGACCTGGCTTCCGGACGCAATGGCCGGCCCCACGCCTGTCTCGGCCCTGATACACGCGGCCACCATGGTGACGGCTGGGGTCTACCTGATCGGCAGGACCCATGCGCTCTTCACCCTCGCACCGGCAGTGCTTTCCGCCGTAGCCGCCGTCGGCGCGGCGACGCTCCTGCTCGCATCCGCGAGCGCCCTCGTCCAGAGGGACCTGAAGCGCATCCTCGCCTATTCGACGATGAGCCAAATAGGCTACATGTTCTGCGCTTTAGGGGTAGGCGCCTGGTCCGCCGCCTTCTTCCACTTCGCGATCCACGCTTTCTTCAAGGCCCTCCTTTTTCTCGCGGCGGGCGTCGTTATAAAGAGCCTTTCGAACGAGCACGATATCTTCAAGATGGGGGGCCTGCGGAAAAGCCTGCCCTCTGCCTTCTGGGCCTTCCTTGCAGGCGCTTGCTCCCTTTCGGCGCTGCCCTTCGTGACTGCGGGTTTCTACAGCAAGGATATGATCCTTTCGGCGCTCAGCGCGTCGGGAGGGGTAGGCCGCTGGTTTTGGGCAGCGGGGCTGATCGGGGCCTTCCTGACCTCCCTCTATGCGTTCCGGGCACTCTTTATTGTTTTCTCGGGGCCGGGCAGGCCCTGGCGGCAGAGGGCCGGTTTTTTCATGGGCGTGCCCCTTTTAGCCCTCGGGGTCCTCTCCGTCGGCGCTGGATGGCTCCTCCAGGCAGGCGCCGGAGGGCCGCTGACTGCCGGTATTTTCGGCTCGCTGCCTGACGGCTCGGCCGCAGGGGGGGCTGAAGGCAGGCTCTCATCCCTCGCGCCGCCCTTCCTCTCGGTCGCCGGCATACTTGCCGCGGGTCTCCTCTACCTGGTCCTGCCCCGGGCAAGGCGGGCCCTCGCGGGCAGGCCCGTCCTTTCCGCCGTTAACGGTTTCTTCTTTTCAGGCTGGGGCTTCGACCGGCTCTACGACCTCGCCTTCGTGCGTCCCTTTCTGTGGCTCGCGCGCGTTGACAGGGCGGACATCCTCGATGTCCCCTATCGCATCCTGGCCCTTTTTGCAGAGGCGGCATCCAGGATGCTCGTCCTCACCCAGTCGGGGAAGGTCCGCTTGTACGTGACCGCCGTGGCCTTGGGCGCGGCAGTTTTTCTTGGGCTGGTGGTGCTCCTGTGATGCTTGTCGCCATACTCTTCGTCCCTGTCCTCGGCGGCCTTGCCGCGTGGGTCTCGGAGCGGATTTCGAGCCGCTTGCCGCGCTATATCTGCCTCGGGGGCTTCGTCGTCGCTTTCCTGCTCGTCGCCGGACTCTGGCTGGAGGCCGGGCGGCCCCCCCGGGGCGGCCCGTGGATCGCCTCCTTCAGGGCGGCCTGGCAGGTGATGCCGGCCGTGAGCTTCCGCCTGGCAGTAGACGGGATGGGCCTCGTGCTCCTTTCCCTGGCGGCTTTCCTGGGCTGCATGGCAGCTCTCGCCTCATGGGACGAGATCAAGGAGAGGACGGGCTTTTTCTATCTCTGCCTGTCGTGGACCGTCGCGGGCGTCCTCGGCGTCTTTTCGGCCCTCGACCTCTTCCTCTTCTATTTCGCATGGGAGTTCATGCTCGTGCCCATGTATTTTCTCATCGCCCTCTGGGGCCACGAGGACAGGTTCAGGGCGGCCGTCAAGTTCTTCATCTTCACCCAGATCTCCGGCCTTTTCCTCCTCGTCTCGATCCTCGGCCTATATTTCGCGGGCTCGAAGGCAGGTGCGGCCACTTTCGATTACGAGGTCCTTTTAAGCACCCATCTTTCCCCTTCCACCGCTCTCCTCGTGCAGGCTGGGATGCTGGCGGCCTTTCTGGTAAAGCTCCCTGCAGTGCCGTTCCATACGTGGCTCCCGGACGCCCACACCCAGGCGCCGACGGGGGGCAGCGTCATCCTCGCCGGCCTCCTCCTGAAGACGGGGGCATACGGCCTCATCCGCTTTTGGCTGCCCCTGGCCCGGCAGGCGGGCGAAGCCGCACCGATCCTGGCGATACTGGGCGTGGCCGGGATATTGTACGGCGCCCTCCTTGCCTTCGGCCAGGAGGACGTGAAGCGCCTGGTCGCCTACACGAGCGTGAGCCACATGGGCTTTGTTCTGCTGGGCATCGTCCTGGGCAGCGACATCGCCTTCCTGGGCGCCATGGTCCAGATCGTCGCCCACGGCCTCAGCACCGGCGCCCTCTTCATCGTCGCAGGCGCTCTCCAGGAGCGCCTCGGCACGCGCGACCTGGGCCGCATGGGAGGGCTCTGGGCCCGTATGCCCCGGATGGGGGGCGCGTCGATGTTCTTTGCCCTCGCTTCCCTCGGCCTGCCGGGGATCGGCAATTTCGTGGGTGAGTTCCTGGTCGTCCTGGGTGCCTTCTACGTCAGCCCGGCGCTGGCCGCCTTCGCGTCCGCGGGCTTCGTCCTGTCGACCGCTTACTCCCTCCGGCTCGTCCATCGCGTTTTCTTCGGCGGCGGGGAGGCCCCGGCCGCGCGGGACCTCACCGGCCGGGAGACGGCCGTCATGGTCCTCATGATCGTCCCTCTCATGTGGCTGGGTCTCGCGCCCCAGCCGCTCCTCGACATGGTCAAGGGGGGGAACCGGCCGGTCCATTCCGTCGGACAGAGGCCGGCCGCCCAGGCTCAGGGGGCTGCCCCCGAGGCCGAGAGGCAGGCCCCATGAGCCTATTTTTTGCCCTCCTGCCCCTTGTCGTCCTGGCATGCGGCCTTGCCGCCGCACTGATCCTTCTTACGGTGAGGCGGAGCCACGGGGGCGTCTTCGCAGTTTACATCGCGGCCGTTCTCGCCGCCGGGGCGTCCGTCCTTCGCCTTGCCGCCGCAGCCCCGGCGCCAGGGGGGACCCTCTTTGTCATCGACAGCTTCGCCCTTTTTTACAGCGGTCTCGTCCTTGCCGCAGGGGCAGGGGTGGCGGTGCTTGCCTTCGGCTACCTCAAGGGAAGGCAGACGAGGCCCGAGGAGTTCTACCTCCTCCTTCTCGGGGCTTTGATAGGGGCCGTCACCCTCGTCTGCTCCCGCCATTTCGCCTCTCTTTTCTTAGGCGTGGAGATCCTCTCCGTCGCCCTCTACGGCCTCATCGCCTATTTGCGAACCCGGCCTTCAGACACAGAGGCGGCGTTAAAGTATCTGATCCTCTCCGGCGTCTCGTCCGCGTTCCTCCTTTACGGCATGGCCCTTATTTACGGCCTGACGGGGACGATGGAATTCCCCGTCCTGGCCCGGAGGATGGGCATGCTCGGGGAGGGGAGGGCAATGGCCGCGGCGGGCATGGTCTTTCTCGTTATCGGCCTGGGCTTCAAGCTGGGTCTCGTCCCCTTCCACATGTGGACGCCGGACGTGTACGAGGGAGCGCCCGCGCCCGTCACAGCCTTCATCGCCACTGTCTCGAAGGGCGCGGTCTTTGCCCTTCTTCTCAGGTATTTCACGGACGTCGACCTCCCTGCCTATCCCGGTCTTCTGGCAGTCTTTGCCGTCATAGCCGTCGCCTCGATGCTTGCAGGGAACCTCCTTGCCCTGTTCCAGACCAACATAAAGCGGCTCCTCGCCTATTCGTCCATAGCCCATTTCGGCTACCTCCTCGTGGCCTTCATGTCAGCCGCCCCTTTTAGGATAGGGGCCGTTACCTTCTATATAGTCGCCTATTTTGTCACGACCCTCGGCGCCTTCGGCGTCGTCTCCGTCCTTTCCGGCAAGGAAAGGGACGCGGACAGGATAGAGGACTACGAGGGCCTTTACCACAGCCGGCCCTGGCTCGCGGGCGCCTTTGCGTTCCAGCTCCTGTCGCTCGCGGGAATGCCGCTGACCGCCGGCTTCATCGGGAAGGTCTACGTGGTGGCCTCCGGCATCGGCTCCTTCCTCTTCGTGCCGGTGGCTGCGCTGATCGTCGGGAGCGGCATCAGCCTTTTCTACTACCTGAGAGTCATCGCCGCCCTTTACCGGAGACCCGGGGAGGCGCCGGCCCTGCCGGCCGGCGCGCTGGGGGGGCGGATAGTGGTTGCGGTGCTCTTCGTTCTGCTGCTCTGGTGGGGGGTGTATCCTATCCCACTCCTCACGCTGATCGGGTATCTCACCCTCTCATCGTGATGTATATAGGGGGCCTGGCTCTTTCCGCGCCTTTTCCGCCGTTTTCTTCGGCGTTCCGGCTCGACATACTCTAAAAGTATAGTCTCGCCGGCCCGTCCTCGAGAAACAACGGAAAATCCATCGAAAATAGCCCAGGCCCAAGTAAACTCTAGACCACCCTGAGGCCCAAAGTTTTTGCGGTTTCTTCCTCAGGTGGGAGCAACCTACATTGATCCATGAAATCGAGACCGGCTTAAAGGCCGGGCTATCCTAATAAACAATTCGCCTACAAAGTGTTCAGGCTAATCGGTCAACGGGCCTTTCGCCATTGCCGAAGATTGACGGCGGAGCATTAGGAACTTGATATATACGGGTCCTAAACGGGCCTGGGCTATTTTTGATGGAGTTTCACGTGATCGAGGGGTCGTACACCGGAGCATACTCTGGCAGTATGTGAGGATGTTGCGGCCCCGAAGAGACAGGGAAAAGGCGCGAAAAGAGCCAGGCCCAAGGTGGGCTCACTTGCGGCCGAGGTAGAGATACGTCGCGCCGAAAGTGAGCTTAAAACGCTCGACGCGGGTCAGGCCCGCTTCCTCCATCATGCGCGAGAACCGGTCGGGAGAGGGGAAGTCCATGATGGAGTCGGCTAGATAGTAGTAGGCGCTCGGGTTGATGGAGATGCGTCTGGCGATGCACGGCAGTATGCGGTTCAGGTAGGAATGGTAGAGCAGGCGGGAGAACCAGTTGCGGGTGAAGGCCATCTCCAGCACCATGACCTGGCCGCCCGGCGCGACCACCCGCGCCATCTCCCTGAGCGCCCGGACCTTATCGGGTATGTTCCTGATGCCGAAAGCCATTGCCGCCACGTCGAACGCCCCGTCCTTGAAAGGGAGGGCGAGGGCGTCGCCCTCGAGGAGGCGCACCCTGTCGGAGAGGCCCTTCCTCGCTATCTTGAGGCGCCCCGCCTCCAGCATCTCTCCGGTAAAATCTACGCCCGCCACCGTGATCCCCGGATGGCGCAGCGCCGCGCCTATGGCAAGGTCGGCCGTCCCCGTTGCCACGTCGAGGAAGCGGCAAGTGCCGCCAAAGGACATCTTTCTCACGGCGAAGCGGCGCCAGGCGACGTCGCGCCGCAGGCTCAGGAAATGGTTGAGGAAGTCGTACCGCTCAGTCACGGTCGAGAATATGTCCTTGACCATTTCGATGCGCTGCTTGACCGTCGCCTCTTTTACGGGGGGGTACCTCCGTTCCGGGCGGTCTTCCCGCGGGGGTCCTGCTTCACGGGTGTCGGGGGTTTGCACGGTCATCAACCGGGGCCCGCTTCCAGGCTTCTGAACCTCTCGAAGCGGTCCTTCGCGGCCTTGCAGATGGGGCATATCTCAGGCGGCGCCTCCCTCGCGCAGAGGTACCCGCAGACGCGGCACCGCCATACCGGATAGGGAAGGGCCGCCGTCCCCGGGCCGGGCCGGGGCGCCCCGCCGGCGGCCTTCAAGGGCGTCTCCCTCCTTTCCGGGACCGGGCCGATCCGCCTGCCCTCCGTCAGGACGGCCCGGGACACGTAAAGGGCGCAGTAACAGGCGCCGTACCGGTCGAGGTCGGAGTCGCGGTAGTCGCATGGGCAGACGATGTCGCGGTCTTTATCGATTTCGCCCGCGGCGAGCCTGCAGGGGCAAGACGGGTAGCCGTATCTCTTGAGGTTGACCAGGAGGCCGCGAACGAGGTCCCTCGTGAAAGCCTCGTCGGGGTTGAGGAAATAGCCGGAGGACTTTCCGTCCGCCGCCAGCCTGCCGAGGAGCGTTTCTACCTCTTCGCGGCTCACTTCTATTTCCATGGCCGGCCGAAGACCTCCTTGATCCTCAGCTCGTCGTAGCCCACCAGGCATTCGCCGTTGACGACCAGCGAGGGAAAGGAGCAGCGCGGGTTGACCGCTTTGAGCTCCTCCATGACCTTTGTCCTCTCGTCGCCTTCGAGAAGGTCGACGTCCACATATTCGTAGCCGACGTCCATCTCTTTGAGAAGGGCCTTGGTCTTCTTGCACCAGACGCAAGTGCTTAGCGTAAAGAGCCTGACGGCCCCGCGGTCGCTTCCTTCAACGCGTTCCATAGGTCGATCTCCTTGCGATTAATATAGCACAGCCCATGCCTCCCCGATAGGGGCTAGCGGGGGCCTGGCTCTTTTTGCGCCTTTTCCGCCGTTTTCTTCGGCGTTCCGGCTCGACGGACCCAAAAGTCCAGTCTCGCCGGCCCGTCCTCGAAAAGCAACGGAAAATCCATCGAAAATAGCCCAGGCCCAAGATCTCTATATCCTGAGGTTCGAAAATTTTTATGGTCGCTCCGGACGTATGAATTGCGCCGTAGGCGTGGTAGATCAGGGGGCCTTTCGGGAGTAGCCTAGATAGGCGGGGCACCCACATTCCTCGGCGGCGGGCACCCGCGCCGAAGGCGTGGTCGGTGGGTCGCAAGAGGATCGCGCGGCCCCGGAGAGACAGGGAAAGGCCGCGACCGGGAGCGCTCCATAGGCCTGCCTTGCGGCGGGCTCAAGGAGCGCAATAAATCGTGTTTCACTCCTATCCGGGAAGCCAGGCTATAGGCCGGGCTTCCAAAGAGCCAGGCCGAGGGAGCGCGCTGCATGCAAAGGTTGACAATGTATGCCTCCGGAAATATAATAATGAAGCGTGTTTTTCATATAAGGGGGTTGGATAAAGATGAACAGGATGGGGCAGGGCTACGAAGGCAGCAGTGATTATATCGCGTCAAGACCCTTGATGGAGATCGTGAACGTAGCGATCATACTCGGGAAGCCCCTCGTCATAAAGGGCGAGCCCGGTACGGGCAAGACCCTTCTCGCCCACAGCATCGCCAAAGCGCTCAAGAAAGAGCTGGTCATCTGGAACATCAAGTCGACCACCAAGGCAAAAGACGGCCTTTACGTATACGACACGGTCCAGAGGCTGAACGACGCCCGCTTCAAGGACAGGGACATCTCCGACATCAGGCAGTACATCAAGCTGGGGAAGCTCGGACAGTCCTTCACCTCGGAACTTCAGGTGGTCCTCCTTATAGACGAGATAGACAAGGCGGACATAGAGTTCCCAAACGACCTCCTGAACGAGCTCGACGAGATGTCCTACCACATCAGCGAGCTCGACGAAGAGGTGAAGGCGAAGCAGAGGCCCATCCTCATCATTACGAGCAACTCCGAGAAGGAGCTGCCCGACGCCTTCCTCCGCAGGTGCGTGTTCTACTACATCGAGTTCCCGGACGAGGAGATGATGGAGCGCATCGTCAAGGTCCACTATCCCGATATTCACGACAAGCTCATGCGGGATGCGATCAAGAAGTTCTACTGGATAAGGCAGGTCGCCGGCCTGCGCAAAAAGCCCTCGACGAGCGAGCTCCTCGACTGGATCAAGGCGCTGGCCGCGGGGGGTCTCGACCTGGAGAAGATCGCCTCCGAGGTGCCCTTCCTCGGCACGCTGATAAAAAGCGAGCAGGACACGGAGAGGGTAGCGAGGACGGTCCAGTCCCACGGCCCCTTCGGCATAAGGAGAAGATAGGCCCCGTATGTTCATAGATTTCTTCTATACCCTTCGCAGCAAGGGCGTGCCCGTCTCCGTGACCGAGTGGATCTCCTTCACCGAGGCGCTTTACCGGGGCTTCATGGACTCCTCCCTCAACCACCTTTACTACGTGGGGAGGGCCTTTCTCGTCAAGAGCGAGGCTTATTACGACATGTACGACCTTGCCTTCAAGGAGTATTTCGGAGGCATATCTACCGAGCCTCTCGAGGTCGAAAAAGTCCTGGAGTGGCTGAAGGACCCGGTCAACAAGCTTCCCAGGCTAAGCTTCGAAGAAATGGAAGAGCTGAAAAAGCAGCTGGAAGAGCTGAAGCAGAAGTACGACCTCGACGAAATGATGCGGATGTTCAGGGAGCGGCTGAACGAGCAGACGGAGCGCCACGACGGGGGCAGCAAGTGGATAGGCACGGGCGGCAGGTCCCCCTTCGGCGCTTACGGCTATTATCCCGGGGGCATCCGGGTAGGCGGCGAGGGCTGGATGTCCTCGGCGGTCAAAGTGGCGGAAGAGAGGCGGTTCAGGAACTACCGGAACGATATCATCCTCGACGTGCGGCAGACCAAGGTGGCCCTCAAGAAGCTCAGGGAGCTGAAGAGGGAGGGTCTCATAGAGGAGCTCGACATAGAGCAGACCGTCGACAAGACCGCAAAGGAAGGGGGGGAGATAGAGCTCGTCTTCGCCCGATCGAGGGAGAACAGCATCCGCCTTCTCCTCCTCATGGATACGGGCGGCTCCATGGCCCCTTACGCGGACCTCTGCGACAGGCTCTTCTCGGCCGCGACGCAGGTCGAGCATTTCAAGGACTTCCAGCACTATTTCTTCCACAACTGCATCTACCAGGACGTTTACGATGACATCTGGAACGCCAAGGCCGTCCCCACGGAAAAGCTCTTCTCGAACTTCCACAGGGGCTACAAGGTGGTCATCGTGGGCGACGCGAGGATGGCCTACCCGGAGCTGATGGACAGGTACGGCTGCATCGATTACTATTACTCCAACGACATTCCGGGGATAGAGTGGCTGAGGCGGATCAAGGACAACTACCCCTACGCGGTCTGGCTCAACCCGACGCCGAAGCAGTACTGGCGCCACGCCACGGTGGACGCCGTCGGCCGGATGTTCCCCATGTACGAGCTGACTCTGGACGGGCTGAAGGATGCGGTGAAGGGGTTGACGCGCAAGGTGCGCCCCGCCTCGGCTGCTTAGCGGCCGGGCGGGTGCGGCCGGGTTAATTTCGCGCCTTTCACGCCGTTTGCTCGGCGCGGCGTCCTCGACGTACACCAAAAGTACGCCTCCGGCGCGCGCTTTCGCAAAGCAACGCGAAATCCATCGAAATTTCCTCCGGCCGCAAAAGTAGCCCGTATACATTGCTCTTGGTACTTTTCTTGTCAGTTTAGACCCATACCGTTCCCTAGAGTCCCGAAGTGTCAGGTTAGTCAACTATGTCTCTAATGGTTCCCGGATCATTCCCTCGCATCGAACGGAATTCACCGTGCAAAGATCCTAATATCTCTATGTTAGGTAGTCGCCGACTTTTATGCCGTGTTGCCAATGATGCGCGGATTGTATCTGAGACCATGGAGCAGGTAAAAAGTTCCCGTAAAGCGGACCTATCTTGCTCTTCGTCGTGACGCAAGATTTTAAGCGGAGACTGTTACAATCTTGCTAGCCGGTAGAATCTTATTGACGTTTTCCGAACAGGGTGTGAAAATTGATTGAGGATGGTGCGGTAAGGGGACTTGGGCGCCTCGGATTGTCGGAGAATAAAGTTGAAGTTCCTTCGCATTGCGTGGGCTAAGCTCAGAAAGGGAAAGACGGTGGGACGGCTCGCCGTTCTTCATATGCTTTATGGCCCGACATTGTGAACGGTCGCGCACGTTAAGCAATCCCGGCGCTTCAAGAAGTGATTGGCTGGGTTCGCGCATGGGCAAGGTTCCTTGCCCATGCTGACGAAAAAAGCTCTTTGACAATTGAAATATTACAGTATACAGCTAAGCGGAGGCGGTCAGAAACAGAGGTTCGCGGAAAACCTACAATAACTCCTTGTAGTTCAGGGAGTTCCCGCCAGCGCCTTGCAACAGAGCCTTGATGAATAAAGGATTGCGACATCCTTTCCCCCTCTCCACTTCAATCTCGGCCACAGCTTGCAACAGAGCCTTGATGAATAAAGGATTGCGACGACAGGGCGGAATTAGTGAGCATGGCATAGGTGCCGCTTGCAACAGAGCCTTGATGAATAAAGGATTGCGACTACGCCCCTATCATCAGTGTCCATGTTGTATTTCAGCTTGCAACAGAGCCTTGATGAATAAAGGATTGCGACCGACCAGTTACCACCCAGGTCAGGGTAGTTAATGTCTTCTTGCAACAGAGCCTTGATGAATAAAGGATTGCGACACGCTTCTACTTCCCGCGCAAGAACCTTTACCACCTTGCAACAGAGCCTTGATGAATAAAGGATTGCGACGCACCGCAGGTAGCCGATACGGGAGTACATCCCGCGCCTTGCAACAGAGCCTTGATGAATAAAGGATTGCGACCGTACTGGTAATCCTCGAACAATGGTCACGTCTCCTTGCAACAGAACCTTGATGAATAAAGGATTGCGACACCTACTGACTAAAAATCAAGCCATACTGCGTCTGCTTGCAACAGAGCCTTGATGAATAAAGGATTGCGACCTCATCCCTCCGTGCCTCAACTTGTCGTCACCGTCCTTGCAACAGAGCCTTGATGAATAAAGGATTGCGACTTATCGTGCCGGGAGTCGTCCTTGAGCCAACGGGCTTGCAACAGAGCCTTGATGAATAAAGGATTGCGCGAGCATGGGAAACGGCATGTTCACTTGTCCCATCCCCCAAGCTCTGCGGAAAATTTGCTTGCTGACAAATCTGATGGATGGTAGAATCGACTTAGTTCCTGTCTGAATCGTCAGGGGAATGGCTACGAAAATCGAGATAGCCCGACTAAACTTTGTTCTAAAAGCTCTAGAGCCCCTGATACTGCCCACATACAAGGGGTCCACGCTACGGGGCGGATTCGGCGCTGCCTTCAGGCGCGTGGTCTGCATCATGACGGACAAGGAATGTCGAGATTGTCTTCTCAAGCACAAGTGCGCCTACTCTTACATATTTGAGACGCCACCGCCTTCCGGCACCTTAATCATGCGAAAATACGAGGCCGCCCCCCACCCTTTCGTCATCGAGCCGCCCTTCGAGAGGAAGCGGGTTTACAAGCCAGGCGAAGTTCTGCTCTTCGGTCTCGTCCTCATAGGAAAGGCCATCGACTATCTTCCTTACTTCATCTACACCTTCGACGAGCTGGGGAAAACGGGTATAGGCAAGGGCCGGGGGCGGTTCGAGCTTCGGTCCGTGGAATCCGGCGGCCGGACGATTTACGACTCCACTTCGAAAACGCTCGAGGAAGTCACAAAGGTCGAACTCCCGCTGGAAAGAAAATCCACGAGAGGCCGGAAAAAGGCTTCGCTAACCATCTCCTTCCTCACCCCTACCAGGATCGTCTACCATGGCCGCCTCGCTCTTGACCTTGAATTCCATATGCTTGTCAGGAACCTATTGAGGCGGATATCCCTCATCTACTATTTCCACGGCAACGGCCGGCTGGCCGAATTCGATTTCAAGGGTCTCATAGAAAAGGCGAAGAAAGTTAAAGTCGTGCAGCGGGGCCTAAGCTGGTACGACTGGGAGCGCTATTCCGGCCGCCAGGAGCGAAAGATCGACATGGGGGGATTTGTGGGGGAGATTACGGTTGAGGGGGACCTGCGGCCGTTTGCTGCGCCATTGGGAGCCGGGGAGATGCTTCACGTAGGCAAGGGCACGACGTTTGGATTGGGCAGGTATGAGATTAGCGGGAGGAAGAATTAATGGGTCCACTAGTAATGGATGAATCTGATAGAAAGGAATACCAGTCGGTTATTCTCGCCGGCTTGCTTCATGATATCGGGAAGTTGCTCCACAGGAAGGACAATACCGCGTACAAAACGAAGCATAACAGGGCAAGTTCACTGTTTATAGGTGAATACGAAGACAAGTTACGGAATGACGCCCTATATGATCTCGCCCTTGTTAACTTCTTGTCGCTGCATCATATGCCCAACAGAGGTGAAACAAAGGCGGATGTTCTCAGCGATCCATTTCTTGAGACGTCCAAAATAGGCAAGGAAAGAGCCTGGAAATTGGTGACACTAATCAGGGACGCTGACATCTATTCCTGCGCCGAAAGAGAGCGCGATGAAGAAGAACGGACGGGATTTGCGGACAGGCTTGAACCGCTTAAGCCGATTTTCGAAAACTTAGACCTGGGACCGGCCGGTCCGCAACCGCAAGATCATGTCAACTATCACCTGAGCGTTTTAGATCCGCTCCGATGTTTTCCGGATCGCTTTGCAAAACTTAGCGATCGAGAATTCGATGGGCTAATCGGGAAATTCATAAGAGCGTTGCCTGACTTTTCCAAATACACCAGGTTTGATGACGTTATCAATAAATGGCTGGATGTCTTACAGCAATATACCTGCTGCGTGCCGAGCGATACAAGATACAACGGGCCTGACGTTTCGCTTTACGATCACTCCAGATCATCGGCGGCATTTGCCGCCTGCCTCTACAAACGGCACCTTGAGTCCATACGCAGCAATAAAGAGTTCTACAGACCCAGGGAATTTATTCTTATTGGCGGCGATTATTCCGGAATACAGGACTACATTTTTCACATTACCAATAAAGGGTCCGGCGGGGCATCAAAAAGACTCAGAGCCAGGTCTTTTTTCGTTTACCTCTTTTCCGAAGCTACCATACATAAGATTCTCCATGCGCTCGACCTCCCCTTCGTCTGCAACCTTTTTTCCGCAGGCGGCAAGTTCCTTGTGCTTGCGCCGAACCTTGAAGGGATTCCAGAAACCCTCGAACGAGTTAAAGCCGAGGTCCATGCGGAAATAAACACAAGCTACTTTAACCAGTTTTCTTTTCTGTTATCCTGGATGGAAATTAACGGCTACAAGAAAGAACCAGAACTGAAGAACGAGACGGGCGTATACACTTTTTATAAGTCCGCTGAGAAAATGTTCTATCGGCTTGAACGAGAGAAGGTCGGTAAATTCCGCAGCATTCTCATAAAGGGTGGCGCTGGAACTTGGAATGCCGAAGCCTTTAAGGCTACAGAGATGTACGGACGGTACGAGGAAAGGGGCGACTGCGCTATATGCGGCAAGGGTCCGGGGATCACGGACGATGTAGACCCCGATACAAAAGAAGTAACCATCTGCTGCCCGGCATGTTACAGAGACAAGTACCTTATCGGGGAAAAACTGCCAAGAACCAGAGTCATTGCTTTCGGAAAAGGTATTCTCACGACGCCAGACGTTCGTGACAGCGCTGGTAAAATAGTTCTATTTCATTCCTTGAAACTGCCTGATGACAAACGCACGCAGGGGTACTACGTAGAATTGCTTGAGAACTCAGCCCCCACGCACCGTCATTACCTTGCCTATGGACTATCGCAAACCGATAGGGCACGTGATGATAGTCAACCACCCGTTCTCACAAAACAGTACGCAAACCACGTCCCCACCGAAGACAACAACATCTTGAGCTTTAGAGGAATTGCGGCTAAATCTTTATGGACAATGAATGGGAGGGCATATGGAAGCGATATGCTCGGTGTTTTGAAGGTTGATATAGATAATCTCGGTTTGCTGTTCAGCAAAGGGTTTGAAAGGCCGAGCAGGCGCGAGATAGATCTCCCCGATGTTGACAGAAAGACAGTATCCAGATTCTTGATGCTGAGCAGAATGGTCGATCTTTTCTTTTCAGGCTGGATAAAGGACATAATGACGGCCGACAAGGAGGAAGCAATAGCCCGCCTGCTCGAAGTAGGCGGCGTCGACCGAAATAATTTTGAAAACTATCTCAGATCGAGCTCGACAGATTTTAGCAATATCTACACGGTTTACTCGGGCGGGGACGATCTGGTCCTAGTCGGTCCGTGGGAAACGATGATAGTTTTTGCAATCTGTATGAATAGCGAGTTCAGAAGATTTACTTGTGAAAACCAACATGTAACTCTATCCGCCGGGCTTGCCCTCGTGAAGGAAAGACACCCGATAGCATCCGCCATAAAACAGGCAGACGACCTACTTAAAAAATCAAAAGAAAATGGCAAGAACGCCATATCTTTGTTTGACAGCACCGTAAGATGGGAGCGCCTGCCGCGGCTGGTTAATTTTTTTCTTTTTCTGAATGGAGAACTGAACAGGGCAGAATCGGAGATTAATACAGCGTTTCTGCATAGGCTGCTATCGTACCATCGTACAGCCTTGGGCTTCATTGATGGGCGTAGGACTGAAGCTCTTCTATACCTTTCGGCCCTGAGCTATGACATAGGCAGGAACATAATTCGGAAAGACAAAGGCGGCACGCAAAAAGAAGAGCTAGACAGATACAAAGAGCTGACAAATCTGACCAGCGAAAAGCCCGACCGCGATTCTCTCGTATATAATCTTAAGATTCCAGTTTTTTGGGCTTTGTATAGAAATAGGAGTTCGTTGCAAAAGCGGCCGAATTCAATTGAAGGGAGGTAGGTTAGATGGAAAACTACTTTTACGAGGACGCAAAAAAGGAAATCGTGAGGGAAGCACTCCTCACAGGCAAGGCAAAAGATTGGGCCAAGAAATTCATCAACCCAGAGCAGCAGCGGGAAAGTGGGCAGAGAAATCCGAAGTTGACATCAGCTCAGTTGAGACGATTCCATATAGAAGCGAAAGCATTGGAAGAAAGAACCAAAAATGTTGATGATTTCTCCAAGATTCGCCCGTTGATTAAGATGCTGAAGTCCAAAGTGGCGTATGCCTGCCCGACCACAGGCTCCGAGAGAAAAGTACCCATCGAATTCCGAAGGTATATTGAGGAGATGGTTGACAACATTGCGGATGAGAGAGATTTCAAAGCCTTTGCCCTGTGCTTCGAGGCGGTCGTCGGATTTTTTTACGGAGAGGGAGGGAGATAAAATGAAGCTGAAGGGATATAAGAACATCGAGGGTATCATTGAAGTGGTGACCGGCCTCCACATTGGAGGGAGCACTTCGACAATCGAAATAGGCGGAAAGGATAACCCCGTAATACGACATCCCGTTACGAAAGAACCCTATATCCCCGGATCGTCTCTCAAAGGGAAGATGCGTTCGCTCCTGGAGTGGAAGCTTGGCAAAATCAACTCAGACGGTGATGTACACAAATGGTGCAAAGATAGTGCTTGCCCCATATGTGTGATCTTTGGGACATCAGCAGACGAAGCGGGTCTCGGACCTACCAGGCTTATCGTTAGAGATGCAATGCTTTCTGACGACTACAAAGAGCGGAAAAAAGAACAAAATGAAACATGGACCATTCTCGACCTAACTGAGGACAAATACGAGAACTCGATCAACCGCATCACTGCGAGAGCCAATCCACGCAATTTTGAAAGAGTTGTATCGGGCGCCGAGTTCCATCTCAAAATGAATTATAGGGTATTCGAGAACGGAACGGGCGCCGAGCGCGGCGATGATGATGAACGTCTTTTTGAGCACGTCATTGAGGGCCTAAAGCTTATTGAAAAGGATGCCCTCGGCGGCGCCGGAAGCAGGGGGTGCGGGCAGGTGAAGTTCAAGATTAAAGTCGGCGGCAATGAATACAGGGACGTCGCAAGCATTCACTCTGCCGAAATCTCTGCTCTCTTCCCCACGGAATACGGGGAAGCGTGATGAATAGGTGTCAGGAATACACTATTACGGCTACCTTTTCTTCTTCGCTGGGTACAGGGCTCCAGTCGGATACTATTTTCGGGCAACTTTGCTGGGCGCTGCGATACTTGGAGACCGAAACCGCGCTTGAAGAATTTCTAGAAGTTTATAGAGGTGCTGAACCTCCGTTGCTTGTAAGCAATGGGCTTCCCTTGGGGTACCTCCCTAAGCCTGTTATTCCGCCCGTGACTCAGCAAGAGATCGACTCCGTGGTGAACAAGGAGAAAGACGACAGAATCAAGGCATCCCATAAGATAACCATTATCAAGAAGTTGGACATTATCCCCAAAGAAATATGGGCGCTGTTCAAGCGTAGGCCGATTACACCGTCGGCCCTTTTTTCGGAAATGTATACCAGATATAAGTCCATTGCTGAGTTTGAGAAGGGGAGAGAAACGGTTTCGGTCCAGCATAACACCATGGACAGAATAAAGGGGACTGCACGCCGGGGTGGCCTTTATGCACAGGAGGAAACCTTTTTCGATCCATCTTTAGCCTCCTTCGAGATATATCTGAGGACAAATTACTTCTCCAGGTCCGAATTATACAGAATTATTGAATATATGAGCATTGAGGGGTTTGGCAGGGATAGTTCCACCGGGAAGGGCCATTTTGATTTTACCCTCAATGAAGGCATCGACCTTCCCGAGGTCGAGAACCCTAATGCCTTTATGACACTCTCATCCTACGTTCCTACGGTAAAGGATCCTGTAAGGGGTTTCTATAACGTAGTTCATAAGTACGGGAAACTTGGCGGGCTCTACGCAAAGGGCGTGGCTGATGTATACGGCAACCCTTTCAAGGTACCGCTCATAATGCTCGCGGCCGGATCGACCTTTTTCGATCAGGACTATAACAAGGCCAAGGTATATGGGGGGCTGGTGAAAGACATCCATAAAAATAAAGGCATCAAACAATATGCCTACGCATTCCCGGTAGGCATCAGTATCGAGGACACGCATGAAGAAGTATAGGCTGGCATTCGATATTCTATCTCCGGTGCATATTGGCACGGGCCATGAGATAAACCCTTTGGAATACATTATACAAGCCGGAGTGTTTCAGAAGGTCTCCTTGGAAAAGTATGTGTTCTCCATGAATGATGCAAAGCGAGATCAGTTCGAGCGTCTTGTCGAAGAAGGAAACCTTGTCAAGCTCAGAAAAAATGTATCGGAAAACGTCAAGAAAGACCATGTGGCCTACTCGGTCGCTGTTTCGCCAAAAATTGAAGCCTTGTACAACTCCAAGCTGGTTGATCCGCAGAATCAGTTGCTGATCAATCCTTTTGTTCGGACACAGGATCAGTCAGTACCACTTTTTCCTGGAAGCTCTGTTAAAGGCGCCATTAGGACCGCAGTGATAAGCGAAATAGCAAAGATAAGCGGTCTGCCGAAACCGGTTGACAAGCGCGGAGAATACGAATTCGAATCGAAGGTTCTTGGCTATAAAGACGGCAAGGACGACCCTTTCAGGGCAATCAAAATCAGAGACGTCCATCTCCCGGCCGATTCGACAATGATAAGGGAGATAAGGAATGTCTTCAAAGGCAGAAGCGGGGGATTGCAGACAAACGATATCCAGATGATATGCGAGGTGACGCACTCACAGATGACCGGAAGGCCGGTTAGTTTCGGGGCTGACATTTTTATCGACGACGATCTTTTTTCCACCCATTTTTTGAGCAAGAGCATTACCATCGAGCATGTCATACATTCATGCCGAATTTTTTACAAGGACAAGATGGAGAAGGAACATCAAAAGTTTTACAAAAATAGCGAATCAGAAACACCATCGAGCCACTTGCTCAATACGACCCTCAGCGAAGGGTCTTTCCTCTTGAGGATAGGTCGGTTTTCAGGCGCAGAAAGCGTGACGCTCGACGGGTACAGGAATCCCAGGCCACCAGGGGATAAGGGATGGGGAGGAACGCGAAACCTAGCCGCCGGCATTTACCCCATGGGCTGGCTGCGAGTCGAAGTTGTAAGCTGATCGCCCCTGGGGGGCGGATGGGAAGGGAAATCAATGGGGTCAGGTCTTTCATTGTAGCATTTTCTGCCCTTTGTCCCTGATGATCCGGCTCACAGTTGTGTAGTGCAGCCCGACATGATCGCCGATCTCTTTTAGCGTGTACCCATGAATAACGTGTGCGGCGTAGATTGCTTTGTTTCGCCCTTCCTTGGAATATGTTTCGGCAAAGAGAAGACTTAGGTCAGGCCTTGCCGCCTCTCGTTGTTGTCGTGGAATTTCATGGTCGGCATAGTTACGTCCCAGTCCCCTAGCGCTTTCGATGAATTGTTTGTCACCCAGGTATATCTGTCCCGTGAGTTCTTCCCATAGGGAAGGCCCGGAAATACCCTCTGACACGAATTTCCTGTAGAGTAGACAGGCTTTCTTTCTCTTTCTACTGAAATGACCAAGGAGCGCTTCCACCGATAGGAGAGAAGGCACACCGTCTATCCCAGCCGTTGCCCGATAACTGCTCCACCTCCAGTCCTCCGGCTTCTCAACTGCATGCGGGGAGTCATGGGGTCAAATCTTTCTTGACTTAAGATGGCGCCCCCGGCTAATGTGAACTCACAAACTCAAGAATAAAGATTTGACCCTTTTCCCCAGCCCCTTGTTTGTTTTGTCAAGCAAAAAAAGACTTCACGAACATGATGTTTTCTGTTATTAATACCTCATGGATAATGAACATCCGGTCGACCTCCTGACGTGGGAAGATTTCAAGAAGTGGGTCAGCTCTATAGTCGACAGTAAAAGTCAATTCTTTTGTCGAGGTCAGAGGGACCATACGTGGAAACTCCGCACAAGTTTCCACCGATTGGCTGAAGACGTCGGCATTACTCTTCCCGATTATCTTTCTCAGGTTTTACCAGAAGTCCACTACCATATCTCCGCAGCTTGTAACGAAATAATCGACTTAGAAAAGCCGGAGGAATTTAGCGCATTTCTCGCTTTACTTCAGCATCACGGCTTTCCCACCCCCCTCTTGGACTGGACCCTGTCGCCGTACATAGCCTCCTATTTTGCCTTCAAGGATGTAAATGACCGCTCTCCCGAATCTGATTATGTGAAAATCTTTGTCTTTGATTACAATCTCTGGCGTACCACGTTTCAGCAACCTCTCGATCTTCGAGAACACACTGTGAAGTATGTCAGCGTCCTCAGGCCTTACTCCAAGTATAACCCCCGCCTGATTCCGCAGAGGGCTGTATACACCGTAACTAATGTGGACGATATGGAGACCTATATTCTTGACCGTTCATCAGAACTGAACAAGAAGTTCTTATACACTGCTACCCTTTCCGTAAAAGAACGCCCGAAGGTTTTGAGGGAACTGGACCTGATGAGCATTAATCAAATGGTGCTATTCCCCGGTATAGACGGGATTTGCGAAGCATTCAAGGAGAAATTCTTTTCCAAGGATGTTGTTGGTCCTACGCCTTCTGAAATCATGAAGTTCTGGCAGCTATCCAACCAGGATCAGCTCCCTTTGTTGCAGGCTCCAGACCCAGAACCCGCTTCCCCCACCTCATCCTAGCTCTAAACCTTTTGAAACGGCTATGGGGTCAAATCTTTACAGGCTGTTGAAAATCTAGCCCCCCAAGCAGGTTTCATACCACCCCAGGAAGCCAATGGGGTCAGGTCTTGTAATTCAACATTGTTTATGGCCTTCGTTCACGATGATCCGGCTCACGGATGCGTAGTGCAGCCCGACATGATCGCCGATCTCTTTCAGCGTGTACCCATGATTAACGTGGGCCATTTTGGGGACGTTGTTTCCTAACGTTCATTATTGTTTGTCTCCCTGCCTCAGCTTCTGTCTTGCTCTTTCTATGGCTCTGGTGACGGCCGACGTGTTTACTCCGGCATGACGGGCGATTTCAGCCGCACTAAGGCCCAACTCACGGGCACATCTTAGCGCGATTGTCTCGCGAACAGCGGTCACGTTCCGCCGCCTTACCCCAGATTCTAGTTCAGCAACGCTCACCTGCCCTCGGTGACACTCTTCCCGGATTATCCCTTCGATCCTGATCTCGGGATTCGTACAGCGGAGCTGCCGTTGCTGTCGCTTTTCAGCCTCGGAGACCACTGCGAGAACAAAATTGCTGTCGCCAAGAATGCGCTCGTCTCCTTTGACAGGGTCTTTTCTTCTTCTCGCCGAAACGACCTGTGACCACCCGCCTGAGCTCCTGATCAGTCCGCCCCCTGTGAACTCGGGGTTCGGACCCAGGGCAATTCCTTCGCCGACAAAGCGCCTGTAGGCTTTTCTTGCAATCCCCTCGTCGTTCGCGAAGTGGGCGAGCACATAGGGGGCGTCCATAAAACTTCCGGAATGGCGGCCCATAAGAACGGCATGGCCGCACCAACGATAACGGTCCAGTGATTTCATATCGGTTACGATGCCGGCCCGCAACGGGTTCAAGTGTATGTACCTGACGAGGGCCAGAAAATACTTGTCCTCCTCGCAGAGGATCGACTTATAGCGATTCTGGAAAACGTGTCCCGTCCTTCCGTGTCGTTTATTGAAGTAGATAGCATACCATGTAAGAAGTTTTCTCATGGTCCCGGAGATACCAATATTTCCGCTCTTCAACAAGAGATGCACGTGGTTGCTCATCAGTACCCACGCATAGAGGGAACACCCGGTGGCCGAAATATATTCGCCGAGCTTATCAACGAACCGCTGCCGATCCGAATCATCGGCAAAGAGATCGCTTCTGTCGATTCCCCGAATAATGACGTGATGCAGGGCGCCGGTTGCATCCAGGCGGGCATGTCGAGGCATGAGTCAAGTTTATGCTGGCTGGAGAGGAGATGTCAATACAAATCACATTGGGAAACAACGTCCCCAAAGGCCCCCTGGTGCCACTGGTAGATTGTCTCCACTACTTCATTCATCGGTATATCCCTCCTTGCCATGATCCCTCCGCTCCTATTCGTTGCCATAGGAATGGCAGGATCAGATTCGGTTTGTCTACCGACATCCGGCAAAAGTGGGGAATTATCTTGGCCCTACCAAGTGGGGAATAACCTTGGCCCTAAGAGCCTTCTAGTGGGGATATACCATGGCCCTCGACAACAGTATCTGACCCCGTTCAGGTCTTCCTCTCTCATCTGAGTTTCAGAAGAACATTCTTAGTTAAATCGGAAATATACTCTTCTGCAGTAAGTCTCGACATTGATATGCCTGAGGGATGGGCAGCTATATTCCGCTTATCGAGTTTCTCCTTAAGCACTTTATGCAGGCTGCTCGTAACAATATTCGCCGATTTGCATACTTGAAGGACCTGCGATTCCTTTAGCTCGGTAAAATCATCTCGTTTACTGACGGAGGAGATATCTGCCTTAGGACACGTCTTCGGGAGCTGAGCGTTGAAGTCCGAAAGGTGTTTACTAAGTGTATACTGACAAAGATGGTCATAGGCCAAATTCCATGTCATAACGATCGAAGCTCGGAACGCACCGTGTCTGAAGCATACCAGCGCCTCGTCTAAGTACGCTTTCTCGACACCGTCGGCCAAACTGTCAGATAGTGCAGTCAGAAGCCGATCAACTGCGACAGTAGTCTCCCGTTGTCCATAACGTTTGTCATATTCATCGAGAACCCTCCGTTCAAGTGAGTACTCGCTCCCTCGTCGAAGCATGACTCCAGGTCTACGCTTTATGAAAGAAGTAAAGAATGGGGTGATTGCAGTCGGTTTCTCTAAAACCAGTTCGTCAAAGCACGCGGATACAGAACTGGGTGAAATTGTGACCAAGCCCCTATGCCTATGGAGATACCAAGCAAAGATTTTTATCTTTTCAGCGTAAGCAAGCGAGGAAAAGCGAGGTATTGCCTTTATGAAATCGCTCAAATCCAATTGGTCATTTCTCCAGTAGTTTCACAACTTGGTTCTCGCCGATGTGGTTAATCTTGTAGTACCCCTTCTGTTCACCTTTATGAAACCACTGGTTCTGGCTTTTCATGATACGGAGGGGATACGCCGCGTCTTTAGGCGTCTGCCATCCCATGTGTCGGAAACCTGTGTGTATATGATCCATCGAAACTTCCTGAATATTTCTGTACTGTTTCAACCAATAGGCGATTAGGAGGTACTTCTTAGTAGTGTCCTCAGTGTTGCATCGATCGAGGAAGGCTTTTAACGGGACATCTCCAGATAATAGGTCCAGGTCGAGAACATCCGGAGAACGCAGAATTCGTTGTTTCGAATTCCGCGATCGGCTCGGTCTTTCACCGGCCTCCTCAGCTTCGCTGAGATCCTCCTTAGATAACTCAGGACCAACCGGCAACGGCTCGATAGCCTGAAGGGCCTTCGCATGGTCGCCACCGTCGTGACGACCTGCCATGCCCCTAAGAGCCGTGTTTATGGCCCTGAACCCTTCCTGAAGTGTTTCATCGTTTCCTTCGATTTCAAAAAACATGAATTTCATTTTGCTCACATCAGGCTGATCAGGTCTACGCTTGCTCATAACCCCTCCCCTCGGTCTTATTCCCGTCCAACTTGCCTTACTGCCAATTCTACATCTATAGAATAACATTCGTCAAATAAGAAAATGACCGGTTGGTCGAGTTTGGGAGGCGAACGGGACATCCCACGGTCTATTGGGGAAATTTTGACCTTAACTTTGTTTTTGTTCTTGCACAGGCCTCTTTCAAGTGGTAAGACTATTCGAGTAGTAAAAGACAGGTAAGGTATTTGATAGACCTGCGATGAGGAGGGCGGTGAGGGGAAATGTACGATTGCAAGATGACCTCACCGGTTTCCCTTCTCCCTTCCCTTTCGTGGTTAAAAGCTGTAACTGGCGGCGTTAAGAACCGAAGGACACTCGATGGATTACCTTGGAGCTATCAACCAGGTTTACAGAAGCCAATGGGGTCAGGTCTTGTATTTCAACATTTTTGCCGGCCTTCGTTCACGATGATCCGGCTTATACTTGCGTAGTGCAGCCCCACATGATCGCCGATCTCTTTCAGCGTGTACCCGTGATCAATGTGTGCGGTGTAGATTGCCTTGTTTCGCTCTCTCCTTGAATACGCCTCGGCAAAGAGAAGGCTTAAGTCAGGCCTTGCCGCCTCTCGTTGTTGTCGTGGAATCTCATGGTCGGCATAGTTACGTCCCAGTCCCTTAGCGCTTTCGATGAATTGTTTGTCGCCCAGGTATATCTGTCCCGTGAGTTCTTCCCATAGGGAAGGCCCGGAAATACCCTCTGACACGAATTTCCTGTAGAGTAGACAGGCTTTCTTTCTCTTCTTACTGAAATGACCAAGGAGCGCTTCCACCGGTAGGAGAGAAGGCACATCGTCTATCCCGGCCGTTGCCCGATAACTGCTCCACCTCCAGTCCTCCAACTTCTCAACTGCATGCGCCCTTACCGGATTGAGCACCACGTAGCGGCAGAGCTCAAGCAGATATGCATCCCTATCTACGATTATCGCCTTATATCTTCCCTGGAAGACGTGACCTGTTTTCTGGTACTTCCAGTTGTATTTCTGTGTGTATATGCCGTTGAGCTGTCTCATCCCCTTTGCGAGGTTTGCTCCCTGAGTCTGAATGACCAGGTGGTAGTGATTGTCCATAAGACAATAGGCATAGCAGAGCCACCGAAACCGGTCTGAGATGTCGCCGAGAAGCTCAATGAAATAGTTACGGTCTTTGTCTGTCTTGAAGATCCTCTGACGGGCATTGCCACGGGAGGTGACGTGGTAGAGAGCGCCGGGGTATTCGATACGGAGCGGACGCGCCATACGGGGTAGTGTATCACCGATCAGGAAATGCTACAATGAAAGACCTGACCTCTTAAACTCGTCTAGGCTCTAGGGGGACGTCTTAGATTTTTAGTTTTGACACGCTGGTGTCTGTCGATTTTTAGAAGAAGGTCGACGCTGCCGCGAGAGCAGCTATGATCTCACCCATATGTGTACCCCACCCGCCTTCTTACTTCCTCGGTTTTCCCTGACCGATCCTCGTGAAAAGAAGTCTTAGATAGTGATTCATTTTCGCAGGAAGATAGCGGCCCAATTTGGAATAATACTCGTTTTCTTCGCCACGGACTTCCAGCCACACATATCTTCCAGTCTCCATCCTTTCCGTCCTGAGCCTGATGTCCCGGGAAAAACGGAAGGGTATCAGGGAAGGCCTGCAGGTAACAGATATGTGGATGGTGGCAAAGTTTATGGGTTTAGGGATATCCGTAAGGATGATCTTATTGAGCGATATCGTTGTGCTCTTGCGAGGCTTCAGTTTTTTTATGTTCTCTCCGGTCTTCGATATCGTCCCGTGCAAAGTGCCTATATCACCGGACATATCCTCGATCACCAACGAATACCGAACGTTATAAAGAGGCAAATATCCATCGTTTTTGAAGATGAAGGGAGTCAGGAACGGATCACGACGATCTATAGATCTGCCGATAGACAAAGACAAGCGTGGACAGGCGATCAGGAACAGAAAGGCCACCCCCAATAGCAAATAGGTAAGGCCGGTCAACATTTTCCGGCCCCTCTGATATTCTTGTGACGCTTCCGGAATCTCACGGCCTTTCTCCTCCGCGATTCTCCTCCGGCCCCTCAAACTTCCTGCTCAATGTATATCCAATAATTATAAAGCTCCTTGGCCATTTTCTTTTGAACCGCGGCTATTTGCTTCTCGGGGTAGCCTCCTTTCCGTAGAGCCTTTTCGGTCAGCTTGGCCAGGATTATCTTTTCCCCGGATCCGATAGGCCTGCTTGAAAAGGTATCACAGATTTCTTGTTCGGGGAAGAATATTGTCTTGACAGGGGGGGCAGCAGGGACGCTCTTAAGAACTGATTCCTGAGAACCAACCCCCCTTTCTGAGCTATCTGAATGGGCCAGTGGGGTCAGGTCTTGCAATCATACACTTGCCCCCAAACCGCCTCCTGCCTAAGGGGGAGGGGGATCGATAGGGGTCAGGTCTTGTTTTTTGCACCATTTTTCCGTTGAAGAGTTTCCTGTTCCCTGAAGCGTTTGACTCTCCTACTCACCGTGGCATAGTGGAGCGAGGGCCACCTCAGGGACGTAGTTGACTAACGTGACTTGTTGTCCTCTAGAAGAGGATAGGGGCTCTCTAGCCGCTCCGTTTGGGTCTCATCAAAGGACCAATATAAGGTTTCAGTCACCTATCCGTGCT
>Ga0208192_1000345_pt1 | contig 43443 bp, 42 predicted proteins | sample June2015DPH_13_1_2_FD_184711 | JGI IMG/M metagenome (GOLD analysis project Ga0208192, IMG submission 184711) | Peatland microbial communities from SPRUCE experiment site at the Marcell Experimental Forest, Minnesota, USA - June2015DPH_13_150... | ecosystem: Environmental > Terrestrial > Soil >... | reverse complement strand
GCAACCTATGGCGGCGTTCCAAACCCTGCTGGGACTCGGGACCAAGCACAAGTCCACGACCTATAAGGAGATGCGAACCAGGCGGACCGTTCCAAGCCGCCCGGCCAAGACTGACCCCAACATATTGGGGCTTGCTGAAACAACCGGATAAGCATGAGCCGACTAGCGTTTATCGACGAATCCGCAGGGCCAATCCGAAGTTCTGGCCGAGTGACGGCGCATCCGGAAAGTGAACGTGTCACTTGGATGGTTGAGTCATTCCCAACAGCTATCGGGGACCATGGGACTCCAATGACGCGCGCCGGGGGCCTGGCGGGGTGAATCGTGCTAGCGTCCTGAGTCAGAAGTTAGCTGGCAAAGTCTTCCCGTTTCGGGCGGCTGTTCGGCAGCCCCGGCAGGGGCGCAAGCCCCATAGGCGTTAACCTAACTGCCAGAGGTGCCCAAAAGCCCGCCTAGGCGGGCGTCAGAATGTGGCCCACGGCGAAAGCCGTGGGAAAAAAAGGGAGGTGGAATGACTTCTGAAGCCCCAGCAGGGGCGACATAATCACGAGGGACCGAGCGGGATTCTTATGTCGCCACTACCGTGGCTCACGCGCTATTCTGCGCCGCACGGTCCCACGGCCTGCGCCGTGGGCCACATTATTGCGCCGCTAACGCGGCTTCGGACGATGCCAAAGCCCTAGGTTAACGCTTATGGGACTGACGCCGTGGGCTAGCTTCTTTCGCCCGCTACCCGGGCTGAGTTCATCAACACACTTCTGACTTGGAACACCAGCCTCCGAGCCTGGGTTATTCTTCTTGACAGCGGTATCGTAGTGAGATAGACTAGAGCCATACTAGTTGTTAGGTACTGCTATGTCCCTGCGTAAGTCTCCCACCTTGACGCCCGCTCGGTTGGCCGCCAACCGCCGCAACGCTCGGAAATCCACCGGCCCACGCACCGCCTGGGGCAAAGCTTGGTCGCGGCTGAACGGCCTGCGCAGCGGGACGCGGTCGGTCCTGTTTCGAGACCTTTTCCTGGCGCTGCTCCATGCCCCGGCCTGCGCGGTCGAGCGGACGGCTCGCGCCCTGCTGAGTCCGGCGGAAGCCGCTCACCCCTTGTTTTCCGAGTTCGTGGATCTGGCTCGCCAAGCGGAAATTGAGGTCGTCTGCGAGCGCCGATGGGTAGCCGCTCTGGCGGAGTCCCCCAGCAGGTTGCGGAAAAACTCGCCCGCGACGAGGTAGCGGCGTCTATGACGGCGCCGGCTTTGTCAAGGGACACGACGGCCCCGGCGAGCCGGGAGCGGGGTCAAGGGCGGTCCGAGGGTTTTTGTCGGACCGTTCATCGCAGACCCTTGACGCCACGACCGGCTCGCGCAAACTCAGAGTTAGGGCGAAGCCCGGGAGCTTTTTCCAGGGCTTCGTCCTTAGGGGATTCTCTTGGGCTGGTCCCGACCAAGGCTCGCCTCCTGAATCCTGCGGTGGAACGCCGGTTCCACCACTCATCTATGCGGTCCCGCGGGGCGGGACCATGATTCCTCATTCAAACTCCCCGCCGCGTGCGGGGAGGCCCGGCGCCCCATCAATTTCCCGATCCCGCCCGGAGCGGGACCACGCCGCTACTCGGGCTGCCGGACATGCGAACCAGCTGCGCGTAGTCGATCTGCTGGCGCAGCATCCAGTACAACCGGACGGCCAGGCGGCGGGCGATGGCGACTTTCGCCACCCCACTGGCGCGTCGAAACTTCAGCCGGTAATACGTGCGACGCAACTCGGGATCGTAGCGCGCCGCCGTCTGCGCCGCTTCCACCAGCAGCCAGCGCAGCATCGAGTTGCCTTGCTTGCTGATCGCGCCCAGGCGCTGATGTCCGCCGCTGGAGTGCTCGCGGGGATTCAGGCCCAGGTAGCTCACCAGCTTGCGGCCGTTGGGAAAGCGTTCGACCGGACCCAGGGTGAGGACAAACGCCAGACCCACCACGGCGCCCACGCCCGGATGCGTCCGCAGCAGTGCCACAGCGGGCCGAGCTTGGGCGGCCTCCTCCACCGCCTGGTCCAGGTCGCTTACCGAAGCCTTCAACTGCTCCAGCCAGGCCAGCAGCTCCTGCCGGCGTCGACTCGCCCAGGGCAAGAGCGGGAGGCTGTCGAGTTCGGCGCGCCCGCGCGCGCTCCACAGCTGGCGCTTCCGGCACACCCCCTGGCTCATCGCCAGAGCGTGCAGTTGGTTCTTCACCGCGGTGCGCGTCCGCACCAGCTTGGTGCGATGCACCAGCAACTGGCGCAGATCGCGCTCCTCCACCGACGGCACCCAGATCCGGGGAAAACGCCCCGTGCGCAGCAGGTCCAGCAGGTGCTCCGCATCGCGGGTGTCCGTCTTCTGCTGACGCACCACGCTGGCTCGAATGCGCGCCGCGTCCCCCACCCGCAATTCATGTCCGCACTCGGCCAGCAAGCGCTCGAACCACAGCGCCGGAAAGGTCGCTTCGATGCCGACCATGGCCCCGCGCGGCAAGCGGGCGTAGAAAGCCCGGGCTTCTCCGTTCTCGTGTTCCAACCGGCGCGTCAGGATCTCACCGGTCTCCGTGTCCAACAGCGCAATTACCTGGTAGCGCGTATGCAAATCACATCCGATAATGTTCATGGCTCGGCTCCTTTCTTCCGCAGCCTTGGTCGAGACTACAACCCAAGTCTACGATTAGAGGAGCCGACGCCGTTATCCAATCAATTTCACATCGCCACATGTCCTGTGTTTTCATCGCCAGCATGGCGACGTGAAGTCGCCGCTACACGTTTTTCCGCAACCTGCTAGGGGAAAAAGATGTTAAACAACGACGAGCGAAGCCAGAATGTCCTTTAGAATCACCATGGGCTGGGGGCGATCCGGGGATGTTATTGAGGGATAAGGGCTTAGATGATTGATGATAACCACCCTGGATTCAACATGTTATGAACAACAAACGGGCCGCCAACCCTGGCTCTTGCCGCGCGCGAATCGCTTCCCAAGGCCCCACGCTCACGCTGGGAGGCCACAAACCCTTTGACGCGTTCCGGGACACCCTGTATCCTTGGCGACGTAATCCTGGGTCTATGATTCCCAGGGAGAGAACAGCCGGCGGTGACAAACCATGCTGAAACTTGCGAGTGCGTTACTTTGCTTTCTGGCTTTGATCTATCCTCTAAGAGGCCTGAGGGCGGCCGACGATCTCTACGCCCAGAAAGGCATCAGCCCCGAAGCCGTGCGCCAGGGGGCGCTGGGGAGCTGTTATTTTCATGCCGTCATCGCCGCGTTCGCCGAACGTCGGCAGGACGCCATCCGTAAGATGATCCAGTCAAACGGGGACGGCAGTTACACGGTGACGTTCGGGGACGGCAAAAAGGAAGCCGCCTACCCGGAAGACCTTCGCTACACGCGCGAGACCGGGTACGACCTTTCCGACGGACTCTGGGTGGCAGTGCTGTTTCGCGCCTATGCGCAGCGCGTCTTGCGGCAGGCGCTGCTGCAAGCGGTCGATAGCAGCGACATCTTCCCGTTGCTGAAGCAGCCCGCCGAGGAACTCGTCACCTCAAACGACGCGCTGGTGCTGGCTTACGATCGCGCCATCCGCGCCGAAGTCGATCAATACGGCAATGTCGATCGCGCCAAGCTCGAGGCGCGCCTGAAGGACAAGATGCGCCCCATCAGCGTGCCGGACTCCGTTAAGGACTCGCTGGTCAGCACGCTCGAGTCGGGTGGCGTTTTTGACAAGATGGCGGAGATGATCAAGCAGAACGGCGAACTTTTCGGAGCGTATCGAGCCGTGGGTCAGGGTGGCATCGCCGACCGCGTCATGCAGACACTGGCCGGGAGCGCGCGCTTCCAGGAAAACCAATCCGAGACCCAGGCCGGCGCGTCGCTGGAGGAAGCCGTCACGCAGCAACTGCCCGTCGTAGCTTGCACCGGGGGCAGCCGGTTCTATCAGGAGGTCACGCAGGGGCGTGCCTTGCCTCCTGACACCGAACCCTGGTACGTCAACGCTCATTGCTACACGGTGCTGGGTTATGATGCCGGCGCGGCCACTGTGAATCTCCGCAACCCCTGGGCCCGTCATCCTGACCCGGACGGAACCTTCACCTTGCCTCTCAGGAGTTTCTTCTTGGCTTATGCCGGGATTGTGACTCCACAATAGTCCCGCGGCGAAGCGAGCGGCATCCTCTTGCCGTCCAGGCAGAGATTTCCGAACCTGGGGCTCCGGGCGGGGCGCCGGCGTGCCGCGTCGTGGGCGAGCGGCTGGGCGGGGCAGTCTTGCCGGTTTGTTTCCATGACCTTTTTGTGTCGGAATTCCTGCGAAGTCCTGCGGAATCCTCGGGACGGTGAGGAGTACACAGGAGAATACGATTCCCCGTGACTCTCCGTTGGTCTCGGACGAAGTCAGTGCGGCGTAGAGTGCGCGCGGGGCTCATGCACCTGCGACAACAGGCCCGCCGCGACGCCAGGGTCGGTGCGAGGCAGGGCGGTGCGGCGCGCAATGACATTGTCCGCGGCAACGCGGAGCACATAGGCGAGGTCGGTGGCATTGAAGGGCGGCGCAATGAAATCAAACGCTCCGGCTTCAATGGTCTCCACGTAGAATCGTGTGTCTACCACCCGCGCCACAACGATCACGTTCACCGGCAATGCAGCCTTCTTTGCCAGCGCCAGGATGTCAGCCCAGGTGCCGTCAGGAAGTTGCGCGTCGGTAAAGACCAGGGGCACAGGATTCAACCCGCCGAGCACCCGCTTGGCCCGGGCGCGCGATCCGGCCTGGGTCACGCGCACTCCTTGACCTTCCAGGACGTACTTAAGCGCGCGCAGCGTGTCAGAGTTCTGGTGGATGAGTAGTGCTGAGATTCCTTCCATCATGGGCGATCCCTCAGGTGTTTGTACGTCTCGATCCGGTCCGAAATCATGAACGGTTTCTTCTGCGGTGCGCTACCACTCCGACCGAGCAGCACTGGGGCGGTCGAGCCACTTATGGAAAAACCCGCCTTGAGCGCCGCAGTAGCGATTCCATCAGCCACACTCCCCCAAAGAAACTGCAGCGCCGCTGCGACCTCCTAATGTCGCCCGGTTTCACCACGAACTTCCATGTCCCCGCCCGCCTCAGTGGGTTTTCGACACTCCCCGGAAGTTTCTCCCTTGGGACCTTTCCTGGCTATCTCAAGGCCACCTTAAAGCTTTTCTTATCCTGGGAGATGTCTACCTTGTCTTCCCGTGCCAGCCAACCCAGGGCGAAGACAGCGACCTCGCCCGAGCCATTGAACTTCTTCTTGATTTGGGCCAGCGTCTGCGGGCCACTGTCATCCAACAAGTGCCAGATCTTTCCGGCAGTTTCACCAACTTGCTCCTTGATTTCCACTTGCAGCATACCTCCTATGTATATTCGGCACAAAGGCCGTGGACTTCAGTTCTTTCTGTCGCCTCAGGACTTTCTTAGGAAGCACACCCCGGCGTTGTCCTAAGGGGCTGCCTTCCCCGCTCTGGTGAGCGGCGTAATTCCCACTGGGAATTACACACTTACGGCAAGGTCAACTAAGGCCAACTAGGGAAACGGTGCGCTGCCTGAGTGCTTGTGCTGTGGACGCTATCAAGTTTACGCATCCAAGCCGTAGGAACTAAGTTTAGTCAAAACCTGCTACGTTGACAAGCGAAAAATAGTTATGGTTCTGATAAGCCCTCAAGAAATCGGGTGGGCTTACGAGGGGTTTCGAAGTGCTCCCATCTTCCTTCTGCATTGCTTCGAAATGGACCTCGGCATTCCGGACTTTCGTGCCGAACCCGAGCCCGCGGAGTTTCCCGGCAGAGCCCGAAAACCACCGAATGCTTGCGTACCACGCGGGCCCAACCTCCGGGAATTCACCCCGCAGGTTCACTTCTTCCGGGCATGATCACCGCCGCTGCGCCTGCCGAGGAAGGCGCCGAGTTCCATCACGCCGTAGACCAGCAGGCAGAACCAGAAGTCCACCACCGTTCCCAGGTCCACTTCCCAGGAGCGGTGCTGTGCGGCAGGCGGCAGGTGCGGCGACAACGTGAAATACAGGGCGTTGCCGAGCAGGATCGCCACCAGGAACTTCAACCACTTGGCGCGGGCAGGACGCATGGGATTGGAGGTTGCGGCAGATGAGTTCGGTCTCGACGCGCGCGGGACAACTGTGAGGCACGAACCTGCGGCCGTGCATTCCTCCCGAGCGGCAAACCGCCGGCCCCGGGATGGCTCCCGGCACTGAGATGCGAGCCGCAACGTTCTCCAAGTTATAATATACAGAGCGACGGAAGCCAGCGAGCATTTATTGTAGCGGTCGCCATGGCGCCCAGGAAGAGACCGGCAACATTTTCTGTCGCTCTGTATAGTCAAAACGGAGCAGAATGGCGAACCCAAAACTCACACCCGCCTCCGAGGTGAAGTACCTGAAGGGCGTCGGGCCCGTGCGCGCCGAAATCTTCGCCTCGCGCGGCATTCGCACTCTCGAAGATCTGCTCTACTACACGCCGTTTCGTTACGAGGACCGCACGCGCCTGACGCGCATCCGCGACCTGGTGCCGGGCCAGACCACCACGGTATTGGCCCGGGTTCTCACCTGCGGGCTGATGCGCACCCGTCGCGGCGTGTACATCTTTGACCTCGCCGCAACCGACTCCAGTGGCATGCTGCGCTGCAAGTGGTTCAACGCGATTTATCTGCAAAAGAACAGAGTCTTCCGTTCCGGCCAACAGGTTTTCTTCTACGGCAAGGTTGAACGCGACCGTTTCGGCACCGGCAATCTGCAGATCATCCAGCCGCAATTTGAAATTCTGCCCGAGGCGGAGCCGGAAGGCGGCGACTCGCTGGAAATGGGCCGCGTTGTGCCCATCTACGAATCCATCGCCTCGCTCGGCCCGCGCGTCTTGCGGCGGCTGATGTGGGCGGCGCTCCATGTGCTCGACGGCCCCATCCCCGACCGCCTGCCCGCCTCGGTGCTGCACAAAACGCAGTTGCTCGACCGCTCGACGGCGCTCTCCCAAACGCATTTCCCCTCTACGGAGCAGGACCTCGAAAAACTCTGCGCCTTCCGCACGCCCGCGCAGGTGCGGCTGATCTTCGAAGAGTTTTTCAGCGTCACCGTGGGCCTCGCGCTGCGGCGCCGCAAAGCCAAGGCTCTCGAGGGCATCGAGTTCCAGGTGCGGGAGAGCGCGCGCCAGGCCATTCGCAAGATTCTGCCCTTTCATCCCACCGCCGCGCAGAAGCGCGTGCTGAAAGAAATTGTTGACGACATGTGCACCGTGCGTCCCATGAACCGCCTGCTGCAAGGCGATGTGGGCTCGGGCAAGACCATCGTGGCCATCCAGGCTGCGATCCTGGCCATCGAGAACGGCTATCAGGTGGCGCTGATGGCGCCTACGGAAATCCTGGCCACGCAACATTACCTCTACATCAAGCAGTTGTTCCGCCCGCTCGATTACCGCGTTGATCTGCTCATCAGCGCGCGCAAGGCGCCCGAGAAGGCGGAACTGAAACAGCGCATCGCCGAGGGCACGCTCGACCTCATCATCGGCACACACGCGCTCATTGAGGAGGACGTGCGCTTCGCTCGCCTCGGCCTGGTGGTGGTGGATGAGCAGCACCGCTTCGGCGTGCTGCAGCGCTTCGAGCTGATGCGCAAGGGCTATCGTCCCGACGTCCTGGTGATGACCGCCACGCCCATTCCGCGCACGCTGGCGCTGACGCTGTATGGCGACCTGGACTTCTCCGTCATTGACGAGCTGCCGCCCCATCGCACGCCCATCGTAACGAAGCTCCTGGAAGAGCGCGACCGCCAGCGCGCTTGCAATTTCCTACGCGAAAAGGTGCGCGGCGGCGAACAGGCCTATGTCGTCTGCCCCGTCATCGAGGAGGGCGGCAAACTCGATCTGAAGCCCGCCGTGCGTATGTACGAGCAGTTGGCGCTCAACGTCTTTCCCGAGTTCCGCGTCGGCCTGCTGCACGGCCGCCTCGCCAGCGACGAAAAGGAAGGCGTGATGCAGCGCTTCAAACAAGGTGACGTGCAGATTCTGGTTTCGACCACCGTCGTGGAAGTCGGCGTGGACGTGCCCAACGCCACGCTCATGCTCATCGAGCACGCCGACCGCTTCGGCCTCTCGCAACTCCACCAGCTTCGCGGGCGCATTGGGCGCGGCAGCAAGAAATCCTACTGCCTGCTCATGGCGGACGAGCGCCGCAGCGAAGTCGCGGAAGAGCGCCTGCGCACCATGATGGAAACCACCGACGGCTTTCGCATCGCGGAGATCGACCTCAAGCTGCGCGGCCCGGGAGAATTCTTTGGCACGCGCCAGTGGGGCATCCCGGCGTTTCGCATCGCCAACCTGCTGCGCGATCAGGAGATTCTCGAGTGGGCCAAGCGCGAGGCGGCGGAGTTCATCGCGCGCCCGCCCTCACGCGAGGAGTTTGACGCCTTCGTCGCTTACTTGCGCTCCGAGTGGCCACGCCGTTACGGCTTGGCCAGCGTGGCATAATTCAAGCGATCAGCAATCAGCACTCAGCGTACAGCCCCAAGGGGTAAGGTTTTAGCTGACTGCTGACCGCTAAATGCTGAAAGCTTTCTCCCATGAGAGTCATCGCCGGTACCTACCGCGGCCTCCGCTTACGCACCTTGAAGGGCGGCAACCTGCGCCCCACGTCCGACCAGTTGCGCGAGACCTTGTTCGACGTCCTCGGCCCGAGCGTCGTCGGTGCGACGTTCCTCGATGCTTACGCAGGCTCGGGCGCCGTGGGCCTTGAAGCCTTGAGCCGCGGCGCGCGCCAGGTCGTGTTCATCGAGCATCACCGCGCTGCCGCCGAACTGATCCGGCAGAACCTCGCGGCGCTCCAGATTGATTCGGGCTTTCACCTCCTGACCTGCGCCGTCCTCACCGGCCTCGAGCGGCTGGAGCAGCAGGAGGCGCGCTTCGACTTCGTTTTCCTTGATCCGCCTTACGAGGAGATTCGCGAGTACCACCACTCGCTGCGCCAGCTTGCCCGCGGGACGCTGCTCCTGCCGTCCTCGCTGGTGGTCGCCGAGCACTCGCGGCACGTGCGGCTCGAGGAGGAATACGGCCCGCTCCGCCGCACGCGACTGCTCCGTCACGGCGACGCGCAACTCGCCTTCTATCGCCTAGCGCCCGCCTAGCGCCGCGCCGTCTGTAGCGCCGGTCCCGACACGTGGGGACAGGTCGTCCTCACCGGCGGAGCGGGGCGGGTGAAAGGCTCGCCGCCGGCAGGGGGAGACGCTGTGGAAAAATGGGTAGAAATTGCGTCTTCGCGGAGAGGCGATCCTTTATTTTCAACAAGTTGACGGCTTTGTTTTTCAAGCGATGCGTCGTCTAAGATGTACCCAATAGTATATAGATATCCAGTGAAGTAATATCTTATGTAAAATCTTTTCCAAGCAAGCGTAGCGCAGACCTCCGTCTTTGAGGTCGGCGGTTCTTCCTCAGATTGGCGCTTTCGAATCCAAAGACAGACTGACCCGGTCAATTGTGAAGCTGCAGCGGCGCATGGGTTGCGCCGCACTCATGCCGAAATTCTCGTTCGCGCCCGACCATCGCCCAACCCAGGACCGCACCAAGCCTTGCACTTGATCCTGGGTCAAAGGCTTCTGCTGCGCCCAGTTGGCGGGAGCAAGAGTTAACGCCAGCGCGATGGCAGGGCAATCGCATTCCCTCCAGTGCTTGATGCAACCGTTTCTGTCTTGCATTCTTTCCATGATGCCACCAAAGCTAAGGTGAGGTACTACCCATTTGTGTAATACCGGACCGGTTGAAGCGCGGGACTGGGGCCGCCCGCTTTCCTTGACCTCCTGCGTCCGGATACCCTACTATGGGTGCTAGTGTTGCCGCGCGCGCCGTTGGCTCGGAACACCGTGGCGGGGTAGCTCAGTGGTAGAGCGAGGGTCTCATAATCCCTAGGTCGGGAGTTCGATTCTCCCCCCCGCTACCAAGAATTCCAACCACTTGCAAGGATTCGGACTCATCAAGCTCTGGAGCTGGTTGCGCCTGGGTTGCGGATTGTTGCGGACCTATTTCTGAGTCCAGCCTGTCCACATACCGCTCTCCCACCCCCGGTATCAGGTGCCCGTAGGTGTCCACCGTGATCTGAATGCTCGCGTGGCCGAGTTGCTCCTTCACGTAATTCAGCGGCGCACCCGCGGCAATCAACATGGCCCCAAACGTGTGCCGAAGGTCGTGAAAGCGAATGGCCCTGATACCCGCAGTTTGAAGCGTGGGCAGAAATTGATCCCGAATCATGTTGTCCGGATCAAGGACGCTACCCGTCGTCGATGGGAAAAGGAACTCTTCCGCAATGCTCGAGTTGCCCGCAGCAAAGGCTTCGAAGAGTCTCGTGTCCCGGAGCTCGAGCAGCGTCCGGCGCAATTCCGGCGACATATCCACGCGCCGCGACTTGTGGCTTTTCGGAGATGTAAACCGACCGTAAACATAATTGCGCCTCACCTCGATGAATCGGCTCACATTCATATCGTCGGCTCCAAACTGGATATCACCCCACTGAAGTGCCACCACCTCTCCTCGCCGAAGTCCTGCACGGAGGGCCACTAAGAGCAGGGCGTATCGTTCCAGGGACTCGGCTCGCGCCGCATTCAGTAGCTTGGTTTGCTCGTCACGAGTGAGAGGTGAAGGCTGAAATTTCTCTTCCTTGTCCTTGCGTGATCGCAGGATTCGCACAGCGGCATTGCGTTCGATAAGCCGGTCATCCAGCGCGGCACTCAGAATCTCAGCGAGCAGGCTAATGACTCGGCGCACCGAATTGCGCGAGAGGCCCATACCTGCGAGCCGCGCGGCGAATTCCTTGACATGTTCTCGGGAGATGCGGTCTAGTTCGAGCTGACCGAACTCCGGCACCAGATGGCGATTGAGCAGGAGTTTGTACCCGTAGACCGTCGAATATTTGCACTCAACCTCGGCGTATCGTTTCGTCCACTTTTCCGAGTATTCTTTGAAGGTCGGAAGTTCAGGTTTCTCTTCGGGCTTCAGAAAGCCGAGGTCGCCTAAGGCGAGCCGTGCCTCGATCTCGCGCTTCACTTTTTCTGCTGCTTCGCGGGTGCCTAGGCACTTCGCCTTGCGTCGTCCGTGCCAGTTGATGAACAGGTACCACTTGCCTTTTTTCTTGCGGAGCTTAACGCCCATTGGTTACTGCCTCCACGATTTCATCCAGCATACCACCAAGGTCAACGTGCTTCACTCGATGCCGCTCAAGCCAAGCGTCGAATTCGGACCGGCGAATCAAGATTTTTGTCCCGACCTTCACGGCCGGCAGCGGAGTGGTTGGCGAACGTATCCAAGCACGCAGCGTGCGCTCCGAGACCGCAGCGTACTGGGTAACTTCTCTTAACCCCAGCCATTCTAGATCTCCCAGATTCTTGCTGCCCTTACTCACGAGTTTAGCTTGGACCTTTCTGCTGGTTTCTTGCCGGGTTCATGGGACTGCGACTTTTCCACGCTTTCGCTTTCAAAGCCAACCCACTTCGGGAGAAACAGGAGCTTGAAACTCCCGCAAGGACCGTTTCTCTGTTTCGCCACGTCGATTAGCTTGGAACTCGGATCCTCCTGGCCGTTTTCCGACTCCTCGGCATCCGAAATCAAAATCACTGTGTCTGCGTCCTGCTCCAGTTGCCCGGACTCTCGAAGATGGTGGAGCCGCGGCCGTTCATTCGCAGCGATGCGGTTTAATTGGCTGATGGCAATCAAAGTCCCGCCTGTGAGTTCGCCCAGGTCTCGAGCGGCAGACTTGAGTTCCATCGAAATTTTGGTTACCTCTTGGGTTCTATTCTCGGCCTTTGCTGTGATGAGTTGAAGGTAATCAACGACAGCCAGCTTTAGCTGGTCCCGCTTTGCGAGTGATCTAATTCTCCAGCGAATATCGCTTGCCGATAGGCCCGGGCGGTCGTCGATCCAGATCGGGAGCTTTGAAATTCGTGCCAGGGCCTCGACGAGGCGGTTCTGTTCTTCCGTTGAAAGGAATCCAGTCCGCATCTTGTGGTGATCAACGCGTGCTTCCCGGCAGACTATCCTCAGGACCAGCGATGCGCGGCTCATTTCCAGGCTGAAAATTGCCGCAGAGTTGCCCGCTTTCGCCGCCCGGAGAACAAACTCCAAACCCAAGGCAGTTTTGCCGACTGAAGGACGGGCGGCGATAATTACGAAGTCGGAGGGTGCCCATCCTGCTGTAAGACCATCAAGGGCCGCGAAGCCAGTTGGAATGCCAATCATGACACCGCGTCCTGAGGTCTTCTCCAAGATAGGAATGCACTCGCTCGCGACTTCCGAGATGCGGAAGGGTCCCTTAAGTGCCTTTTCCCTCGAGCCGCGGATTTCAGACAGGTACGATTCGGCGGATTCTAAAATTTCGTCTGTGTCCCTGCGATCCCCCACTTCTGCCTGAACCTTGGAAGACAGGATTAGGAGGGACCGCAGAATAGCTTGTTCCTTCACAATCCGGCAATATTCGAGGATCCCACTGGTTGTCCCAATAGGCACACTGTCAGTCAGCGAAGAGATATATGCGTGTCCCCGGGCTTTCTCCAGGAGCCCGTGCCGTTCAAGTTCATGCGTCAGGCTCACGAAGTCTGCGGGGATATTTCGCGCAAGCATGTTTGCAATCGTCTCGAAACACACACGGTGAGCTTGGGAAGAGAAGTCACTTGGAGAAACCCGCTCTCGTGCCTGATAAAAGCAGGTGTTGTCCAAAAGGATCGATCCAAGAACGGCGCGCTCAGCTTCAAGGTTTTGAGGAAAATCACTTTTCATAGGACCAGCTTTGTAGGTTGCTCTTCGAGTGCCGCATAGATCATTTTCGACTTCTCCGATTCCTGGCGCCGTGGATCAGCAGCGCCCACCCCCTGACCCTTAGGCCGGCCGTCATTAGCCCTCATTTTGGTGGTCAACTGGTCGAATTTCTTCCGCAGATTTTCCATCGAGAGAATGACGGTGAGCCAGAACGGGTCGCGCTGAGACCATTCGATAACCGCGCGTATTCGGGTTTCAGCTCGCCCATCACAGCGCATCATCAGGTCGGCTTGCTTCGCCCAACGGAGAACTTGCGCTTCACTGATTTTTGCTTCGGGATTGTTCTGGAGAATGCGGGCCTTAAGAAGCCGGGCCATTTGAAATCCGACTTCCGAAGGCGGTTTACTCTCAGCGGGGGGAGCGTTCTGATGGTTCGAAGGGACTTCGGACTCGGAGCAACGGGAAGGTCGCGCCAAGAGTTCTTCTCCAGAACCAGAACCAGAACCTATGCACGTATTACGTACGTATTGCGCACTTGCAGAACCAAGGAACTTGATCAATTTGTCTTGGGGAGGTATAGGTCCGCAGAATTGCTCTTTGCGCTGAATTCAGCTTGGCGCAGGAAGTCTGCCGGGCTTTTCAATTCCGACCCAATATCCCCACTGCCTGCCGTCCGGTTCCTGCCAACGGAAAAGCAGCTTGACCCGCTCATATTCAGCGAGGATTGCCTCCACATGCTTCGGAAGAATGTCTGGTCGATTACAGGCGTACACGCGAGCCCAGATCGACTGCGGGTTGGCCTCAAACACGCCATTCCCGAGGGCAAGCGGTAGCAAGTTGGCGTACTCCGGGCGAAAGCGGACGGGCTTCACTCTCCCGAGCTTCGATGATGTCCAGAGCGCCTCGTCATCAATCACGCGTTTCGGCACCTGTGCCTCCTGAAGCGCCTACGCGCGCCCGCTCCTGTCAGTATCTGCCAAAGTAGGCTCTGACCTCAGAGCCCGCCGGATCCGTGGACCCGTAAGACGCGTGGGCACACGCTCAAATTCTTGTTGAATGGCCCAAGCAATTTTCTCCACGGCCCCTTCTGGGAGTTCAATTTGACTGTTCTCCCAGAGCGAGATGCGCGTATCCGAAATGCCAGTGAGTTTTGTCAGATCATGTTGGGTGAGGCCGGCACGCCTCCGTAGTTGTGCACGCAGAGTCAATCTCATGAAACCCTCCACCACAACCGACTGGTTGTGTCGCCATTAAGGGTACGAAAACATTCCTTCTTTGAAAACGCTGATCGGTGTCACTCTTCACAGAGTGAGGAGCGAAGACAAGCCAGTATTCATGCGGCTCTAATGAGGGTTTGCTGCATCATAGTGTGAACGGGGATCAACGGTGATTGTAGGGGATTGTTGGAGATTTCGGCTTCCGAGTTCGCTTCAAATATGTCTTGATGGTCTCATCCGTGAGGCCCATTCGCGCACGAATATAGGCGCGGGCGATCCCTCCAGGAGATGCTGCTCTCTTCTTAGGCTCGCCATATTCATGAATGAGGTCCCGCAGCTCTTCATCGGTCCGCTTGGCCAACTGTGTACGTCGGAAAGCCTTCCTTAGCTCCGGCGCTGTGAGGTGGCCCTCCTCTTGTCGGACGTACGCCCGTGCCTGGAGAACCAAGGGAAGTAGTTGGTCGAACTCATAGCGGACCACCGTCACGGTGCTTGCCGAAGGCTCGGCCAGGACTATTCGATCGCCCCTCTTGATGATCTTCATCGATGTCTCCACTTGGGACTGGGTACTCGCGCAACACACCCGATATCCTTCTGTCCCGTCCCCACATTCTGCTCTTTCTGCTGAACAATTTTCTCACTACTCGCTTGACAAAGCAAGTCAAATACGTCCATACTGTGGACATTATGAAAACCTACTCCACCGCCCAAGTAGCCACGGTAGTCGGTGTCGCCAAGAAAACCATTCTCCGCTGGCTTTACCGAAAGGCAGTACCAGAGCCCAAGTGGCACAGAAACGGTGGCGTGCATGTTCGTATCTGGACTGAACGGGACGTGGCTAGAGTACGAAAGTACAAGGACCAGTTCTACCGTAAAGGCCGGGGGAGAAAGAAAGCCGAGAGTCAAAGCGGCAACCGCTGAAGCGTCAACTTCAACGGTTGCCTGACCAAATCAACCTGGTTAGGAGGCTGAAATGGCTTCACCGAAGATACACCCACCTACATTTCCCGCACAACGGGGCTGCACGAAGGCTGCAATCTACGCGAGGGTCTCGACGAACAATGGTCAGGACCCCTCGATGCAAACGCGCGAATTGGAAGAATTCTGCCAGCGTCGCGGCTGGGAACTCGTTGGCTGCTACGTTGACAGCGGAGTTTCGGGCTCCAAGGAATCAAGGCCAGAACTGGACAGGCTCATGACGGATGCTCACCAACGCCGTTTTGACGCCGTCCTCGTGTGGAAGCTGGATAGGTTTGGACGGTCACTTCGCCACTTGGTGAACGCACTGGCCGAACTTGGAGCTCTGGGGGTGGCATTCGTCAGCCTCCGGGACAATCTGGACTTAAGCACCCCTTCGGGCCGGTTGATGTTCCAAATAATCGGTGCCATGGCTGAGTTTGAGCGATCACTGATCGTCGAGCGCGTCAAAGCCGGGATGAGGAACGCGCGTGCCAAGGGAAAGCGTATAGGTCGCCCGCCCCGAACTTACCTGAGCCCAGAAGCCAGACAGTCCATCGGAGAGGCCTACCGGAATGAAGAGGGCAGCCTCCGGCAATTGGCCGTCCGATTCGGCACGTCGGTGGGCATGGGGCAGCGGTGCACGAGGAGTCTATAGGATGAGTCGCAATTCGACCCGGGTGCAGGAGACAGTCTGACACGCGCACGTTCGGGGTCAACATTTACTAACAACCGATTTTATCCCGATAGATCGGGACAGATCGCCACCAGCGTTTTTGCTTCGACCTTTTGGCTTCTGAGCTTCGACTCTAAACCTAGTTTCTACCGCTGGAACGCAACGGATAATACGGCCCGTGTCGATGGCGCTCGGTGTCGTACCGTGACGTGAAGGCGACGAATACCATCTTCCGGTCCTGCGCTCGGGGGCGCGGGTTCGACGCCAGCTTGACCCTCACCTCGATGGATTCCTCCTCCGCTGCAAACACCCCGTAGGAGTCGCGAAAAGACCAGGCGGCTACGCAGCCGCTCGCCTCCCGAATCGCCTCTTGCGCAGCCTGGCGTAATGTCCCCTCCGCACGATCTGCCGAGCCGTAGATGATGCGCAATTCTTCGATGCCATAGCGAAGCACTTGGGCCTCGCTGGTGATGGCCTCGAAAACCACACCATCGCCGACGCACGGGTCGAGCGCCGACGAGGGCTGGTCTGGGAACAGGAGAAACCTGCGAATCCGCTGGGCTCCGGACAAGGGCAGCGGGTAGAAACCAAGCCGACTTTTGCCCTGAAAGCGTATCGGGGCTCCTTTCTCTGAAAAGTTTGTACGAAAGAAACACTTCAAGAAGCGATGGACTCACTTCAGAAAGCCATGGAGACTAGCTTCTGGGGTAATATTCAATTCGACTTTCAACATGGGGAAATCACCGTCATGCGCCGCTGCGAGACGCGGATATGCCGCGCGAGCTCTTCAAAGGGGAAAAACAACATTACGAGCCCAACAGGAGATGGTAATGTCACACCAGTTCATTCTAGGAGCCTTATTGCCGCAGTATTTTTCATTCGTAACCTATCAGCGACAGAGACGCTAACTCTGATGGCTCTTTGCTCACATTGGCCGAGGCCGATACCTGCCGTGAGCACCATTGCTGCAGAGGCCAGATTATCTAAAAGTCAGGCTCAACGCTGCCTGAAAAGCCTTCAAAAGAAGAAACTGATAAACATTGAGAAGCGGAGAATTGGCCGCTATCAAGCGACCAACTTCTATCACATGAACGCTGACCTGATACTGCTACAAAGTGCAAAAGTTGCACGCAGACAGGCTGCAACAGAGACGGTCAGTCAGGCGCCTTTACAGAGTGTCGGGGAGACACCTGGCCAAGTGTCCACAGAGTGTCAGGCTGACACCCCACAGAGTGTCAGACACAGCAGGCAGCCGATGACACCCAAACAGATAGAAGAAGAAACAGAAGTCCTTTCTTCCAACAGTTCTGATCTTGATTATTACCCAGAAGAGGAAGAACAAGAGCTAGAATCCTATCAGGTCTATGAACTAGAAAGGGATCCGAATAGCGGAGCCATCCTTACGCAGGCTCCGAATAGTGATAGGGAACATAAACCCTCTCAGGGTAATAAGAAGTTTGAACCCATCCCAGGAGGTTTACAGGAGACTTCTAGTAGTGAGGGGAGCGTGCCCCCAATTTAGAGCCAATCCGATCCGACATATTTACTTCACCAAGATCACTCATTATTCTAGTTTTGAGCACAGATGAGGAATATAGCTCTGGGAAAAAGGAGGATTGTAGAGCGGGTCTTGCGCTAGCCGCTGGGCGTCGTTGACGATGCGGGTTGGCGTGATAGCCAAGAGAAACTCGCAGAAATGAAGAAAAGAACCCGCCACAATATTCCATCTACGGCGCTTGGTGGAGAGCCCGTCAACGTTGAGCACCGTCGGCTTCCCGACGAGGCGCGGGATCCACGGCAGCGGGTTGTTGGCGACACTGCAAATTAACACCACATCGGCATCGGTGAAGAGCACGTGGAACAGTGAGAGCAAGGTGTGGAAGGCCGTGTCGAGGAATTTATTGGAAACGGTCGGCAAGATGACGCTCCGGATTCACGGGTCGACTTCGTCGTCCCGCCGCGTGAACGGCTTCCGGCAATAGAGCGTAGCCTTTTCGCCGCGAGCCACCAGACGATTGGCGAGCTGTTCGGCAAAGGTCTCAAGACCACCATTTCGGGAGGTGATGCCGCGTGTTCCCAAGATAGCAATTTTCATGGTTTCTCAAAGCCCCTGCTGCCGGGCCCTGCTAGGACACGCCCGCGCACGACGGCAGCATACGCCCGCAACGCTTCTGGCAGTTTCACATCTTCCGGACCGGCCCCCACGAGAGCGGCCAAAGAGCGCAGCGCCATCCCTAGAGCGATGCATGCGCGCAAACCGCCCACGGCAGCGCGGCTCGAGTGCTTCCGAAAATAGCGCAGCAAATTGCCGTACCATAGCAATTGGCGGTCTCTGAGAGGAAGCTGATTTACGCTGTGCCCTCCGCTGTGGGCAAAGACGGCCTCAGGGCAATAGAGAATCTTCCAGCCCTGGGTGCGCAGCCGGCGGCAAAAATCCGCGTCCTCGAACCAGATCGGAAAGAAAGTTTCGTCAAAGCCGCCGATGCTCTCCCAAGCCTCACGCTTGACCGCCAGGCAGGCGCCGGCAGGCTGTTCGACTTCCTGCTTCTTGCTGTAGTCCATATCCAGGCAGCGATAGGCCCGGTTCAGCGGGTTCGACGGCCAGAAGCGGTTCAACAGCAGGATTTCCGTCGCCATGAAAAGGGCTGTCGGAAAGCGGCGCACAGTAAAGCCACGATCCGCTTCGCCATTCTCGCGCAATAGAGCGCCCCCGGCTGCGCCCACGGCGTCGCTTTCCAGAGCGGTTGCGAGTGCGGCCAAGCCGCCTGGGCGCGCGATTGTATCCGGATTCAGTATTAAAAGGATTCTTCCTGTGGCGAGCCGTGCGCCCTGATTGACAGCCGCGGCAAACCCGAGGTTTTCGCTGTTGCGAACCAAGCGCGCCTGCGGGTCCGCCCTCATGACCCGGACGGCAGTATCGTCGCACGAGGCGTTATCAATTACGATGTGCTCCCAACCATTTTCATCCCGCAACGCGGACAGACATTGTTCAATGAAACTCGCAGAATTGTACGCCACCACGATTGCGGAACCTGCGGCCATGAGGCGTATTATAGCAGCCGGACGCTTTCGGCGCGTGCGTTGGGCACCCGCCAGCCCGTGGGAAATAGGAAAGACAGGCGAAAGGCCCCCATGATTAGGGACTCTTTCTGTATTAGAATACATTCTCGCTTCTCTGTGGCGGACCCTGAGGGGGGAAACTAGATGGGACAATTGTTCCGCGAGCTCGTGAAAAATAGAGAGCTGATCTGGACGCTCGCGCTGAAAGAACTCCGGGTTCGTTACAAACGCTCCGCACTGGGTTTCCTTTGGGCTTTGCTGAATCCCCTGTTGATGATGGTCATTCTGACTATCGTGTTTTCCACGTTTATGCGCATGGCCATCCACGAGTATTCGATTTTTGTCATGAGCGCGTTGCTGCCTTGGACCTTCTTCTCCCAATCCCTGGCCTATTCCGTGGAATCGCTCGTGGGAAACGGCGACCTGCTCAAGAAAGTGCGCATCGCCAAATCGGTTTTCCCCATTGCGGCAGTGCTCTCGAATGTCATTAACTTCCTGCTTTCCATGGTTCCCCTGCTTCTCCTTCTGGCTATTCTTCGGTTCCCGTTGCACTGGACGTGGGCTTATCTGCCGGTGCCGATGCTCTCGCTGATATTGTTTACGCTCGGGTGTAGTTTCTTTTTCTCGATCGCCAACGTCTTCTTTCGGGATATGTCTCATATCACCCAGATCGTGATATCGGCCTGGTTCTACGTGTCCCCCGTGATCTACTCCCTGGACTTCGTGCCGGAGCGGTACCATTCTTTCTTCCGGCTGAATCCCATGCTCTACCTTCTCAACGGTTTCCGGCTGGCCATCTATTACGGCCAGCTTCCCAGCTGGCAATCGATGAGTATGTCGTTCGGATGCGGCGCGGTGAGTCTTCTTCTAGGATATGCAATTTTCCGCCGCTACCAGGATGTGCTCGTCTATTATGTTTGATACGGCAGCCATGGCCGGCACACGAATCCGATTTGAAAACGTCGTCCAACGCTTTCGCGTGATCCGCGAGCGTCCCGACACCCTGCGGGAGGTGTTCACGCGCCTATTCAGAAACCGCACCTCCCACCACGAATTTGAGGCGCTCAAGGATGTCTCCTTCTCGATCACCGATGGCGAGGCCGTCGGCATCATCGGCCGCAATGGGTCGGGCAAGAGTACGACGCTGAAGATGATTGCCGGCGTGTATACCCCAACATCCGGCGTGGTCAGGGTTACGGGCAGCGTCGCGGCCCTGATCGAGCTCGGGGCGGGGTTTCACCCGGATCTGACCGGCCGGGAAAATATTCTGCTGAACGGCCTCTTGCTCGGGCTGACCAAGCAGGAGATACAGGCATGCGAGCAGCGCATCCTCGATTTTGCCGAACTGGGCGAATTTATTGATTCCCCAATCAAGCAGTACTCGAGCGGCATGTTCATGCGCCTCGGCTTCGCCATCGCCACGGAAGTGAATCCGGATATTCTTTTGATCGATGAAATCCTGGCTGTTGGGGACGCGGCCTTTCAGGAAAAGTGCATAGCGCGCATCGATGACTTCCGCCAGCGCGGCAAGACCATCGTCTTCGTCTCTCATAATATGGGCACCGTCCGCCGCATCTGCCAGCGCGCGCTCCTGATCCATAAGGGGAGGCTCCTGGCCAACGGCCCCCCGGACGAGGTGGCGGCCCGCTACGAAGAACTACTTCAACAGCCGGCCATGGCTGCAGGTTAGGCGGACTCCACGCTTCCGATGAGTGCAAATCTGTGATTTGGCGCGCAAGTATGGTGAAAACCGAAGAGTATATTTAGGATATAGTCAGAATTCCTGCAAACGGAAAGCACAATTCACGGAAACGGTAGCCAGGACGCAGCGATATCCTTGGAGAAGTGGCGGAAATCTTAGAATCTTCTGCTGCTCCTCTGTACGAATAACCTCTCGAGGGAAGGCAGGAGAAACATGAAAAAACGAGCGTTAATCACGGGACTGACAGGCCAGGATGGGTCCTATCTGGCGGAATTCCTGCTTGCCCGCGGGTATGAGGTATTCGGCCTGGTGCGGCGCAGCAGCAGCTACAGCTCCGAGCGGGTGGCCCATCTTTCCGACAGAATTACCTTCGTCCAAGCGGACCTCCTGGACCAGACTTCCCTGATTAATGCTCTGCGGCAGGCCAAGCCGCACGAGGTGTACAATCTCGCGGCGCAATCCTTCGTGCCAACGTCTTGGGAACAGCCAGTACTGACGGGAGAATTTACTGCTCTCGGCGTGACCCGCGTGTTGGAAGCGATCTGTTCCGTGGATCGGAACATTCGCTTTTACCAGGCGTCGAGCAGCGAAATGTTTGGGAATCCGCCCGAAACGCCGCAGCGCGAGACGACGACGTTTCACCCGCGTAATCCGTACGGTGTGGCAAAAGTTTATGGGCACTACATCACCGTGAACTACCGGGAAAGCTACAACCTGTTCGCCTGCTCGGGAATGCTCTTCAATCACGAATCGCCGCTGCGAGGCATCGAGTTCGTATCGCGCAGGGTTTCCTTGGGAGTTGCCAGGATTAAACTGGGCAAGACGAAACACCTGACGCTCGGTTGCCTGGATGCCAAGCGCGATTGGGGCTTCGCGGGTGACTACATCGAAGCCATGTGGCTGATGCTGCAGCAGGACGAGCCCGACGATTACGTGATCGCCACCGGTACTTCCCACACCGTGGCCGATCTCGCGCAAATTGCCTTCGAGTCCGCCGGTCTATACTGGCAAGAATTCGTGAAAGTCGACGAAGCACTGCTGAGGCCCGCCGAAGTCCATCACTTGCTGGGCGACGCGTCGAAGGCACGCAAGAAATTAGGCTGGCGGCCAAAGGTTTCCTTCAACGAGCTGATGGCCATGATGGTGGAACACGATATCTATCGCCTCAAGAAGGGCCTGCCGCTCTATTCCGCTGTGGATCCCAAGGGGGCCTGATGCGGGTTCTGGTAACGGGCGCCAGCGGATTTGTCGGGCTGCACCTGATCCGGCTTCTCAACTCCCGCGGACACACAATCTATGGAACAGCGATTTTGGGGGGGCGCACAGAGCGTGTTCCAGGAGCTAGGATCTTCAGGTGCGACATACGGGATGGGGCGCGGCTGCGGGCCATCGTGCGCCGGGTCCGTCCCCAGCGGGTCTATCACCTAGCTGCCTTTTCTTCGGTGGTCAACTCCTTCGGAGACTTTCGGAGTGTTTACGAGACGAATTTTTGGGGCACCTTCAACGTCCTCGAGGCGGTAAGGCAGGAAGCTCCCAAAGCTCGCGTCCTGGTAGTCGGTACGGGGCAGTGCTATGGGGCGGCACTGTCTTCGAGGCTCCCCGTGGCAGAGTCCCAGCCTCTTTCTCCGCAGAGTCCTTACGCGCTCAGTAAAGCTGTGGCCGATATGCTGGCTGCACAATATCATCAGAGATTCGGACTACATATCATCCGTGCCCGCCCTTTCAACCATACCGGACCCGGACAGGCGTCGGAGTTCGTCTGTTCCGACTGGGCGCGGCAGATTGCGAGCGCCGAGCTGCGGCTGACTCCCCCGACTCTTCGGGTTGGCGATCTGACCGTCCAGCGGGACTTCAGCGACGTTCGCGATGTCGTGCGCGCTTACGAATTGCTGCTGGAAAAAGGGAAGCCGGGAGAGGCCTACAACGTGGGGTCCGGCCGAGCCACGCCGATGAGGCAGATCGCTAAACTGCTGACCGGTTTCAGCTCTCTGCCCATCCAGGTGAGGGTGCAGAGCCGCCGGCTTCGCCCCGGCGAAGCGCGGGCGCTTTACGGAAGCATCCGCAAACTGACGCGCGACACGGGCTGGAAGCCCAAGTACAATCTGGAAAGCACCCTGAGCGACTTGTACTTTTATTGGAAGGAACAGCTGCTGCCGGAGAGGCATTGAACTGGATGGCATCACTATAATCCAGGTTTGGGAAAGGATCATGACTTTGGGAGTATGTCGGAGCAGATACTTGGTATCCTATCAAAAGAAGCGTTTACCCGGCAGGGGATTATGTCTGATCAAATAGACAACCATGCGATGATCGTGGAAGAAATCATGGAGCGGATCCGTGAGAGAGCCCGGTTGCGCAGGCAAGCCGGGAACGACAAATCAATGCCCGGTGCTGCCGGTTCCATTCTCGTTGCCCCAGAAAAAGCAGCGACAACATTTTTGGCCTACGATCCAAGTGCCATGCATCAAGTTGTTGCGACCGTTAACTCGCTACGGAATCAAGTCGGGGAGATAAATCCACGCCGTCCGGGTTTGCACAACGATCTGATTCAACTGGTGAAAAAGACCTTGCGGCGAATGCTGGCGTGGTATACACGACCTCTGCATGAGTTCCATGCGGCCGTCTCGCGTGCCTTCAACGAAATGGTAAGTGTAGCGGAAAATCTTCAGGGAAATATGAACAGCCTGGCGCAGCGGATCGATACCCTCGGGACTTCACAAAACAGCCTGGCGCAGCGGATCGATACCCTCGGGACTTCACAAAACAGCCTGGCGCAGCGAATCGAGACCCTCGGGGCCTCACAAGACAGCCTGGCGCAGCAGGTCAATGCTTTAGGTGAACGTCTCAAAGGCTTAGAACATGCAAGGCAGCAATCAGACCAGAATATTCAGCAAATCAGAATAAGTACTCTTGCTACGGCAGATTCTCACCTGGGACCAAAGGCTGCCGAGGGCCTTTGGTTCAATGAGCCGATTATCCTAGAATTTGACAGTAAAGGCCGGCCTGCCTGGTTCCGCACGAGCGAGCGAATCATTGAAAAAGCATGGGTTTTGCGGCACCTCGAAGGCCTGGATAATGGGTCCAAGATTCTCGATGTTGGATGTGCGGAAAGCCTTCTGTCCATGGAACTGGCGAGCAACGGATTCCTCGTGATTGGCGTCGATGTTCGCCATTTTCCCCTTAGCCATCCCAATTTTCATCTTATCCAGGGCGATGTCACGACAGCGCCACTGGAACCTTGTTTCTTCGACGCCGCAATTCTACTGTCGACTATCGAGCATATCGGATTGGGATGGTATGGCGATCCGAAAGGCGAAAACCAGCAGGAAGCGGCAATGGCACAAATCTATCGTCTCTTGAAACCAGGCGGTCGACTGCTTGTGACAGTCCCCTTCGGTAGACCGGCCCTTACCCCTTTGCACCGCATTTTTGATCCACCGGGCCTGCGCAAACTCCTGGAAAAATTCAAGATTGAAAGCCTGGAATTCGGCATCAAGGTCGACGAGAAGACATGGTGCGTGCCTGCTTCTGAAGAAGAGGCTGGAACAAAAGCTCATCACCCGGAGAACCACAGCCCAGGAGCCGTGGCTCTGGCGGTGTGCAAAAAGGCATCAGGAACAAGAAGAGGGAAACACCGTAGGGCGAGGGAGGAGCGAAACCTCATTTGATCCGAGTTGCTTCCAGGAAGGGAGTCATTCTTGCGTATCGGCATTGATTGCCAAGCCTTACAGACCCCCAATTCGCGACAGCGGGGAATTGGCATTTATACCCTATCCGTACTCAATAAATTGATCCTGGCTGGGGAGGACGAGTATCACTTGTTTTTCAGCAATGCGCACCAAATACCCACAACCTCATTGACCTGGGGGCTGCACCATACGGTCAGCTATGTGGAACCTTCGGCGCCCACTGAGTTCCGGGAAGCCAATGAATATCTCCAATGGCTGGCATATGAGAGTCATGATCTCGAATTGTTGCACGTGGCGAGTCCCATGGAGGGTGTTAATGCCGTAATCAATCCGTGTGCCAGCCGGCGATCTTTTCCGGTTGTAGGTACTCTCTACGACCTGATCCCGCTCATATTTTCGGGTGAATATCTGTCCAACTCGATAGCGAAGGAGTTTTACCTGCGAAGACTACAATTCTACCAGCATGCCGATCTGGTTCTCGCCATCTCGGAAAACACCCGCCAGGATGCCATTCGCATGCTTGGGCTACCTGCAAGTCGGGTTGTCAATATTAGTGGTGCCGCAGACCCTTCCTTCAAGGAATTGGATCGCAGTGCTGTTGCGCAGCAGTTCGAGGCTGTTAGAAAGGAACATGGGATCCGTTCTCGATTTCTTCTCTATACTGGAGGATTTGATTTTCGCAAGAATCTGGAAGGCACGATCCGCGCTTTCAGCCTTCTGCCCCAAGCGCTGAGGCAAGAACGTCAAATCGTAATTGTATGTCACTTACAGTCCGAACAAGTGGCGGCCTTGGAACACATAGCGGATCAATGCGGAATAAAAGATTCATTAGTTCTCACTAACTATATCTCCCAGGAATCTCTCATTCTCCTGTACAACTATTGCGATGCATTCGTCTTCCCATCCCTGTATGAGGGTTTTGGACTGCCAGTTTTGGAAGCGATGTCTTGCGGTGCCCCAGTCATTGCAAGCAATACTTCCTCCATTCCAGAGATTATGGGCGATGCGGGAATTCAAGTTGATCCCACGAATCCAGGCGCTGTTGCCGGAGCCATTGAGTTGGTATTGGGCTCGGAAAACCTGAGGCTGGAACTCCGCCACAAAGCTTTGGAGAGAGCAAAGCTCTTTAACTGGGAAGCGACCGCACGGAGAACCAGAGAAGCCCTTGACAAGGCTCTGGAAAAGTGGAAGGGATCCGCGCACGTAAGCCGGGCACGCAAGCCCAAGATCGCCTTTTTCTCCCCCCTTCCGCCACAAAAATCCGGAATTTCCGACTACAGCGCGGAACTCCTGCCCCATCTGGCTAAGCATTTCGAGATTGATGTTTATCTTGATGGGTACGAACCAACCGGAATGGCTGCGAGCGAATCCATACGGTTTCTGACTTCAACAGCCCAATTGCGACAGACTTCCTATTATTCCTGGTTGTTTCAGATGGGCAATAGTTCTTTTCATGCCTACATGTATGAAATCCTCTTACAGCATTCCGGGATCACGGTCCTCCACGATTTTTGTTTGCACGATTTTATTCAGTGGCTACTGGTCCACCAGCACAGGGATTTTCAAAGATATGTTGACGAGATGGTGTATGCATACGGGGAGGAAGGACGTACTGCAATTGAGATGGTTCAGAAAGGCGAATTATCTCACGCCCGTGTAATGGAAGTGTTCCCATTGAATGAGAGAGCACTCTCCTCCTCCAAAGGAATTATTGTTCATTCGGAGTCTGCAAAAAGAGCACTTCTAAAAGACCGGAGCCCGCACTTGGCTGCGCGAGTAAGGCAAATCAATCAAGGGATGGTTGTTCCCGCTGTGCCTGGCCCGGAGCAAAAAGATGCTCTCAAAAGAACTTTTGCCATTCCCGAAGACGCTTTTGTAATTGGTACCTTCGGAATCATGGCAGAACCCAAGCAATTGGAGCTTGGCCTGCGCGCAATCCAGCGGCTACAGAGGCAGCATACAGACCTCTATTACATCGGGGTCGGCCGGTTTCTTTCTCCTGGATACGAGGCCTCCATCAGCCATCTTTACAGGAACTTGGGGCTGACTGACCGCGTCGCCTTTGTGGGGCATGTGGACATGAAGAGCTTTTACAATTATCTCTTCGTGTGCGATGTTGTATTGAGCCTGCGTCATCCTAGCCGAGGAGAAACCTCAGCCGCAATGTTGCGGGCCATGAGCTGCGGGGTACCTACGATCGTAAATGATGTCGCGGCTCTTTCGGATTTGTCTGGTGATACAGTAATTAAACTTGCGACAGATCCCCCCCTAGAGGAAGAGTTGCTGGAAAAGTTGGGACGACTCATTGACGATAAGGATTATCGGGACCGAGTGGGGGCTGCAGCGCGCCAGCACATTATCGATCACCACGCCTGGGAGAGTATTGCAAAAGAGTATGCCGATTTCATTGATCGTGTTGAGGCAACCGGCCTCGGAGACAAGACCGACCTGTGCGAGGCACTCGCTCAGGTCGCTAACAAGGCAGACCCACAAAAGCTTGCGCAGCTCATAGAGATATTTGCGGCGAATGAACAGTTGGGCAGAGTGTTATGGGTGTAGATCTTCCCAGATCCACTGCGCAGTCCTGAAGAAGCACGGTTTGAATACCCAAATGAAGGGTTCCATGCAACGGCTTTGCTTCGTGGTACAACGATACGGGAAAGATGTTCTCGGCGGCTCAGAGCAACTCACGCGCTGCTACGCACAACTCTTAAAAAGGGACTACGAAATACATGTAGCCACGACCTGTGCCGCCGATCATGCCACATGGCGAAATCACTTTCCCGAAGGGATTACAAATGAAGAAGATATTATTGTCCACAGGTTTCCCAACGATTTTGAACGAACTGAGCATTTCCACAAGCTCCACTACGAATTGATCTTGCGGCATCTCTTCGTGCAGGACTCCCCAGTTACCTCGGTCGGAGAATGGCATCGTTTGTGGACGGAGCCCATGAGAAAACAGTTACTAATACGGGCAGTTGAGAATCTCTCGCAAGCCGACCAAGAAGAATTTGAACGCCACCAGGGACCGTACAGCAGCGCATTCCTGCACTTCCTGGAGAGGGAACATAAGAATTATGATGCGGTTGTCTTTTTCACTTACCTGTACCCAACAACCTATTTTGGTTCATTCAAAGTGCCCAGCCACAAACGTATTTTGGTCCCCACGCTCCATGACGAACCGTGCGCTTATCTGCCAATTTTTCGTGAAATGGCAGAAAGCTTCGCCCGCTTGATCTTTTTGAGTCCGGGCGAGCGAAGCTACGCGAAGAAAATCTGGAAGTTGTCCGCCCCAGGGACAATAATCGGAATGCCCGTGGAGGCCGTCTCGCCCAAAACGGCACTCACCAAGCCTTGTCCTAGCCCCCCTTATGTTGTGTATTGCGGTCGAATCGATGAGCAAAAAGGAAGCCACACTTTGTTCGAATACTTTCTCCGTTACAAGGAGAATAATCCGTCGGATTTAAAGCTCGTCCTGACTGGCCATGCCGACGAACCCGTGCCTGTGCATTCGGATATCGTCTACCTGGGATACGTGGAGGAAGCTTACAAGTCCGCCATTCTGAAACAAGCGGCGATCTTCATACATCCTTCTCCATTCGAGAGTTTTTCTATTGTCCTTCTGGAGGCATTCTTGAACGGAACACCAGCCCTCGTAAATGCCAATTCCTTGATTTTGACGGAGCACTGCCGTACTGCCAACGCCGGGCTATGGTATGAGACCTACGAAGAGTTCGCCGAATGCTTGTCACTACTGATTTCTGACCCTAAGGTCAGAAATACCTTGGGAGAAAATGGAAGACAATATGTACAGCAAAACTATTCGACCGAGGTCATCTTGCCGAATCTGAAGAAGGTTCTGGATGAATATATGTAAGTTTGAATCGCGGCGTGAAGTATGCGATACGGCTGCCAGCCAACGACAGCCTGGAGCGGGACATCTCGGAGTTGCTGACGCGGCCGGTAGGAAGGCCCCATCATAAACCCGTGGTTTGGTACAAGAACTTTCTCTACCAGGCGGCCAGTTGGAAGACGGCGCGGCGTGTGGTGGCGAAGGTGGAGTTCCACTTTGGGGAGTTGTTCCCTCGGGTCGGATTCATTGTGACTAACCTGACCCTGCCGAGCCAGGCGCAGGATAGCTCAGGCCTTGGCGCCAGAGAAAATGAGCCGGAAGGCTCCAGGGATCGCAAGGTGTCTAAGGAAACCGATTGTAGAAGCTCCGGTATCGGCTTTTCAGTACCCGCAGAAGCGGGGTGCCAAGCCGCTGGGACAACCCAGGGAAAAAACTGCGCTCGAACCGCCCGGCTGGAAGCACACTAGTGTATACTCTTCACTGCCCGGAAGGCCAAAAAGGAAATTCCGGTCTAAAGCCAGACGGTATGATAATCTTATTTTGGCCGGCCGAGAAGAACTTATCTCGCTGGATTCTCGGACCGATTGAGAGCTCGTAACCGGTTGGCGACGTGCGAAATTCACCTTCTACCCAGGTGAGATAACCCGCCTGAAGTCGAAGCACCAAGCGCAGTTGTTCCTCGAGCGAGAGGGCTTCAAGGTGCTGGCGATGGATCTAAACTGGCGAACGGCGTTCATTCACGTTGTTATAGTTGCTACTAAGTGTTCACCATAACAGTCGTCATTGCCGCCTACAACGAATCGCAAAATATCGGTAGTCTCACTGAACGCCTGATTCAAGCCTTAGACTCCATCCCAGATAGTTCCTGGAAACTGATCTATGTAATCGAGGGCAACGACGGGACCATCGATCTCGTACGAGAATTTGCCTCCAGGCGGCCTGAAATCGAGGTCTACTACAACGAGCAACCAAGTGGCTTGGCAAACGCGTTTCGCCGAGGGTTCGACGCCGTTCCTTCTGACACGGATTTCGTCGTTACTATGGATGCCGATCTCAATCACCAGCCAGAAGAGATTCCACGGTTACTGGCAGCTACCCGAGAGTTCGGAGCCGACATTGTGGTGGGTTCACGCCGACTCCATGGGAGTTCGTTTGAGGGAGCGCCTCTCTGGAAAACTGCGATCAGTCGGTCCGTGAACCGCATGACGCAGGTCACGATGGGGCTGCGCGTCGGGGACCTGACGTCTGGCTTTCGAGTCTATCGAGCGAGCGCATTACGCCGTATCAAGTTCCACAATACGGGATTCGCATTTCTTCCAGAGATCCTCGTCAGAGCCGCCGCGCTTCGCATGAAAATTGTCGAGCAGCCGATCGTTTCGTATTTCGGACGTCTGGGGAATCGAAGATGCGCATAGCTTCAACCAGTCTGAGTTATCTGAAGCTTCTTGCCCGGCATTCGGTCAGCGGCAGCACTTGGCTGGCGATGACGTTATTATTGATTGGACTTGGCGTTCGCATAGCCTTTTGTTTCCCGCCCCACAAGTCCCACGTCGATTCTGACGCGATACTTTCTGGGCTGTGCGCCCTCGATGTAACACATGGAAGTCTTCCTCTATTTGACCCCGGCGGCTATAGGATCAGCTCGCAGGCCTGCTATGTCAATGCCGGCATGTTCTATTTCTTCGGACCGACCCGTTCAGCGTTGGCTGCAACTTCCGTCTTGTATGGGTTTATTTTTCTCGTCTTCGGGTGGCTGGCTTTACGGGAAGCTGCAGGTCCGCGAGCCGCAATACCGGGTTTGTTGCTGTTAGTATTTCCTCCACTGCAGTTCTGGCTCGTGACCTACCCACTTCTTGGCTATGCATCGATCATGGCAGCGTCCGCCTGCACCATGTGGCTGGGCTTCCGCCTGCTTCGACCCAACCTCACCCCTTCCCTTATTACATCCTTTTTGTTTGGGATCTCTGTCGGGTTCTCCTTCTGGACTTCCCCGCAAACTATCATGATTTCCGTGCCGATCATAGCAATGCTCGCGTGTAAGAAATGCGTATCTTGGCGGTCGGGACTCTTGCTGGCCCTTGGCGCCCTGCTCTCGCTGTGGCCGTATTTTATAGTTCTCGCCCGTCAGGGCGTTTCGCCTTTCCTCACGAGTTTCGCGACACAGCCGGTCTCCGGTACGACTCAGTTAGCTTCTAACGCGGCGTATCTGTTCACGTATAACCTACCCGTGCTCTTCTTTTCCGAGGTGGCCCAGCAGATCTTAGTACTGTCCTTGGTTGGCATGCGCGTTCTGCTGGTCGGATTCGGGCTCGCGTCGCTTACCGTTTTCGCTGTTCGTCGTGCTACGGACGCCGATACCGGGCGTTCACGGATTCTCGTTCTTCTGCCGCTTGGCATATTGCTGTTCGGCTGTGCTCTCTATGTTGGATCGGGTGCAGGTTGCATCAGAGGTTGGACCGTTCGATATGTAGCGCCGTTGTATCTTGCGATACCTCTCGCTGCTTCTTTGCTGTACCGTCAGGTCAACACAAGAAGAGCAAGGGCCATTGTCTTGATAGGTGCGGCGATACTGGCGGCTCTGCAGATACGAGAATACCCGATGTTCCAGAGCGGATTGCGACTGTACCAAGCCGTCGCCCTTGCAGGCAATCGAGCCACTATCTCGTGGCTGCAGAAGAACAATCGCGACGTGGCTATCGGTAATTACTGGACGGTGTATTTTTTGAATTTTGACTCTCTTCGGTCCGTGATTGCATTACCCATAAATGCGGACGACGATTACTTTCAGTACAGTCGAGAGCTGCAAACCCGGCAAGCTCGCACAGCACTAATAGACCAAGATGCAACCCATCTTGAAAGCTGGATCAAACGACTGGGTCGCTCCGGTCACACGGAAAAAATAACCGGAAATATTATGGGATTTATCGTCGATGACCCGCTCGACGCGAAAGCTGTCGAGGAGACGCGCGCTTCAGCCAGATAGTTTGATCTGAGGTGTCGAAGTAAGACTTCATTGCTTGGCTGGGGATTTTGGCTCGTACCCCAATCGGTATTCGTGGACGCTTGCTGGCGGGGCAAAGAACTTGACTCTACCGCTCGCCCTGAGATTCGGAACACCCAAATCGCTGAAGATTGCCTCCGAATGGTAGCTCGGAGAATTAAAGCTTACGGGCTGCCAGTTAGTCGAGCGGAGGGGCCGCTGAGCATACCAGATGCCCAGAGCTAGTATGAGAGCCGCTGTTATGACAGCACCTGTCCCCGCTCCAGCCGCTCTTACAAAGGCTCGTACGAGAGACCGTCTGCGCTCCTGGGATGGTTGCGCGGCATTTCTCATGTCGGGCGCTTGCGATGCCATACCGGCCAAATTGTACTCCCATCCGTAGGGGAGATCATTTGCCTGAAGGGGTTGCTTTTGGTGCTCCTTCCCTACAAGTCGACAATTACCTTCACATCGACTTGACCGTCGAATTGTGTCACCGTCGCCGCCCAGCCGATCACACTTATTTCATGAACTCGGCGGGCACATCGTCATGCTCACCCCGGTTCACCTTTTTCCTCAGCGTCGACCGCTGCAGCACTCCAGCACCGAGGTTGAAGGTGAAGTCGATAGCTGAGGCGGATCTTCTTTGTTGGCCGCTTGAAAGGGGCAATGTGAGATAAGTTTGAATCGCGGCGTTCTTTTTTAGGAGTCTGGCCAAAGCTGACCTGCCTCCCAATGTTAAGGTAGTGAGGTAAACAAATGGCTGAGCCTTCAGAACAATCGAGCAATTCCATGAGTGTGGAAGAAATCATTGAGCGGATGCGGGAGCACGTCCACCGACAAAGAGGAACCGGGACGCAGACGGATATGATCTTCCCGCCGGCTTTTCCATCTTCGATATATGCGGAAACGCCGGACGCCTACGACCTTAGCGGTCTATATCGGAATGTTGCCAATTGCACAGTCCAATGGAAGCAAGTTGGAACCGTGAATCCGCGGCCTCCGGGACTGCACAACACCCTGATTCAACTATTCAAGAAGGGCCTCTTGCGAATGCTGTCATGGTATACGCGGCCGCTGCATGCGTTCCATGCTTCGGTCACACGCTCGCTCAATGAGACCACCTGCGCAATCGAACAGCTTCAGAGCAGCGCAATGAGGACCGGGCAGCGTTTGGAGGAGATGGAAGCTTCGCAGGAGCATCTCACCGAACGGCTCGAACGGCTGGAAAAGCTGTGCAGGGACCAAGCCGGAAAGTGAACTGGCTTGTACGGCGGGAATACCGGCAGGTCTGCAAAGGGCAGGTGCTGGAGGACCGTGCGATTTACAGCGCGGAATTTACCCTGCGAAGGACGCATGGGCGGAATAGGAGAGGGCATAGAGCTAAATGGGGCACCAACCAGACCAAGCAGCTTCCATACCCCGTCCTAAAGCTAGTCAGATTGAGGATCATCTGCCCGAGGTCCCGCCCCTCCAGGCGGATTTTGCTGCGTGCACCATTATCGCCAAGAATTATCTCAGCATGGGCCGCGTTCTGGCCGATTCGTTTCATCGCCACCACCCGGATTGTCCCTTCTTTGTTCTTTTCCTTGATTTCACGGAAGGATATTTCGATCCCGCGAAAGAGAATTTCTACTCTGTTGGTCTCTCCCAGCTCGAGATACCCAACCTGCCTGGTCTTTTATTCAAATACAGTCTGCTGGAGGCCAGCGCCGCGGTCAAGCCGCACCTGCTCGCGCACCTTTTTAGGAAGCATAAAATCCGGAAGCTGGTCTATTTCGATCCTGACATCCTCATTACCGGAAGCCTGAATCCACTTTCGGATATCCTGGCGCAGCATTCCATCGTTCTCACTCCACATGCCACCACGCCCTATGGAGACAAGGCGCATCCCGGAGAGCTTGAAATTCTTCAAGAGGGCACCTACAACCTGGGATTCATCGGCTTGCAGAATGGGCCAGTCACCGGTCAGTTTCTCCCTTGGTGGCAGCGTAAGGTTTATCACCATTGCCTAATTGCAGTCGAGCGGGGACTCTTCGTAGACCAGAAGTGGATTGACATGGTTGCGGGATTTTTCGAAGAAGTGAAGATACTCAAAGAACCCGGCTATAACGTGGCGTACTGGAATCTCCACGAACGCCGGGTCAGAGTGGATCACGACAACATTACCGTGAATGGCCAGCCTCTCTATTTTTTTCACTTCAGCGGATTCAATCCCGCCGACAAGTCGTCGGTCTCCAAACATCAGAACCGTTTCCGGCTCAGGGATCTGGGCGACGTCCGGATATTGTTTGAGAAATACAGCGATCTGGTGCTCGCAAAGGGGTGGGAGGAAACGAAGGACTGGCCTTACAGCCACAATTATTTCACCAATGGTGTCCGTATCCCGGACGAAGCCCGCCGTTATTACTGGAGTCTTGGTGAAGATGTGACGTGCCTGGGCAATCCCTTCCATTGGCTCGGGGAAAGCCGGCCAGGATCAGCATCCGCAAATCCAGGACAAACAGCCGTCCGCCTCAGAAGGATTCACGTACCTGTGGCTGTCCACCCTTTTGGGGTGAACTTGGCTGGTTACGTCAGTTCGGAGAAGGGCGTCGGAGAGGCGCTGCGCGCCCAACTTCGTAGTTTGAAGGCTGGCAATGTGCCCTGTGTCGTAAACGAGTTCGTGGACTCTGGTTCCGAGAACGTGGAGTCTGGATTTCAAACTTCAGATCAGAATCCCTACGGCGTCAACCTGATCATGCTGAACGCAGACCAGGTCCCCCAATTTGCCCGAGACAAAGATGACTACTTTAAGGGGCATTACAACATCGGCGGCTGGAATTGGGAGCTCTCAACTTTTCCTCGGGATTGGTGCGCCAGCTTCGATTTCTTTCATGAGATTTGGGCGCCCAGTGATTTTGTGGCGCAATCTCTCGCCCCGCTTTCACCGATACCAATCTTCACGATGCCCTATTCGCTGAATCTTGACCTGGAAATCGGTCCCGAGTGGACTCGCCCTCGGTTCGGTCTGCCTCCAGATGCTTTCGTGTTCCTCTTCTTCTCCGATTTCCACAGTCTCATGGAGCGAAAAAACCCCCTCGGCTTGATCCAGGCCTTCAAAAAGGCATTCGGAAACCGAAAACACGTGCTCCTTGTTATCAAGTGCTCTCATTTACATTCTCCGAAAGCGCTGGATCCACAGTTTGATGCTCAAGTGAAGAACTCGTACCGGCAGCTCGTTGAGGCAAGCAAAAATACCAACGTGAAGCTGTTGGACACTGTCCTGCCGAGGCAGGGCGTCATCGGACTCATGTCATTGAGTGACTGTTACATCTCTTTGCATCGATCCGAGGGGTACGGTTTGACCCTGGCCGAGGCCATGAGCCTTGGAAAGCCGGTCATTGCTACTTCTTACTCCGGTAATATGGATTTCATGAAGGCCGACAACAGCTTCCTGGTAAAGCATCGCCTGGTCGAAATTCAGCGGGACTGGGGCCCTTACAAAAAGGGTAACGTTTGGGCCGATCCCGACCTGGACCACGCGGCCGAGTTGATGCGACATGTTTACGAACATCGGGAATCCGCCGCAATCGTTGCCGAAAAGGGCCGTCAGGATATTCTTAGCAAGCTGCATCCCAAGGTCAGGGGAGAGATGATGCGGAAGCACTTGCAGAGGGTGCTTACAAAGCCCCCTGGAAACTCCAGGGAGGAGATGCCTGGGCGGTTCTGCAGGCACGCGCTCTTGTAGGAAAGTCCATGTCCATTTTTCGATCTGAAGAACACAAAGCGCCCGATCCTATACTGAAAAAGCGCTGGCTCAATAGCTTACGCAAGACTCGCGGCGCTCCAGCGCCTAAGTTGCGGCTGCTCAGTTTGGCCAATTTGCGCAAATATCTCTGGTACTGCCGTTTATACGGGCTGAGGAACGCCACCAAGCTGGCTTTCCGCAGGCTGGAAAAACCGGATATTATTTCGAATCTGGAGATAAATCCCCTTTCTCTCCCCGACCTGCAGCGCTCCTCTTTTGAAGCAAGCCTGCCTATCTTTGACAAGAAGATCTCCGTGGTGATTCCGACCTGGAACGCAGGAGGCGAATTCTCGCTGCTACTTCGCAAACTGAAGGCGCAGAGGGGCATTCGCGAATGCGAGATCATCATTGTGGATTCCGGGTCTTCGGACGATACCCTGCGCATCGCAAGAGAGGAAGGCGTCGAGATCGTGGAAATCTCCCTGGCGAACTTCGACCACGGCTACTCCCGCAATAAGGGGGCGGAGCGGGCGAACGGAGACTACTTGTTGTTTACGGTCCAGGATGCGCTGCCGCTAACCGATCAGTGGCTCTGGGAAATGGTCGGCGCACTCGAACGGAACGATCTTGCCGCGGTGAGCTGCGCCGAGTATCCGCGTGCGGACTGCGACCTTTTCTATCGCCTGCTGATCTGGAATCACTACAAGACGCTGAACCTGGACAAAGACAGATTCATGGCCTGGGACGAATCCTGTTTTTCCCATATGGGCCTGCGCTCCAATGGCCAGATCAGCAACATCGCTGCTCTCATCCGGCGCGATGTCTTTGACAAGTATAAATTCAAGACGAAGTATGCGGAAGATATCGATCTCGGCATCCGCCTGATCCGCGACGGGCACAAGATTGGGTTTCTCTATAGCACCCGCGTGCTGCATTCGCACAACCGGCCGCCCTACTACTTCCTAAAAAGAGCTTATGTGGACGCCCTGTTCCTCGTGGAGGTCTTTCCCGATTATCCGTTACCCGCCGTTGACAACCAGCAGCGGATCCTGAAATGCATCGTTTCGCTTTACGGAAGAACGAACTTCATTGCAAATCTCATCCTCAGCCAAAAATACCCTGTGCCCATCGGCCGTTTGCTGGACCAGATCCGGAATCTCTACATGGTGGATAACGGAGAAACAGCCGAGCGAAATCAGATGTTGAAGGACGGTCAATATGAAGCAATCGTCCAGAACCTGCGGGAACAGTCGGGCATACAAGTTTCCCCGTTCGGCTTTCAGGACAATATCCTCCTGCCCCACCTGCTCAATCACTTCGAACAACTGCGAACCTACCTCACTCCAACCTACGAACAGGCGGATGAAAAGCTGGCCAGGGATTTGGCGATCGCACTATGCAAAATGTCTGCGCTGCATAGCGGAACACACCTGGGCTACCTCTACCTTACCCTTGCCAGCCGCGGTACATTGAATCCTTATGTCGTAGAGCTTGATAAAATGTTGAAGGCGGGCGTGTAGCGTTCCAATGAACATCCTCTACATCGTTCACCAGTTCTTCCCGGAATGCCGCTCCGGCACAGAGAAATTCCTCCTGAATCTGGTTGCCTCCCTTCAACAAGATGGGGATACAGTCCGGGTCGTTGCTCATACGCTTGCCGATCCGGATGGGACATTCGAACGTAACGGGGCCCTGTTCATCCGAAAAGATGTCTATAACGGGGTTCCCGTTACCGCCGTAAGGCAAAGGACTTTCCCAGTTGACATCAATTCTTCTTTCGAAGATCCCGACATATACAGGTTTGCACGGGAGTTCCTGCAAGGACACGGACGCTGCGACCTGATGCATATTGCCCACCCCATGCGAATGGCGTCTTTTGCAGAGGCAGCGATGGAGATGGGCATTCCCTATGTCCTTACCCTGACGGACTTCTGGCTGCTGTGCCCGAAGATATTCCTGCGGACAAGTTCCGGAGCGCTCTGTGCCGGCCCCGAGGGAGGCGAAACCTGCAGCAGGCTATGTCCCGAACTGCAACCGGCTCAAGTCAAGAGTCGCCTGGCGCAGGCCCGGCAGATCCTGACTGGAGCAAAGGCACTTGTCGCCCCCTCCCGGTTTGTGGCGGCCGTATTCCAGAAGGAGTTTCCTGATCTGAAAATTCAGATTATTCCCCACGGTCTGAACCTCAAGCACCTCAAGCCAAGTTCCAGAATGTACCGGCAGGGAGAGAAGATTGTCTTTGGATACTCGGGAGGATTGGCTCCACATAAGGGGGCACACCTGCTGCTCCAGGCATTTCGCAATCTCCAGGGCGAAAACGCCGAGCTTCGGCTCTATGGCCAAACCTCTCACGAGAAAGACTACCTGCACCTGCTTCAAGAAATGGCACGGCCCGATCAGCGTATCCAATTCCGTGGAACGTACACGGAAACAGAAACCGGCGAAGTACTCCGGAATATCGACGTAATGGTGATTCCTTCTCTTTGTTACGAAACCTATTCCCTGACGCTGCACGAAGCTCTGGGGTGCGATGTGCCGGTAATTGCTGCAAATCTAGGGGCACTGCCGGAAAGAATCATAGACTCAACGACCGGCTTTACGTTCCAACCCGGAAGCGAAGCGGACCTACGTGCCAAGCTGCAGTTGATTCTTGCGAATCCCGAGCTGTTAAACGGAATCAAGAGGGCCATCAGGAATCAGGTTCTCCCCTTGCTCGAAGAAGAAGCCTACTTGTACGCACGGCTGTACAGGGCATTTTCTTCCTGACGGGATTACTGCGAACCTAGAGGCTAAAGAGTTTGTGTGGAAACTTATCGGCCCGAGCTAATGAAACAGATGTTTGGCTGCGGTAGCCGCGGTTGCACTGGCCTTCCCGGGTGGGAGGATGAACGCCAACGCGTGCAAGCCGGAAAGGAGGGACCGCTCCCTCCCACGCTCTATCTCGGGCTGGATGGTACGGGGATTCCCATGCGGGCGGAGGAACTGCAAGGGCGTGCGGCCAAGCACGCGGATGGTTCCGCCCAGACTCGGGAGGTAAAAATCTGTGCGATTTGGAGTGCCGAGTCGCGCGACACCGACCGGGAGCTCGCGGAGTTCACCCAACGGGTGGGGCGCGAGGCCACGCGCCGGCGCTTTGAGCAAGTGGCGCGCCCCGTGGTGATCGGCGATGGTGCTCCCTGGATCTGGAACCTCGCCGAAGAACTCTTTCCGCAAGCCCTCCAGATCGTGGATCGTTACCACGTCCAAGAACACTTGAGCAACGTGGCCAAGGCGACCTACAGGAACCGCGACGAGACCGCCCGCCACTGGGCTCAACGCCGACACCAAGAGTTGGAGGAGAGGCGCTGGCGGAGCCTTACGCAGGCTCTGGCCCGTCAAGCGGCGCGCTCCCCCGAGGCCCGAAATTGCCTTCAGTACCTGGAGCGCAACCGGCCGCGGATGCGTTACCCCGACTTCCACGCCCAGCACCTCTGCACCTCCTCGGGTGTCCTGGAGGCCGCCTGTAAGGTGGTCATTGGGTCGCGTCTGAAGCGCTCGGACACGCATTGGACCCAGCGCGGCTCTAACGCCATCATCACCTTGCGCTGCTATAAACTCAGCGGCCACTTTGAAGCCTTCTGGGAACGCCGATCCCAAAAGAGGACGGCGTGAATTCCCCTACTCACTTTCCTGTCGTGCACCCCCTCTCTAGTTTTATCTTGCGCAATTGATGGAAGTAAGGTATTGTACTGGGGGTAATCAGGGGATTGTTATGCGGGTGGGGCACATTTAAGACTCTGCGCGGCTGCGTCGCATAGCTAGAGAGTCAATAGACCAGGAGCCTCATGCCGCTTTTATCCAGGATATCGACGGCCAAGACCATGGGACGGATTTGCGCCAAAGTGGTCTCTGCCAGACACAGTGGTCTAAGGGGGCCAGACCCAACCGTATGAAGATTGCGATATTGGGAACGAGGGGCATTCCTGCTCGTTACGGGGGCTTTGAGACTCTCGCCGAACAATTGGCCAAGCGCCTTGTAGAACGGGGTCACGAGGTGACAGTGTATTGTCGCAGGCCCTTCACCACGTCGGGCGACATGGTGGATTCGAGGATTCGCCGCGTCATCTTGCCAACCATCTATAGTAAGAGCCTCGACACGACCTCTCATACATTTCTTTCAGTCCTTCATGTAATCTTCACGGATGTTGAGGTGGTGCTCCTCTGTAATGTGGCCAGCAGTCCCTTGGCGTGGATCCCGCGGCTGTTCGGGAAGCCGACTGTGCTCAACGTGGACGGACTCGACCGAAAGCGCAGGAAGTGGAAAGTCTTCGCGCGGTCTTACCTTTTTCTTTGCGAGCTGCTGGCCTTAGTCACGCCGACCCGAATCGTGACGGATGCGCTTTCCATTCAAAAGTACTTTTGGCGCCGCTATCGGAAGCGCTCTGCCATGATTGCTTATGGGGCGGAAGCTCTTGACGATGGTGGCAAGTTCGAAGCTTTCGGTTTGCAGAGCGAGAAGTTCATTCTCTACGTGAGCCGTCTGGAGCCGGAAAACAATCCTGAACTGGTGATCCGTGCTTACCGAAAGGTTCGGACGGATTGGCCGCTTGTTGTGGTGGGTGGAAACCGCTACGACGACCATTTCGTCGACCACCTGAAGTCACTCGCGGATGATCGTGTGGTTTTTCCCGGCGGGATCTACGGCAAACAGTATTGGCAACTCCTGCGGAATGCCGGTCTTTACGTTTCTGCCTGCGAGGCGGGGGGAAGTCACCCCGCGCTGGTCGACGCTATGGCGACGCGGAATGCCGTACTTTACCTCGACACACCCGAGAATCGAGAGGTCGCCGACGACTGTGGTGTGGCTTTTCGCCGCGAGGTCGCGGATTTGGCCGCTCAGATGAAGCGCTTGATCCGGGATGCCACCCTTCGCAAGGAACTCGGACAACGCGCTCAGTGGCGGGCGGAGACCCTGTTCCGATGGGATGACGTCACCGAGAGATACGAAGCTCTGTTTTCGGAAGTCCTGAACAAGGGGGCGGCCTCTCCGGCTGTGACCGCCCCGTCAGAACGAACCGGTGCCTTGCCCGCGCCCGGAGGCGAAGCTGTTTCCCCTCTCGTAGTTCTCTGTCCTGCTCCTGTCGGGGATCATTTGGCAGGTTCGCACCTTTCTCCGGCAGAGGGGAAAGGGAAACTGACAGGGCGATAGGAGAACCACTTCGTCAGTACGCGGTCGGAGACGCGACGCCGAGACTGAATCCACTTTCTTTTTTCCCACACCGCCTTGCGCTTTGTCCAAAGGAAAGAGAAAGCAGAAAGCAGTCTTCGATTGAAGACAAGGCAATACCCCAAGATCAGGACATCCCGCAAGCTCGCAGGAACAAACAGGCGAAGGTAGAGTGGCGAGGAAATGTTCTTGGCTCGCATCAGGAAGCGGTTTTTGATCGAGTGACGATTGATGAAATCAGGAAGTTCTCGAAAGCGAGAAGGGGTAACCCGTCGGACATGCCATCCCACGGCTCGGGGGTTGTAGACGCAACGCCACCCCATCAACTGAGCACGCCACGCGACATCGGCATCCTCGCGGTAAGCGAAGAAGTCTTCGTCGAAAAACTCACCGTCCATGGAGATACTCTCGATCATGGCGCGGCGGTAAAGCGCCGCCGCTCCGGTAGCGCCAAAGACGTATTCCGGCCGCTCGTACTGTCCCCGGTCCAGCTCTTCCGAGCCGCGATCGAGGTGGCGCAGGTTGCGCAGAAAATAGATCCCGGTCGAATCAATGATCTCGGTACGCTGCGGAGTTTCCCGAGGGTTCCAGCGCCTGAGCTTGCCGCAGACTGCCCCGATGTAAGGGTCCTGTTCGCCAACCGCGACCAACTGTGAGATGAAATCTGGGCTCAAGATGGTATCGGGATTAAGGCAAAGAACCCATGCGCCATGAGCATATGCAATCGCCTGGTTCTGCGCTCCTGCAAACCCGATATTCATCTGGTTGTAAATAACCTGATAGCTGGGTCCCAGGCGCTCAAGTAGCTGGCTTGTCCCGTCACCTGACCCGTTCTCCACAATGATCACTTCCATCGAGTCGTAGTCCTGATCGGACAGCGAATGGAGGCAGGCTGCGATGGTTGCCGACGAGTTGTAAGTTGTGATGAGAACGGAGACCTTGGGCGAGCATGAGATCATCATCGAGAGTCTAATGCCTGTTACGTTTTGCGGGCAATAGGAAATCCCCAGTAGAGCAAAGCGCTGCTCCTATCCTGCGAGAATTCTGACTGTTGTTGAGCAGTGCGGGCTTGGCATTGCGGACGACGGACGGCTCTGAAGCCGGTCTTACGTGGAGCGAAGATATGCCAGTAGAATTCTCCCAGCAGGAACCGCCAACGCAAGCTCCACCGTAGCGTATCGAATTGGGCCTTGACCTGTTGAGATTTCAAATTGTTTCTCTGTGCCTCCACCCGGTGGCGCGCCATCCTTCAGCAGACGAGAGCGTGCCATCCTCTGCTCCCCTTCTCAGGCTTGAGTTCCTGATATATGGAAACCAGCGGAGGGGCTGGAATGTATCCCAGGAAGAGGTGAATGGTGAAGAGAGCTACGCAAGTATTGGATCAGGTTGTAGCCGTCTTTCTTTTCCTCTTTGCGTTGTTTCAGCCTGTCTCAACTGCGGGAGCCTTCATTGCTTACGCGGGGGCATCATTGACATGGGTGGTGCGCTTAGCACTGTCGCGCAGAGGCTTGCTCCGTCGCTCCCCCCTGGATCTTCCCATCCTGGTCTACTGGTTGCTCTGTGCGGTGTCTGCCGGTCTAGCTCCTCTACCCGCCTCGAGCTGGGAGGGAATGCGGAAGGTGGGTTTGGTTTTTCTGGTCATCGTGGTGGCCCATAACGTCCTGAGTTTGAGGCGCGCTAAGCAGCTTGTTGCTGTCCTCTTCGTGGGAGCCGTGCTTAGCGTGGCCTACGCCGGCTGGCAACAAATCGCAGGTATCGGGTTGCGCGTGCATAACCTGGACCCAAACTCTGTCTTCTTCCGTGCGGGCATCCGGGACGACGACGTTATTCTGCGTGTGGACAGTCATCTCGTTCGCAGTCCTGAAAAGTTCCTCGCCTATCTTAAGGCCAGGACAACGAGTGACCCGGTGCAGCTTCGTGTGGTGCATGGTGGAGGCATCGCCGTCCTCAAGGATGCTGTTTCCATCGTTGTGCCCGCAGCCGCGCTGCCGCGTCCCGTTATTCTCAACGCAGTGAGGATGCAACTCGAGACAGCACGGCCCACTCGTGTCACGGGTTTCTACAGCCACTACACCAGCTACGCCATGGTTTTGGAGTCGCTTGCCTGCCTGGCGTTCGGGTTGTGGCTAGGCTGTGGTGAGCACGCCTTCTCAGCCACGCGTTTGGGGCTTATGGGCCTTTTTCTCATGCTTACCATCGCGCTCGTAGCAACCCTGACTCGCTCCGCTTGGATGGCCTTCGCTATCGGGTGTCTTCTGCAGGTCGGGTTGCATCGGCGGAGCCGGTTGCTGAGAGCGGCCTTGCCCGTTTTGTTGCTCTTCGCAGCTGTGGGAACGGATGCTGCAATGCATCGCTGGCGAGGCATGGGCCTCGTCGACATGCGCGATCGGGGGACGGAGTACCGAGTGTTGATGTGGCGCGATGGTCTGCGACTGGTGAAGGAACACCCCTGGTTTGGGGTGGGTATGAACACCATCCGCGACTCTTGGTGGGAGTTTAACCTCGCTGCTTACAAGAAGTTCCCGCTTCGCTCACACTTTCACTCTACTCCGATTCAAACCGCTGTTGAGCTGGGGTTGCCTGTTCTGATCTCCTGGCTTGTCCTGATGGGTTGTTACTTTCTCATGCTGCTGAAGCTTGTCAAGCGCGCCCGTGAGGAGAGGAACGGCTTTCTTTACAGGCTGACCTTGGGAATCCTGGGCGCAACAGGTGCATTCTTTGTAAGTTCGCTTGTGCAATACAACTTCGGGGATTCAGTGGTGGTTCTTCAGTTCTGGTTTCTCGCAGGACTGGCCCTCGCCCTGAGAAGCCAACTGCAGACAAGCCCCGGCTCGGCCCGACTCGCAAGTTAGGATCCCCTTGGGCGCCTCCACTACTTAGGTTCAACCTGCAAGAGGTGCACGCCGACATCGCTCTGGACTTGTCCCCGTTTTTAAGACAAACGCTTAGGACCCAAAATTGGGGACAAGTCCATTCGTCTACCATGTACCCCCGTTAAGCAACACTTTGAGTAGCTCGGCATCCGTCGCGATTTCTCTCACGCTGGCTGTATTCTGATCAATTGTCAGTCCGTCCTTTCCCCGCAGATGTGACGGACGGTGATTGAACAAGATAGTACATTCCACGAGGACGAAGAACCTCCCTTACATAATTTGGCACTCGGTAGGCTGGAACATTAGGCACACACTCTCACCCCCGCCCGGCCGTGGTCAGTTGTCCGTTGTAGGTGTTTAGATTCGTTTTCACCTGAATACTTCGCGACAGACCACGAACGGGTAATCAGTACAATCTTTCTCGCTGCTTCAGGTTACCGAAGGTTCCAACGTTGGCAAGCGAGAGCGCCACCCGGAACTGGTTTTCACGCCGCAGCGGTCCCAGGCTGAGCCGCCGGTACTCCATATCGATTGCGAAACACCCAAAGTTATAGCTGACCTGGCCGACCACCTGCTGCGATATCTTCTGCGCAAAGTTGTAGTCGAGCCCGAAGGCCCCGCTGAGCCCCTTGCGGTTCACGTCACCGTAAGTCGCCACCGTGCGCAGCAGGTGGAAGGAAGGCAATTGCGAGACGGGAACCGGCGGCGCAATCGGCGTATTGAACGAGGCCGTGCGGTTGATGAAAAAGTCG
>Ga0208192_1000343_pt1 | contig 43700 bp, 35 predicted proteins | sample June2015DPH_13_1_2_FD_184711 | JGI IMG/M metagenome (GOLD analysis project Ga0208192, IMG submission 184711) | Peatland microbial communities from SPRUCE experiment site at the Marcell Experimental Forest, Minnesota, USA - June2015DPH_13_150... | ecosystem: Environmental > Terrestrial > Soil >... | reverse complement strand
CAGCACGTCTCTCACGCTCGGCGGCAACAGATAAGCTTGCTCAGGGTTGTAGGGCAGAAATTTCATCGCGGGTCTCCTCGCCCCGCATTACACGCAACTCACCAGCCAGAGTTTTCACACAGACTCTGAAAGGGTCACATGGGGTTTGCGGCGGGCCTGCCTGCGCAGGCAGGCGCTGGCCGCAACGAAAGGGGTATCCGACCCTTCCAGGGTTGGCTCTTCGTTGACCATTTTCCCGGGGGCGTTGCCCCCGGCTATTGCCTTGTGCCCTTGCAGGGCACAAGAATTGTCTCCCCATACTTGCCAGAACTGACAGGGATCATCACCCAAACGGCAAGACCAGTCACTCCCCTATCCTGTCGCGGCCTTGCGGAAATCTCCGGGCTCTGTTAGATTCACCCCAAATTCGGAAGGTCGGGAAAGAACTTGGGAAAAGTCATCGCCATCGCCAATCAGAAAGGCGGAGTGGGAAAGACCACCACGGCCATCAACTTAGGGGCAGCGCTGGCCAGCCGAGACATGTGGACACTGGTCATCGACTGCGATCCCCAAGCGAACACTACGGGCGGCCTGGGGTTCCCCAGAGATCCCGCCCGCCGCTCGATTTACCACGCCTTGATGCACGGTGTGCCCATGAAGGACTTGGTCCTGCCCTGCAACCTCGAGGGGCTACATCTCGTTCCCTCGGAAAAAAACCTGGTGGGCGCCACCATCGAGTTGGTCGACCAACCGGAGCGCGAGCAGGTGTTGCGCAAGAAGCTGGAGGGCCTGCGCGGCCAATTCAATTTCATTCTGCTCGACTGCCCCCCGGCGCTCGATCTGCTCACGCTCAACGCGTTGGTCGCCGCAGACTCCGTAATTGTTCCCGTGCAGTGCGAATACTTCGCGCTCGAAGGCGTCTCGGAGCTGCTTGACACGCTCATCCGCATTCGCCGCTCGCACAACCCCAAGCTCGCCGTCGAGGGCATTCTGCTCACCATGTATGACGAGCGCACCAATCTCTCGCACCAAGTCCAGGACGACCTGCGCGACTTCTTCGGCGACCAGGTTTTTTCGACGGTCATCCCGCGCAACGTGCGACTGGCGGAGGCGCCGAGTTTCGGCAAACCCATTTTTCTTTACGACCCGGAGTGCCGGGGCGCGTCCAGCTATCTCGAGCTGGCGCAGGAGGTCATCAGTCATGACCAGAAAGGCGTTAGGGCGCGGGCTTAACGCGCTGCTGCGCACGGTCGAGACCACCACGACCGGACTGGAGCAGGTGGCTATCGACCAGATCGACCCGAACCCGTTCCAGCCGCGCCGCAGTTTCCCGGCAGACAAGCTGAAGGAACTGGCGGATTCCATTCGCGCGAGCGGCGTCGTGCAGCCGGTGCTCCTGCGCCGCTCGAACGGACGCTATCAACTCATCGCCGGCGAGCGGCGCTGGCGCGCGGCGCGCTTGGCGGGGCTCGCGGCGATTCCGGCCGTGGTGCGCGACATTGGTGACCGCGACGCGCTGGAGCTGGCCCTGACCGAAAACCTGCTGCGCGAAGACCTAAATCCCATCGAGGCGGCGCACGGCTACGAGACGCTGCAACAGAAACACGGACTGAGCCACGAGGAAATCGCCGCGCGCCTGGGACTGGACCGCTCGACGGTAACCAACACGCTGCGCCTGCTGCGTCTGACCCCGGAAGTGCAGGAGATGATCACCCAGGGCGAAATCTCCTCCGGCCATGCGCGCGCGCTGCTGGGGCTGGATTCCCGTCCGGCGCAAGACCAACTGGCGCGCCTGATTGTGAAGCAGGGCCTTTCGGTGCGACAGGTCGAGAACCTGGTGGCGATGCGCGGGCTGAGCCGAAGAAAAAAGCCCGCCGCGGCTGAGCCGCCCAAGCTCGACGCCAACGTGCGCGCAGCGGTGCTCGAGATGGAGCGCACGCTCGGTACGCGCGTCAGAATTCGAGGGAACGAGAAGCAGGGGAAAATCGAAATCAGCTATTTCTCGGCGGAGGATCTGAATCGCTTGTACGAATCGATCGTGAGGCGGTAGAATAGCTGCAAGCAAGCATCGAAGCCGGGGCAGCGGCAGCAAGACCTTTCACTTCGCTTTGAGCCGCGTCGCGCCAGCGACGCCGGCGGGAGGGCGTGATGGCATTCGGTGTGGGCAAACCCAAAACGCGTCGGCGGGAGTTTGCCGACTTGCCCGACGATTGGGTCGGCTGGATCGAGCCGGGCCTGGAACTGGAAGGGAAGATGAAGGCCACGGCCGGGCTCATCCGCCTGAACTCACACTTCAAGGGCGAGATCATTTCGGAGGGCGTGGTGGTGATCCACGATCAGGGCGAAGTGGACGGTGATATCCAGGCGAAAGTGGTGAGCGTTACGGGCAAGGCGAAAGGGACCATTCACGCCACGGAACGCCTGGAAATCAAGGAACACGGTATCGTGCTCGGCGACATCCACACGCCCTGTCTGCTGGTGGACCCCGGAGGGTTCTTCGACGGCCAGTGCCATATGCCTACCCCCGAGCCTGCAACCCAAGCCCCCGACGACGTGGATGCCAGGGAACACCCGTAGCCCACTGGCCCGACTCCTCGCCCTGGTTCCCCTAACAAAACCAAGAGCTGCGTGGGGCACGAGATGAGCAAAGCTCGGGAACCCGCGACTTCACCGGGGCTGAACAGGCTGCGGAAAAAACCGCCCCCGACGAGGTAGCGGCGATTTCACATCGCCACGTGCCCTGTGTTTTCAACACCAGCATGGCGACGTCCCGATGAAATCGGGACAGGTTCCGTCGCCGGTACCTGTTTTTCCGCAACCTGTGGTGCCCCGCCCTTCCGACCGCCGGACGAAAAGCAACAGAGCGTGTTGAGAAACTCAAACTAGGCGTTTCCTTAAGGCAACTCCACTGTGAGCCGCTCACCCCTTCTTCAGAAGCGCGGCGCGGCTGCGGCGGATCGATGGGCGATCCGCCACCACAAACCCGGCCTTGGCCGCCGACTGCAACTCAGCTTCGAACTGCGCGCGCTTGACGTGCACGACCGGTTCGGCCAGCAGCAGACCGGCGCCCGGCTTCGAGGCTTGGGCGAGCTCCGCGAAGAAAGGCTCCACGGCGGGGAGTTCATGCGCGACCCCGAACACGAGCGAAAAGTCCACGACGCCGGCCAGATCCCCGACGCCAAGGCTATTAGACGAGGCTAGACGCACGTCGAGCCGCTCCGTTAGGCCCCCCCGGGCAGCGCGGCGCTTGAGCCTGGAGAGCATGCGCGGCTCGATATCCAGCGCCACCACCCGGCCGGAGGGTCCGACCAGGCGGGCGAGGTCGAGCGTGAAAAAGCCCATGCCCGGCCCCGGTTCGAGCACGGTCATGCCTTCGCGAACATAGGGGGCCAGGAGCTTGGCGGGGTCCTGCGCGAAGCGTCGCAGCGGACAGGCTAGAAGATAGCCTAGCCACCAAGGGCAGACGCGCTGAGCCATAAGGTTCCTCCACGAGAGAATGCCCGCCGCGCGCCCGCGCAGCCTGCTCAACGCCAACCCTCTCCCTTGGGGAGTCCGATTTCTGGACCCCGATGGGGTCCATCGGACCCCAGGAATCGGGGAGGGTACCCGAGGTACGAGGGCGGGTGAGGGGTTTCTTGGCGCCGCCAAATTCAGGCCGGCATGACTGCACCGATTGAGGGTCGCAAATCGTCTTGCGCTCTTTCGGAGCAAGTCCGCCAGATCATATCACGCGCGGCGACTTTGATGATGGCGGGCACAGGACGCGTGCGCCACGCGCGGTTACTCCCTCCGCACCACGCCCGTGACGCCGGCAACGAACAGGGTGGCGAGCATCCAGCCGAGGGTGATTTGGCACCAGCGGAAGAAGCGCAGGAACCAAGGCGGCGCAAGCCGAGTGAGGTGCCAGCTCGCGGCAACCCTCCCAAGCCATTTGAAAGGCGCGAAGTTCACCGCACCCGGATGCTCCTGCTCGCGCGGACCGGGGTCAGGCGCCCAGGCGCTGTCCTGCCCCAGGCGCAGCAGCGGAACCGAGTTTTCAAGTGAATAGACCAGCGGATTGAATTGCTGATAGTGTCGCGGCGGCCAGCCCTGCTTTTCGAAGCAGGCATAAGCCTCGCGCTCCGTCGGCGCCGTCGAGCCTCCCAGATGGCCAAGACCGAACAGCAAAGTGCCAAGGAGTGTCAGGCTCACAAGCCACCCAAGAGCACGCCGCGAGCAGAGGCCGTACCCAATCGTCGCCCAAAGCACGCGGCCCCATAGGCGCGAATACCAGGTCTTGTCTTCCTGCTCTCGCCTCCGGCACTCCATTTCATAAAGGACTAGCCGCGCGCCACGGTCATCTCCCATCTCGCGCAGCACTTTGGCGAATTGGCGATAAGGCTGCGGCGTGAACGCCGGCTGGAGCGCCAGCCACTTGAGGCGGGGTTCGGCGTCTGTTGGCCCTACCGTGATGCGCCCGTACACAAAGCCGTCAAGGCGGAGATTCCCCGCAGCGGGCCAGCTCGCTTCGTCGTCAAGAAGGGCGTCGGCTGAGGCGTTGGTTAGGTTCATCTTGCCCTTCGGGGCATCCTGAATCAGGGCGACCAGCAGGTGGCGGGCAATGTTCGCTCCCTCCACGGTCAGTTCCTTGAACACACCGCCGCTGCAATCCAGATCCCCTCCAATCCGAGCCCCCAGCAGCCGCACCTCGCCTTCCGCGGTGAAATCGTCACCGAGAAAAACATCGCCCTTGACGATCGCGCGGTCGGCGCTCAGGGCTTTCCCGCTCGCGGAAAGCTCCTTTTGGGGAGGGTTCTTGAACGTGCCACCGCTGCAGTCGAGACCGCCTCCGATTTGTCCGCCCAGCAGCCGCACTTCGCCTTCGGCAGTGAACCCCTCTCGGAGAAAGACGCTGCCCTTCACGTCCGCGCCGTCGGCAATCAGGGCCTTTCCGCTCGCAGCTACGTCCTTCTGTGGTGGATTCTTGAACGTGGCGTAACTGCACTCAAGGTCGCCGCCAATCTGCGCGCCCGTCAGCCGCACTTCGCCTTCGGCGGTGAACCTCTCGTGGAGAAAGACGCTGCCCTTCACGTCCACGCTGTCGGCATTCAGGGCCTTTCCGCTCCCGGCTACGCCCTTCTGCGCCGGATTCTTGAACGTGCCGCCGCTGCAGTCGAGGACCCCGCCAATCTGCGCGTTCGGCAACCGGACTTCGCCTTCCGCAGTGAACCCCTCACGGAGAAAAACATTGCCCTTGACGTTCACGCTGTCGGCGATCAGCGCCTTGCCGCTCTCGGGAAGTCCCTCTTGTGGAGGGTTCTTGAACGTACCGCTGCTGCAATCCAAGTTTCCGCTGAGTTGCGCCCCCAATAGCCGCACCTCGCCCTCGGCGGTGAACCCCTCGCGAAGAAAAAGGTCTCCTTTGACGCTCAACCCGTCGGCTAGAATTGGCCCCGTCCGGCTGCCGTCAAGGTAAAGCGCCGGAAGCTGTGTCGAAATGAGCAAGACTTGGTCCGCTAGGCGACACCGGAGCAACCAGAGGGGGAACGGGACGCTCGCGAAGGAAAGATCCAAACTGCCAGTGATTCTTGCACCCAGAAGCTGAATTCCCTTGGGGTCAACTCGGCTCGCGACTTCGCGGTCAGTGCAAAGCCAGCGAATCAGCTCGGCGCGGACCTGGCGCTCCGGGCCCCAGTCGTCAGCCTTCGCGGGGTCGTTCGATGGGTCATCGAAGTCAGCGCTCGGTCCGCAGGCTGCCCACTGACCTTTGGGCGCGGCGCGAAGCAACTTCGCTTCGGCTTCACTCAGTTGGCCAAATCGGGTCGTTGCAAGCCGCAAAAGGTCTTGGGCCGCTTCTTCGGGAGTTTGATAGGGGGCCATGGGGAACCTCCCTGGCGAGGGTTATACCGTAAGTTACCTCTATTGTGACGTCGGTGGTCCGCGGCATCGCTCCCAGGGTTATGTAGCGCTGGCGTCTCGCCAGCGTAGTTACCGCTCGTCATAGTAACCCGGGCGGCTCAGCTTCCGGTTCACGTCTCCTCCGCGGACCCAAACGCATTTAGAGATGTTCCGCCCGCGCACCGGCAATCGAGACCCCCTCACCTGCCCTCGTCCCTCGGGCACCCTCTCCCCCAAGGGGGCGAGGGCTGTGAACGCAGTTGGGGGCAAGCTGAAGCTGATTTGTAACATTTCTTGCTGCGTTGGTATTAGGATTTTCGGAAATTGAATCGCTGCGGTCGCATTGTCAACGTCCAACCGCCGGCGGGACGCCGGCGCTACAACCGCTGTCTCGCGCGCCACAGCCAATAGCCGAGTGAAACGACTGCCAGCCAAGGCACTCCGGCCAGCAGGGTCACGCGCATGCCGGGCACGAACCACGTGGAGACGGTCACCAACACCAATCCCGCCAGCGCCAGCCAGTTCACGACCGGGAAGCCAGGCATGGAAACGTTGGCGGCGTCTCGAGCGTGCACGCGGCGGAAGCGCAGATGGGTGAGCAGGCTCATCGTCCACACGTAGAGGCCGGCAAAGAGCGAGGTCCCCACCAAGGCCAGGTAGGCTCGTTGGGGGAAGTACCTTTCCGCGAGGACGGCCAAGGCCATGCCTCCGCCCGAGGTGGCCAGCGCCCAAATGGGAATGCCTCGGCGCGTGGTGCGTCCCAAGCTCGCGGGCGCGTAACCTCCGCGCGCCAGCGAGAAGACCATGCGCGCCGAGAGATAAAGCAGGGCGTTGGCGGCAGAGAGCGCGGCCGTCAGCACCACCAGGTTCATCAGCGTGGGCGCGGCCCGCAAGCCCACAGCCTGGAAGGCGCGCACGAAGGGGCTGGCGTCAAGGCCGGCTTCGCGCCAGGGAACGAGCCCCACGAGCACGGCGATGCCGCCGATATAGAAAAGCCCCAGCCGCCAGAAGACCGAACGCATGGCGCGGGGGATGGAGCGCCCAGGGTCGCGCGCTTCTCCGGCGGCGACGGCCACTTCCTCCACGCCGAAATAACTGAAGGTGGCGAGCGAGGTGGCCAGCAGAACGCCCCGCCAGCCGTTGGGAAGAAATCCGCCCTGCCCGGTGTAGTTCGCGAGCCCGCGCGCCGGGAACGGTCCAAAACCGCACAGCAGCGCCACGCCGATTAGGATGAAGGCACTAATGGTTAATACCTTTATCAGGGACAACCAGTATTGAAACTCGCCGAAGCTGGCAACGGTCCAGGCGTTGGCGGCGAGCAGGACGACGGAGAAAACCACGACCCAGATCCACCCGGGCACGCGCGGGAACCAGAAACCGCAATAGATGGCCGCGGCGACGACTTCGCTGCCCATGGCGATGGTCGCGCCCAGCCAATACGAGTAGCGGATCGCGAATCCGGCCCAGGGGTGCAGGTAGATTTCCGCGTAGACGCCGAATGAGCCCGCCACGGGATGCACCACGGCCATCTCCACCAGCGACCAGGCGATGACCAGGGCGATGAAGCCCGCGAAGCTGTAAGAAAGGATCACTCCCGGGCCGGCCAGATGCACCGAGACTCCCGAGCCGAGAAAGAACCCGCTACCGATCGCGCCGCCCAGGGCGATCATGCCCACTTGGCGAGAACTGAGCCGGCGCGCCAGCGTGTCTTCGCGCGCCGCGACGGCGTGCGACGCGGCGGAATCTGGAGGCAGAAATTGCGGGGACGAAGGGATCACCAAGACCCTGCCATCGTAACGGCAGGCCGACGGCGGGTCAACAGGGTCCGTGTGGGCAGTAGGTACTAGGCAGCTGGCGGAGCGCGCAGCAGCCAAGCGTGGGGGCCACATCGCGTGATCGCCGACAACGCAGAGGGATACGGGCGCCGCTAGCGGGGCCGTCCTTCGCCAAGTGACAGAACAACCTCGCGCGATGCGGGCGTTTCGGCGGAGAGTTTCCGGGTGTATACTGACAAGCCAAAGGTCTTCCTCGCCCGCGCCGTCCAGGCTATGAGGGCGGCGTGCGATGGTTCGCAAGGAGGCGCCGTCGATTTCAAGGAGTCGCCATGAAGGGTAAACCTGAAGTGCTGGAAGTTTTGCAGGGAGCGTTGACCGATGAATTAGGTGCGACGCACGAATACATCCTGCACGCCGAGATGTGCGAGAACTGGGGTTACAAGGCGCTCGCGGGCCTGACCAAGAAGCGGGCCATTGAAGAAATGAAGCACGCCGAGAAGTTGATTGAACGTATTCTCTTTCTGGAAGGCGCGCCCGACGTGCAGTCCCTGCCGAAAATCGTCGTCGGCAAAGACGTGAAGGAGCAGCTCGCGGCGGGGCTGAAAAGTGAGCAGGCGGCTATCGTGAGCTATAACCAGGGAGTCGCCACCTGCATCAAGGCCGGGGATAATGGCTCCGCGGACCTGCTCCGGGCGAATCTGCGGGACGAAGAGCGGCACGCCGATTACCTCGAAACCCAATTGGACCTGATCAAGGAGCTGGGTCTGGCGAATTACTTGGCCCAGGTCATGGCGGAATAAGCGGGCTTCGTCACATGGTGCGGCGATCTCACATTGCCACGCCTGCCGCAGGATGCGCCGCCGTTGCGGTCGCTCTGTCGCCGAAACCGCTTGCGGGGGGCAACCCTCGTGGTCGCCCCCGCCACTATACCTTCACAAACTTCTGCCCTTTGGCGCCGCAGATGGGGCACGCCTCAGGAGCCCGGCCCAGCTCAATATAGCCGCAGAAGGGGCACAGGTAGAACTCGACGCCTTCCAGATCCTTTCCCTGCGCCACCGCATCCAGGGCCATTTGGTAGAGCCGGGCGTGCACCGTTTCCGCCTTCAGGGCGTACTCGAACATGCGCTTCGCTCGATGCCCTTCCGCCGTCGCTTGCTGCAGCATGGGCGGATACATTTCTTTGAACTCGTAGGTCTCCCCCGCCACGGCCGCGCGCAGGTTGTCTGCCGTCGACCCCACGCCTTCCAGGGCAGCCAAGTGCCCCAGCGCGTGCACGGTTTCCGCCTCGGCCGCGGTTCGAAACAGGCGCGCCACGTTCGCGAAGCCCTCTTGCTCGGCCTTCTTGGCAAACGCCAGGTACTTGCGGTTCGCCTGGCTCTCGCCCGCGAACGCTTCCTTAAGATTGCTTTCCGTTGTGCTCATGACATGTCTCCTCAAAACCCATGATTGCTGCGAGACTTCGGCCGCCTAGCATTCTGGCACCTCAGGTTCTTACCGTCGAGAGACACAAAGTCCCGCGACTACACGACCTCGGAATCTCTCCGGATGGAGAGGGTAGTGTGGCAGACGGCCAGGTAGCCGCCTACGCGTTCAACTCCCCGGTGGGGAGGAAGCGCGGCGGGCGGCGATGTTTCGTTGCCTGCTCGAACGAGTAGGCGAGCTTGAGGAGGGTCGGCTCGCTGTAAGCGCGGCCGAAAAACGAAATCCCCACCGGCAAGCCGAAGACGAATCCCACTGGCACGCTGATATTGGGATAACCGGCCACGGCCGCGGGAGTCGAGCTGCCGCCGATATCGTGGTCGCCGTCGACGAGGTCGGTCAACCACGCGGGCGCGCCGGTGGGCGCCACCAGCGCGTCCAATTTGAACTTGTCCATCAGCGCGTCGATTCCTTCCGCCCTCATCAGCCGTTTGCTTTTCTCGAGCGCGTCCAGGTATTCCTTCCGGAAGAGCGAGCCCTTGGCTTGCGCTTTGATGAAAAGGTCCTGCCCGAAGTAGGGCATTTCTTTCTCGCGGTGCTGCTCGTTGAACGCGATGACCTCCTCGAGCGAATGCACGGGCGCGCCGGGCCCCAGCTCGGCAAGGTAAGCGTTGAGGTCAGCCTTGAGTTCGTATAGAAGCACCTCGAGTTCGGCGTCGCCGAGTTGATCCAGGGTGACGATGTCCGCGGGATCCACCATCGCTGCGCCCTGGCGCTTCATCACCTCGATTGCTTCGTTCATCAACTTGTCAACAGCGTCGCTGAAGCCAAAAAGCTTCCGCACCACGCCGATCCGCGCGCCGGTCAAGCCCTTCGCATCGAGGAACTTCGTATAGTCCTGGAGTCCTTTGCTGCGACTCGCGGCGGTGGCGGGGTCATCGGGGTCAACGCCGGTGATCGCGCCGAGCAGAATCGCGGCGTCGGTGACGGTGCGCGCCAGGGGGCCGGCGGTGTCCTGGCTGTGCGCGATGGGAATGATGCCCGCGCGGCTCACCAGTCCCACCGTGGGCTTAATACCCACAACGCCGTTGGCGTTCGCGGGGCACACGATGGAGCCGTCCGTCTCCGTGCCGATGGCCACCGCGCAGAGGTTTGCCGCCACCGCCGCGCCGGAGCCGGAACTCGAGCCGCAAGGGTTGCGGTCGAGCGCGTAGGGATTGCGCGTCTGACCACCGCGCGCGCTCCAGCCGCTGGAGGAGTGTGACGACCGGATGTTCGCCCACTCGCTCAGGTTCGTTTTGCCCAGAATCAGCGCGCCCGCCTCACGCAGCGTCTTCGCCACGAAGGAGTCCTTGGGCGGCGCCGCTCCGGCCAACGCCAGCGAGCCGGCCGTCGTCTGCATGCGGTCGCGCGTCGCGATGTTGTCTTTGATGAGCACGGGGATACCGTGTAGCGGCCCGCGCGGCCCTTTCGCTTGACGCTCACGGTCGAGCGCGTCGGCAACCGAGAGCGCGTCGGGATTCACCTCAATCACCGCGTTGACGCCGGGTCCGCGCTTGTCAATCTCCTCGATGCGCGCGAGGTATCTCCCGGTGAGGGAGCGTGCCGTGAACCTGCCGGACTTCATTCCGTCCTGCAGCGCGGCGAGGGTGATTTCATCCAGCTCGAAGGCAGGGACGGCAGGCGCGACCTGTGCCGCGTGCGCAGCCGCCTTAGCAGTCGACGCAGCTTCCGAGCGCCGCACTGCTAGCGGCGTCGCTGCCACCGCGGCTCCGCCGAGCATTCCGGCCTTCAGGAAAGACCTCCGACCGTGCCTCGTTTTGTCCCAGGAAGTATTCGTTGTGTGCAAGGTTCTAGCCTCCTGCCATCTGACTGCGCTATTCCAGCGGCCACAGATTGATGGTTCCGGCTTCGACCTCCATCGTGGTGCGACCCGTGGCATCCTTCTTGTAGAGAGCACTGCCGCTGGCCAGCAGCTTGCCGTCGGGGGAGAAGGTGAGCGAGGCGACATGGCCCGGCGGGCCCTTGAGTATTCGCTTCGGGTTTCCGGTAGCTATATCCAGTAATTCAATTTCTCCTGGAGCGCCATCGAACCCGCTGCCGACGGCCAGGGTCGTGCCGTCAGGCGAAAAGGCGGCACAATTCGTAAATTCCGCATCGAGCACTCGCGTCGTTCCGGAAGGGATGTCAAGCAGGCGGACACCTCGGTTGAGGTTCAGCCCGACCACGGCCAGCAGCGCACCTCGGGGTGAAAATGCCACGACCGGCACTTGGCCCATCCCGGGCTCGCCCGTCAGGGTTTGCTTTACCGTGCCGCTCTGCGGATCCCACAACTTCACCGTGTAGTCGCCGCTGCCACTTGCCAGGATTGAGCCGTCGGGCGAGAACGCCAGAGAAAAAACGGCGTCGGTGTGTCCCTTGAGCAGTCCTCGCGGTTTTCCCGTGGGCATATCCCACAGTTCCAGGTTGTTCTCAGGATGTTCATTGGACCTTCCGCCCGAGGCCAAGAGCCGGCCGTCGGGAGACATCGCCAGGGCAAAGACCGCGTTTGCCGTTCGGATGGTCCTCCTCAGCTTGCCGGTGTTCACGTCCCAGAATCTTACTGTGTCGTCCCACCCGCCGCTCACGAGCGTCTGGCCGTCAGGTGAGAAGGCGACGGCAGCGACAATAAACTCATGTCCGGTGAGGGTGCGCTGCAATTCTCCGGTCTGGACGTCCCAGAGTTTCCCTGTCTTGTCTTGACTGGCGCTGGCCAGCAACCTTCCATCGGGCGAGAAGGCAACGGAATCAACTTGCTCCGTGTGCCCTCGCAGAGTTCGGACCGCCGGGGTCTCGGTGGAAACAGGGGTAAAAGGCGTGCTGGGGCCAGTCGCCACCTTAAAAACAACGGCCCCATACAATAGGGTTGTCAGCAAGGCAACCACAATGAGAGCGGCGATGCCGACCCCGCGTAACGCCCCGGGTTTTCTCCGCCCCGCCAAGTACCATCCACCCGCCGCGAGACCACCAAGAATTGCATCCATCCCGGCGATCCTCCACAGGCCAAGGTCCAGGAAGACACCGCCGATGGCCATGACGCTCATGTAGGAGCCCAGGAGCAGCAGGGGCTGCCACCAGCGTCTCCTCCGGATTTCTCTCGCGCGAACCTGTGTTACCGGCCGGACTTCCGCCCTGGGCGACGCTTTCTCCAGCGTGCGCGTCGCCGGCAAGTTCGCAGTCTGTAGCTTGCCAGTCGCTTCGGGCTCGGCTCGCTCCAACTCGTCGATCAAGGCCTGGGCGCTGGCAGGACGGTCTTCGCGTTTCTTCTCCAGGCAGCGCATCACCAACCCGCTGATGGATGCGGGAAGCTTCAAATCCGGTCGCACTTCGGCAATCGGCCTGGGCGGCTCGAAAGCGTGGGCGTGCAGCAAGGCCAGGGTGGTGTCCGCGTTGAACGGTAGTTCGCCCGTCAACATCTGGTACATCACCACGCCGAGCGAGTAGAGGTCCGAGCGTCCATCCAGTTCCTCGCCGCGCTTGCCGAGGGCTTGTTCCGGCGACATGTACTGCGGTGTACCGATAACCACGCCGGTTGCCGTGAGATTGGTGTCGCCCAAGCGTGTTTCCTTCAGCTTGGCGATTCCGAAATCGAGCACCTTGGCTTGCTCGCCGGCAGGGGTAGAGAGCAAAACGATATTGTCCGGCTTGATGTCGCGGTGCACCATGCCGAGCTGGTGGGCGGCTTCGAGCGCCGCTGCGACCTGCTTGATGATGGCAGAAACGCGCGGCACGGGCAGTGGCCCCTCTTCCTGAATCAGCCGCTTCAGGCTCTGGCCTTCCACAAATTCCATCACGATGTACGGCCGGCCATCCTCAGCTTCTTCGATGTCGTCCACGCGCACGGCGTTGGGGTGCTGCAGGCGGCGCGTCAGGATGGCTTCCCGCTCGAAGCGTTTGACGAATTCGGGATCGCTCGCCACGTCCGGACTCATTACCTTCAGGGCGCGCCGCTCGTTGAAGCGCAGGTGCAGCGCCTCATACACGGCGCCCATGCCGCCTTGGCCGACTTTGCGCACGATACGGAACTTGCCGCGAATGACCGTTCCTTCGGTCCACGCGCCCAACTCGACCAGCGTCGCGCTATCCCGCGGACAGATCGCATAACTATCCGGGTAAATTGATTGACACTTGGGGCAACTTTTCATTGCGGACGCTCCAATTTGTAGGACGCGAATATACCACATCGCCCGCGGGGTGCCGGCGCTCCAATGAGGTCAGCGATGGCGACTTCGCGCATAAAAGCGCTGCCCAAAATGCATCTTTGGGGATATGCTGAGCGTCAAATGAGATGGTTAGGGCAGCGGCGAATCCAAAGCTAAAGAGCGGTCGACGGGGCGCGGACGCACGACCCGCCCAAGACGGCGCTGAACCCCGCACCGAGACAGTGAAGGTGAACCATGCTGATCAAAAAGGCGGAGGAGATTCGTGGGTCGGAGATCACGCCGAAGTGGCTTTATGTGAACCGGCGAAGATTCCTGACCGGTGCGCTGGGGGTGACGACGGGGGCATTGGCGGGGAGGGCTTTGAAGGAGTTGGCGTGGCCCGCGCAGAGGGTCATGGCCGGAAGCAAGCTGAACGTGGCACAGAAGAGTCCGTTCAGCACCAACGAGGACGTGACACCTTACGACAACGTCACTCACTACAACAACTTTTACGAGTTCGGGGCGGGGAAGGAAGAGCCCGCCGAGAAAGCGAAGAACTTTCGAACATCGCCCTGGAGCGTGAAAGTGAGCGGGCTGGTAGAGAAGCCGCGCACTTTCTCCGTGGAAGAGCTCATGCAACTGGCTCCGCTGGAGGAGCGCATCTACCGTCACCGCTGTGTCGAGGCTTGGTCGATCGTGGTGCCTTGGACCGGTTACTCCTTGAGCGTGCTCCTGAAGGAGGTGGCGCCCCAGCCGAAGGCGAAGTTCGTGGCATTTGAGACTTACTATAACCCGGGGCAAATGCCGGTGGCGAGTTACGCGGGAATTCCCTTTCCCTACGTGGAGGGTCTGCGGCTGGACGAAGCGATGCACCCGCTGGCGCTGCTCTGTTTCGGCATGTACGGGGAAACGCTGCCCAACCAGGATGGCGCGCCGGTGCGCATGGTCGTGCCGTGGAAGTACGGGTTCAAGAGCATCAAGTCGCTGGTGAAGATCAAGCTGGTGGAAAAGCAGCCGCCCGCCACCTGGAACATGACCGATCCGGCGGAGTACGGGTTTTATTCCAACGTCAATCCCAACGTTGACCATCCCCGTTGGAGCCAAGCCAAGGAGCGCCGCTTGGGGGAATTCGTCCGGCGTCCCACGCTGATGTTCAACGGTTATGCTGACCAGGTCGCCTCGCTCTACGCGGGCATGGACCTGCGGAAGTACTTCTAGGAGGCCGCTGGAAGACCTGGTCCACCTGTCAACCAGAGCCCTTCGGATTGTAGGGGCGAGCGGTCCCTCGGCTTTGCTCGGCACGGTGAGCAAAGTCGAACCGCGCTCCCCCCCACAGGCTCCCGCTCAGAGCGGAACCGCCCGGCCCTATAATGACGGGCGGGCTGGGCCCTTCAGCCTCCTGCTAAACGGAGCGCGCGCTTGAAGAAAATCCTCCGCAGCAAGTGGATCAAGGTCCCGGTGTTTGGTTTGTGCCTGGCCCCGCTGGGCGAGCTGGCTTGGCGGGCGTTTCACCACCGGCTGACCGCCAATCCCATCGAGTTCATCACCCACCTGACAGGGGACTGGACGCTGATCTTCATCGTGATCACGCTGGCGGTGACGCCGGCGCGCAAGCTCCTCCGGCTGCCGGAGCTGATTCGATTTCGACGCATGTTCGGGTTGTTTGCGTTCTTCTACGGATTCCTGCACTTCGGCACGTGGATCGGCCTGGACAAATTCTTTGACTGGGCTGACATGCTGCACGACGTGCGCAAGCGGCCGTTCGTCACGGCGGGCTTCACGGGTTTTGTGTTGATGCTTCCTCTCGCGTTGACCTCCACGGCGGGCTGGATTTGCCGCCTGGGAGGCAAGCGCTGGCAGGTCTTGCACCGGCTCATCTATGTCACGGCCGTCGCCGGTGTAGTGCATTACTATTGGCTGGTGAAATCGGACGTCCGCAAGCCGCTCTTTTACGGCGCGCTGGTGGCAGTGCTCTTCGCCCTGCGCGTGGGATTTTGGCTTGTTCCGCAGCGCGGCAGACCGGCGGGCGAGGCAATCCCACCCGGGCTCACAAATCCCAAGACAACTTGAACCCCGATCCCGAAGCTGAAGGGTTTTGACGGATGCTTTCTCTTTTGAGATCAGGGAGTTGCCCGCTGAAAATCTAACTTCGCCGAAGTTAGATTCGTTCGCGCAGTGTCAAGCGAAACCCTCTCGGATCAGCTTCAAAACGCTCGGCTTAAAAACGCACGGGCAAGGCCAGCTTCGGGATCGGGGTGAAACGCGCCGTTTCGGCGCACGACCCTTCCGGCGGGAAATCGACTAAGGCGCGGACTGTTGCGCAGCCAGTTTACGAGCTTCCTGGCGCGTGAAAAGAATGCGGTGGACGACCGTGACATTGGAGAGCGCGGCGATCAGCCAAAGCACCGGCGCCATGCGATCGAAGAGCGCCCCGATGATGATCAGGACGACGCGCTCCGGGCGCTCCAGGAAGCCCACCTTGCAAGAAGGGATCAGGTTTTCGGCGCGGGCGCGTGTGTAACTGACCATGACGGAGCCGATCATGGCGACGGCCACCAGAGAAACGTAGAAGTAGCGACTGATGCGACCGTAATAGATGAGCAGCCCGATCAGAAGGCAGAGGTCGGAGTAGCGGTCCATGACCGAGTCGTAGAAGCCGCCGAAAGGGGTTACGCGGTTGACGAGGCGCGCCACGCGCCCGTCGGTCATGTCGAAGATGCCAGCCAGGACGATGGTGGCGCCGGCCCAACGGAAATAACCGTAGGCGAACAAGTACGCCGCTAGGCAATTGATGGTAAAACCGATGAAGGTGAGGAAATTGGGGTTGATACCGGTGGCGGCAAAAGCGCGGACGATGGCGTCCAGCACGTACCGAAGTGTGTCGCCGATCTTTTGCGTCACCATGAAAAGTCTCCGCGCTGCCGGCGCCCGGCAGCAGGCAGGAGCCCACTCGCCGGAAACTTCTACACCTGATCGTAAATGGTCTGGACGACGCGGATTTCGAACTCGCGCGAGCCATTGGGCGTGGCCACTCGGACCGTGTCACCCGCCTTCTTGCCCATCAAACCGCGGCCAATGGGAGAGGTCGTCGAGATCAGCCCCTTGCTGACGTCGGCTTCCTCGCTGGTCACCAGCCGGTATTCGATCTCCGCGTCGCGGTCAAGGTCGTAAAGGATTACTTTGGAACCGAAAGCGATGCGGTCCTTGGGAATGTTGTTTAAGTTGACCAGGGAAAGGTCCGCGAGACGCTTCCTGAGCTGCGCCAAACGCGCGCCGACGTAGTCCTGGCGCTGTTTGGCCATGATAAATTCGGCGTTTTCGCTCAAGTCACCCAATGCCCGGGCACGCTTCAGTTCCTTGGGCAGCTCGTGGTTGAGTTCGTACTCGAGCGTTTGGATTTCTTCTTGAAGCTTTTGGGTGATGGACGGGGGCATAACACAGGTCCTGCCTCTTCGCAGCCCAGGAACATTATAGGTGAAACTGCCCTTCTGGCGCAACGGAGGGAAAAGTCGGGTAGTGGGTCAATTTCGATTTCTGCGCGAAATGGCACACAAATTGCCAGTGCGTTCAGGCACTATGATGGGATAAAATCCCCGCCGCTATGCACTGGCTTATCTATTGGCTTGCAACCCATTGGGGTCAACTCGGGGCGTTTGGCAAGACCATTGTCGCCATCGTTGGATTTTTGTCCCTTTCGGCGGGCTTGGGGGCGACAGTAATGAAATTCTGGAGAGAATGCAAAGCGAAGCGAGACCGACTCATCCCAAAGTTTGGAATAAAAGAATGGGTAATTACAGAGACTCCAACCATTGACCGACGCGACTATTTTGCTTATGTACAACTCATTGTCAGATGTTTGACGGATGCCCCAGTAAAAGGATGTCGAGGTCGCCTCCTGCAAGTCTACAAGAGGTATGGGCATAAAGAGAACTGGAATGCAACAGCAATGAATGAGCCTTTCGATCTGGAATGGTCCAACTATCCGAATATTCTAGAGCTTACTCTTGAGCCAGGGATCGATCAACGACTGAATGTGTGCCGGAGCTTCAAAAGTGTGCGGTTGTTGTACCCAACCCTTCTAGTTCTTCCGGCTCGCGCTCATGCCGTTTTCGATTCTAGTGGTACGTTCAGGTTTGATATCAAGATTACCGCTAAGGATTGTCCATCGATAGATGCATCAGTAACAGTGACGATTGACGAATGTGAGTGGAACAAGCCAATTGTTGAGTTAATTCAGGGACATTCAAAGATTTAGGCTGCCTCTTCCTTCGGCTGACTGGCAAGACGAACGATGTCTGTTACGTTCCACACGCTTGTTGCAATACCCGCTTCCATCGCAGGCGTAACCCGGAGAGTTTGGTGAATTCGGCAGAAGTTGTAATGAACGGCATACAGAGCAACCGCATGGCGAAGGTTGTCCACCTTCTTGCTGAAACCGTTTGTCAATCGAGTGAACCGGCGCATCGACATCCGCATAGTCAGATTGGCGCGCTCAACGTAGCTGGTCGAAATGTGCCTTCGCGCCGGACGGCCCGTAATGACTGCCGCCTTGGCTCCAATACAAACCGCCGGGCTATAGCGCCTTTCTTCTTCTGGAGGTACGCCGTACAGCTTCACAAGAGTCGCGTAGTCAATGTCGCACCCGAATGCGTCCTCGACTGCGTCGAGATAAACCCCAAGACCATCAGTCGTAAGCTGAACGCGATTTGCCAGCCGACCGACCAAGTCCTGCATGAACTCATGGGCACATCCGGCGTCCCGCGTTCCAATCAGGTAAGAGATCGTGAGCTTGGTATCAGCATCAACCGCCGTCCAAGTCCACACGTCGCCATAACCGAACTGGCCTTTCTTGTCGGCAGGGACGTTCTTCTCTTTGGCGTAGCAAAACTGCCAGATTTCATCACATTGAACTCGGCGCGACTTTACACCGCGCACTCCGGTTGTGAAACTCAGCGCACGCCGTTCCCAACTCTTCCAAGAGAGTGAGGATAGTACCCTTGGCGACGCCAGTCATTCGACTGGTAGATCGGATGGAGTTCCCCTCCACGAGGGCGCTTACTACGGCAACTTGCTTGGAGAAAGGCAGTCTGTTCATGTCCAGCATTATGCTTGAACGTTCAGGCATTGTCAAGGTTTTTTTGGGGTTTCTCCAGAAAAAATGCGCTATCCTTTCCCGCGTCCTTTTCCTCATCCAAGGCCGGTGCCGCACCCCAAGCTGGTCAAAGAGAGGCGATACATGACGATTGCTGCCGGATTCCGTTGTAACGAAGGGGTCGTTATATGCGCTGACACCGAAGAGACTGTTGGCGACACTAAACAGTGGCGGGGGAAGATCGAGACTATCGTTTATCCTGGCCTAAAACATGTCATTTGTTTCGCCGGCGCTGGCTGGACAGACTATGTTCTCACGGCGATGGAAAAGGCACGGGAAGGATTAGGCGAATGCAACGGTATGAATGAAATTCGCGACCATCTGAAAGAAAAGCTAATTGGGTTCTTCGACGGCCACTTAGCTAACTGGGCCTACTTTCCAGCGAACGAAAGACCGTTTGTGGAGTTGCTTATCGGGGTCACGACAACGGTAGGGGGGCTTGGGCTTTTCTACTATGGCGGAACCGCCTTTTACGAAACCAGTGAAAAGACTATCGGCAGCGGCATAATCCTAGCCAATAATCTGATTTCAGAACATCGCACCCACAAGGAGTCCTTGGAGCAACTTTGCCGATTATCCATATTTGTGCTCTCAAGAGTCAAGAAACAGGTGGTCGGGTGCGGCGGAGACACGCATTTGGTAGCCTTGAGAAAAGGTGCCGATTTTGCTTGGAGCGAGGATGATGATGTGCGGAGCGTGGAAGCTGAACTTCAGGAGCAACTAAAACAATCCAATGCCCAGTTTGCAACAGCAATGGACTCGTGCAACCCACTGCACCTCTTATGGCATAGTGACCGAAAAGAAGCAATCAAGGCCGAACCCTCCACCTAGCCTTAGCCGCCTTGCGGGCTATCTCGGAGCGGCGCTCAGGGGATAGCGCCTTGGCTCTTGCTGCGCCGCCCTTAGGCCCTCCAAGCTTCCCGAGAGCCACAGCAGCCGGATTCTTCTTGGGCTTCTCACGGGCTTCTATCTGGTTAAAGACCTTCTTGGCGAGCAAAATAGGATCGGTTGTTCTTGAACGTTTAGGCATGGCCTCATCATGGTAGGATGCAATGGCGGAGTCAAGAACAATCGATGGGAATTTCAAATTGACCCACTACCAAAAGTCGGGTCGTGCCCTAATTCTGTGTTGCCGATGTCTGGAGTTCGGTTGTTGATTCAGTTTCGGAGGTCTTCTTGAACTGCTTACTTAGCGCCAGTCCCTGTTGTTGGTAGGAAGATCCGATTTCTGAGCCGTACACTTTGTCTGGCTTGTCCGCCATCTTGTGGTACAACAATCGTCCAATTTCTCGTCCATCCTCCAGCAGGATTGGTACCTCGTGCGCTCGTACCTCAAGGACGGCGTTTGTACCTTTGATTTCTCCAGAAGCCCCGTGGCCAAATCCAGGATCGAAGAAACCAGCATAGTGGACGGTAAACTCTCCTATTGCGTCGTCATACGACACCATCTCCGCCGCGTACTCAGGAGGGACGCTCACCCTCTCTTTTGAGGCCAGCAAATAGAATTCGCCAGGATCAAGTACGAGGCTAGCGTTTAGGTCATGGGCATGAAAGGGTTCCCAAAACTGTTCAACATTGTATGCGGCCACTTTGGCGAGATCGATGGGCACCTCTGTTCGCTTTGCTTTGTACGCCACAATGCTTTCCCCACCAGCCCCAAGATCGATGGATATCCGTAGCCCCTGCCGTGTCACTGCCTTGTTTGGGTCTCCCCCGTTTTCATAGACAAGCGGTCTTTTCTGATCTAATTTCCTTAGTTGTTCATCGTCACATTGTGATTCCCCCCTGAGAAAGCGCAATTGATTAAGTTTCGTGCCTGCTTTGACTATGATCGGGAAAGTTCGCGGGAAAATCTCAACATATAGGTCTCCGCGATAACCCTTGGGCACTGCTTCAAAGATTTCCTGGCCCTCAGTTAGCAACCGGGTGAATATATCCAAACGTCCTGTGGTGCTCTTAGGGTTAGCCTTCCCCTCGATATCCGGCGGGAGCGCCAGGAATTCTGTCGCCCTGGCAATGTATACATTCTCAGGTCTCAGCAATGCGGGCTGGGTCAAGTCGATCTCTTCAAGCGCTAGTTCTCTGATCTTCGGACCGATCAGAGACTTCCCGCTGGGCAGGAAACTCGCCCGAACCCGATATGCTCTGTCTCCCAGGCGCAAGTCAATGCTTGCTGGCTGTATCTGATTGTCAGAAATCTCTGCGCTGGAACGAATCTTGCCGTTTTTTATTAACTCTCGGATCTCTTGGGCTGGCAGAATCCCTTGCTTACGAGGTCCCTGTCGCGCCGTTTGCGGGAGTAAATCCACCGCGTATTTCTCCATTTTATCCATCCCTGCACACGGCTATGAGTCGCGGGGCCGTGCAGCGCGCCTCGCGACTTTCTTGGCTCTCTCTATTAGCTTTGCTTTGTTATATTCAGCGTAACAATCAAGGCTGCAAAATACGCCTTCGCTCTTTTTGCCGCTGCCTAGGCGGGTACCTTCGGGAATGTCCTTACCGCAGTTCCGGCAAATGCTCTTTTCCACGAGCTAAGACATCTTCGAGCTACACGAAGATTAACTCGCTTATTATCCAAACGTGCCCGGCAGTCCCCGCATCCGTAGCTGACGTCACACGCACACTACCATGAACCCAGCAGGAATTGTACCACGCAAAATGTAGGGCTAGAGCTGCTTTTGGCTTCCCCGACTTCTTGCTGAAAGCGTTCGTCAGCCGGGTCAGTCTCCGAACCTGCATCGTCGCGGCAAGGCTCTGCCTCTCGACATTTGAAGTCTTAGTTACCGTCGGACCCGAAGGTCCGACCCCCTGTCTCGAATTCACTCCGCCCAATCAGGACCCTTCCGAAAGTCGGCGGAGTGCGGACTCAAGATGCACGCTCTGGACGCCGCTGAGGTGAAACTGCATAGATCGCGGCGGCGCCCAGGATTCCGGCCACGGTGATGATGTTCCAGGCGAGGTCGTAACTGTGGGTCGCTTCGAAGATCTTGCCCGCCAGCATAGGCCCAAACCACTGAGCCAGGGAATCGGCCATAATGATGAGGGCGAGAAGCTTGCCGAGATCTGTCAAGCCAAAGCACTCAGCCGTTACCAGCGGAATCAACATGTAATCCGCCCCCATCGCAAAGCCAAAGACCAGTGCGAACGCCCAGAGAGCGGCAGGCTGTCGCGCCACAAAGAGCAGTGGAATCGCCGCCGCGAGGACCAAATAGAACAGCGCCATTACATTCTTCTTGTTGAAACGGTCCGCGAAGTAGCCCACGGCAACTCGTCCTGCCAGCCCCGCGAAGAGCAGCCCACTGGACACGTGCGTCGCCTGGACCGTGGTGTACCCGACATCGCGAAGGAATAAGACGAACTGTTGAATCACCGTGCCGATGGCGCCAATCGTGAGCGCGCTGCCCATCAGGATAAGCCAGAAATTGGCGGTTCGAACCGCGGAGCCCAGCCCCAGGGAAGATTTCGTCCCGGGTCCCCCTGGGGTGAGAGCAGATGCAACACCGTCCGGAACCAGTCCCATCTCTTCCGGAGCCGAGCGCGTCACCCACTGGCCCACGGGAAAAAGCACAACCAGGATCACGGCGCCCATAATCGTGAAGGCGCGCCGCCACCCAACCCACGCGATCAGATGAGCAGCGAATATCGGCGCCGCCACCCCGCCCAAGCCCAGCCCCAAATACGCGTAGCCCATGGCGCGCCCGCGTTTCGCGCGGAACCAGTTCGAGACCAGGACCTGGTTCGGGATCGGGCCGGCCAGCACATAGCCCACGACTTCCAAGATACACAGCACGTAGTACTCTGAAAGCCGGGTCATACAGCCCATCAGGACCAGCGGCAATCCCACCAGCAGAATGCCGAAGCGGATGACCTGCCGCGCGCCAATTCGGTCTATGAGCGCGCCCATGAATCCGAAGGCGGGCGCTACGATCACAAAGCCGAGAAAGTTTCCTTGGGTCACCTGACTGCGCGAGAAATGTAGAGAATCGACCAATGAAGGGTAAAAAACGGGAAGCCCGTAGAAGACAATCCCCACGGCGAAAAACAGGTTCAGGAAGGTCGCCAGGACGACCCACCAGCCGTAAAAGACGCGCGTTGGCTCCGTCTGATTCATCTGAGGAGTTTCCGGAGAAGCCCCAAGGCACGGGCCGAGTCTTCGACCATGCCGGCGTTAGCCGAACTCCGGTCCGAGGATCGCACACTGGAGTTCAGGACGCCCGGGAAAATCGTTCTGACCGCGATACATTCGCGTCAGGGGCCGCGCGTACTCGAAGCCGCGAGCGCGCAGCAAAGTTATCGCCCAGGGATTGGGCCTCATCCCATCCACAAAAACCCTCTCTTGGCGGGAACGCCGCAGAAACTCGTCGAGCACGAAGCGCGCCGAGCCTTCCTCTTGCGCCGCCCACGGGCCCAAGTGGTCAGCAACCGAACCCGTGCGCCCGAAAGCATACCCTGCCAGCTTTCCGTGGATTCGCGTTTGCAGTGCGAATTGAGGAGCCTCACGCGCGATCGAACGCAACAACTCGCCACGGTCGGCTCCGAAGATATCACGGTCGAGTGCGAGTGTCTCTTCCAGCTCCCGCGGGCCGGCCTCCACCCCAGCGTTGGGCGCCGGCGAGCGCTTGAGCTGCCAGCGCTCGATTTCGTATTCGCTCGTGAACCCAAGTTTCTCGTAGATCGGCTTGCCTTGCGGGGTCGCGTCGAGTTTCAGGCTGGGGATACCACGTCCGTCCAGATACTCGATCGCCCTCTCCAGCAACTTCGTGCCGATGCCTCGGCCGCGCGCCGCGGGGTCCACCAAAACCATTCCGATCCACGCGAATCGACCTTCATAAGCAATCGTCGCCGCGGTCCCGACCACCCGGCCCTCCCTTTCCGCGACGAAGCAACCTTCCGGACTGGCGCGGAGAAACCTCTCCCAGTCTGCGCGGGTCTGATTCCAACCAGCCATTTCCTTCAGCCTCATCCCGGCTGGAATATCGCCTGCGGTCATCACGCGGAGGCAGAGGTTCATTCCTCGGGTTCCTTCAGAGGGATGAAAGGTGCATAGCGAGGGGAGAGTCTACCCGATTCGCTACGGCGCAAAAATAGCGAAATGACATCCTGGCAAAAGTCGGCTGCGGATGGAATGGCGACGGGTCAGGCATCGCCTTCATCTACACACGAATAGCAGCGCAGGTCAGCCCGCCTTTCGCAGTTGGGAACGGCTTTCGGTATTTGGTCAATACAGAATGTTTCGGCGACCACCCCGCGGGCTCGCATAACTCAGGCCAGTTACCAAGCATGTTGACCGGTCGTAGGTCGCTACCGTCTGAATGTCGAGCAGCTGTTTCGCGTCATATTCGAGCAACTGGACCGGGGCGGAACGGTCCTGCCCGTAGGCGACTGGAACATACGTCGCCGCCATGAGGCCCATAAGCAATAAGCGTTTCACGGTTTTGAACCTCCTCTCCATGCAGTTGGGGACCGTTCAACGCAGACCGGAAAACTAGTCATCTTCCGCGTTCCGCGCAACGTTGTCAAACCCTGCCGCCAAGCAGCCGGATAGATCCTTACGTTCAAGAGCCGCCCGGCATTCACTCTTCCTGTTTGACGAAGCGGACCTCGGGATGTTACAAACACTAAATACTAGGGACATGAGGCCCCGAAGGACGGGATTCTTTTTGTGAGGAGGGTGCTTATGCGGCGACGCGATTTTCTGAGGAGAGGGACTGCGGCGGCAGCCGGCTTGGCCGCGTCACAGAGGGTCTTCAATCCCTTGGCAAAGGCGGGTGAGCTGGTCAATCCAATTCCCAAGCGCCGCCTGGGGAAAACCGGCGTCGATCTCTCTATCATCGCCTTCGGCGGAATCGTCGTGACGGATATGGAGCCAACTTTCGCCAAGAACATCGTGGCCGAAGCGTTCGACCGCGGGATCAATTACTTCGACGTAGCGCCCAGCTACGGAAACGCCCAGGAGCGCCTGGGACCTGCCCTCGAGCCTTACCGCTCGCGTTCATTCCTTGCCTGCAAAACCGCAGAGCGTACCAAGAGCGGGGCGGCAAAAGAACTCGAGGAATCTCTGCGGCTGCTGCGGACCGATCATCTCGACCTTTATCAGTTCCATCATCTGACGACGATGGACGAAGTGAACACGGTGTTTGGTCCTGATGGAGCAATGGAGACTTTCCAGGGTGCAAAGAAAGCAGGAAAGGTGCGGTTCATCGGATTCTCAGCACACTCGGTGGAGGCCGCGCTGGCTGCCCTGGACCGGTATGAATTCGATACCGTCCTCTTCCCCATCAACTTCGTTCTCTTCTCGGAGGCAAAATTCGGGCCGCAGGTGCTGGCGAAGGCGCGTGAGAAAGGCATGGGCATTCTGGCGTTGAAAGGCATGGCCAAAACCACGTGGCCGAAGACGATGAAAGAGAGCGAGCGCCCCAACCCCAAGTGCTGGTATCAGCCGGCCGCGCTGCCGGAAGAAGCTACGCTCGGCTTGCGCTGGACTTTGTCGCAGCCCATCACCGCCGCGGTCCCTCCTGGCGACGAGAAATACTTCCGCCTCGCCATGGACGTGGCACAGAAGTTCGAGCCTCTGAAACCGGAAGAAGAGAAAGGTCTTCTCGCGCGCGCCGTGGGCGTCGAGCCGATCTTCCACCTGGGCAAGGCGTGAGGCTTTGTATCAGCGAGGTCATCTTCGCCGATGAGCGCGTAGCCACGGCCTGATCTCTGTGCCGTGGGCTGTTTGAAGTCGGCCATGGACACCAACCCGCGGCACGAATAGCGCTTGCCGCAGCTCGCCATGGGTGCCGAGTTGGCACTTGAGCTTGCAGAAAATACTCGTTCCTCCCTATACTGGTGGCGGTGCATGCCCGCTTCTACCTCGATTCCGCAACGGGTCAGGCGCACATCTTTCACCACGGTGTCGAAGAGGAAGAGGTCAAGAAGGTCCTGGCGAATCCGGGAGAAGATCGTCCAGGGCGAGAGGGCGCCCGCGTAGCGATCGGCCAGACGGCGCGTGGTCGATACTTGAAAATTACTTACGTCCGCGACCCGAAACCGGACAGTATTTTCGTGATTACCGCGTACGAGCTGCGCGGCAAACCACTCCTCGCCTATCGCCGTCGGCTGAGGAGAAAGCAACGATGAAACGAAACCGATTCCCTGCCGGGTGGGATGAAGCCCGGGTTCGGAGTGTCCTGGAACATTACGAGCAACAGACTGAGGACGAGGCGGTCGCAGAAGACGAAGCTGCATTCCGGTTGCGGGGCCAGACCGTGGTCGTCGTACCCAAACGCCTCGTTCCCGAAGTGACTCGGCTAATCGAGATGCGACGAACCCGCCACAGCAGAACGCCAGGCCGCTAGAGACCGTAGAATGAATCCTCCACCCACAGACAAATCCCCGAAACTCCGCAGCCGCGACTGGTTTGGGAAGCGCGATCGCTGGGGCTTGGCGCACCGCGCCTGGCTTCGTGCCGAGGGCTTCAGCGAGCGCGTGTTCGAAGGCAAGCCGGTCATCGGCATCTGCAATTCCTGGAGCGAACTGAACAACTGCAACGCGCATCTGCGCCAGGTGGCGGAGGCCGCGAAGCGCGGTGTGTGGGAAGCAGGCGGTTTCCCCCTGGAATTCAACACCATCTCGTTGGGCGAGATGCTGATGAAGCCCACCACCATGCTCTACCGGAATCTGATGGCGATGGAGGTAGAGGAATGCATCCGCGCTTACCCACTCGACGGCGTGGTGCTCTTGTGCGGGTGCGACAAGACCACGCCCGCGCAGTTAATGGGCGCCGCCAGCGTCGACGTGCCCGCGCTGATGGTTCCGGGAGGGCCAATGCTGAGCGGCATGTGGCACGGCCGCGAACTTGCTGCCGGTACGGACGTCCGCAAAATGTGGGAAGAGGTCCGCGCCGGCCGCCTGGGAGAAGAGGAGTGGTGCGAAATTGAGAGTTGTGTGTCGCGCAGCTCGGGGCACTGCACGGTAATGGGCACGGCGTCCACCATGGCCAGCCTCGCGGAGGGACTCGGCATGACGCTTCCCGGCGCAGCGGACATCCCCGCGGCCGACTCCCGCCGCATGATGATCGCCGAACAGAGCGGAAAGCGCATCGTCGATATGGTCAGGGAAGGTTTGCGGCCTTCCCACATTATGACCGCCGCGGCGCTGGAAAACGCCACGCGGCTCCTCATGGCGCTGGGTGGGTCGACGAATGCCATCGTGCACCTGGTGGCCATTGCCGGGCGTCTGGGGGTCAACTTACCCCTCTCCTCGTTCGATGAAATCGCCAGCACCACGCCCTTCATCGCCAACGTGAAGCCCTCCGGGAAATTCCTGATGGAAGAATTCAGTTACGCCGGCGGCGTACCCGCCGTGCTAAAGGAAATCAGCCCATTGCTGCATTTGGATGCGCTGACCGCCAGCGGCAAGAGCCTGGGTGAAAACCTGAAACGCGCGGCGTGCTTTAATCGTGAGGTCATCAGGCCTCTCAGCCAGCCCCTTTATCCCCAGGGAGGCGTCGTCATCCTGAACGGGAATCTGGCCCCGCAGGGCGCGGTCATCAAGCAGTCCGCCATTTCACCGCACCTCGTGAAACACCGCGGGCGCGCCGTGGTCTTCGAGAACAACCAGGATTTGCTCGCGCGCATCGACGACACGGATTTGAAGGTCGATGAGAACTCGGTGCTGGTGCTGAAGAACGCCGGGCCCCGGGGCGCTCCCGGAATGCCGGAATGGGGTCACTTGCCCATTCCCGCGAAACTACTCAAAGGCGGCGTGAGAGATATGGTTCGCCTCAGCGACGCGCGCATCAGCGGGACCAGCTTCGGCACGATCGTCGTCCACATTTCGCCGGAATCCGCCGTGGGCGGACCTCTGGCGATTGTTCGGGATGGTGACCAGATCGAGTTGGATGTGGCCGCGAGACGCCTGGAGCTTCGGGTGTCAGACGCGGAGATCCGAACCCGCCTTTCGCAATGGAAAGCGCCTGCCCCCCATTACACGCGCGGCTACGGGAAACTTTTTCTGGACCACATTCTTCAAGCCCACGAAGGGTGCGATTTCGATTTCCTGCGAGGCGCGGACCGCGAGGAGGGTGCGACGCCCCTCGAACGATACCCGAATCCCGCGCTCTGAGCCTAATGGCCCTCGCCACTCCCTGGGCGCTCATCGGAGCATCGAGAAGCTCGTAGGCGAAAGAAGCATGTTCGTGATGTTCCGCACGATTTCGCCGCCCCGCCGGATCGACTCGTCACGAATCCTGATCCAGTCGGGATTGCCGCGAAACGCCGCCCAGGCTTTCTCGCGGTGAGCTTCACTTTCAAAGGGAATCAGATAAGCCATGTTGGGCAGGTTGGGCCCAAAGATCGTGTCTGCATAAAGGATGGGATGAATGCCGCTTTTGTGGAAAATTTCAATTTCTCCTCCCGCGAAGCGCTCGTGCAGATAGTCGAGCTGGCGATGCGTGGGGGATTCGTAGATTCGCAGCTCGAAAATCTTGTGGCCCGGGTCGCCGGCCGGAGCCGGCGCCAGAGGCGGGCAAAACGCGGTCGCCCGCAATAACATCGTGTCTTCACGGTAGAAAGCGGGCTCAGCTTTTTCAAGTTCCGCCACGGCGGCGGTGTAGTCGGGGTCGGCGTCCAGGTTTCCCCACAGCGTCTCCATCTCGGCCAGGCTTGGAAAGGAAAGAATGAAAAACACCGCAGGAATGTTTGGACCCACATCTACGGTAAAGAATCCCATGGGACCAAAGCGGTGCTTTTGGAAGAGCGGCAACGCACGTTTTTCAAGCCAACTCAGCATCTGACTCACTTGGCTGCCATTCTGCAGGCGTATAGAACCAAATTCATAGTAGGAGGAGCGCATCGACTTGTCTCCAGTTGAAATCGCCGAGAAAGATGACTTCGAAGCAGCCACCAACCCTAGCGTGGCAGCAGGTACATCTCTCAATAAGAATTTTCGCCGGTTGATCATCTCATCACCCCGAGTTCAGCCATCTACAGGTTGCGCCTACGATGACGTGCTCAAAAAGGTGTGTCAAGCCCTCCGCGGGTTATTTCTTCGCTTCCCTTTCGAAGGGAAAGTCATCGAATTGCTAGATATTAATTAACTTATACAAACTTGAAGCTATGCTCGTTAGTAACTAGGCGCGGCCTCGAAGCTGTGCTAGAGTTGTGGTGACCATGGCGCTTCAGCAGAATTGCCCTTTTTGCGGCTCTTCGCGCATGGCACGCTCGCCGAGCGGCCTGCATCTTGTCTGCTCGGATTGCCACCGCATTGTGTTGCAGGAGCGTGTCAGCAAACCGCGCGGAAGAAAATCACGGAGCAAGTCCTTGCGGCCTGACTCACACGGCCGTTCGGGAAACTAAAAGCGGACTGCGCGCAACAGCTTCCTTCCTTCGAGCCGCCACACACACGACCGTCCGATTGCGGACACCTGTGTATTTGACTTCGTTCGCTCAATGTGCCACGTTGGACGACCATTGGGGATTCCTCTGTGGCGCCGCGACTCTCCAGATTGGGCCGAAGCCTGGCAATCCTCCTTGCAACTCTCGTCAGCGGGTCGGAGCTGCAAGGGGCGGAGAGCCTGCAATCTTTCCTTGACCATCTCCTGCAGGGGAAGCAGGGAGCCGTCATTGTTTCCAACCCCAGAACCGGTCAAATCCTCTCGATCTGGAACCCGGAAACCGCTTTGCAGGAGGCATATCCTCCGGGGTCGACTGCGAAGTTGGTGGTGAGCGCGGCCGCGCTTGAGGAAGGCGTCATCACGCCTTCCGAGACGATTATGTGCCGCCGAATCCCGCGCCTCTTGGGAGAATCCTATCGTTGCTCACATCCGCCGCCAGACCAGCCTTACGATCTGGGCGCAGCGCTGGCGAACTCCTGCAACTATTTCTTTTCAGAATTGAGCACGCGACTGCCAGCCTCCGTGTTGGCCCACTGGTATGCGGTCTTCGGATTCGGTTCGGCAAATGCTACCGGCGAAGACACTCCATCTGGACAGGTGCGCATCGGGGATGAGGCGAAGGGAAAAGCGCTCGCCGCGCTTGGCGAGCAGAGGGTGACGGCGACGCCCGCGCAAGTGTTGCTGGCGTACTCGGCCATCGCCACACAAGGGAGAGTCTTCCGCCTGATCAAGCCCGGGCAGCGGCAGCCGCCGTCACTGGCTCGAGTTGTCCCGCTGCGGAAGAGAACGCTTGTTGTCCTGGGCGACGCACTGCGGGAGTGCGTGCAGAATGGCCTCTGCCACGGCGCGGTGGTTCGAGGTGTGACCGTCGCTGGGAAGACCGGAACCGCCGCCGCGCTGGACGGAAGTGGAACGACCCACGCTTGGTTCGTCGGCTATGCCCCGGCGGACTCCCCGGAAGTTGCGGTGGTGGTTTTCCTGAAACACGGCACGGGCGCTGGCAACGCCGCTCCGCTCGCGGGGCAAATCCTCGGCCAGTATTTCGCCCAGAAGTCTCGCCTGCGATGAATCGACTGGCGCTGGCACTCCTTGGCCTCGTGGCGACGGCCCTTCCGGCACGTCCGGCGAGCCCTGAATTCAGGATTGAGTTGTTTTCGGGAAGGGTGGTCAAACCCCTGACGATCGAAGCCGGGCAGCAGAGTGCGAACCTGTGCGGCTTGAAAGGTGATGGACCCTGCGTGCTCCTGGAGCCCGGCCAGAAAACCGTCTGTTATGCCGACCGCCTTGTCCACTGCCGCCTCGCCGCAGCCAGCCGGAGTTTCACACTCCTCACGGTTTCCTCAGCAGGCCCATTTCGCTTGGCGCCTTCGTTCGCCGGGGCGGATGAATCTCCGCAGGTCTTCCTGGCGCGCCAGGCCAGCGTGAGCGTGAGGCACGCGGGCTTGAGGGTCATCACCAAGGTTGACTTGGAATCCTACGTCTCAGGCGTCCTCATCGGGGAGGCCTCAACTCTCAAAGCCCCCGCGGCCCGCGCGGCGATGGCCATTCTGGCGCGCACCTGGGCGCTCCGCTGGCAGGGACGCCACCGCGCACAAGGGTTCGATTTCTGCTCGCTCACGCATTGCCAGGTTTTCCGCCTTCCGCACGCTGGGCAAGCGAACGCTGCGCACGATCCGGATAAATCGACTCTCGAAACGCGCGGCCAGGTGCTCAGGTATCACGGGGAGTTGGCGGACCCTTACTTCACTGCCTGTTGTGGGGGGATGACGGAAGCCGCGGGGAATGTCTGGCCGGACCGCGCGAAGCCCTATTTGATCGCGGTTCGCGACCCCTATTGCCTCGCGAGCGAGCATGCCTCGTGGCAGAGAGAGTTGTCGATAGAAAGTGTGCAGCGAGTTCTGCGTACGGATCTGCATTTGCCCTTTACTGCCCCGCTCACGGAATTCTCCGTCGAGAAACGTGATTCCTCGGGCCGGGTGCTCATTCTGGGAGTCGTAGCAGGCTCTACATGGCAGGTTAATGCGAATGAGTTTCGCTACGCCCTCGACCGCCGGCAGGGCTGGGGCCAGATCAAGAGCAATCTCTATGCCCTCCAGCGCCACGGGGCTTCTTGGGTCTTCTCCGGCCACGGCCTCGGCCACGGTGTGGGACTCTGCCAGGCGGGCGCCGAGCAGATGGGGCACATGGGATTCTCAGCAGAGCAAATCCTCAGCAATTTTTTTCCGGGGACGACGGTCTCTTCGCAACCGTCCGTTGAACCCGACCCGATCGCATCGAGCGAGCACTTCGAACTGGTCTACCCAGCGTCACAAGAGCCCTGGGTGAAGCAGGCTCTCGAGACACTGGAACGGTGGCGCAAGGAACTTGGCGCGCGCGCTGAAGCCTTGCCGTCGCGCGTACGCGTGCAAACCTGGGCCGCGACCGAAGAGTTCATCCGCGCTACCGGACAACCCGGATGGATGGCCGCCACGAGCGACGGCCAATCCATCGCCCTCGAACCACTCGCCCTGCTGGCGCGTAAACGAATCTTGAACCAAACCCTGCGGCATGAGCTCACGCATCTCGTCGTGCACCGACTTTGCGCAAAAGGCGTGCCGAGATGGTTCGAAGAAGGATTGGTGCTTTACTTGACAGGAGAGAGGATCGAACCGCGCACAACGGCGCGCGCCCCTGAGCAAAAGCTCGAAGCAGCCATCGCCAGGCCTCGGTCCGAAGCAGAAATGAAAGCCGCCTATGCCCAAGCCGTCGACCGAGTGCGGCGCTTGGCCCGCCGCCAGGGCGACAGAGCTCTCTGGCGAGTTCTCGAGCACCCTTCCGCAGAAGACCTTCGTTGGCTGCACGAGGGTGACTAGCCTGAATTTCTCACCACGGACGGGGAAGGGCGGGGTTTTAACCCCGCCCTTCCGGCCGCCCGACGAGAAACGGTAGAGCGTGGTGAGAAATCCGGGCTTGTGCATGCGCGCCGCATGCAGCGCAATTCTTTGCGCGGAAGGACTCCAGAACTTGTGTGAGAACCTTCGCTCTGCCGCCGGTCTATGGCCGGCGGCCCGGGTTCTTGATGTCTTCGCCGCTCCGCAGAGCGGGGCTACGTGCGTCGCAAGTTCTTTGTATGGTGCTTCGGGTATCGCGCGCAGCGGATCTGCAGAACTATGAGACAGGCGCCAGCTTAGGTTGGGTTACAGGCTCCGTAGCGGGAAGAGGACGCGCCAGGCGGAAGAGGTCCCACAGGAGCGCTACCGTGCCGACGGTGAAGATCGCCCCGGCCACCAGCCGCACCTGGAACCACAGGCGCAAGTGCTCCTGAACCTCTAGGAAATCGCGCCCCATGACCCGCTGCAAGTACACCTGGACGATTCCCGCAATGAGCAGGGCCATCACCATGAAAATCATACTGAAGTTCAGGCTCAGGAAAGCGCTGAAGCTCAGCCCTTCTTTGCCGTTCGCCGGTTTCCTGCCGCTGATCTCGGGCAGGATGGTATACATCAGGGCAATCGCCAGCATGCCATAAGCGCCCCAGAAGGCGAAGTGGCCGTGCGACGCCGTAATCTGCGTGCCGTGCGTCCACCGGTTAATCTGCGGCAAGGTTTGCCCAAAACCCCATACGCCAGCGCCCATGAAGTGGACAAACGTGCTGGCGCCGAGCCACGCCAAGGCCATGGTGTTGACCGTGGCCAGCGTGCGCGCCTTCAGCAGGCTGCGTACCCCGTCTACCAGCATCAGCATGATGGGGATGGGCTCGGCCGCGCTGAAGATCCCGCCCCACCACAACCAATAATGCGGCGTGCCGATCCAGAAATAGTGGTGACCCGTGCCAATGATACCGGTAAGCAGCACCAGCGCGACTTCGGCGAACACCCATCCCTCCACGCGCCGCCTCGGCACGCCGGTCAGCTTGATGAGAGCCCAGGCCACCAGGGCAGCCGCGATCAGTTCCCACGCCCCTTCCACCCAGAGGTGAATGACCCACCACCAGAAGTAGTACTGGATACTCAGATTCGACATGAACGGGATTCCAAACAGGAACATGATCGCCAGCATGCCCATGCCGCCTAGGAGCGTCGCAGTGGTGCGTGTCAACTGGTGGTGACTGGTAAACATGGTCATGCCGATGTTATAGAGGAAAATCAGCGCGGCGACCACGATCAGCAACTTGATGAACGTGGGCTGTTCGAGGAAAGGCATCCCAAAGCTCCACTGGAAAAAGTAACCCACGACGGCTACCACACCGCTCACCAGCAGGATGCCCAACTGAATGCGCGCCAGACGCACGCTGTAGATCTCCGTCTGGATCTCGTCGGCCACCATGTAGTAGGTGGCGCCCATCAGCGCCAGCAGCAGCCAGAAGACCAGCAGGTTCAGGTGGATAGTCCGCGCCACGTTGAAGGGAACGATGTTAAGCAGTGGATCGTAGCCCCAGACGTACTTGACGCTCCCCAGGATGCCGAACACTACCTGGAGGAGGAAGAGCAGCAGTGCCGCCAAAAAGTATTCACGCGCGAGCTTCTGAGATTGGTATCGCATCTTTGACTCCGTTTGATTCCAGCTCGGACTCTCTTTACTTCAGGCCGCCCAGGTACTCCGCCAGCTCTTCCTTCTCCCTTCCAGGAAGCTGCGCGAAGCTTGGCATGACAGAACCCGCCTTATGGCTGGCCGGATTGTTGAGCTGGTCAAGAATCCAGGCCTCGGTCTGGTGGCTGCCTTCGTGGGTCAGGTCGGGACCCAGCGTGCCCCCGCTACCCTGAATGGCATGGCAGGTGTTGCAATGCTGCGCGAGGAAGATCTTGTGCCCTTCGGGCTCCTGCCGAGCCACCCCCTGGGGAGAAGGCGGCCAGCCGTTCGTATCAATCTCACTCACCCATTTCAGATACGCGACGACCGGGCCAATCTCCGCGTCAGCGAGACGGAGGTTTGGCATCTGCCGCCCTGTGGGGTGCATGGCTGGGGGATTCTTCAGGAACTGCTGCAACCAGGCCTCCCCCCGGACGGAGTAGCTCTTCGTCACGTCGGGGGCGTAGTAGCCGCCGATGCCCAGGATGGTGTGGCAGTCGTTGCAGTCGTAGTGCTGCCAAAGGCGTTTGCCCTCTACGACCTGATCCGAAATCTGGTCGGAGTGTGTTCGGGCAGGCATCTTTCGCAAGGTGTCCACCGTCATGCCTAGGAAGACGATGGCGCTCATGATGGTGAGCGCGGAAAGAACATTGCGGCTTGCAGCCACGGCAATCCTCCTCGGGTCGATGGGGACAACATAGGCTAACCGTGCATCGAGGTCTGTGATTTTAGTCACGGGATAAGACAGAGGGTGAGTAGTCACGGTCTCTGCCCATCCGTGTGAGAAAGAGCTCTTCCGCGCAGCCCATGGCGGTCTTCTTCGAGCTGGTGGAAACAAACCCCATATTAGCAAAGCCAAGCGACTTGGGCTTCCACTCTGGGATCTATCTTACCAATCCGGGTTCAGGCGAAATCAGGAATTCTCTTGTCCCGGGAGATGCAGGCGGGCGAGGGAGAGCAGCCAGAACGACCATCCGGCGGCGAGCAGAATGCTGACAAAGGAAAAACGCGCGATCACCTGTGCGTAGTCCCGGAATCCTGGTGAGACAACGGGATGCCAATTCGAGAGCCCGTATGCTAATCCGCCGAACACGGCCACGCTCAGGAAACTCGTCAAGAAGGGAGTTCGGAACAAGCATCCGGCCAGGAGCTTCCCCTCTTGCTTCCGCGCCTCGGCCCAACCGCCGCCCACCAGAGTGGTCAGAAAGCTGAGGAGGAATCCACTCAGGACAACCCACAGCAGCATCTCGATGACCCAGTAGATCTTCTCGATGAGCACATGGCTGACAGGTTTTTCAGAGTGAAAAGTCAGGAAGGAAGCAACCTCAACCGAGTGATTATTGATCCAGTTAAAGACTCCTCCGAGGAACAGCACGAGGATGAAGCTCACGAGGCAAACGATCAGAGTGCGGAGGAGACTCTTACGGTCTTTCGCCCAGAGCGAGCGAAGCGGCAGCTTCCTTCCATCCGCGGCAGCGACCTCTGCCGCACCAGAAGCACTCCCGGCAATGACGGCGACGGTAACCAGGACCTGAACGATGGCCCAAATGAGCGCCAGAATCAGTAGCAACCCGGAGGACTCCGGCAGCCCCAGCCATTCGTAAGCCGCGACCGCCCACAGCGCGATCAGCACCGCCAGCGCGAGAAAGGTCCAGCAGCTGCGGGCTAGAACCCCCAGGCTCCACATCCAAGCTGCAAAGGCTCTCTTCATTTTTAGCTTTCAGCGATCAGCGGTCAGCCATCAGCTAAAGCTTTCGCCGCCTGCTGACCGCTTCTTTTTCCTAGCGTCCCGTCACGGTCAAGGTGGCTGCCCGCGTCGAACCCTGCCGGGAGGGTTCGTACATGGGCAACACGCGGGCCGGGTTCGCCTGGAATGTTCCCGGTGTCACGGCCTTCAAAAGATAATGGAACTGCTCCTGCCCGCGCTGGAACGTCGTAGAGAACAGCGCGGCGCGGTCATCGTGATATTCGCGCTGCGTGTAATAGAAGTCCCACCAGGGCGGCTTGGCCTTGAGCTCGTACAGGCCTTCTTGCTCGATGAACTCGAAGCCGGCCGGAATCGGATCCTCAATCTCCAAGTACTGCTCGTCCCGCGTCGTGCTGACGGTCAGGCGCACGACGACCACGTCGCCGCTCTCGACCGGGCCCGTGAGCGGCTGTTCGGAATAGACAATGCGATTCTCCTGCCGCTCCGGCAGCAGCTTGAAGTACTCGCGCACCACGTTCAAAGCGGCACTGCCCCTCGGTGCGGGCTTCGGCTCGCGGGAGAAGTAGGAAGCCGACGCCGACCAGTAGAGAACACCGGCGCCGGATTTCACAATCCGGACTTCGTTCGAGCCCGCGTGCACCTGCGGCGCGCTGGCCGTGAGCATGATGGGAGCCGGGTTCGCGACGTCCTTTTCCGTGATGCTCCGTTCGGCGAGCTTCTGACCATTCAGGTACACGGTCAGCGTGTAATTGGGCTTGAGCTCTCCGGAAATCTTCAGGTAGTCGATCAAGCCGTAAATGGCCGTAGCGGTTTGCTCCGTGGAGTCCCAGTAATAGCCGTCCGAGCGATGTTCGATGAGCCAGCGCGCGGCGCGGGGCAGTAGATCGCTCTTCGGGTCGAGGTTCGCCAGCGCCTTGAGCGCATAAGCCGTCGTCTCAAAGGAATTGTCCGAAGAGAAGTCGAGCATTTCCTGGCGCTCGGACGTCCACCAAACGTAGGGGCCCGTGGAGCGTGCTCCGTTCTCCAACAGCTTCACGAATTCCTGCGCGCGCGAATCCTTGAGTTGTAGGAGCAGGAGCGCCGTGAGCGCCTGCCCGTGCGCGGAGAATCTCGCGCGCGAGGAATACAGGTTTTCGACTAGCGCACCGTCAACGTCGCCACTCAAGGCCAACGCATAAACCAGGTAGACACGGATATCCGCGAGCGCACGGGGATTCTCCTTGATTTGCTGGAGGAGCGATTCGCGGCCGCGCTCCAGCCGCTGCTCGTCAACCGGGTAACCCGCCTGCTTCGCCTGTGCCAGACCGGCCACCACGTAGGCGGTCATGAAAGGATGGGTCTCGTCCGTTTGCCACCAACCCCACCCCCCGTCGTCGTGCTGATACTGGTAGAGACGCGCGAGCCCGGCGGCAATCTTCTTTTCCAGCTCGACGGAGGCCCCGGGTGGCGTGAGCCCCAAATCTTTCACGGCTTTCGTCACCAGAATGTTCGGCAAGAAACTCGACATAGTCTGCTCGACGCAGCCGTAGGGATACGTGGCCAGGAAATCGAGCGCCGACATCAGCGTGCCGGCAATCGAAGGTGCCAAGTCGATGCGCAGGGCTGAGGCGTCGGAGTTGATTTCCTGCGGCAGAACCAGGGCGCGCGTGATTTCATCCTTGTCGCCGCGCAGCGCTCCGGATTGCGCCACGCTCTGCTGGAGCCCCCAGGGCTCCACGGGCATCTCCAGCTCGAGCGCGTCGGATTCTTCATCGGTCAGCGCCTTGGCCAGGAACCTCGCCTGGGCAATCTTCGGCGCGCGCACGTTCCAGGTAACGACGGCCTCGCCGTTTTTCGGAACGTTCACGGTGGCCTCCGCCGGGCTGGCCAGTTCCACACCTTCCGCGGCGAGCGAGACCTTCGCGGTCTTATCCGTCTCCAGATAGTTGTGCACGATTCCCGTGAGCGTCGCCGTGTCACCTTGATCCATGAAGCGCGGCGTCTCCAGGCGCAGGATCAGGTTCTTTCGTGTAATCACCTTCGCGACCACTTGCCCCACCAGCGTGTTGCGTGTGACGGTGCGAACCGTGGCGCGCCAGGTGGTGAGCGAATCCGGAAAGTTGAATGACGCGCGCGCCCTCCCACTCGCATCGGTCACCAGAGTCGGCAGCCACTGGATAGTGTCGGGGAAAAACTTGCGCACTTTGGGTTGAACCACCTGCCCTGGGTTCTTGAAGTCGGCCAGCCGCGTGGACGCGCGAAGCTCGGTCAACTCCATTTTCTGCCGGCCCGAATAGCCTGTGAACCAGTAGGTGGTCGAGAACTGAGTAAAGACTTTGTTCCACTCGCGCGCGTAGAAAACTTTCTCGGGAGGCTGGACGCTATCCGGGCGGACGGCGTAGATGGCCTCATCCACCACCCCCAGGCTCAACTCCGCGCTCACGGGATGCCCCTGTTGATCTTGCGCGGCGATCGTGTAGGTGACTCGCTCGCCCGGCCGGTATTGCGGCTTGTCGGTTTCGACGGTGACCTTCAGAACTTTTTCCGCAGCCGGCACGGAGATGTTTTTCGAGCTTTCGAACAATTGCTCGCTTTTCAGGAACGCCACGTTGACAAAGAAGTTCGGCTCGTAGCGCTCCTCAATGGGGACGTCCACCGTGAGTGAATCGCCGGGCGCGGTGTGCAGCGACCACGTGTAAACCTGCTGGCCCTCGGTGGTCACCAGCACCTGCGCTCCGGGCTCGTGCGTCACGATCAAAAGATGCGCCGTTTCACCTGGCTTATAGGAATGTTTGTCGGGGTAGATGTCGACGCGATGGTATGCGACCGTTTCTCCAAAGAATCCTGCGCCCGAAATCCAGAGGCTGCTTTCGAAACTCGCTTCGCGCCGGTTCCGGTCGAAGCCGGTGGCGTGAATCGTAAGCCAGGGAGTCTTGGGAACGCTATAGGTATAGTGGCCCGTGCCGTTCACGTCGGTGGAAACACTCGCTCGCGACAGCACGCGCCGCCGCGCATCGGCGCCCCAGCTCTCGTGGCTTTCAAACTGAAGCTGCACGTTGGCCGACACAGGGTTGGAGTCGTAGTCCAGGGTGCGAACGGTGATTTCGGCTTGCTGGCCGGGGGCGTAAACGTAGCGGTCCGTCTGCAGCAAGACCACGATCGTCGAGTAGGTGCCGATCACGCCGCGCCCACCCATGATTTCGCGGTTACTGGCGTCGGTCACGTGGGCTTCCAGGCGATAGCGATAATCGTGCTTGCGGTCATCGATTTCGGTGGGCAGAGAAACGCGCAGCAGGCCGTCCGCATCAAGTTGACCGGTGCCCTGGCTGATCTCCTCGCCGAAGTAATCCTCGCTGGAGTAACCCTCACCTTCTTCGCCTTCGAACTCTTCATCACCCCAGAGGATCCGCCAGTAAGGAAATTGATACTGGGAGCGGTAGACGGAATACTTCACGCGACCGTTCGTAACCGGCGCGCCAAAGTAATAACGACCGCTGATGGTGGCCTGGATCGTCTCACCCTGAAGATAGCGGTTCTTCTCTGTCGAGACCGTCACCTCGAACTCGGGCTTCCTGTATTCCTGGACCTCGAATGATCCGTAAAGGCGCTTTTCGCCGATGTGCCCCGTAATGCCGTACGTGCCGAGCGCCGCCAGTACGCCGAGCGCAACCTTGCCGTGGAAGGAGCCGAAAGGCGAGAGGTCGAGTTTCTGCTGATAGATGGTTTTCTGATTGGGGTCGGTGATTTCCACCGTGATCGGACCGGGCACGTCCAGGCTGAACTGCCCGCCACGTCGCGCGCGCACGATGCCCTTGAAATTCACGTCGTGCGTAGGGCGATAGACCGGGCGATCCGTGTAGACGTACCCAACGTAATCGGTTGCGGACGTATCGAAGAAGAAAAAGGGCTCCACGCTGGTCGCCACCACGTCCTGATCGGCCACGGCCACCATGATGGAGTTATCGAGCTTGATTTCCTGGAAGGTGGTTTGGAAGACACCCGAAGAATCCGTCGTGCCCCGCGCCAGCTCCAGGTGGTTATTGAAGACGATGGCGCTCGCGCTGGCGACCGGCGCGCCGGAGTCGCGGCGCGCCACAAACAACAGGACCTGACCCGGCGCCGTTTTCGAAACCAGCGCCAGATCGGTGACCATCAGCAGGGTGTACGCGCGCAGCTCGTGATGAGCCACTTCGACCAGGTACAAACCCTTCTCGCGAACATCCACGGGGATTTCCTGGTACTCCGAATCGCGCGTTCTGGGCAGGAGTTCCCGCCAGCCGAGCACAAGCTGCTGACGATTCAGAAGCGGCACCTGAGCGTAAGCTGTGACGTCCAGGGGAATGCGCTGAAGCTTTCGTTCCTGGACGCGCGCAGAGTGGAATTGCCAGCGGGTTTCAAAGCGCAGTTGCCCGCGGAAGAAGTCCCGGATGCTCAGGCGCAGGTCACGCTTCCATTCGTGAAAGCGCTCGAGCCAGGTTTTCTCCCGCGCCAGTTCCGCCTTTTCGCTGCCGAAGGAATGCGCATCTTTCAGCTTGGCGAAAAACTGCACGGGATCCTTCACGCGATAGACACGGAAGTCCAGGTGATCGACCTGCCGGAAGCGAATCCAGACCTTCGGCTGCTGGGAAGGCGCATAGGTCTGGCGCGAGGAAACGGAATAGAGCGGTTCGGTGGATGTCGTTTCCTCCTGGGCAAGCACCGCGCGAGGTGCAGCGAACAGGCCCGCGACGAGAAGCAGCGCCGCCAGGGCCGAACCGGCAGCTCCACGAAAGCCACGCGAGGCAGGGGGCCTTCGCGATGCACAGCCGTTATGTGGCAAGGCAGAGTCCATCAGAGCGTCAACGCAAAATCTCCAGGCGATAGACTCCCAGGAAATTCGGATTGCTGATCAGCGGCCTCCAGCGGGGGTCAGGGTGTTCGAGCAAGGCTGCGGCCCGCACCTCGCGAATCTCGCCGCGGCGGCCACGGAGGTCTCCGGTGTGATAGACAATCCAATCGGAGCCCTGCAGCTGGTAATAGGAATTCCCGACGAACAGCATGGTGTGAAAAGGCTCTCGCTGTGCAGGCTGGCGGAAGAACAGCAGGTCGCCGGGCCGAGCGGCACGGAGGTCGCGCGAAATCGGGAACGTGTTGTAGCGGAGGAGCGTCGCACTGTCGGCAAACTCCGCGAAAGCGCCCTGCTCAGAGTCCGCAGGGTCGGCGGGCCCGGGCCGGGTGCGAAACAGCGCCCGCCCGAGCGACCCGTAAGGATAATTAAACTTCGCGACGTCCCCGAACCCTGGATCGAAAGGCAGCTCGGCGTCCCCGCGCCATGCAGGCGAGTGCGCCACGAGCGAGTTGCGGTACGCAAAGCGGATGAGCGCCGCGCAGTCCTGAACCTCCGCCCGCGCCCGGGGGGAAGGAGCGTAGTACTGCGTCTCCGCCAGGAAAGCAAACCAGCGGGTGAAATTCTGGCGGTCCGGTGTGCTGTCCAGGCGCGCGCTGTCGGGGAAGCCATCGCCCAGGCTGTCGTGCCAGGAGCGGTCCCCTGAAACCGCGCTGACGCTGACCGATGCCTTCGTGACCACGCTGGCGCCTCCACCTCGAGTGCTTTGCGCATGAACGGGCCGGTGGCGGACAACCAAGCTGGCACACACCGGCAGCATGGCGAGCAGCGCGACCCCTCCGTAGACAGAGGCAGCTCGCGAGGGGCCCTGGGAGCGGGGTTGAAGATTTGGCTTTTTCACGTGTTTGCCGCGCGGGCACATTGTAAATGCCCCCGGCTGGCTGCGCAAGACCTATCCCCAGATTTGATTTGAACTGGCCGGGCGTCCCGGCAATAATGAATGAAATCCCGGACAGGATGAGGAGAAGAAATGCTTCAGCGAAGGTTGTGGTGGGCTGTGCTGGCGGGCGGATTCCTGCTGATGAGCCAGCCCCTTTGGGGGGCGGAGATTTCAGTCGAGGGCGCGCCCACGGACACGGGCTTCAACTCTGGGTCGCTGGCGAACCTTCGCGCCACGCTGCGCGGCGTCACGGGCGACGCCAACCGCTACGCGGTCTTCGCCGAAATACAATACTACGGGACGACCTCGACCATCAGTGTGCAAATGAACCAGCTCCCGCAAACGAAAGGGGGGGTGGCGGAATATGAAGTGGACTGGCCGATTCCGCCCCAGGCGCCCACCGGCCTATACACCCTCACGCTGCACGTCGAAGATCGGACTGAGCACAAAATCGTGGAGGCGCAGAAGGTCCGCGGCTTCGTGGTGTACAAGAAGCTGGTGAGGATTTCGCGCGCCACCATGGATAAGACCTTTTACAGCGTCGGCGAACCGATTGATTGCGAGGTCGCGCTCGAGAACCTGTCGGACCACGATCTGAAAGACTTGCGCGTCGAGTTCTCAAACGCGAATTACCCCTGGATTTCCCTCTTTTCGAAGGGAGGTCGCCAGAATCCCGACTTGGCGGTGAAGGCGCTGCGCGAGCATCTGGATATTCCCGCGGGCGGCACGGCGACGATCCCGATGATGCCCGCCGGAACCGCGACCTTCCTGCAAGGCCAGCAGCGCGAGGTGATGGGTTCCGGCCTCCCCATGCGCAATGAAAAAACCCCTCCGCCGGAAGTGGATATGTATACCGTCGCGGTGTGGAACACCGACCGCACGGTCCTCTACGACATGCAATTCACCTCGCCCGCAATCGTGCGAACCTGGGACCGCGACCTGCCCAAGCCTTATAGCCGCAACTTCACGCATCCGTACAATTCCGCCATTGATTACCAGAAATACCGGGAGTTCTACTCGCCGGGCGAGATTTCGCCGGCGATTACCGTGGACCACTCGCACACGCTCTATCGCCCGGGAGATAACGTGAGGATCGTGGCCACCTTGAGGAATCCCGGGGAGGAGGCGTGGAACCAAGCGGAACTGCGGGCGCGAATTCTGGATTCGGCGGGCAAGGAACTTCAGACCGCGACGCTCGTGGCGGGGATCAACCTCGTGCCCGGCAAGACCCAGGCCGTGGCTGCGGACGCGTGGGCGGTTCCTGCCACCCTCGCGCCAGGCACTTATCGGGTAGAGCTTGCCGTGGTGACAGCGGGAGGAAAACCGCTGGCGCGCACCAACACGGAGATCGCGCTGAACGTGTTGCCTGCATCGCTGCTGGTTGTTTGCCCGCACGAGGATGACGAATACTCTTACGCCGGGCTGATTCGCGCGGCGGTGGAAGCCCACATCCCGGTCAAGGTGATGATCGTGACGGGCGGCGACGTGGGCGAGTGCGAGCGCTACTATGACAAGCCGTGCGGCCCGAACGAGGCACGGGAGTTTGGCAAGGTGCGCATGGAGGAATCCGCCCAGGCGCTCGAACACATCGGCCTCACCCGCGACAGACTCGCGATCCTGGGCTTGCCGGATGGCGGCTCCGGCGCGATTTGGTCCGAGCACCAGAAATCTTCGGACCCGTTCCTTTCCATCTACCTCGCCTGCGATCACGCACCGTATGAAAACGTCTACAAACCCAACCTGCCTTACGCGCGCGACGCCGTGATTGAGGCGATCAGACAGATCATCACCAGCTTCCGCCCGGCCATGATCACCCTGCCCCATCCCGACGAGCGGCACGTGGACCATCGCACCACGAATTGGTTCGTGATCAAAGCCTGCCAGGAATTGCTGAAGCAGAAGCTGCTTGACCCACAGACGATCGTGCTGGCCGACCAGGCCTACGGTTCGGGTGGCTTCAAACCCGCTCCCTACAAATACCAGGACGCCATCATTCACCTGAGCGGTGAAGCCGCAGCGCTGAAGCAGGAAATGAGTTGGATTTACCAATCTCAGGACGGCAACCTGGCCGAAGGGGAAAGGACGACTCTTTCCGAACTTCCTCGCGAAGAGAAGCACCTGCGCATCACGGATTGGCAGGAACATGAGGGCTGGAACGAGTAGGGCTGGACAGGCTGCGGAAAAACGCTTCCCCGACGAGGTAGCGGCGATTTCACATCGCCACATGCCCTGTGTTTTCAACACCAGAATGGCGACGTGAAGTCGCCGCTACACGTTTTTCCGCAGCCTGTGGAACCGGCCCCCGGTCGCACCACAGTTGGGGACAGGTCACTTTGAGGTTACAATCCGGAATGAGATGGAGCGAGACAAATTCGAGGCTCTCGTTGCGCAAGCTCTGGATGACCTGCCCGAGCCGTTTCGCGAACGGCTCACCAACGTCGCCATCATCGTGGAAGACTTGCCACCGGCAGGAGTAGAGAACCAAGGATTATTGCTCGGCCTCTTTCACGGCATCCCACGCACGGAAAAGAGCGTCTTCTATTCCAGCCCACCCGACCACATTTTTATATACCAGAGAAACATCGAGGCCATCTCGAGAGGCGAGGCGGACGTGCGCCGCCAAATCCGCGCCACGCTGCTGCACGAAGTCGGACACTATTTCGGGCTCAGGGAAGACGAATTGCGCGGTTTCTAAAGCGGCTCGTGCCGTTCCAACTTAATGGCCCAACACGTGACAGTCGGCAGCAGCCTGAAGATCCGTACGTCCTGAGCCGATATGCATAGCCCCAGGTAGTTGGAACGGCACTAGCCCGCATTTCTCACGGAAGAATTGAAAAAGGCTGTCTCTTTCTGGCATAAGTATTGTTGCGAGAAAGACTTCTGCCGAAGAAGGAGGACAGCCTTTTGCTTACACAGTGTAACCAAGAATCCTTCCA
>Ga0208192_1000342_pt1 | contig 43754 bp, 42 predicted proteins | sample June2015DPH_13_1_2_FD_184711 | JGI IMG/M metagenome (GOLD analysis project Ga0208192, IMG submission 184711) | Peatland microbial communities from SPRUCE experiment site at the Marcell Experimental Forest, Minnesota, USA - June2015DPH_13_150... | ecosystem: Environmental > Terrestrial > Soil >... | reverse complement strand
AGGGCGAACTGGCGTTTCCTGGCAAGGGTGCGCAGCCCCAAACCAAACTGGATGCCGATCGGATCTGTGAGCTGGAACGTAAAATCGGCCAGCAGACGATGGAAATCGATTTTTTAAAAAAAACGTTGCGGCGTTTCAGGGAACATCGTCTGCCAGTCGCCGTCAATGGCGGCACCGACTCTATGAGCAAATCCAAGAGGCGGCCAAAAGCTGGGAGCGGCAACTCGGGTCGCCGCCCCAGTGCTCATCGGCTGCGATGAGTTTCCAGTCGGTTATTCCTTGGCGGGTTGCCCTCCGGCAGAGCCTGCCTCCGCTTCACCGACTGGTGACGATTCTCAACAATCCACTTTGCCGTACAATGATTTTTCAGCGAACGGCAACTACCCCCTTAACTTCGTGTCTCACTCCAAGGGTGCACTTCAGTCGCCCGTCCTCCCCTCCCACACCCCCGGACATGACGCTCAAGGTTTCCTGTGTGGCCTTGCAGCTGTTGTACAGCGTGTAAACTGGATGTCTATTCCGGTTGAGTTACTTGCTCCGCTTGCGATTGCGGCAACGAATTTGAGTTTTTCCATTGCACGTACCACGAAGCGGCGAACAAGGCCAACAGCAGCACAACTCCGGCCACGCTCCAGATCACGTTTCTGGACTTTGGCTCCGGGCTGGGCTTTAGCTCAGAACTGGGCTTTGGCTCAGGCGCCGGGATTCGGGTAGGGGCAACGGCTGCCGCACCTCCGCCAACGGAAACTACGCCCAGCGTTTGTCCACAGCTACGGCGGAAACGCGAGTCATCGGGTAAATCAGAGCCAGACTTTGTACAGAGCATAGCTACTCCTTCCCGCCATTCGTGGAACCATACTGTCGCAGATAGCACGCGCTCAAATTGTCCGCGCAACCCCAGGTGCCTGTTCCCCTCCCATATAGTGCGAGACCGCATGAAACGTTTCATCGGATTATGGGAGGTATTCCGTGGTGCTTTCGCGAAAACCTTCCCGTTTTCTGCGTCCCCACTTACTGGTCTCACCTGGCCCGGTCAGCCGAGGGGAGGAAATCCCGCAATTGAATGCGATCAGTTCGGCTCGGCTTCATTGAACACCGCGATGAGAGAATGTCCTCGTTGGCGAAATCCCCATTTCACTCAAAATGCTCCGGCCAAACGGTCGCTGAGTGTTCTGTCTCCGGGCCGTACTCCCGAAATCCCGCACCGGATACTCAACACTTGTTTCGGTTTCGATGGTGATGAACATTGTGTTTGTGCTCACGGATTCTTCGTTGCCGAATTGCCCGGGTTCGAGAGTGGCAGTCCCGTCAAATCCAGGTTGTGCATGACCAGGATCTGCCACTCCCCGGCATTCTTTGCCATCACAAAATTCAACAATCCTTGACGATCGGGCCGCGGGTTTCCCTGGGCATCCATCGCACCCGTCATCTCCCAATGCACATCCACGGCGGCAACGTCGGGACGGATGAACCGGGTCTTGATAGCCGTATAGCTCTGGTGGCTGTTCTTAAAAATGGTCGCGAACAGCGGCGCGTGGAACTCTTCAATTTTCGAGCGTCCGCTCGCACCTGTTCCCCGCCAATTGGTGAAGTCGGCGTCCTCTGCGAAGACCGCGGCGAACGCCTTCGCGTCATGCCGGTTCCATGCGTCCACGAATCGGTCTATCACCGCCACGATTGCCTGTCGATCCGTTTCGCCCTTTGTCTGGCCACCCACTGCCAAAGGCACTCCAGCGAAGGCAAGCATCGGACCGGTCATCAGAAGAAGTTTCCAACTGAGAGCTATGTTCGTCATAGACCTCCGGGTATTTTGCTCTGAGGTTGTCTGGCCACTGCGTGGCCAGACAACCAGCTCTTACTGACCGGCCCCGCTGCAGCTGCCGGCCGGCGGCGTTACCTGCGACGGAATCGCGCTCAAGTATTCGTAAATCGCATCGAGGTTGTGGTGGGTCATGTCTTGGAAATAGGGCCACGGCATGACTTGCAACAGTTCGCCGGGATTTTCCGGGTCTTCGCCCGTGCGCATCACATGCTTGAACTGAGCCCTCGTCAGGCCCGCGGGCTTGCCAGTACTGTCCGGTGTGATATTCCTGGAAACGAAGGGGCCAAACGGCACGCCTCCGGCAAGATAGTCGGCGGGATCCCATTTCTTGGGTTGGCCAAGGTAGGGGTTGCGTCCCGTCGAGTAAGTCGGGCAGCTATGGCACTCGGCGCAAACTGCCTGCGCGTTCACGATGTAGCTGCCTAGTCCCACCTGCCGGAAGTCCTTTCCTTTCAGGTCTAAATGCACAGGCGCGATGGCTAAGCCAATTCGTATTTCATTTGCTTCTCTTTCCTCAGCGGATGGTTCGTGATTGGCACTCGCCAAGATCGCTGAAAGAAGGAGGGCACAAAACAGCAGGGCGATGGTCCAACGTCGCTTCATCTTCCACCTCAAGTCTTCTCAAATTTCGAGGGCTTTCGCGGCCACCCTCGGGCGAGAGGCAGATTGCCGCAAGCCCGCACGGTTGGCAATGGCCTGCGCCTGAAGATTGGCTTATTTTTTCGTGAACTCGTAAGCTGCTGAAAAATTGGCCGTGTCGCTGGGGGACAGAGTCGATGTAGAATGTCGTCCTCTCCAGTTGGGTGGTCGCGATATGCCCGCGGACGTGGTGAGATTCGGAGACGGTCTTGAACTGGACCGGGGCGCCTATGAACTGCGCCGTTCTGGCCGTGCTCTGAAGCTGGAGCGAATCCCCATGGAGATCTTGCTCCTGCTGGTCGACCGCAGAGGGCAACTGGTGTCCCGAGAGGACATCATCGCAAGAATCTGGGGGCAGGATGTCTTCCTGGATACCGATAATAGTATCAACGCGGCGATCCGGAAGATTCGTCAGGTTTTGAAGGACGATCCAGAAAACCCAGTCTTCGTACAAACGGTCACGGGGAAAGGGTATCGGTTCATCGCGGCGGTGACGGAGGTCAGTGTTCCGGCTCAGCAAGGTGGCGATGGCAACCCGGGGACCAAAGCTCAGACAATCGAACCCGATTTGGTCATCTCCCACTACCGAATTGAGGAAAAGATTGCCAGCGGGGGGATGGGAGATGTTTTCCAAGCCGAAGACCTCCGGCTCGGACGCCGCGTGGCGCTGAAGTTTCTGTCCGACAAGTCAGCCAGCGATAGCCATGCTCTCCAACGCTTCTCGCTCGAAGCGCGAGCCGCATCCTCTCTCAATCATCCCAACATCTGTACCATCTACGAAATCGAGGAACATGAGGGCCGTCCCGTCATTGTGATGGAGCTGCTGGAAGGAGAGACTCTGAGGCAGCGAATGCGTCGCGGCCCGCTGGAAATAGATCACCTTCTGGATCTGGGAATCCATGTGGCCGATGCGCTGCAAGCAGCACACGCCAAAGGGATCATTCATCGCGATATTAAGCCGGGGAATATCTTCATTACGCAGTCTGGTCAAGTGAAGGTTCTCGATTTCGGCTTGGCGAAGCTCACCGCCGGGCATGCCGTCCCGGTGGGCGAATTCGAAGAACCTCTGACAAGAGAAGGTGTGTTGCCCGGCACCAAACATTACATGTCTCCGGAGCAGTTGCGCGACGAGGAAATTGACGGCCGCTCAGACATCTTTTCGCTGGGCGTTGTCCTCTATGAGATGGCTACGGGGAAGAAACCTTTTCCAGGAAATAACGCCTTGGCCGTCGCCAACGCCACGCTGAATTCGCAGGCAGTTCCTCCGTTACACATTAATCCGAAATTGCCGGTTGAGTTTGATGCGATCATCGGGAAAACGCTCGAGAAAAAAACAGATAGCAGATACCAGACTGCCGCAGAACTGCAGTCTGATCTGCAATTGCTCAGGAAGAAACTTGAGTTCCCGAATACAGTCCGGCAAGACGAACCTGCCCAATTCGCAAACCGCCGATCGCTGCGCAGTTCCTGGAGTCCCTGGCAATGGGGCGCCTCGCTAGCAGCCTTGTTCGTCGTGGTGTTTGTCGCTGGCATCTATGGGTTGCACGAAAGGGCGCGGTCACAGTCCACAGGCGGGCAACACCGAGTGATGCTGGCGGTGCTACCCTTCGCCAACCTGAGTAATGACCCGGAGCAGGAGTACTTCAGCGATGGTTTGACGGAAGAGACCATTACAGATTTAGGCGAACTCAACCCGGAACGGCTCGGCGTGATCGCTCGAACGTCAGCTACGGCGTATAAGCACACCAACAAGACGATCGCTCAAATCGGGCACGAATTAGGAGTCGATTACGTTCTGGAGGGCAGCGTCCGGCGGGAGGGTGGAATCGCTCGCATCAGCGCTCAACTGATTCGGGTCCAGGATCAAGTACATCTGTGGGCGCACAATTATGACCGCGAGACCGGTGGACTTCTGGCGCTGCAGAACGAATTGGGTAGGGCCATCGCCCAACAGGTTCAGGTGAAACTGGCGCCGCCTTATGGAGTTCGATCAATCAATAAATACGCCCCAAATCCCGATGCTTATGAGCTCTACCTGAAAGGCCGCTTTTACCTGAACCAGCGGACCTACGCGGAGATCGATAAGAGCACGGGGTATTTTCAACGCGCCATCGAGAAAGATCCCGGCTTTGCGCTGGCCTACGCAGGACTTGCCGATTCCTATCTCGCTAACGCGATTCGGTCCCCGCAAGACTTCGAGCCAAAAGCCAAGGCGGCGGCTTCCAGAGCATTGGAGCTCGACGACGACCTTGCCGAAGCCCACGCGGCGCTGGGAGCGGAAAAAGCTGACTTTGAATATGACTGGCGAGGCGCAGAACAGGAGTTCAAGCGAGCAATTGAACTCAACCCGAACTATGCCGAGGTGCACTTTCGGTATGCGTGGACTTATCTGACGCCGCTCGGCAAGTCAGAACAAGCCATTGCCGAAATGAAGAAGGCATTGGAGCTTGATCCATTTTCCCGGATCTACAATACCGTCTTCGGACTGACCTATTTCTATGCCCGAAAATATGACCAAGCGGAAGAGCAATTTAGGAAGGCGATCGAGTTAAATCCTGATTTCTTTGTGACCTATTACCACTTTGCCTGGCTGTACTCCCAAGTGGGGCAGTATCAGAACGCCATTAGCGAGCTCACGCAGGGACGGCTGCTTTCAGGCGACGAGGGTACCGTTAAAACTGCAGCATCTGACGAAGTTGCCCTCAGAAAGGCATTGGCGGCAGAGGGAGCCAAGGGATTCTGGCAGCAACTTCTGAGGTCGAACGAGAAATTGGTGGGTAATATTGGCGAGTTCGACACTCCGCAGCTTTATGCACGGCTCGGAGACAAGCAAAAAGCGTTGGAATGGCTGGACCGCAACTATGAACAACGAAGAGCTCTCGGGTCGCTCTTGAATGTCGATCCTGCCTTTGACTCGCTGCACTCGGACCAACGATTCGGGGATCTTGTTCGGCGTATGGGGCTGACTCCGAATGCCAAGGGAGGGTAGGGGAAGCCGAAGTCGCATTCCGGCTATTTCCCGGTCGTCTGGAGCCGGAACGGGGTTTTGTTAGAGCCTCTTATGTTATGTGCTTAGACCTTGTCGATTACTCCCGAGTGACGCTAGTGCTTTATCGGAGGCGCGCCTTCAGGAGAAGGTTGGAGGTGAGGAGGGCGTTGCGGCGCGCGTTCGATAAAGCCGTTAGAAGGAAGCCGCTCGCGCGGCGGACGCGGTCCTTATGCAAATTGAATGGAGTGGAGGGAGCTTTTGAACTGCGCGGGTGAGGCGTGCCAGAGGGCAGAAGATAAGAGAACGCGTCGGGGAGGTGCAGAAGCGCAAAATGGTGGCTGGAAAGAGGTAGAAAGGAACGCGAAGAAGAGATTGGTTCGGCGGCAAGGCGGAGTGGGGGTGGAGCGTGGCGGAACACGCCATGATCAGCTTGCCCGAGCTATCCATGACAGCAACTGAAATCGTTGCTTGGTGAACGTCCATGCCAATATACTTTTCTTGGTTCATAACGGCGCTCCTTTCGGTCAGTGGTGATTCCCAACGATCACAACTTACCGCAAAGTGGGCGCCTTTTATATTGCGTGATATGGGGATATTTCAACAGTAAAGGCTGGCCAGGGCATGAGCAAAAACCGCGCGAGAACCGGCAGGAACCCGTGAGTATTACTTGGGCGCTCGGGCCATGTCTCGGATCTGGTTCAAATATCCGACATAGACCGGAATCGGAATGTCGGGAGAGTCGCCGTCATTCAGGAAGTGCTCCAATCGGATCTCCAGCGGAATCGACGAGATCACCTCGCGAAAACGCGCCATCTGCAGATATTTCACACGCCAGATTTCTAACATCAAAGAACGGAATTCATCGCTGATGAAGCCCATTCTGCTCTCTCCAAGGTAGATCGCATCAAAATGGTGCTCGGCCAGTGTCTTGCGTATGGCATCGTCCGCCGACGAGAAGGTATACACAAGGTGAAACGTGTCCGCGAGATCTCCCCACAAAGTCTTTTCCTCAAACGCACTGAAACGGAATGGCGTCTCTCCACGCTGTTGCGCAGTTCGCGCCTTTTCGTCAGGACGCAAGCCGTGACCGCCCAAGTCTTTGCGAAACTGTCGGAGACGCTCAGGCTTAAGATTGGCGCGTAGGAACTCGACCGCGTATGCATTGGGCAAGTAAATCTTGGGGTCGTCATCCAACCCCGCCAACCATGTTCCCCAATCCTGCTTCTCGAGCACTGAGACCAAAGCCGTCACCTCACCAACCGTGGTGTCTGGGTGGTACTTTACCGCCTGCCAGAAGTGTTCGGTCGAGTCATACGTCGCTCCGTAGAGTTGTACGCCTTCGTTAATCGGATACCAGTTAGAGAGCACCCGGGCCGCGATCGATGGTGAAGCACTCCAGCAATTCAATGAGTGCTTCCACTTTTCCTGTACCGCAAGGAACGCCTCGGCATATCCAGCGGGAACCGGTTCTTTAACAGCTGCCAACGCTGTTAGCAGGTCTTCGCGCGTGTGTGTCACCAGCGTCTCCAGCGGGCCCTCATCAACCATGGAGACGACGCGGCTTTCAACTCCTCGGCGCAGCAGATCTCGCATGGCAGCCTGGCGCTGTTCCTCATTGATTCCTGCATTCGATTTCCAGCGCTGATTTTGAGAGTCGATATAGGAAAACATTTCGTTGAGCGATTTGAACTCGAGGAAGCCGTGAAGAGCGAATGTGATCGGATGACCATCCTTCAACAACAGCACAGTGGAAGGGGTGACAAGAGCTTGCAGCGAGAGCTGCTCTGCGCGCGCCGGCACCGCCATCGCCACAGCGATCAGGACAACGCGAAATGCAGGCCGACTGAGCAACGCGGTCATTGCACACATCCCTAAATGTGATTACTGCACTTTACGCCCCTGGGCCACCGGATTCGTGAAAATATCTTCTTTCGGATTTCTGCCGCGTTGCTTCTGGCTCGTGTCACGCCCTGCGGAGTTTGCTGGGGTCGATGCAAACGAAAAAGCCAGGGATAATTTCCCCAAGTCCTCGGTCAATGAGGTGAAGTCGAGGGGTGGCGCGACGGTGTAGGTGCGGCCTAGCCGAGACCGGCTCTTTCGTTTGCCGGTGCCTCATTAGCGGCGGGAAACTGCTGTGGCGGGGAGCACGAAAAGTCAAAACCCGGGCCGGCCATTTATTCCGCATGGCCGCCTTTTCCCTCCATCATAGCCGCACGCCATTAGGCAACTACCTGCGCCGAATGAAAGCCAAGCTGGGCCCCAAAGCTGCCACCATGGCAACCGCCCACAAGATCGCAGTGATCTTTTACACCATGGTCAAAAACCAAGTCGAATATGACGAGACCATCTGGGACGCCAGAGACGCCCAGAGAGAGAAAAGGTTAGAAGCAAAGCTCAAACGGCAAGCCAAACAACTGGGCTACGAACTTGTCCCCATCGAACCCAAGGCTGCATAACGAACCGGTTCAGTGTGCGGGAGTTCCTTGGAAGCCTCACCATGCCACGTTTCCACACCCCCGCTTATCGAACCGGACAGGCGGAGTTACCGCATCCGGCTCTCGGAAAAGACACACGATGTTCCGTGTGACGCCGTCTGCAACTTCTGAACATAACTCGGGGTGGCTAGACTCATCGTCAATCCCCATGTCCTTCGTCGCTTCTTGCGTCCGCCTTTAGTAGGGTCGAGGACTGGCGCCGCGCTCCGTAGACTCGGCCTATCTATTGCTCCCCGTTTCCTCTGGGAGTGCCTCACTAGCCGAATCGTAAGCCGGTTTCCAGTCCCCGCCTCATCAAACCCAGCGTGCAGCTTTCCCGCACTAGGCTTTCCTGTGTGCTTCTTGTCAAGGGTTATGTGGCTCATTCGAGCGGAGCAACTTTCAGCTGTGATCTCCATACACGACCCGGTAATCATTAAACAGTCCGAGAGTGTCGTAGATCCACTGCGTACTCCACCGCTTCCAGCCGAATCCCTTGCGCCCTCGCGCACGTAGCAAATGCCGCCGCACCTTCTTTTCCACCCAGAGTTTGATATAGGAAAAGCACCCGCTCGAGTTTCCTACGCGAAAGTAGTTCACCCAACCCCGCAGAATCGGATTGATGCGTCCGATCACGATCCGCGCGGGCTGGCTAACGGATTGCCTGAAGATTTCCTTAAGCTTCCGCAGGAGTGCCGTCCGCTTCTTCGGCTTGGGCACAAAATGAGGCCGCCACTTTCCCTGACGACTTCGGACGCGGCGATACTCAAACCCCAGAAAGCTGAAGCTTTCTCCCTTCGTTAGGTCTACTTTCCGGCTCTTCTCCTCGTTTATTTCAACTCTGAGTTGACCCAATTCCTCTCGCAGTCGTTTCTCCACCGCCCCGATTAGCCAGTCCTGCCGCGGATGAGAGCTAATCAATACCACCAGGTCATCCGCAAAGCGCGCGTATTGAACATTGGGGTATTGTCCCCGTCGCGTGGTCGCAATCGCCTTTTCCAGCATCCGGTCTACCTCGGTAAGGTAGAGGTTACTGAGCATTGGCGAAATTACCCCGCCCTGAGGAACTCCCTTCGCTCCGGTCGACTTCAGGATCATCTTCAAGAGTTTCATCACCGATGCATCTTGAACCCGCTGAGCCACTTTCTCGAGCAGCAATGAATGCTGCACATTATCGAAATAGGCTCGGAGATCCAAATCGATGATTCGTGTTAACCCTTGGACGATCGCCTGATCAACTCTGCTTACCGCTTCATGGGCCGACCGCTTCGGTCGATAGCCGTACGACCCCGGTTGGAAATCAGCTTCGAAGATCGGCTCCAGGATGAGCTTAAGCGCACCCTGAACCACCCGGTCGCGGATCGCGGGGATCGAAAGTACGCGGACTTTTGTGCCCCCGTCCTTCGGGATCTCCTTCTTCCGCACTGGCATGGGTTGATACGTGTTTTGGTCCAGTTCGTCCTGAATCTGTTTCAGAAAACCCTCCACTCCACTTTCTTCGACGGCATCAAACGTGACTCCATCGATCCCAGGTGCACCATTGTTGTTCTTGGCCATCTGGTAGGCTTCCTGGAGCGTTTCCATCTTGCAGACGTGAACGTACAGTCCCCAAAAGCGCCAAGTTGGTTCTGCCTTCGCCTTGACGTATATCCTCCTCCTCAGGTCTTGCAAACTGATAGGTGACTTTGTCATCTCACCTTGCCTCCCGTTGGTTGGAGTTCGTACACAACAGCAGGGCCTCTTCGCTCCACGGGCATTACCCCGCATCACCGCTACTGCTGGCCCCTCCGCCACCCTCTCGCCGTCCTCCGATTTCCTGGTGATCCCAGTTATACGGTCTTCTGCTCCGTGGATTTCTCCATGGGACGAGGAGGGTTTCTCCAGTTGCTCAATGTGTCCTTGTCATCGTGCTGTCGCTATCGCCCCGCCAGAGCGTCTCGTCGCATCGGTCAGTTTGCAACGGTCCATCTTGCCTTCACCCCCTCAGTGTGGGTTCGGCCTCTGGGGTTTAGGGTTTCGAGGTCACCTGTGCGTTCACTTTCGTTACAGCCCAATGACTCGCTCACCATCCCAAAAGGATGATTTTGTCGGACCGACTTCACGCGTTTCGTTTCCTCCACACATGCGGCCCTAGCTACAAGAGTTCTGACTCTTCCCTTGATGGGTCTACCTCCCATTGAACACATCTGCCTTTTTCTGGACATACACTAAGGCCCCTTCCCTCCACCGGCATTACCCGGCTTCATCGGTCGTACGAGCCTCTCCGCCACCCCATACGGCCCGGCCTGTCTCTCGCGAGTTGCCAGTTGATCGATACCACGATCACCGCTGGGGCTTCCCGTGTTGCGTCTGGTCTCCTATGCGTACATGCCATCGCCATTACCCCGGCAGGTCCAATGGAGCTTGTTCGCTCGTCTGTCTCCATTGCCAGCGGCCTTCCCCGTGTAACAGTAAGGTCGGCTCCTGCAATTGTTTTTTCGAGGCCTGCTCAGCGTTCACTCACGTTACGGCCTGCACGCTCGCCGAGTCGCCATGCGACCCTTTACACCGAAAGCTCCGACAGGTTTGTTACCTCCGCCGCCGCCAACGGGCACACCCTTGGAACCATCGACAGGGGAGTGCACGGTCTTTAGTTTGCTCGTGCCAAACCACCCGGCATATCCCGATCCTGCATGAGGAAGTTCACTAGCTTGTCCTACTCTGCCCTCCAAATCAAATCTGGAGGTCAAGAAGCGTTATGAGCGCGCCTCATAACGCACTTTCTGAAACTCATTGGACAAATTTCACAGACGAGAATCTTCTTAATTTAACACGCGGCTCAGTTGGGAGAAATCTTCCCCTCCGCCAACCGTAATAAGCGCCCTTCAAGTCGAAGGCCTCGTCGCCCCGGCAGGCGTTGCGTCGCAGTGTTACCAAGTTCATCTGGCATTTGGCTGTCTATGGATCTCTCCATCGGTACCGAATTCGGAATGCCCAAGAAGGAGCCACAGCCCTCTGAACGGCCCGTGAATCCAAAGGTGGCCGCGGAGTTTCTGCAGATGCACGTTAGGAGTGTGACGCGTCTCGCTGGGGTCGGACACATTCCCGGCCATCCGATCGGATACGGTCAACGCAAGAGATGGCTCTTCTACATCTCGGAACTAGACGAGTGGCTGCGAGCTCAGGTATGCTCCGATTCATCCCGGCGTCGTCAAGGCAAGGGAGGACAAGTTGCCTAGACGAAACCGTTATCAGTTTGGAAGTCTTGAACTTCGCAAGAGAACCAAAGGCCCGGATGTATGGCTATTCCGCTACTGGGATCGACAAAATCCATCGGCGACACGACCCTCGATAACTCTGGGCACGGTCGAAGATTATCCAACGCAGGCGGATGCGAGACGTGCGGCCGAAGGTCTCCGACTCGAAATCAACCATGGCTTACCGGTGCGCGAGGCCGTTACTTTTCAAGGCCTGATCGATCGCTACATCAACGAAGAGATCGAGAAGGGCGACCTCGCCCATACGACAAGGGAACCCGATCTGAATCGGATCAACAAACACATCTCCCCGAAATGGGGCATGTGCCTGCTAGCGGAGGTGAAACCTTATCCCGTCCAAGAATGGCTCAGAAAACTGCCGATGGCCCCCAAAACCAGAGGGCACATTCGCAGTCTTATGTACCGTTTATTCGAGAAGGCCATGCTCTGGGAATTGATACCGTTGGAACGCAATCCGATGGGTTTGGTCGAACTCAAGGGAGTCAGCAAACGTCTGAGGCCTCCTCGCATTTTGACGGAGGAGGAATTTGGCGCTCTCCTCAATCAGCTTGCTCATCCCTATCTCTGTATGGTCCTCCTCGCCGGATGCACCGGACTTCGCATCAGCGAAGTGATGGGCCTGCGGTGGACCGGAATCAACTTCGAAACCTTGGTTATCGAAATCAGAGAGGGGTACGCTCGCAGCCAAGTGACGAAACTGAAATCCGAGTGCTCCCAGGACGAATTACCGTTGGATCCGGATGTCGCAACCATTCTCCTCGAATGGAAGCGGCTTTGTCCCGCGACGGAAGGCGACTGGGTTTTTCCCAGTCCACGAACAACGATGCCCTACGATTCTGGCTCGCTGCGGAAGAAGGTGCTCCAGGCCGCGGCGTTACGTGCCAAGATTCAGGGACGGATCGGATGGCATACGTTTCGTCACAGCTATCGTGCCTGGCTCGACGAAACGGGTGTCCCCCTCGGCGTACAGCAGAAACTCATGCGTCATGCCAACATCTCGACCACGATGAACGTCTATGGCGGAGCCTTCATGGAATCGAAGCGCAAAGCCAACACCTCCGTCGTGCAGCGCGTGTTGGTTCAAGACCGCACCAAATAGCAAAAGGCCGTCACTTGGACGGCCTCTGCTTTCACGTCTCAATTCTTATTGGACCATTTCAGACCACAATCAAAAATCCAAATTCCTCGTAACTCTATGATTGCGTTGGTTGCGGGGGGTGGATTTGAACCACCGACCTTTGGGTTATGAGCCCAACGAGCTACCAGACTGCTCCACCCCGCAGTTCGATCATAAACTATGGTTACGACATCGTCAAAGTTTCGCCATCTTTCAAAACTGGCTCAGAGCCTTTATGCCGCTTCCATACTGGTTCAGGCTCCTCATTGTGGGACTTTACCCCTTAGCCAGATTGCCGCATCTAAGAGTTGAATCTTGGCATCGAACAAAAGCCAGGATTTTCATGTACCAAGAAACTAAGATTGCTTTGCAGTTAAGGAGAACATCATCTATGGCCAAGAAAGATCCCAACGCAAAAGCACCCACCGGGGAGCGAGGGACAGTGAGCGCGCAGCCTCGCCTTCATCAGCGTGCCGCCGAAATTCAACACTATGGTACCGTCTCGCACATGTTGCCTCTCGACTTGGAGGAGCCGGTCCGCCTGGAAATGACCGAGCAACTTAACCTTCTGTTAGCCGATACCATGACCCTCCGGGACCTCTACAAGAAATCACATTGGCAAGTGGCGGGGCCAACTTTTTATCAGCTCCATCTCTTGTTTGACAAGCATTACGGAGAGCAATCGGAGATTGTGGATACGATCGCCGAGAGGATCCAACTTCTGGGGGGCGTCTCGATTGCCATGTCCGCCGACGTTGCGGAGACTACGCGCATTGAGCGTCCGCCGAAGGGCAGGGAAGAAGTCCCGGTGCAGATTTCCCGTCTATTGGACGCCCATCAGATCATCATCAGCCACTGCCGCGAGTTGGCACGCCGGGCTGACGAACTGGGCGATGATGGCACCAACGACTTGGCGGTCAGCGACGTGCTACGCGCCAATGAATTGCAAGTCTGGTTTCTCAGCGAGCACTTGGTGGACGAGCCACTCGTGCACGCGGAAGATTCGCGGCTGCGCAACGCTAGCTAGAAATTAGGCACAAATGAAACGAGCAAGCTGCCTTCGCGGAGCCTGCTCGTTTATTATCGTCGAGCGTTTGCTGTTCCGGTGGCTATGTCCGGCTGCCGGTTTGCAATTTGTCGTGGTCGTAGTATTCGTAAGCCGACATTGGTTTCTCGCCGCCCTTTTTCCACGTGCGCGAGTCCTCGGGTAATTTTCCCAGTACCTTCGCCATTTCGCGGATGTGCATTGCGACGGTGCCGCAGCACGCGCCAATAAAGTTGATGCCGATGTCGCGGGCCTGCAGCGCATAGTCTCCCATTTCCTTCCGCGTGAGCTGCAACGGATCCAACGCGTAAGGAAACTCTGGCAAGCTCGTGAAGTCTGGCTTTTCACGGGGAGTGCGGTATGCGACCGGCTGACACGCCAAATAACCCGATACCGCTTCCCGCATCTCTTCCATCGGCCCTAGGATATGTTCTGGCGGCCGCAGGCAGTTCATGCCAACAATGTCCGCGCCCGCGTCGAACAGCGCTTTCGCCGCGTCTGCTGCGCTCTTGCCCTCGGCGGTTTCATCCTTGTTCTCGAAACAGATTGTGATCATCGTGGGCAAGCCCGTTTTCTTCCCGCGCTCGACCGCAATCAGCGCTTCCCCAAGCCAGGAAAAGGTTTCGCCGATGATAAAGTCCACGCCTTCCTCAACCTGCACAGCCAGTTGTTCGTCGAATGTTTTCCGTACGCGATCGGCCGCCGATGCGTTTCCCGGTTCGTACATCCACGTCAGACTCAGGTTGCCCGCAACCAGGCAGCGATCGCCCGCAACCTCGCGCGCAATGCGTACGGCCGCACGATTCAAATCCTCCAACCGGTTCTCCAGTCCCACGGTTGCCAGCTTGTCGCGGCTTGCATAGAAAGTTAGCGCTTGCAGCACTTCAGATCCTGCTTCGCGAAATTCCACGTGCAATTCGCGCAACGCGTCCGGATGCGCAAGCACCACCTCCGGGGTGAACGGACCCGCGCGCACCCAACCGCGCTTCTCCAGTTCCAGCAGATATCCGCCATCTCCTAACACCGGCCCTTCTTTCAGCCTTTCCAGAATGCCTTTCTTTTTCATGCTCGCTCCTAAATTGTTCGATTGTCGTAATATCCGATTTCCGCCGCGACCGGACGCTCGCGGTTTAAGTCATCCTTCACGCTGCCACTTCCTTGAATCGTCCCTTCTTCCAATCGCGCAGCGCCTGCATCGCCGCATTCCGGCCGGGCGCACCCGTAACCCCGCCACCGGGATGCGCTCCCGCTCCGCAGAGATAAAGCCCACGAATTGGAGTACGATACTGCGCCCAGCCCGGCACCGGACGCATGAAGAAGAGTTGTTCCAGCCGCAAATCGCCGTGGAAAATATTGCCCTCGGTCAGTCCGTAGGTCCGCTCCAGATCCAATGGCGTAAGCACCTGCCGAGCCACAATCGCGCTCGGCACGTTGGGCGCATACTCGGCAATCTTTTTCACTGCACGATCACCCAGCAGTTCGCGCTTGTCATCCCAGTTGCCCTCGTGCAGCTTGTAAGGGACGTATTGCACAAAGCAGGTCAGAATGTGTTTGCCCGGTGGCGCGAGCGAACTGTCCGCATTCGATGAGACTACGCAGTCCACCCACAGCCCTTCGGGAATCTCGCCAAATTTTGCAATGTCATAGCATCGCTCTGCAAACTCCAGCGACGGTACCAGCGTGTAAAACGTGCGCTCCAGAGGCGATGCATGCGGCGATGTTCCCGTAAACCGCGGCTCTTCCGCGAGCACCAGGTTTACCTTCGCGCACGGTCCGTCCATGCGGATGCCGCGCACCGCAAAGAGAAAATCTTCAGGCAGCTCGCACGGCGCAATCATCTTCAAGAATGTTCGCTTGGGATCGGCGTTCGAAAGAATCATCCGGCCGCGCAACTCAGTGCCATCCTCCAACACAACGCTGTAGGCTCGACCGTTGTGCACCTCAATGTGTGCCACTGCGGTGGAAGTTCGAATCTCCACGCCCAGCTTTCTTCCAGCCGCCGCCAACGCCTGCGCGATCGATCCCATGCCGCCCATCACGTGCCCGTAGAAGCCCTGCAGTTCGTGCTCGCCGCCGCTGAGCAAATGAAACAGCAATCCGATCGCCGTTCCCGGCTGGTACGGTCCACCATGTTTACCATACACATTGTTCGCCAGGAACATCGTCTTCATCTTCTCGGATTCGTAGTTGTGATCGAGAAACTCGCCCAGACTTCCAGTGAGAAACGAAATCAGTTGCGCAATCTCTGCGCTGGAAATTCCGCGAAACCGTTTGCCCACGCGAAACAGATCGCTCCATCCGCCTACCGTCGACGTATCTATCTCCGGCGGCGGCTCCATGAAAAATGGCTGGAGGTATCGCGCCAGCTTCTTCAGTTGATCGTCGACTTCGACAAAACGCGCGGCATCTTTTGCGGAGATCTTGCTGAATTCCGCTTTTGCCCGCTCCCGATCCACCCACCAAGGAACCACGTGTCCATCAGGGAACGGAACCTGAATCGCGGGGTCGCAGGGGACCATGCGCAATCCGTGATCAGCGAGACACAACTCTGCGATCACTTCGGGCCGCAGCATGCTGGCAATATAAGACGTAGTTGAAACCCGACAGCCGGGCGCGATCTCTTCGGTCACACAACATCCGCCGACAATTTCGCGTTGCTCCAGCACCAGCGTGGAAAGCCCGCCGCGTGCCAGATACGCAGCCGCCGTCAACCCGTTGTGGCCGCCGCCGACAACGATTGCGTCATAGACGGAGCTGGAACCTGGTTCTACCAAATCTGACCCGAAGTCATGCTGCGTATCCCCGGACGCCATACGTTACTGCATCAGGCAACAAAAATGAAGTTGAAAGTTATGAGACTCTCCGTTATGCTTCCGTGACTTGGAGTCATTCATGGCTGGAATCGCTAGCAATGCCGTTGAGCTACCACGCTACATAAGCCGCCACGCACACCGACCTCGATCCGAGGCCAAGCGCTCTCGCATCGTCGACATCGCCATGCAGTACTTTGCGGAGCACGGCTATCACGCGGCGCGCGTCGGCGACATGGCGGCGACATTGGGCATTGCCAAGGGCTCGATTTTCCAGCACTTTGGTAGCAAGGACGGCCTCTTCTTCGAGGTCTACAAGCGTGCCGTGCGTTCGTTCCCGAAATATCTGGACGCGCTCGCCGATGTGCGTGCCGCTGGCTTCTTCGATGTTCTGTACTATTGGCTGGTCCGCACCGAACATTTGCTGCACGAAGACTGGATTCCCTATCGCATCTCTCTGCTCGGCAATTACGGCACCGATCTGGTGTTGAAGCGTGAGATCAACCGCTTTCTGATTGCGGAAGATCCCTACGGAACAGTCGCCTTCGTGCGTTTTGGCCTGGAACGAGGTGAGTTGCGCAAGGACATGGATGTTGAAATGATTGTTTCCATCCTGGATTGGACCATGGAGCGATTCCAGGATGCCCTGCTTACTGCCGAACTTGATCCCGGCCTGTTCCGCAGGCAGGGTGAGATGCCGGAGAAGAAAGAAGCTCGCATTCGGCAGTTTCTCGCCGTCTTGCGGCGTGCCGTTGGCGTTGCTTCTGCAACTCCGGCCCCTGGCCGTAGTGAACCACGGAGAATCGCCGTCGCGAACCTTATCGCCAAACCGAATGTGCCATAGCTCGGCTGGCAGAACACAAATCAGTATTCAGATTCCACAGTGAGAAAAATCGAGACCATGCAATCGTCAATCGAGCAGATACTCTCCAGTTACGACGACCACGCTCCGCTGTCGCAGGCTTCTACCATCCCCGCAGCCTGGTATGTCGATCCTCGCATTGCGGAACTTGAGCGTCTGAATGTGTTCAGCAAAACGTGGCAACTCGTTGCGCGCACCGATCACGTGAAAGGTCCGGGCCAGTTCATCGCCACCACCGTCGCCGGCGAGCCCATCGTTGTGGTCCGTGGTAACGACGGCATCCTGCGCGCCTTCTACAACGTTTGCCGTCATCACGCCGCTGCGGTGGTAACTCAACCTTGCGGCCACGTCGCGCTTTTGCATTGTCCATATCACGGCTGGAACTATGGCCTCGATGGCTCGCTGAAAGGCATGCCGGAGTTCGAGGGTGTGCAGAATTTTGATCGTGCGCAGAACGGCCTCGTCCCCATTCGAGTCGAGACCTGGGAATGCTTCGTCTTCATCAACCTCGACGCTCACGCAGCGCCCTTAGCCGACTTTCTCGGCGGCCTCGCCAAGCGCGTCGCCCCTCTCGGCATCAGCAAACTCCACTACTTCGACCGCCGGACCTACAACATTCATTGCAACTGGAAAGTCTTCGTTGACAATTATCTCGACGGCGGTTATCACGTCCCGCATCTGCATAAAGGACTGAACTCTGTCCTCGATTACAAGCAGTACACCATCGAGAACGAAGACCGTTATTGCCTGCAATCCAGTCCGATGGTTGCCTCCGACGAGGATGCCGCTACCGGAGCCGCACGCAAGGGCGACCGCGCCTGGTATTTCTGGCAGCATCCCAACCTGATGATCAACTGCTACGAAGGGTACATGGACACGAATCGCGTGATCCCCGTCGATGTTGACCACTGCAGCGTGATCTTCGATTTTTATTTCGCCGACATCGGCGACGCGAGCCGCGAATACAACGCGCAGTCGGTGAACGTCGGCAATCGGGTACAGGAAGAAGATCTCGGCATCTGTGAGGACGTGCAGCTTGGCCTGAAGTCGCGCGCCTACCGCGCCGGACGTCTCTCCGTTCGCCGCGAGGCCGGAGAACAATTATTTCACTGCCTCCTCGCCGCCGATCTCAGGCGCGGCTTGGAGTCTTCGTCAGCAGCGGCCGATTAGAAGTGTTGATTTGATATGAAGAGATCAGACTCTCTAGAGACGTAGCTCGCTACGTCTTTCCCCTCATTGATGATCCCTGGCAATCGTCTCCCGCCAGGACTTCGACTTGATCATCTGCCCGTCTTTCAGCAACTCTCGCGTGTATTTGTAATAAAAATTCTTCTGATCGGTTGTCACCAGCAAGTGCCCTCGCCAGGCCAGCGTGCGGCCCATCAGTGCGAAAATGGTCTCCGCCTCGCCCCGCACAGAGCTGGTCTCTGGATGCGCGTCATCGGCTTCGTACGTCAGATTCTCGTAATCCGTTTCCGTCCCCCAAGGATACTTGCCTCCTTCTTTTCCCTTCCAGTGCACGGTCGTCTTATGGCGAGCCTCATCGCGCTCGACTGTCCACTCACCTGGCCAGGGGAAGCCTTCGCTCTTAACGTCAGTGCGCTCCTCGGAAGGTTCGGGCGCTGAAAACGCAGGCGGAGCAACGCCGTGCTCAGGCACAACCGGCAACACGATCCGCGACCCATCGTTTCCACCAAGTTCCAACGAGGTCGTCATGGAATAAGGCGTAGGCAACATCATCGGCCACAATGCGTTTGAGATCGCTACGCGAATGCGGTGGCCTTTGGAAAACACCCACGATGTTAAATGCATCTCAATATCGAGGGCATAGACTTTACCTGGATCGAGATCGCGGGGTTCGCTCATCGAGTCTCGTTGCGCGCCGTTTATCCCCGCTCCAGTGATTTGCGTGACCGTTCCGTCCGGCGCCACATCCGAGAGCCGCGCAAACCAGTCAGCCAGCGATGCCGTCGCCGAGGCCCGCAACAAAGCGTACGGACGCCCCAAGATAGCCATATCGTCTGGCAACGGCGCTGAGTCGTACACCAGACTGAACGCATCCACCGGCCGTACATCGCTCAACAACTCTCCCCACCAAAATCCCGCTTCGACGCCAACCGACGGCACATACTTGAGCTGATGCGTATCTGCGTGCGCCGTTGTCTCCGCCAGTGCGTGATTGGGTTGCAGAAATAAAGTTGATGCCTGCTCCTCCTTCGGCGGCCAAACATCTTCTCGTCGCCACTCGCCAGGCACAATTTCAAGATTCGGATCCGGCGGGTGCCAGTGCTGCATATAAACGACCAGCCGCGGATCTTGTTCCACACCCGTGTCGCGGCCCTTGAGCCAATGATCAAACCAGAGCACTGCCTGGTTGCGCCACTCAATCTGCGGACCCGGCACGGCATCGTTCGGAAACGTATGGTTCCACGGCCCAACGATCGCCTTCACCGGCCCGCTCGATTGCATCAACGTGTCGGTCACGTTATCGCGATAACCATCCAGCAATCCGCCGATCAGAAAACTTGGAATTGTAATTTCCTTCAGCGGCCGCACCCGCTCTCGCCAAAACGGTCCGTCATGCTGATGCTTCAGATAAAGTAGCGACCATGGCGGAGTCTCGAATCGTGGCCCTAGAACTTTTTCGTCGAGCGTGTAATCCGGCGCGCCCGTCCATCCCTCCGCCATATCCATGTTCAACTCGAACTCATCAATGTGCGCGATCCCATCCAGGTAGTGCACATCGTCGTGAAACAGTTCCGCGGTCGCGTCCACCGCCAGAATCGCCTTCAAGGCCGGCGCATGACGCATCGCCATCTGCAGCGCAGTGAATCCGCCCCACGAGATGCCGAACATTCCCACGTTCCCATTCGACCAGCTTTGGTGAGCCAGCCACGCGATCACCTGCTCTCCATCCACTTGCTCCTGTTCGGAATATTCCCGCTCCGGCGGTGTGCCCTCACTCGCTCCGAATCCTCGAATATCCACCCGCACGCTCACGTATCCCCGCCGCGCAAAGTAAGCATGCTTGGGATAGTCGCCCGCGGCCGTGCCATCATCTTTACGATATGGCAAATATTCCAGCAGGGCAGGGAACTTTTCGCCTGGCGTCGCTCCGTCCGGCATGTAAAGCGTTGCCGCCAGTCGCACTCCGTCTTTCATCGGGATCCACGCCTGCTCCATGCGGACTCCATACGCAGGTGGAGACGGAGGTTCACTGGCAACCGCATCCGTAAGAATGACGAGAAAAGTAAGTGACCTGACGAGAAGACCCCAGGCTATCCAACCGCGGGCTTTTCTGATCAACGCAATCTCCTGAACGCTTAGGTGGAATACGAAATCATTCCGGCGTCGAGTCTTGCTCCCGCCGCATCGCACGCAGATCAATTCCCAATTGCTCCGCCTTCTTATAAAGATGACTGCGCTCCAGACCCAGCGCCTTCGCCGCCAGACTCACGTTCGAACGGCTCCGCTTCAACTCCGCCAGAATGACGTCGCGCTCGAAGGCATCAACACGCTCGGCCAGCGGTCCCGACGCAAATGTGGAAGAAACCGCAACACCACCACTCCCGGTTTTCGGCAGAGCTATCTCCACGGTCGCAAGATCTACCTGACCGTCGGTCGCAAGCAGCATCAGCCGCTCCACCATGTTGCGCAACTCCCGCACGTTTCCCGGCCAGCCGTGCGACTGCAACGCCGCCATCGCGTCTGCCGAAAACGGAACCGCCTTCCACCCATTCAGCGCACTCACTTGCGCCGCGAAATGTCCCACCAGCGCCGGAATGTCCTCCCGCCGCTCCCGCAATGGTGGCAGCACCAGCGGAAAGACATAAATCCGGTGAAATAAGTCTTGGCGGAATTTGTCCTCGCGCACTCTGGCTTCCAGATCGCGATGGGTCGCCACCACTACCCGCACGTCCACGCTCACTGGCTTGTCGCCACCTATGCGCTCCACTTCTCCTTCTTCCAGCACTCGTAGCAACTTGGCCTGCATGGCCAGCGGCATATCGCCAATCTCGTCCAGAAAGATCGTGCCCTGATCCGCCTGCTCGAACTTTCCAATGTGCCGTCCCGCCGCCCCGGTGAATGATCCTTTCTCGTGTCCGAAAAGCTCCGACTCAATCAGCTCCGCCGGAACCGCCGCGCAATTCAACGTCACAAACGCTCCGCCGGCCCGCGCGCTGCGTTCATGAATCGTCCGCGCCACCAGCTCTTTTCCCGTGCCCGTTTCTCCCAGAATGCAAACCCGTGTTTCACTCGCCGCCACGCGTTCCACTTGCGCCATCACGCGCTGCATGGCCGCGCCTTGCCACACAATTTCGTGCTTTCCCAGCCGCTGCTTGAGCTGCCGGTTTTCGCTTTCCAGCCGTTGCAGCTTCAGCGCGTTCTCTACCGTCAGCAAAAGTTTTTCCGTTGAGATCGGTTTCTCCAGAAAATCCAGCGCGCCCAGTCGCGTGGCCCGCACCGCCATTTCAATATCTGCCTGCCCTGACATCATCACGACCGGCACGGTCACGCCCTGGGCTTTCAATTCTTCCAGCAGCGCCAGTCCGCCCCTTCCGGGCATCACAACATCCGAAAGGATCACGTCGAACTTTTGTGCCTTGGCCAGTTCCAGCGCCTTGGCCGCGTTGTCGCATACCGTGGCCTCGTGCCCGGCCAGCCGAAACGCCCGCGACAACGATGCCAGCGTGTTCGCTTCATCGTCCACAATCAGCAGATGTGCTTTCGTTGGCAACCGTCCTCCATCGTTGAATCATTCCATTCGAAGGTTCGCGCCGGAACTCAGCCCCGCGGCAACTCGATCACAAATGTTGTACCTCGTCCCGGCTGGCTCTCCACGCGGATTCTTCCTCCGTGATCGCTCACCACCGACTGCACGATAGCCAGCCCCAGTCCAGTGCCATGTTGCTTGCTCGTATAGTAAGGAGTAAAGATGCGCTCACATTCCTCCGTTGTGAGCCCCGAACCGGTATCCGCAACCTCGATCAACACTTTGCCATCTTCCCCACGCGTGCGCAGCGTCAATGTTCCGCCTTGCGGCATCGCATCCATGGCGTTCAGCACAAGATTTGTAATTGCCCGGTGTAACAATTCCGCATCCGCCGCCACAGGTTCCAAGCGTGGGTGCAGTTGCAGTTCACAACTGATCTTCGCACGCCCCGGTGCCTCCAGCTGCGCCTGAAAGAGTTGTGCCACGCCTCGAATCACATCATTCACCTGCATCGGGTGCAACTGCGGCTGCGGCATCTTGGAGAATTCGCTGAACCTCCCGATGATTCCCTTCAGATTCGATATCTCCGCCAACAGTGTTCTCGAACTCTCCCGGAAAACTTCTTCGAACTGCTCCGGATTCTGTTGCCGCGCCCGCACGAGATTCTCCACCGTAAGCTGAAGTGGAAACAGCGGATTCTTCAACTCGTGCGCTAGCCGTCGCGCCAGTTCGCGCCACGCCGCCACACGTTCGGCTTGCACCAGCCGCTCTTTTTGCCCTAGCAACTCGGCGGTCATTCGATTGAAGGAGTCGGCCAGCTGCGCAAGTTCATCCCGCCCGGATACAGCTACTCGCGCATTCCAATTGCCCGCCGCGACTTCCTGCGCGGCCTGCGCCAGTTGCTCCACCGGCCGGGTCACCCGCGCCGCGGCCCAACTGCTTAGAAGAATGGCCAGTACAATTCCTCCGCCTCCTACCAGCAACGCCGCCGAGCGGATATGCCGCTTTAACTCAACATAGGTGCGCCGCGAGTTGCCGATCAGCAGGATCGCCAGCAGCGGATGATCCTTGCCGGCATCCGTGCCCAGCAGCGGAATCGCATGGAACACTTCATCATCGGCCTGGTTCCCCGACCATGGCACCACCGCCGTCATTTCCTGCCCGTACTGCCGCACAGCGTCAATCAGCGGCTGCAACTTTTCTGATGAACGCATCTTCTCCGCGGAAGACGTAGATGGATCGATCAGCAAATCAGCAGAGAAATGGTCGCCGCGATTCTGATACAACAAAGCTCTCATTCCCGCGGGTAAGTCCAGCCCAGAGAGAAAGTTCTTGTCCAGGCGTCGCCCGCCGATCACATATACCGGCCGCTCTCCCACCCGTGTTGCACGCACCGCAAACAATCCCAGCACGGTTCCTTCCTGCAGCGGCTCCTGCTTCAGGAACGGTCCCTGCTCAATCGCTGTTGAAAAACTGCCGAACGCTTCCTCCGGATATCCAAACTTGGCCGGCCACTGCGCCGAAGAAACGATCGTTCCACCGCCTTCCACGAATTCGAGAAAATCGAGTTGGCTATTCTCCGCTGTCGATTTCGCCAACTCGAAATAGGGTCCCGAATCCGCCGGCGCGCGGCTCAAGGCGAAAGTCATGCGGCTTACCGCTTCCGATCCAGCAATAGCCTCCACCCTGCGTTGGACCTCGTCGCCCTGCCGGTTGAACTCATGCCGGAACTGAGTCACCAGTGCCGCGGTTCTTTCATCGTCGCTCCGTGCAAAGGCCCGCCGCGTCACCTCTGACACCAACCATGCCACCGCCGCCACTGAGAGGAACACGGTCAGTGCGAAGACGGCCAGCAGTTTGCGGCGAAACATCATGGTCTATCTTTTCCCATCCAGACTTCATCCAGCCGCCAGCTTCCATCCGCTGCCGGCCTCCAATCGTTCAGCACCGGGCACGACGCATATTCCTCCGGAAGATCAAACAGTGGAATTATTCGCTGCCCTGCCAGCAGCGCCAGTTCGGCAGCATAAAGATCCTCCCCCGATTCTCCTCTCGGCTTTGGCATCGCCAACCCCAAGGTCTCCGCTAGGTTCGCCAAAGCGATCCAGGGATCGGCCGAAGCCAAAGGAATCCTTACCAACCGCAGATCCGCTGTCGCCGCGGTCGTCGGCTGCAACACCAGGCCCGCATCCTTGGCGTTGAGCGCCACACGCTCCACCAGTACCCGCGCCACTGAATCGTTGGCATCATATCCCACCGTCCAGTTCGGCGCTGTGCTAACCTGTTCGCGCTCATGGCGGGCTCGTTTCAGATCCGCATCGGTCGAAAACGTGAATCCGTAACCGCTCATCCAGTTCGGCAGGAGACTCGCTGTTGGTTGTCCTGCGCCTTGCAGCAACACGCTCTTCATCGAACCTCGGTCTACGCTAAGCGCCAGCGCAGACCGCAACGACTTTTCGTTCGCCGTCTTCGGATCGCCACTGAAAGCCAGTGCCACCAGTTCCATCGGTTGCGAACTGCTCACCCAGCCGCCCTCCATGGCTACTCGATGCCCCTGTTGCGGCGCTACCTCCACCAGATTCGCTCTCCCCAATTCGAGTTCGTTTAATTGCTCATGGAAGTTCCTGCCCATTTCCACTTCGATCGCATCCACGAATGCTCGGCCCCGCCAATGGTTTTCTTCCGCGCCCAACGTCAGCTTCTTCCCAGCCTGCCAATCCTCAATGTGGAACGGACCGGTCCCGCTTAACTTGCCCCCGCCGTTCTTCTTCGCAATGCTGTTGCGAGTGAGCGCAAGTTCCGCCGGCAAGTCCGGATCGCTGTGATCGAGCTCCACCACTACAGCTTCACCTTCGGCAAAGACCTTCCATGACGGATTCGCCGTTCGCAGAGAAGACGCCGCAATTTCTGCGGTCAGCGCGGTTCCGTCGTGAAAGCGCACACCGTGGCGCATACGGAATTGCCATCGCTGGTTTCCGGGCCCAAACTGCCAATCGACCGCAAGCGATGGATGGAGTCTCCCTCGATCATCCAGGGTGACCAGCGTCTCGAAAATGAGAGCCAGCACATTGCGCCGCGCCAATGAATCCGCCTGCGTTGCATCGCACGGATCGAGTGAGGCTGGCGCTTCCCGCATCGCGATGCGCAACGTCCCACCATACTGCGGACGAGTCTCCGCTGCGCCTGCCTTTATGAGCAGCGCCATCAGCAATAGGCTACTGGCTACAAGCCGCCGCCAGCCGAAACGCTTCATAAGCTCCCGTCTCCCGGTTTCTGACGACGGCGACCGCACTGTCGCCCTTCGCCTCCGTCCACAGCGCCGTGATCTCGCCGGGAAAATCTAGCGCCGCACTCACCGGCACCGGAGCGCGGTCCGCGATCTCATAAGCCCGCACGGAATCTGCACCGCTGTTGCCAGCATTCTCCCCCGCACCCGTCGCCAGCGCCTGCCAGCCCGATCCGCACGCCGTCTTCACGCTCGCGACATCGCTGCCCCAGCCGAGCTTCGCCGCCTGATCGGTTACTCCATCCACCAGATGGATCTGTCCGTCGGTCCCAGCGAACAACCACAGCAGGTATTTCTCACGCGGTAGTGCAGCCGCCGAATAAAATTTCCCAACGGTCGAGAGTTTCCCAACGCCCGGCGCCAAAGCTCCGGTAAAGAAATTTCGCGTCGCCGAATAAAACGCACCCAACGGCTGCACAGACGGGCCTCCTCCAAACGATGGAAAACTCGCAGCAGCTGTTGCTACCAATGGCCACGGATCATCACTCTCGCGGCAGTTCAGCGTGAGCGGCAAGCTCGCCGTGCTCCTACAGAACACGCCAGGAAGATAAACGTCCAGCAAGTGATCCTTGGCCGCGGCCTCCATTACGCGCCCGCGCAAATCCCGCGGCCAGGGACGCGCATGCGTGATTCCGAGCCTCTGATCGAGCTCCCACTTTCCGTTCTTCAGCCGATAGATCGAAACCTTCTCGCCGTCGAGCACCGCTATCTGCCTGGGCGCGCTGTCTTCCTCCAGAATTAGCACATCCAAAATGCGGTCCTCCTGCGCCCATAGTGGAATCTTGCGAAGGCTGACCGGCATGGACTCGTGCGCGAATCCGGCGTTGTCTCCGCGCGGCACCGATACCATTACCACTGCCGATGCGCCCGCTCCCTGGTGAATCTCCGCCACCCACACGCAGGACTGAGCATTCTCCGAAAGCGACACGGCTGCCGACGCCGCTGCCTGCTCCGGCTTGGCCGGACGCACCCCCAGCGCTTCCAAATCAACGCGCAGCTCGCCGCTGATCGCATCCACATTCTTTGTCCATAGAGACGAACGGTTCTCCACTGTGACCGCGACCGCTCCCGGCCCGGTGACCGCCACAATCTTTTGTGCCAGTTGCTGGGCGGGACCGCTCCACTCAGTCGCGGCCGCGATCCCAACAGGAACGGAACAGAAGAAGAAAAGAACCAGACTTAGCTTCAACGATTGGAATGCATTTTGAATAGCATGGCGCATCGTGTACCTATTACCGTCAAGGTGGCACGTGGAAGTGGCCGGTGGGCCAGTGGCCAGAAATGCTGACCCCTGATCATCGGCCACTGCCCACTATCTTTGCTGTTCCGGCTGCCCGCTCTGGTTCGCCACGTTCATGCTGCGTAGCACGTCGTTAGCAAAAAAGAACTTCCCATCCGCTGGCACCATCATGATCTGCAGTTTGTCGGAAAGCCGCTCCGCCACAATTTTATTGATCAACAACGGATTGTCCTTCAAAATCGCCGCCTCACTCTTCAGTCGGTCGGCATCCGCTACCGCCGTTACGCGGATACGATCCGCCTCGGCATCCGCCAGCAACTTCCGCCGCTCGCCTTCGGCTTTGCTGTCGATTACTTTAGCCTGGGCCTCGGCTTCCGCATTCTGAATGGTCGCTTCCTTGCGAGCTTGCGCCTCCAGTCGGCTCTGCTGGATTTGCTTCTCTTTCAGCGGAAGCGTGTACTGCATCGCGTCCGCCTCGCCTTTGGCTTGCAGCACATGGACTTGCGCCTCGCCTTCCGCTTGCTTGATCTGCTGCACTTTCGTGGCCTCGGCCTCCAGTTCAGCAATCCGCACTTCCTTGGTCTTCAATTCCGTCTCCACGCCCATGCGGTCGTTCTCCTGCTCCTTCAAGAGCAGCGCCTCCAGACCTTTCGCATATTCTGGCGGCAATTGGATGTCACGCAGCATCACCTCTTTCACCACAATCCCATCTGCCGCGAGCTTCTGCGTGATCATTCCCTCCGCCCGCTGACGAACTTCCTCGCGCTTCGCCGAAAAAACGTCCCGCACCGTGTAGTTCGGTACAATCTCCCGCCACACACTGGCCACCGTCGGCGGTACGATTTCCTTTTCCACGGGGCGCGGCAAGTTCCCCTGGATATAATCCAGCCTCTTCGCATCAAGCCGGTACCGCACGGTGATCGCCAGTCCCAGCGTCAGACCTTCTTTCGCCTGCACATCCAGAAGTTGCGCCTTCGTAGAAACATTCGTCGCCGCACTTTTTCCATCCTCCGAAACTCCAGTAGTAAAAATCTGGTCGCGCGTATCGAACAACGCAACATCTTCCGACAGCGGCAGCACCATGTGTGCGCCGGGATATAGCGTCCCCGGCACCGTCCCGCTCATCTCGCTCACTCGTACGCCCGCCATTCCACTCGGCACCACCACAATGCTGAAGGCCACCAACAGCGGTCCCCACGCCAACATAGCCAGCGCCAGCGACGTCCGCCATCGCACGGTCACCGGAGCCGCAGTCACTGCTCCTCCCGGTGTTTCCAACGCCCGCCGGCACAACATTTCGCGATACAAATCATAGGTGAGAATGCATACGGCCGCGAGCATCATCCCAAGGCCGCCCATAATCAGCAAATACTTCAACGCCAGCATCGTCGTTCTCCTTTGCGCCTTAGCGCTTTTGTCCCGTCTTAACCGGCACCGCCTGTCGGACATATTGCCGAACAAAGAACAGACGGAACACCTGCCCGAAAATTAGCTCCTCCGCCAGCAGTGCCACCGCCACCGAAAAGATCAGGCCACCCACCACTGCCATGAATGTGATTGCCATTTGCATAACGACTCCTAAAGGAAAGTTCGACTCCAAACTCCGTAACCATGATCTCTTCGCGAGCACCGCGACGTTCCTCCGTGTCTCCACGCTAGCGCTTTTGAATTCCTCCGCTACTGCCCAACGTTTGACGCGTTCACCTGCGCCCTAGCCACCTCTCCGTCTCCACCAAACACCGAGGCAATCTCCTCGTCCCGCCCGCCGCGAATCTCCACGATGTCGCCCACGCGCAGCATTGCGTACAGCCGCTCCACATCCCGATTCCTCAGCCGGATGCATCCATGTGACGTCGCATGCCCGACCGACCTCGGGGCATTCGTTCCATGAATCCCGTATCCCTTCACATTCAGCCCCATCCAGCGCGTGCCTACCGGATTGCCTCTGCCCGCCGGCATCACCAGGCCTTCGTGGTAGTAAGTCGGATTGGCCACGCGGCTCACGATTACAAACTCGCCCGTCGGACTCGGACTCACCGCCGCACCCACCGCAACCGGGAAGTAAGCCAGCACATTCCCGTTCTCCAACACCGCCAGCCTGCGGTCCGCAATGCTCACCAGCACCACGCGCGGTACTCGCTCCTCAGTAGAACTCTGGGCGACACAGGGAAGCGCCAATGCAAGAATGAGAAACGCCGCCATCCATTCCCTCGTCCCCTTGCTAGTCGCCGCGCAGCTTGTCGTTTCCATCGCCCGGCTCCTTCTGCATATCTACAAGGCAGGACAGGAACCAAACCTCACGTTCTTGAAAACACAAGAGTTGCCGCAGGTCTATTCAGGCAGGAAAGGTGGCTTGGACACGACAGTGTGTCAGGATCGACACGTTGACGACTGGACGCAACGTGCTTTCTCGATGAGACTTTTGGGACGAAAGCAAAACAGGAGACAAGGCAGGAAGTGAGACAAGAGATAGGGGAGGGTTGGGGGGGGGCACCTCACTCATCTCTTTTCTTTATTTAAGGCGCCCGGCCCCTGCCGTCTGGGGTAACGGCTCTGTGGGGTTCTGTGGGTTAGGGCCGGGCGATCTCAACTAGAAGGCCTAGTTCAATGGCAGCATTCTGCCATTGTGATTTTTTCATGTCCGTGACCGCGGTCACGCCTTTGCGTGATCCAAATCAATATGCGCCCATTTCGGTAAGTGCAGGTGCGATCCGACGTCGCGCACAGCACCCTGTGATGACCATCACAGCCTTATCCGGTGGCCCACCCCTACACTGAGAATCGAGCAAGCAAAACCTAGTTTGATTTCGGAGACTTTCATCATGGCCTATGTAATTACCGATTCCTGCATCAAGGATTCCCTCTGCGTCGATGTCTGTCCCACCGACTGCATCCACCCCAAGCAGGATGAGCCCGGTTTCGAAGAAGCGAAACAGCTTTTTGTCGACCCAGCGGAGTGCATCGACTGCGGTGCGTGCATTCCAGCCTGCACTTCAGATTCGATTGTCGCCGTCGACGACGTCCCTGAGGACAAGAAGCAATTCATCGAAACCAACGCCGCCCACTTCAAGAACTGAGCTCCTTCTTTCCTCCTGCGGGCTCGGATCCGGCGCCGGGCCTGGGATCGATATCGCGAAATCGATTCCACGCCTTGCGCCGGATTTCATTTCACCGCGCAGACGCCGAGACACCGAGATACGGAGAAGATCTCTAAATTGTTCTTTCCTTCCGTCTTCTCTGTGACTCTGTGCCTCTGTGGTGAAACGGCTTTCCCCTCTTATTTGACTTCTCCTTCTCCCCGTCGCTATCGTTGCCCGCATGAATGTCGTCAAAGCCACGCGCAATTTCGAAGAATGGCTGGCCCAGCGTACTCATCTCGATAAGAAAGACCTCCGCCTGAAACACGCCCGCATGAAGGCGGAACTGTTCCCGTTCTTTCGCGCCACTTACTACCGCTGGGCGCAACTCTGGCCGGAGATCTGCCCTGATCTCGCGAAAGCACCGCACGTTCTCGCCGTCGGCGATCTTCACGTCGAAAACTTCGGCACCTGGCGTGACATTGAGGGCCGCCTCATCTGGGGAGTCAACGACTTCGACGAAGCCTGGCCCATGGCCTATACCATCGATTTAGTGCGTCTCACAGTCAGCGCCCATCTCGCCGCCGAGGCTGGAAGTCTACCGCTCAAACGCGAGGACATCTGCGGCACCATGCTCGAAGGTTATCGCGAAAGCATCCAGGAACAAGGTTGTCCTTTCGTTCTGGGCGAGAAGCATCAGTGGCTGCGGCTCATCGCCGAAGGCGAGTTGCGTGATCCTGTCCGCTTTTGGCAAAAGGTGGACGCGCTCCTGACTCTCAAGACCGAGGCCCCCATCAGCGCCGTCGATGCCATCGAACATCTCATGCCTGCACCTGGCATCTCGTATCGTCTCGCGCACCGCGTCGCCGGACTCGGCAGTCTCGGTCACGCCCGCTACGTCGCCATCGCCGATTGGCATGGCGGACGCATCGCCCGCGAAGCCAAAGCGCTCGTCCCGTCTTCCAATTGTTGGGCAGAAAGCATCGAGGCTCAGAAGCAAAAAGGCCCTGCCGAAATTCTCTACCAGACCATTATCAACCGTGCTGTCCGCTGTCCCGACCCCTTCGTTCAATTGCGCGGCCGCTGGATCGTTCGCCGCCTCGGCCCTCATTGCTCTCGCATCGAACTAGCTTCCTTGCGCGGCTCCGATACTGAACTCCGCCTGCTCCACGCCATGGGATGGGAAACTGCCAATATCCATCTCGGCACTCCATCCGCTCGCAATACGATCCTCCGTCATCTCGAGAAACAAAAAGGGAAGTGGCTGCACCACGCCGCTGAAGCCATGCTTCAAGCCGTGCGGTCCGACTGGGAGGTCTGGAAGAAAAAGGGCTACATCTGATTCCAACCACGCGGCCGTATTCAGCGGTCGACTGCTGCGAACTTGGGCACTAACGCGGTCCAGACGTTTCGCCGATCTAACCGCTTAAGGACCTATTTGCGCATGTCTGAACTGATTAGTCTGGCGGTGGAATCGGAGTCCCTGAAGGGTCGGACATGCGGACGCATTTGCGACGAGCACGCCCGGGAAGCGAAACTTATCCAGTCCTCGCGACTGCCTACAAAGGGGCTTTGCAAGAGTCCATCGAGATCGCGTTCCGTTCTATACCCTTCTCCGACGTTGGGGCGACTTTGCCGACTTCTTCCGCTTGCCGGACGGTCTCATCGGCATCTACCTCGGTGACGTGGTCGGGAAGGGCTTGCCGGCGGCCATGTACAGCGCGCTCGTCATGGGAACACTACGCGGCATTCACAAGACTGGGACGGACACTGCGGACGTTCTCGCCTGATTGAACGAACGCCTGGTGCAGCGACCCATCCGCGGGCGCTTTTGCTCGACCTTGGATGCTCTTTTCAGCCCCGCCACGCGAGAACTCTTTTTCTCCAATGCCGGGATGCCCTTGCCCCTGCTGGCCTCCTCAACCACTAGCCAGCTGGGCGAGGGTGGGTTCGCTTCGGGAATGTTCCCGGGAGCCGCATACGAACGGCATGTCGTGCAACTCGGCCACGGAGACTGCGTCCTGTTCGCGAGTGATGGTCTGCACGAATTGCGCAATGGGGAGGGAGTCGAATTGTGCGCCGCCCAAATGAAGGAGGTATGGGCGCAATGCCGCCACAAATCGGCAACCGAATCGTTGGATTTTCGTCGTCGATTGCCTGCTGGCCTTCTCCGAAGGCGCAGCCCCGCACGATGATGTTACTGCAGTAGTGCTGAAAGTGATGCGCTAGCTGGGAAGCCTGGACGAAAAGGGTTACAGGCAATCAACGCGCCGCTTTACTCTCATCTATCGGAACCAGTGGTAGCCCAGGCTCACCTGGATCCCGTTGAACTCCGGATTATCCACCCCCAGATTCGCGTTGGAGATATGCGACCATCGGACGCCAATGTCGACCGAATGCCGCGGGGTTCGGAATACTTGAATTCCGCCGCCGCCCCGCGCCGTAAAGTTGAAGTCCGAGGTATTACCCGCTGGGAGATTGGAGTTGGTGCGAAGGCCGCCACCAGCTAATTCGATGTAAGGCGCGACGCGTGCCGCATGCACGCTGGAGTTCCACCGCAAAATGACAGGCTCAAAACCTCCGCCGTATAGAGCCTGGGGCCGAAACTGCCGAAACACTGGAATCAATTCAAATCCGTATTCGAAGCGCCCGCGTCTCCAACCGCGGCCGATCTCACGCGTAAGAATTTTCCCCGCAAAAACTCCTGCCGTCAAAATCTGCGCTTCCGAAAAGTTGTTGAGGATCTCTTCACCGGTTTCCCCAGCCACCCATAAGCTGACATCCCAATCCCGATGCACCTCCGGCAGCGCGGCTTGTGAATATGCGGGCCGGACGAAAAGAAATAAAGATACAAACAATATCGATGTCGAAGGCACACATCCGAAGCAACGCATGCGCTCTTATCCCCCAGTGCAGTGAAACGATCGAAGACGCCCGTATTAGACATCGATTGCACCAAATTGTGCCAGATTTTCACACAATATATGATTCCATTTCCGTGCCGCACACTTACCACAATCGAACCCATCCCGTAAGCACGAAGAAATATAGTGCGGGCCTGATCGCGAAGGCGTGGCCCAACAGGGGTCGCGGATGATAGCCACTGTGCTATCATCTCGTCGCAGGTGGGCTGCTCGCTATGGGCTGTCTCTGGTTTGCCTTACTTGTTGTGTCCCTTGGGTTCGATTGCGCGGCTCAGGACGTCCACCTTCGCCAGGAAGCCGAAACCCTACTGGAACGCGCCGACTCTTTAAGCACTCCGCATCAATTTCACAGTTACGAGCAGACCATTACCTTTCGATCGTTCTCGCCGGCTGGTACTCAGCAGGGCCGCTTCACAAGTGTTGTGCAGGGGCCACGCTCCTACCGGGACGAGTACGAATTCGAAGACTATCGCCTGCTCGTAGTTGTCAACGGGACTATGGTCGCGGATGTGGGCGACCGTGCTCGTGCGCCGGTCCAGGTTCGCCGCATGACGCGGCTCAATCACCCTTACACCGCTCGTTTCGATGAATCCGACATCGTCCGCTCCATTCAGAATAACGAGTTGAATGGACGACCCGCGCAGTGTATCGAATTTGACACCGTCAAGGGAGAAAAGTCTTCGGCTAACGAAATCTGCATCGACAACCAGTTCGGCATTCTTTCACGTGTCCGCGCGAATGACGAAACCGTTACGAACTCTGATTTCTTTCCCTACCGCGGCACTTACCTTCCAGCGCGCATCGTCTACGAGCAGAACGATTTACGCATGGAACTTGAGCAGACGAAGACGGAAACCGACGGGCCCTTCGATGCCGATCTTCTCACGCCGCCTCCGGATGCGAGGATTATCGGCCGCGTCTGCACCGTCTATCGGCGCCCCTTCGGTAAATTTATGCCCCAACCCAACCCCGGTCAGGGAGGTGCGAACGTCGAAGTAATGGTCCACGGCACAGTTCGCACCGATGGCACGATTCGTGATGCGAGCATCGACGTTTCAGAACGCGAGGACTTGAATCCGGAGGCGCTTCAACTCTTTAGTACTTGGCGCTTCACCCCCGCAACCTGCGACGGTACCCCGCTCGAAATCCCAGCCGAAATCACGCTGCATTTTCAGAAGCGCTAGCTGGCGTAGGACCCTAGCCAATGGCAGAACAAAACTTGCAGCCTTTCCATGGAGAAAGATGCATAATGTGTCTTCGCAGGAGGTTCGGAGCCCGATAGATCGAAATATTTCTGACACTATTGCCGTCCGTGGAGACAGGAAAATGCGCCATTTCCGAGCTGTGTTGCAGGTTTCCGTAGTATTCGTTGCGGCCGTCTGTCGGTCGCAAACCGGGGGGAGACCCTCGGAGAAGATCGTTTTCGTGCGTCCTGACCCCATGATCACGACCTCATCTTCTATGGCGATGCTATCGGCCGACACCCACGGCTCGGCTTCTGGCAACGGCGATCAGCCCAAGGGCGCAGTCGCTATCAATTCGGTCGAGAATCCCGGTATGCAGTTCCACTCCGCCTCCGACGCCAAAATGAATCTGCTCGCGTTCATGAATCCCGACGGTTCAGGAATTACGGATCTGCATGTGAACGGGTTTGATCCTTCGGTTTCACCAGACGGAACGAAGATTGCCTTCTGCTCGTTGCGCGACGACCAGTACTCACAGATTTACGTTGTGAATGCCGACGGCACTGGACAACAGCGCCTGACCAAGATCACCAGCGGCGATGCCTGTGGGCCTGTCTGGTCTCACGATGGCAAGAAAATCGCTTTCTATGCCTTCTCGCTGCCCAACCCCAGCCGTAATCCTGCAATTTGGGTCATGGATCCCGACGGTTCAAACGTGAAGCGACTCACGGAACACGCGGTCTCTCCGACATGGTCTCCAGATGATCGTCAGATTGCGTTCGCCTCGGACCGCGCTGGCAAGTTCCAGATCTTCGCCATGAATTACGACGGCTCCAACGTGCGCCGTCTCACCGAAGATAAAGGCGAGGATTCTTCGCCACCTTGGGCCCCCGATGGCGCATCCATCCTGTTCGTTTCCGACCGGGAAGGCGAGCATCCAGCATTGTTCCTGATGGCCGCCGACGGCTCCCAACAACACCGCCTCGTATTCTCCAAACGGCAGGATTTTTGCTTCCCGGCCTGGTCGCTGGATGGCAGACTGATTGCCTTTTCGGTTTTAAATCGAGTGGCCACTCAATTCATCACTGTCGGCGAAGAGCGTCCGCGCTGCGAAATGTGGACCGGAGAATACCAGTTGTTCACCTTTGATAGCGATGGCAAACTTCACCAGCTGACCGATACAAAATACATGGCGATGAAGCCTACGTTTGGACGACTCGTAACAGCACACTAAAGGTGGATGTGCCACCTGGCCAACGAGGCAAAAGAAAATTCTTGCTGATTTATTCCCCTCTCTAGCCCTGTGTCCTCTGCGGTTAAAGATTCTAGGACTCCGTCAAAATCTTCTTCTCACAGATCCTCTTTAACCCTGATTGCGTTACACTATTTCGCCGCCCATGCCGCCCACTTCCCACGGTCCCAACCATCTCCTCGCCGAACTCGAAGCTGCCAAGAATCGCTTCGACTCCGGCCACGCCGCCCACATCGCCAGCCTCCTGGCCCAACTCTCCAAGCTCCAACTCACCGATCCTCCTCACCTCATCCGCTTACACGAATGCCTGCTCTTCCTCCGCGCGTTTCCGCACGCGCCGTCTCTCGTTCCGCGCGTCGAGCGTCTTCTCAACACGTTTCACGAACGCATCGAGAAACTTCGCTCTACGAACGCCGACCTGTCCCTGTTCGACGATTTCTATACCTCCGGCATCGCCGGTACCATCATGCAGGACACTCTTCCCTTCGACGTCGCCCACTGGCTCGTGCGCCGCATCCCCCGCAATGTCGACATCGCCTGGAAGGACTATTGGGACGACTACCAAGCCGAGAGGGCCCGCGGCAACACCTGGCCGCGTTTCATTCCGCTCCTCGAAGAAGATGCCGACGTCGAAGCCAACATCCCGTGGACGCGCTGGCTCCACGCCGCCCGCGGCCGCCAGAATCCGCTCCCCTGGCTCCTCAACCGCTTCGCGCAACTCCCACTTCCCGCCCGCCATCGCGCCGAACTCTACGACTCACTTCGTCTCCCCGTTAGCTGGAGACTCGAAAACCTCAAACTCTCCCGCACCAGTAACTGGGCGCGTCCTCGCCGCTTCTACTTCCACGACCGCCCACTCATCCAGCGCAACGAAGTTTCTCTCTCTGACGAACTCACCCTGCCCGCACCCAAGTTCGAAAAACTTTCCGGGACCGCCGGAGAATCCGTCATGCACGCCATCCGCGAAATCATGGTCGTTCGCTACCGCGAGCTCTATGGCACCACGCTCGGCGACCCGCGCTGCGTCGTTCGCGCCGACCTCGGCCGCGGCGTCGTAATGCATTTTTGGGGACTGGCTCCCGCCCGCCGTCTCCCACTCCGCGCTTATCTCGCCGGCTACACGCTGAAAAACGGCGTACCCATCAACTACATCGAAGCCATCGGACTCTGCGAATGGATCGAGGTTGGCTTCAACACTTTCTATACCTATCGTCAGGGGGAAACCGCCTGGATCTACGCCCAAGCCCTGCGCTGCCTGCGCGCTCTCACCGCCGCAAAATGCATTTCGATTTATCCGTATCAGATCGGCCAGAACAACGACGAAGCCATCGACTCTGGCGCCTTCTGGTTCTACCGAAAACTGGGCTTCCGTCCCGGCCGCGCGGATCTTCAGAAGTTGTGTGAAAGCGAAGAAGAAAAAATCGCTGCCAACCCACAATACCGCACTCCGCCCCGCACCTTGAAACATCTCGCCGAGGCCCACGTGTTCTATGAATTGGGTCGAGCAGAACCCACCGGCCTCTGGGACACTTTTTCCACCCGCAATGTCGGCCTACTCATCAACCGCCGCATGGCGCGCGAGTTCGACGGCGACAGCCAGAAGATCCGCCAGGCCTCTATCGGCGTCATAACCCGTGCCCTAAGAATCAATCCCGCCCGCTGGACTCAAATCCAGCGCCAGTCCCTCGAAAACTGGGCCCTAATCCTGGCGCTAGTGCCCGATCTGCCCCGCTGGTCGCCCAACGAAAAGCAGCAACTCATCAAGATCATCCGCGCCAAATCCGCCGCCAACGAGATGGCCTATCTCCGCAAAACTCAGCACCACCCCCGCCTGCGATCTGAACTACTCCGCCTCGGCTCATGAACGTGTGGGGCACTCCTGTCCGCCGCCTTTGACTTGTCATTCCGCCCCCTACACAACTCGTGCGTGGACAGCCGCCTCGGCTGTCCACGCAGGGCGAAGCCCTCCGGAATCTGCAGAAACTCGGATATACTTTCCTCGTTAGGCCCCATCGATGTTAGTAGAAGCACTGCAGGCTCGCCTGAAAGTTCTTGAGGACGAGATTCTGCGTCTGACCAAACAAGCCTCACAAGCGCCGGAAAAGATCCAGCAAGATAACTGCTGGCGCATGGCGCAGGACCTACAGCGCGAGGCGCGAGAGCTGCGCGTACAAATCAGGAAATGTCAGGATCCTCAGCCGCAGATCACAACGCAACTCTAAATCCGAAATGCCAAAGTCTTCTGTGTCGCCTACCCATGCCCCACCCCATCCTGCTTTACGACGGCGTCTGCGGGCTCTGCAACCGCTTCATCCAATTCATTCTTTACCGCGATCGCCGTGCCACCTTCCGTTTCGCATCGCTGCAAAGTGATGTCGCCGCGAAAATCCTTTCCCGCCACGGCCTCAGCCCCAACAATCTGGATATGCTTTACGTTGTAGTTAATCTCGACGCCCGAGCGCCAAATGAGCTTCTACTCTCCCGCTCCGACGCAGTCTTCTTCACCCTGAAACAACTCGGCGCCTTCTGGCGCTCCACCGCTTTTCTGCTGCAGCTCCTGCCCAAATTCGTCCACGACTTCGGCTACAGCGCCGTCGCGCGCTACCGTTACCGCATCTTCGGCCGCTCCGAAACCTGCGTCCTGCCCAGCGCTCAGGATCGGAACCGCTTCCTCGACCTCTAGCTCTACAAATCCCGAGGCCCACCCTCCATTTCGGTTCCCTCCGGCGTCTCGTTCAACAATTCGTGCAAGTCAAGCCGGCGCGTGTACATCTCCAATCGTCCGTCCGGAGTCCGCGGCCACTTTTCCTTGGGCTTATCGCAGTAGAGTTCTACTCCATTCTCATCGGGATCACTCAGGTAAATCGATTCGCTCACGCCATGGTCTGCCGCGCCCTGCAACGGAATCTTCGCCGCCCAGCACTCTTCGCAGTGCCGTTGCCAACTCCGCACGCGTGGGATAAAGAATGGCCGTATGGTAGAGTCCCGTCGTACCCATCGGCGGAGGCACCCCTCCCAGACTCTCCCACGTATTGAGCGCAATATGATGGTGGTATCCGTCCGCCGACAAAAACACTGCCCCATCGCTGTACCGCTGCATCACTTCCAATCCCAGCACTCCCGCATAAAAGCGCAGCGCCCGCGCAAGTCAGCAACTTTCAAATGCACATGCCCAATCCGCACCCTCGGATCAACCACGTAAGGCGCAGTCGGTAAGTCCTTCTTGGCCACAGCCATGCCCAAGCCCTCTGAAGTGGATGATTATAGCCCGCTCTCGTTCGTCATCCCGCAGTCACCTAATCTTGAGCCTGCAGCAGCCGGGCCTCGCCCTCGCATCACACCGAACCGTGATGCCCGTCATTGGATAGGGCAGCCAAATTGACTACCTTTGCTGTGAGTTCAAATTCCTTCTCTTGATGGAAGGGAGGCATCCTATGCCAGCCATCCTAGAAGTCGCTCCGCAAGTGGAGTCCGAATCCCGGAAGGAAACCGTGACGACCCGTGAACCGAAGCCGGCAGCTCCGAAGCCGCAACCCCGCACTCTGCTACAACGGATCTTTGAGGGTCACGAGGACTATCTCGGCTACACTCCTGATTGATCTGCCCGCGCGTTTCCTGATTTGCCTGCAGGGCGATCCTCCGCGTCTCCTCGCCCTAAAACCTTTCCAACGTTTGTGGATATCTGCTTGAAATAATCCTGTCGGCTAGTGTCTGTGCGGCGGCAGAAGGGGCGTTCCGAAACGACAAATTTCGTGGAGTTGTGTGGGTACCCCCCTCCCCCCATACCTCTGAAAATCCTGCTGGTCGCGGGGTTTGCAAAATCTAGATGTCAAAGAACTTATCGGTCAAAATCCAGAGCGCAAAGGAGTTACGGGTGCTGGCGCGAGCGGCGCCTTTGCCGCCTCAGCCTTGACCATGTTGGGATAATTCGGAGTGGGGCACAAGGTCAGATGTCACAGTGGGCTTTGGATTTCTTGCCAAAACTTTTGCCAACCAGCGAAAACCGCCGCGCGCGGAACAGCCTCAGGTAAGATAGCGCCGACCTCGGGCTTGGAAAGGATTAGCTCATGAGCCTCTCGCGCATCGCTCTCGCAGCTTTTGGCGGCTTCCTGGCATATTTCGTCCTTGGGGGTCTCGCCTTCGGACTGTTTCCCTCGTTGAAGAAGGAGTTCCTCAAATACCCCGCCGTATATCGATCCCAGCAAGGACAGATGAACCACATGCCGGGAGGAACGGCTGCCATGTTTGTGTCGATCGTGGCGCTGGCGGTGATTTACGCCATGCTCTACCAGGGTGGCTCCAGCCTCGGCGAAGGGGCGCGCCTCGGCGTCATCTTCGGCGCGCTCGTCGGGGTTTTCGCAGTTGGTTCTCTTGTGGTGCATAACTACGTCAACCTGAATATCGGATTGACGCTGACGTTGCAACAAGCCGTCGCCTACTTCATCGAGTGGACTGTCACTGGCCTCATCTATCGGCCGCTGGCGCCACATTGAACAATGATTAGCCAGCTCCTCGCCCTCTAGCTCGGATGTCATTCCGAACCGGGCTGAAAGCCCGGTGAGGAACGTGCTTTCCCCGACACCATCATCACCGCCGCCTCACCCCAACCGGCCGACAGATCTTCCCAAGTCGGATTGTCTGCGCGAATCAACGCCACTTTCTTCCCCCGCCACCATTTCTTGATCTCCGTCTCTCGCGCGATCGCATCGCCGAGGTTCTGAAAGCAGCGATAGTAAACCAGCCGATGCACGCGATACTTTCGCGTAAACGCTCCGCCTTCGCCGGCTTTGTGTCGCAAGACTCGCGCCATGAGAAAACCCGTCACCCCGACGTAGAGCACGCGGCTTTTGCTCGCCATGATGTATACGTAGTAGCTCCGCTCACGGGCCATTGCCGCTCCGTGGGACAGCAGGTTCGGCTCCGCTCTCACGGCTGAAGCCGTTCGGAATGACAAGAGTTTAGGGATTGGCTGGAGTTTGTGCAGCGGCAGATGTCACGAAGCACTGTGCAAAAACCCAAATCGACAAGCTTTCGCGCCATTGAAAAGAAAGCAGGTTCCTCGCCCGCCTTCGGCGCGGTTCGGAATGACAAGAGCTTAGGATGGCCTCAAACAGTTGCGAACGGAGCCAAAGTTAAACGGATGTCATTCCGAATCGGGCTGAAAGCCCGGTGAGGAAACTGCTGTTCTCTGGGCTGAGCATGAATAGTAGCCTCAGTGTCGGCAGCATCGTGCCCACCCCTTCGGCTCCGCTCAGGGCTCGCAAAGGATGCGAGGATGGGGCACCCGCTGCAGTGGTGGCGCAAAGGGTTGGGGCCACCCGCCCCCATCGAAAACCGCGACGCACGAGCGGTCTCACGTTTAATGTAGTTCCGACAATCCGTACAAAGAAACTTTAATGCTGCTAAAACATGGAATCCTAGTTGACAATCTCGCACCTTAGGCATTATAAGCTAGAACTTGGAGGTATAGTGGCCTATGGCGGACACAGAAATGGATTTGGCAGGCGTACGCGCCTATTATAAGGTCGATCCGGTTGCAAAACTGGTTTTTGATCACCTAGGTACGTTCGTGACGAATATGAGCACGACGAAGGTGGACCAGCTCTCCTGGCGGCTGAGTTCCGAGCAGGATGCGCCGGACCGATGGCAGATCATTAGATTTTTTCGAAAGCTCGAGCAGCTCGGCTGTGGCTGGCTGATCGAGGGCAGGAGGGGCAAGAAGACCCGATTCTCGTGGTCGGCGGGACTAGTTGATGTCTCCCACGCGGCGATGGGCCAAGACGTCAAGATTGGTCCCGCGCCGGGGCTTCAGGATAGTGAAGCCGAGGACGACGTCGGCAATCCGCGCCAAGTTAGCCTAGCGGAGCATCCGTACTTGTTAAGGAAGGACCTGCAGGTGCGGCTCCGGTTGCCAGAGGATCTTACGCGGATCGAGGCCGGTCGGCTTGCGGCCTTCATTCAGACTCTGCCGCTCGGGGTAGGGGAGACGGCTCCTACGGCGAAATCTTCAGCAGGTGGGGCGGGGGCAGAAATTGACGGGCGCGCTTAAGCAGGCTACGGACGAGTTCGTCCATAACCCGGTCGAAGTGCTGGCGTGACTGATACGTCGGGAAAAAGCAACAGGGTCTTGGCCGCCGAGATATCGAAGCCGCCCACTCAGGCTATGAGCCTAAGCCTCAGCAATAACTACGACGCGCGCCGGGAACAGGTGTTGGGCCCCCCACGAGTGTGCTCAGCTAAGAGCCGTTTTCTTCACGCAAGCGATGGTCACGAAGCGTGGCAAGCCCTGGAGCGGAACACTCATCTTCCTTGATCAATATGGAAACAGGCATAGGGTCAAAAACTGCGTCTTTAAATCGATGGGGGGGGGCGGCCACCCGCAACCGAAGAAGGACCCCGAGGAATTTCCCTACCAGATCGTCGACCGCGTCGAGAAGGAGGTCGTGTCCGTCCTAAAATCCGAACTCAGCCGTTATGCAGTCTGCGGACGTACGTGCGGTGGCTTGGGGAGCGTTCACATAGCGTACGGCGGGACTTTGCTCATCGGCGTCGGGGGCGATTCTTAGGCGCAGAACTCCCCTCTAAACCAAGTGATCGTATCGGATCCGGAGGAAGCGACCCTGAGGTCGGACAACTTGGACGCTCTCATCGGCCTCTACCGGTCACTGCAATCGGACGATCAGAGAAAAACATTCGAGCAGGCACTGTTGGACCGACTCGCGCCAGACCGTGGATACCTAGCCGTGTCGTACTTCATCGTTGCCGTATTTTGGAAAATAGGCATGTTCGCGGAGGCGCTCACTAAAGCGAAGCGGGATCTGCCCCGGAACGAATGGCGCGTCTATGGTCTCAGCAATGTGTTGATGCTGCTCAACGGCCTGCTGAGGTACCGGTACCCGGATTTCAGCGACCACATGCTTGACCAGACTGAGCAGCTGACACATGGCCTCAGCGAGACGGTGTTCTTAATACCGGCAAAGATGCTGCCATCCGGGCAAGAAGGCTGAAGGTTGCCGCCGAGGGAAGGCCAAAGCCTTGACCCGTTTAGACCCTCGACACTCCTGTGGCAAGCTCACCAGTCGACGCAGTGATTCCTTAAGGCAGGGTTGTCGTTAGACGTCAGCGCGTCTGTTTGCAGTATCTTCCACTCCGGTTTCAGTTTGAGGCATTCTTGCAAAGTTTTGTAGGTACTTGACTTTATGTATATATGACACTAATATGAGTGTCATATGAAGTCAGCCCGAGAACCCGACCTGGAACTGCGTGGCAAGCTCATTCGCAGCCTTGGGGCTCTCCGCGAAATGCTGCCCGGCTCTTTTGTCGAACGCCAACGCTCCTGCGGCCAGCCCAACTGTCATTGCGCCGACGGCAAACACCTGCACCCGCAATATCAGATCTCCGTACTGATTGACGGCAAACCCAAAGCGCTCAACATTCCCGCGGCATTCGTGGACCAGGTGCGCGAGAAAATCGAGATGCGCCGACGCTTTGAGGCCGCCGCCGCGACCATCTGCGGCGTCAATCTCAAGCGCTTTCTCAAAGAAAAGCTCAAACCGAAGGAAGAGCGCCAAATTTGATCCGACACCGGTTCGAGACTTATCTCGACAAGGTGTTTGGCTTCTCAGATTTAGTGAGCGCTCTGCCCGAAGGACGGCAGTTTCCCCAGCACTCTTGGAAAAAGGTGTTTGACGCCGTCTTCCTGGGTGCCGCCATGCAGATTCCCAGCCTGCTTCAGATCGAAGCGGAGTGTCACCATGGGGCGCTGGCCAGACGCATCGGAGCCATCAGCGACGACACCCTCGGCTACTCCCTCGAACGACAATCTCCTGAACCCGTGTTTGCGCTCAGTTGTGAAATTGCACGCCGGCTGAAACGCAACGGAGTTCTAGGTTCCGATTGGTCGCGGGGGTTGGTGGTGGGGGCGGTGGATGGCATTGAAATTTGCAGTTCGTTTGCTCGGTGTTGCGATGCCTGTATGGAGCGAGAGGTGCAACACAAGGTGAACGACGAAATGAAAACCGAGATTCAGTATTATCACCGCATCGTCGTCGTGGTCTTGGTCAGCACCTCGTTCCCCATCCCCTTGGGGGTCCGCTTTCAGAAGAATGGCGAAGGCGAGGTCGCCTGTGCCCGGGCTTTGTTGCAAGACCTGGTCGGGCACTTGGGCCGCCGTTTCCTGGATGTGTTGGTGGGGGACGCTTTGTATCTGCAAGCGTCCTTCGTCAAGCAAGTGGAACACCTGGGTCTGATCTGGGCCTTTACCTTGAAAGAAAACCAGCCCGAGTTATTGCGCGAGGCGGAGCGTTGCACGCAGGATTCTCCCCACGGCGTTCAGGCGGAGCCGGGCCGGGAACTTCGCTACTGGCACTTACCGGACCTGGATTGGCCCGTCGCCGATCGCCGGGTGCAGGTCGTCAAAACCATTCGCATCGAACCCCAGCGCCGCGTCACGATCCGCAAAAAAGACGCTGCTCGCACCAAAGGCAAGACGGAAAGGATGCAACCGAGCACCAACTTCTACGCCACCAATTTCGAACTGGGATCGATCTCACCGCTGTTCATCCATCAGTTCAGCCGCAGCCGTTGGCGAATCGACACCGAAGTCTTTCAGACCATCACCACCGACTGTCACCTCAAACACCCCGCCGTCCACCAAACGACGGCCCTGGTGGTGCTGACCATGATCCGGTTTCTGGCCTATACCCTGTCCCTGGTCTTCTACCACCGCCAAGTCCGCAGCCACGCCCGCCGAAAATGCGAGACCTTTCATGAGTTCGCCAAACGCTTAGCCTACTGGTTCGTTGCGCTCTCGCCCAATACCAGTTGATCTTCGCCGCGCGCGTCCTTCGACGTGTCCGATCATGTTTCCAGGTCTCCGCCCCGACGCCCTGTCCCGGTATTCCTTCCCCTCCGAAAAATCAACCCTTTCCAAACGGTTTCTGCCATCCCGGACCATTCCAACTTGCCCCACAGCCTTTCGCTGCCCGCAACTGACGGCAAATCACCGGCGTACCCGATGCACAGATGGGGGTTTGCGGAATCGCTGATCCTACCGTATTCAG
>Ga0208192_1000335_pt1 | contig 44140 bp, 33 predicted proteins | sample June2015DPH_13_1_2_FD_184711 | JGI IMG/M metagenome (GOLD analysis project Ga0208192, IMG submission 184711) | Peatland microbial communities from SPRUCE experiment site at the Marcell Experimental Forest, Minnesota, USA - June2015DPH_13_150... | ecosystem: Environmental > Terrestrial > Soil >... | reverse complement strand
CCGCGAAGCCTGTGCACACCCCCAAAAGGTCCAACCGCCCCACCGTGCAGCCCAAAACCCAGGCCAGCATCGACGATCAGCACTCCGAAGCGATTCTCGGAAAACTTGGTGAGAAAAGCAGGCTAGAATGTTGCTGACGGATAAAGACTTACCTGAAACAGATGATAACAATCATGGATTCAACAGGTTATGAAGAGGAAACGGACCACCGCCACTGGCCCTTGCGGTGCGGGGCTAACGTTCTTCATCGGGAACCTGGCATCGCATCCCTTGGTGCCCGAGAAGCCACACGATTGGATTCCCGCTGGAGCCTGCCGCGATTGCGTCGGGGCGGGAATGACGCGGCGGTCGACGAAGGGCGCGCGGCGCTCGGGGGATTCTCCCGCTTCATTCACTTTTCGGGAGCAGCGGTTACTGGCGGCAGCACGTCCGCGGTAATGGCTGATGGCAGCTTCGCCGACCGGTAAACTCTCTGGGTGGCTTTCTGGAAGTCGGAGGGCTGCGCCTCATCGATTTTCATGAATTTCTGTGGGTTGCGGTCCACCAATGGGAACCACGAGCTTTGCACTTGTACCATGATGCGGTGGCCGCGGCGGAAGGTTTGGAAAATGTCGGGAAGCTGGAATTCCACCTTGTCAGGCTTGCCCGGCTCGAAGGCCACCGGCTTCTCGAAGCTCTTGCGGAATTTCCCGCGAAAGGGCTCGCCACGAACGAGCTGTTGGTAACCGCCCATTCTCAGCCCGCTGGGGTTCGGATCGGGGTCCGGGTAATTCCCGGGATAAACATCGATGAGCTTGACGACCCAGTCGGAGTCCGTGCCCGTGGTGGAGATGTAGAGCGACGCGGTCACCGGTCCGGCGAAGGTCACATCTTGTTCGAGGGGTTCGGTCTGGTAGACCAGCACGTCGGTGCGCCGCGCGGCGAAGCGCTGGTCGCCGGTCATGTATTCGTACGTCATCGCCGTGCTGATCCAGGAGATGTGCGGAACCGGCTTGGCGGGGTCGCTCACGTATTCGTCGAACTCCTCGCCGGATGCGGAGGGAGGCGCGGAAGAAAGTCGGCCTCCACTCTGGAAGTAAAACACCTTCTTCACGACATTCTTGGGTGGCCAACTGTCGAGCTTGTGCCACTCGTTGCGGCCGGTTTCGAAGACGTAGGCGCCGGGAAGTTTCTCTTCCGCGTTGTCCTTCAGGAAGTGTTGGAAGAACGGAAACTCGATGTGCTCGCGAAAGAAGTCACCCGTGTTCTGATGGAAGCAGACGTTGCCGAGAGCCTCGCCGGCGTCACGGTTCCACTGGCCGTGCGACCAGGGACCCTCGACGAGAATGTTCACCGTGCCGGGGCTCTGTTTCGCAATCGCTTGGTAGGTGTGGAGCGGCCCGTAAACGTCCTCGGCATCGAACCAGCCGCCCACCGTCATGACGGCCGCCTGGAGGTTCTGCAAGTAGGGGAGCGGGTCTCGGGCTTTCCAAAAGTCCGTGTACGTGTCGTGCGAGACCAGATCGCGCCACCATTCGATCTGCCCCTTGAAGAACTTCGTGTCGGCATTGCCCAGCGGTCCCATGCGCAGGAAGAAGTCGTAGCCATCGGGGGTGGCGAAATCGAAGCGCGGGCCGGGCACTTCATTTTCTCCCGTCGGCGGGCGTCCAAAGGAAGAGAAGAAACCAAAGGCGTGGGCCAGAAAGAACGTGCCGTTGTGGCGGAAATCGTCGCCGATGAACCATTCGGTGACCGGCGCCTGCGGGGAAACCGCCCGCAAGGCGGGATGCCCGCTCAAGGCCGCCATCGTGGCGTAGAAGCCGGGGTAGGACGTGCCGGAAACACCCACGCGGCCGTTGTGGTTGGGGATCGTTTTCAAAAGGAACTCGATCGTATCGTAGGTGTCGCTGGCTTCATCGACTTGGTTGGGCGCCGTCTTGTTGGGAAGGTACGGCCGAACGTGCTCGAACTTGCCTTCCGATTTGCCACGCCCGCGCACATCACAGTAGGCGAAGATGTAACCGGCGCGGGCAAAGAACTCCGAAGGGCCAAGAGAGCCGCGATAGTCGTCAACGCCATAGGGCGCCACCGTATACGGCGTGCGCAACATCCAGATCGGGTACCGCTGCGAACTGTCTTTGGGCGCGTAAACGGCGACGAAGAGACGGACGCCGTCGCGTGTCGGCGCCATGTATTCGGACTTGGTGTAATTCGCCCGGATGTAATCCCGGAGTTCCGCGGCCTTGCGCTCCTCGTCGGTGAGTTGGCGGTTTTGCCCGGCTTGCGCGACCACCGACAGCATGACCACGAGCATTGCTGAAGCGCCCAGCACTCTGCGGATTATCGCCATCTCCCTACCTCCAGGCCGTGAAGGGTTTCTCCGGTTTCTCGCCCTTGATTTCCAGGCGCTGCATCGTAACACACCGCTGCCTGACGATCCGAGAGGACTTTGTTGCTGCGGTCGCCCCGCCGAACCGGAGGGCAATTCTTTTCGGAGTTCCGAAATTGCCTCCGGCGGCGTTAGTAACGACTGGCGCGGCGTCGTTCGGCGACGATGGTCACCTGCATGTCGCGAGCGTAACGGACGATTCGGTGAATGAGGTTTCGCCCCAAAAATCCCTCCCAGGGCGAATACTGGGGGCGCACCATAAACATCTGCGTGATGCTATGAAGGCGAGCGAAGTCGCTCAAGGCGCTGGCGATATCCACACCCTGAACAACCCGCGTCTCGATGTGGAGGTTCCGCGCGAAACTGAGGTGGCGTTCGACGGCCTCCCGTTTGACCACCGGCAAGCTATTGAAATCCATTTCGGCATGAACGAAGACCGCAAAGCAGTCAGCTTGGAGGTAGTCGGCCACTCTCCGGCCACGACGGATAAGCAACGCGGTGGAGGGATGCTCCGTCACGTAGACCAGAATTCGATCGTTCAAAGCGCCCGGAGTATCGGTCCCCGCGCTCGATATCTCAGTCGGTGCAGCAGGAGTTTCTGTGGTGGGATCGGGTAACGTTACGTGCCGAACCTCAACTTCGTGAGCCGTCTGCCGCAAGGCGATTTCACGTAAGGCGACCAGCGTGGATTCTTTGAAGAAGTTCTCCAGCGCCTGCCGGGCTTTCTCCGGAGGGTACACGACGCCGCGCTCCAGCCGGTTGAGGAGCGCGCGCGGGGTGAGGTCGACCATGACCACTTCGTCAGCCTGTTTCATGACCCAATCGGGGATCGTCTCGCGAACCCGCACACCGGTCATATTCCAGACCTGGTCGTTCAAACTCTCGAGGTGCTGGATGTTCATCGTAGCCAATACATCGATTCCAGCCTCCAGCAGTTCCAGGACGTTCTCCCAGCGTTTCACATGACCAGAGCCCGGAACGTTGGTGTGCGGCAACTCGTCCACCACACACACCTCGGGATGGCGTTCGAGGATCGCCTGCGTGTTCATTTCCTCGAAAACTGACCCCCGGTATTCCACTTTGCACCGCGGGATCAACTCCAGCCCAAGAGCTTGCACGATCGTGTCTTTCCGTCCATGGGGTTCGAGGAAGCCGATCACGACCTCGACGCCCTTTTTCACCAGCTCATGAGCATCTGCCAACATCTGATAGGTCTTTCCGACGCCGGCCGCGTACCCAAGGTAAACTTTGAGTCGGCCATGTTTGAGGGAATCGGTATCCATCGTAGTTATTGGGGAAACACGCGCACGTCGATCCCTTCCGCGGCGCGGATCAGCCGATCCAACGGACCACCCAGGAAGCGATACCACCAGTGATCGCGGCTGGAGTGACCAACAAAAATCTGCGTGATCCTGTGTGCGCGCGCAAAATCCATCAGAGTTTCTACGGGATCGTCCCCGTCCAGAGCCTCAGCCTGTGCTTCCAGGAGCCGCGCGCTCTCCAGGTGCTCCTGAAGGGCGGCTTCATCCTTCTCCGTAAGCCGGTCGTGGCGGACATACACCGCGAAGAGTTCTCCGTGAAAACGGTCCGCGTTGCGCCTTCCACTTGCGATCATGGCGGGTGCGTTCGAGCCGGGAGTGAGGCAGACAAGGATACGCTCCTGGGTACCCCAAAGCTGCTCGATACCGTGGGCGAGAAGGTAACCCTCAAGCTGCTTGTCCACCACCTCAGCAGCCAGGAGCAAGGCGATCTCGCGCAGCGCGGAGAGTCGCGGTGTGTCCGTCGAGCTGGGATCCGCCGTAAAGGGTTGGCCGGCCCGTTCCAGGAGGAGTTCCGGCGGAACATCGACAAGGACAATCTCGTCGGCGGCGTAAAGGAACCGTTCGGGAACTGTCTCGGTGACACGCTTGCCGGTAATTCTCTCCACGTCTTCCCGCCGCTCCTCGATGTGCTGAAGGTTAAGGGAGGTAATAACGATGATTCCGGCCGCCAAGAGTTCTTCCACATCCTGCCAGCGCTTGGGGTTCTTGCTGCCGGGAGGATTGTCGTGGGCGACGCCGTCGACAAGACAGACTTGCGGATGCCTGCGGAGGATAGCCTCCACATCCATCGCCTCGCCGTCTCCGATTTTCTTGAGGGGAATGACTTCCAGGGTCTGCAGAAGGTGCTCGAGTTCGGGGTTTAGGTTCGCCTGGATGGCGCCAATTACCACATCCTGGCCCCGCGCCCGACGACGCCGACCCTCATCGAGCATGCGAAAGGATTTGCCCACACCCGAGGCGTAGCCCAGGAAGACTTTCAAACGTTCGTGCTGGAGCTGTTCGTCCTGCGCGTCTAACTGCTTGAGGAGCAGTTCAGGATCAGGTCGGCGGTCATAATCCGTTTGCATACGCGCAGGCGCCTCTCGAGATGAATTGTACTATTGAGGCTGTGCGCTCACAAGGCACATAGGCCTTCTATTCTTTCCAGTCAAACACGTAGATCAGCCCCAACGTAACCGTGGGCTGGTAATCGGTAAGTGTGGAAGCCTTGGCGAAGATCGGTTGGTCCGCATTGTCATAGCGGAATTCCAACCGCGTGATGAAATTCTTGTGCAGGGTCTTCTCAAAGGTTTCCGTTACCTCGTTGATGTGGGCGGGAGCGGTTCCCAGGGTGAACCCGTTGTGATCGTCGTAGTACTCATAGCGGGTGGAGAGCGCAACGCTGCTCGTGAAAGCATAGCGCAGGTAGCCCGCCACGCCCGACCACCACACGGGGTTCAAGTAGCCCACCGGCATGTCGCCGCGCCCGTAATCATAGTTCAGAGCCAGCGATAGCTTCGAGGTAGGGTTGTAGGTGGCAATGGTGTCCGTCAATTGCCGGAAGTGCTTGTTGGTGTTGGCCATTTCGGGGCCCACAAGGTAATTCTCCGTCAGGGAGAATTTCTTGTTGGGAGTGATCGCCAAGGAGAAACCACCGGTTTTGCCGTTGTTGTTATCAACGATGTTATTCCATCCATTGACGAGGTAACCTGTTAATGAAACCTTATCGTTGAACGTGTACTTGCCGCGCACCCCAAAGTGATAGAAGGGGACCGCGTAGGTAAACAGCAAGCCGCGGGAGTAGTTCCAGCTATCCTTGCTCTCGATGACCTCGTTGCCGGCGGGCGTCACAAACTTGCCCACGTCGAACTGCAACCCTTTGCCGATGGGAGCGAGGTACGAGAGGTAACCTTCCTTCAAGTACTGCGCAAACCCCACGCCGGCGGGATCGGCGGCGTTGACCACGTTCATGGCATTGCCGTAACCGAACGAGAGGTGATAACCCAGCCGGCTCCCTTTCGCGTCCGGCGCTTTGTCAAAGATCAGTTCAATCATGTTCAGCGAGAACTGATTCTCCGGCCCATCAAAAGCGCGGAAACTCCCGGTGCGGCTGGCGGGATGGTTGGCGTCAAAGCCATAGTAGGCATCGACAAATCCCGTGATCGAGGTGTCACTCAACAGCTTGGCCACGCCGCTCGCGGGCGCTTCGGGCGCCGAAGCGGTCACGGGAGCCGCCGGTGCGGCCGTCGCCGCAGGAGCCGCCGGGGCTGCCGCGGCTATCGGCCCCACGGGTGCAGCCGGAGTTGCCGGCGCCGCAGACGTCGGCTTGCTTCCCTCGGTTCTGGCCTCGAGTGCGGCGAGGCGTTTCTCCAGCTTGTCAATGCGATCGAGCAACCGCTGTTCTCGGTCTGTCAGAGGAGCTGGATTTGCTCCGCCCGTTGCCACATCGGCCTTGCCAGCCTGCTGTCCATACACCCACGAGGACAAACACACCGTGAGGGTCATGAGCGCTAGGCAACGAATCCCTAAACTTAAGGATCTGGTCATCATTTCCTCCTGTTGGGGGTCCATTTGGAGGGCGGACACGGAGGCCCCGGCGAGAGCACCCGCTCCTCTCGTCCGGAACCGGATTCCGAATCAGTGAATAGGAAAACGCTTATCTAACTCTAGATTCAGGGCTAGGACGTTCACTCGCGGCTCACCCAAGAAACCCAGTTGGCGTCCTCGGGTGTGGGCGGCAATGAGCTGTTTCACTTGGTCCAAGGTGGCGCCCCGCGCCTCAGCCACCCGCGGGGCCTGCGCTAGTGCGGAGGCCGGGCTCAAGTCCGGATCTAATCCGCTGGCGGAGGTTGTCACAAGGTCGGCGGGGATGGGTCCGTGATAGTCAGGATTCTCTTGGCGAAACTTCTCGATGTCGGCCTTCACTCGATCGATCAGTTTCTGATTCGTGGGGCCATAGTTGGAACCGCTTGAGGAACTCGCGTCGTATCCATCGTTGCCAGCAGCCGACGGTCGGGGATGAAAGTAAATGCGTTTGCTGAAATTCTGGCCAATCAAAGCGGAGCCCACAGCGCGTCCGTCTGCCTTCACGATACTTCCGTTGGCCTGCCACGGGAAGAGCAGCTGGCAGAGACCCGTTACGACGCCGGGATAGAGAAGCCCCGTGAGGACGGTCATGATGAGCATCATTCGAAACGCGGGACCAAATCGGTAGCGCATGGTCAACTCCTTAGGCCAGGTGCAACAAGCCGAGCAGGCGATCGATCATCCAGATAAAGGGGAACGGGGCGATGAAGCCGCCCAGTCCGTAGATCAACAGATTGCGACGGAGCATGCCCGCGGCGGTTTGGGGCTTGTACCTCACCCCGCGCAGCGCGAGTGGGATGAGGGCCACGATGACCAACGCGTTGAAGATCACCGCCGCCAGGACCGCGCTTTCGGGAGTGTGCAGCTTCATGATATTGAGCTTGTCCAGCGCCGGGTACGTCGCCATGAACATGGCCGGGATGATGGCGAAGTACTTCGACACGTCGTTCATGATCGAAAACGTTGTCAAAGCGCCGCGCGTGATGAGCAACTGTTTGCCGATGGCCACCACTTCGATGAGCTTGGTGGGGTTGCTGTCGAGGTCCACCATGTTCCCGGCTTCCTTGGCGGCCATGGTCCCCGTGTTCATGGCGACACCGACATCGGCCTGCGCCAGAGCCGGGGCATCATTGGTTCCGTCCCCCGTCATCGCCACCATGCGGCCGCCGGTTTGCTCCTTGCGGATGAAGTCCAGCTTGTTCTTCGGCGTGGCCTGGGCGATGAAATCGTCCACGCCAGCCTCATTGGCAATCGCCGCCGCGGTCAGGGGATTGTCTCCGGTGACCATCACGGAGCGGATCCCCATGGCACGCAGCTGCGCGATGCGTTGCTTCATGCCCCCCTTCACAACGTCTTTCAGATGGACAGTTCCCAGCAGGCGCGGGCCGTCGGCTACCGCCAAGGGTGTTCCACCCGTGCGCGAAACACGGTCAACAACCTCCGCAAAGCCCGCAGGAACTGACCCGCCCTGCTCCCGCACAAACGCGCTGATCGCCTCCGTCGCTCCCTTGCGCAGGCGACGCCCATTCATGTCGACACCGCTCATCCGCGTGTAGGCGGAGAAGGGAATGAACTTCGCCTCGTGCTCGGCCACCTCGCGCCCGCGCAGGTTGTACTTCTGTTTGGCCAGCACCACGATGGAGCGGCCCTCGGGCGTCTCGTCGGCGAGGCTGGAGAGCTGCGCGGCGTCAGCAAGTTCGGCTTCCGTGACGCCGTTCACGGGAATGAATTCCACCGCCTGCCGGTTGCCGAGGGTGATCGTGCCCGTCTTATCGAGCAGGAGGGTATCGACGTCGCCGGCAGCCTCCACGGCCTTGCCGCTCATGGCCAGCACGTTGTGCTGCATGACGCGATCCATGCCGGCGATGCCGATTGCCGAAAGCAGGCCGCCGATAGTAGTGGGAATCAGACATACCAGAAGAGAGACGAATACCGCGACGGTCGGCACCGTACCCGCCCCGACGGAGTTAACGCTGTAAACGGCAAAGGGCTGCAGCGTGACCACCGCGAGGAGGAAGATCAGGGTCATGCCGGCAATCAGGATGTTGAGGGCAACCTCGTTGGGCGTCTTCTGCCGCTCCGCGCCCTCGACCAGTGCGATCATGCGATCCAAGAACGTCTCGCCCGGGTTGGAGGTAATCCGAATTTTGACCTGATCCGACAAGACCTTGGTCCCGCCCGTGACCGCGCTGCGGTCTCCGCCTGACTCCCGGATCACCGGTGCGCTTTCGCCCGTGATGACCGACTCATCGACGGTGGCGATGCCTTCGATGACTTCGCCGTCCCCGGGAATGATGTCGCCAACCTGGCAAATGACGACATCCTGGGCGCGGAGCTTGGAGGCAGGAACGACCTCGATGCTGCCTCCCGGAGCGATCCTCCTGGCCATCGAGTCGGTCTTGGTCTTGCGTAAGGCGTCCGCCTGGGCTTTCCCCCGCGCCTCGGCCATGGCTTCGGCGAAGTTCGCGAACAGCACCGTGAACCAGAGCCAGATCGCGATCTGAATCTGGAATCCCAGGCCGTGCCCTCCAACGAAGGCGTCACGAATCAGGAAAGCTGTGGTCAGTGCCGCTCCGACCTCGACCACGAACATGACGGGGTTCTTGAGAAGCGTCGCGGGATTCAACTTGATGAAGGAATCCTTCAGGGCGCGCCGCGCAATCTCCGGGTCAAACAGCGGACGCGCCCGGACCAGCTTCTTCGGCATGAGTGCCGTCCCATCGTCGATCGGAGGAGGAGTGACAATCGTCGTGGCCATTGATTAGCTCCAGAAAGAAAACAACAGCGAGGAGAACAGTTTCCCCCCATGCATAAGGAAATGCTCGACCAGAGGACCGAGCGCCAGCGCCGGGAAGAACGTCAAGGCGCCTACCACAACCACCGTGCCAACCACCAGGCCCACGAACAGCGGGCCGTGACTTGGAAGCGTTCCACTGGAGGCGGGCACTTTCTTCTTGGTAGCCAGGCTGCCGGCCACTGCCAGGACCGGGAGCATGAACGCGAAGCGCCCAATCAACATCGCCAGACCAGTGAACAGGTTGTACCAGGGAGTGTTGACGTTCAGTCCCCCGAAGGCGCTGCCATTGTTCTCGGAAGCGCTCGAAAACGCGTAGAGGATCTCGCTGAGACCATGCGGACCCGAGTTGTTCACATTGGCGATGGGCGGTCCGGGGGGATTCCAGTAGCCGTTTTTCGCCAGGTGAGCCCCCGCGCTCACGGCTGTGAAGACCAGAATGGCAAAGGCGGTGGCAATAACGGCCACCATCGCCATCTTGACTTCCTTCTGTTCGATCTTCTTCCCCAAATACTCAGGCGTTCTGCCCACCATGAGTCCGGCAATAAAAACCCCCACGATGACGTAGAGCAGCATGCCGTATAAGCCCGACCCTACTCCCCCAAAGATCACTTCGTCGGTTTGCAGGTTGAACATCGGCACAAGGCCGCCGATCGGAGTGTAGCTATCGTGCATGCTGTTCACCGCCCCGCAGCTTGCGTCGGTGGTGGTGACAGCAAAGAGCGCGGAACCGGGAATGCCGAAACGCACCTCCTTGCCTTCCATGTTGCCGCCTGGTTGTGTTCGAGTGGCCGCTGTCTCTACGCCTAGTCCCGCCAGGGTGGGATTCCCCGCCGTCTCGGCGGGATAGCAGATAAAGACGCCCGCAAAGAAGAGGAACGCCATGGCGGCAAAGATCGCCCAACCTTGACGCGTATCACCCACCATCCTCCCGAACGTATAGGTCATGCCCGATGAGATGATGAGAAGGGCCAGGATCTCAGTGAAATTCGTGAGAGGAGTCGGGCTCTCATAGGGATGGGCCGAATTGGCGTTGAAAAAGCCGCCGCCATTGGTGCCGAGCATCTTGATGGATTCCTGGGAAGCTACTGGCCCGACCGCAATCGTCTGAGTTGCCCCCTCGAGCGTGGTCGCCTTCTGGTAGGCCCTCAGGGTCTGAGGGACGCCGCGGAAACAGAGGAAGAGTGCGAACACAAAGGCCAGAGGTAGGAGGACATAAACGGTGGCGCGCGTCAGGTCCACCCAGAAGTTGCCGATGCTGTTTGCCTGCTTGCGTGCAAAACCGCGAATGAGCGCGATCGCCACGGCCATGCCCGCCGCAGCGGAGGCGAAATTCTGGACTGTCAACGCGGCCATTTGGACGAAATAGCTGAGGGTTGTTTCGCCCGCGTAGGCCTGCCAGTTGGTGTTGGTCGTGAAGCTCACGGCGGTATTGAACGCCAAGTCCGGCGTCATCGCCGTGGCGTTGCCGGGAGCATGGCCGGTGCTGAATCCCATAGGGTTAATAGGCAGGAATCCCTGTAGTCGCTGGATGACATACACGAACAGGAAGCTGGCAAAGCTGAAAGCGAGGAGCGACGCGGCATAGTGCGTCCAACGTTGCTCCACATCCTCGCGAATTCCACACAGACGATAAATAAGCCGCTCCAAGGGCCGCAACACGGGATGAAGAAAGGTTCGCTCGCCCTCGAAGACGTGGGCCATGAAGAGGCCCAGGGGCTTGGTGAGCGCCAGTAAGACCAGAAAGAACCCGACGATGTACAAGACGCCAGTTGCGGTCATGCCATCCTCCTCAGAAGCGTTCCGGACGCAGCAACGCGTAGACGAGATAAACAAAAAGGAACAGAGCAGTAACGCCAGCGATGATGTAGTCCATTGAGCGGCCTCCTAAAGCCGGTCACAGGCACGGGTGAAAACCCAGCAACCGACGAAAAACAGCAGAACAATCAGGATGTAAGCCAGGTCCAACATATTCTCCCACCTCGGTCCCCTTAGTCCTTTTGCCTCAAGTCTCGCGGCGTGGTCCGGATCATCCACCGATTTTCAAGCCGGTCGCACGCTCAGTTGAAAACCCAAACGCCGGCAAGGAATGTCACAATGGGGATCATATCCAGCAGTTCAATCATGGGACCTCACCTCAATTCCGCGAAAATCACGTGGTGCCCATCCTTTTTGAGCGCTTGCGCCAGCCGCTGCTCGGAAGTGGGCCACCAACGTTTCCTGCCGCCCACGATGACCAAGGAATGAGGCCTCAGGACGAGTCGCAAGGTGCGCCGCTTGTCGCGACACAGATAAATGTGCGCAGCGATTTCCATGGGAGCCTGGCATGCCAAGGTACGGAGTTGGCCCTCCAGGAATCCCACGGGGACCGCCGGCCTGGTCAGGGGCAGCGTGTAGGGCACTTCGTAAGGCATGAGCAGCCGTAAGCGCGCCTCCAGCTTTTTGGCCAGCCGATCAGCCATTTGCAGAGCCGCCAAGGTTCCGGGGGTGTCTGTAAAGACCACAAAGACTTCCAACCTCTGCTCGTCATGGTTGTCTGCTTGATCGTGTCCATTGGCTCCATGCCTGGAGAGCGGGGATGCCAGACCAGACTCAACACCTGCAGTGGTTTTCATCGGAGTCTCCGAACACCATGGTGCTCGTCGACCCATAAGGAAGGCATAAAGACTTGCTCAGGATTTCATTAGGGCTTTTTCGGCAGGCGAAACCGGTAGCCGACCCACGGCTCGGTGAGAAGATACTCGGGGCGAGAGGGTTCGGGTTCTATCTTTTTGCGAAGCTGATTGACAAAGACACGCAGGTACTCGACTTCCTCACCATAGTCCGGCCCCCAGACAGATTGAAGAAGTTTGGCATGAGGGATGGGCACGTCCGGACTGCTGGCCAGGTAGCGGAGGAGGTCGAGTTCTTTGGGAGTCAAGCGCACTTCCTTGCCATCCACCGTGACTCGGTGGGCGGCGAAATTGATCACCGTGCGGCCCAGGTCGAGTACCTCCGGGAGGCCAGGGGTCAAGAGCGGCGCTCGGCGCAGGGCAGCCCGTATGCGTGCCAGGAGTTCCGGCGTGCTGAAAGGTTTTGTGACGTAGTCATCGGCGCCGGCATCCAGCGCCTCGACTTTGTCCTTCTCCGCATTGCGAATGGAAAGGATCACAATGGGAATGTCGCTCCGGGAGCGAATCAGGCGGCAGGTTTCCATGCCGCCGATCCCCGGCATATTCATGTCGAGGAGCACCAGGTCAAACCGCTCCTCGCGTATTTTCTCCAGCGCCTCTTCGCCACTTCGGGCGTCGCTGACCATGTGCCCGCGGGCCACAAGCGTCGTGCGCATCACCCGGCGAATCTGCGGCTCATCATCGACGACCAAAATCCTGGCGCTGGTCACAGTGCCGACTCCTTCGCGGCGCAGGGCAGAGAAAAAGAAAACTTGGCGCCTTTCCCCGGCTGGCTCTCCACCCAGATTCTCCCTTGATGAGCGCGCACAATTTCCTGCGCGATGCTGAGACCCATGCCCGTACCCGGTATCCGCTGCCGATGTTCTCTCCCCCGGTAAAACCTCTCGAAAATCTGGCGCTGTTCCTGTTCGGAAATTCCCGGCCCACAGTCCTCGACGCTGACGACCACTGCACCCTCTTCCGCGCGCGCGCGGATGGTGAGGGGACTGTCCGGAGGCGCGTACTGCAGGGCATTGTTTAACAACTGCCAGATGACGGTGCCGATGAGTTCCGAGTCGACACTCACGCGGGGCAAGTTCTCGGGAACCTCCACGTCCACTTTTCGCCCTTCCAGGCTTTCTGCCAGTCTCTCTAATTGTGTGCAGACCAATCCGCTCACGGCCTGCGGGCTTCTGTGCAATTGGAGTTGGCTCGCTTCGATGCGTGACATCTGGATGGCTTCCGTCAGCATCGTGTTCAGGCGGTCGGTTTCCTCGTCCACGATGCGGAGGAGCTCCTGATGGGTGGGGCTGGAGCAGCCGTCGGACAGCATGGAGGTCACCGCCGCCTTGATGGGGGTGAGAGGCGTCTTGAACTCGTGCGCCAAGGCATCGAGCATGGTCGACTTTAACTCCTCGCTCTGCCGGGCGGCTTCGGCCCGGGTGGCCACATCCTGCGCGTGCGCGCGCTCCAGGGTGATGGCCGTAAGGTTGGCGATCGCGTGGAGAGCGGTTTCGGAGATCCTCGCTCCCTGAATGCCCAGGCTGCCGATCGGTTGGCCCCCCAGGCTGATCGGCATCACGGTGATATGCGCTGCGGCGTCGTGAAAAACCGTTCCCTGTAACGCTGCATCGCGGAGCTTGCTGTCCTCCACGGGAAGGTCGTGCGGCCCGGCCCGGTGAATTCGGTCACTCGTGCGGTCAAAGAACGCGACCCCGGGGAGCTCAAAGACTTGGGCAACTTGGTTCGTGGTCTGCTGGGCAAGAGGGCCGCGGCTGTCGAGAAGCAGCAGATTACGGCTCAGCGTGTAGAGCCGCTCCATTTCGCGCTGGCGGCGGGTTGATTCGAGTGCCTGTTCCTTTACACTCGCGGAAAGATGGCTGGCGATTAACGCCGTCACCACGAAGGCAAAGAGGGCGACCCAGTTCTGAGGGTCCGCAATCGTTAACGCTCCTACGGGGGGGAGAAAGAAGTAGTTGAAAGAGATCATGCCGGCAATGGATGCGGCCAGCGCTTCGACCAAACCCCAGCGCGTAGCAACCGCCAGCACCGCGAGCAGGAACGTCAGCGCGACCGTCACGCTGTTGACACTGACGACCCGGGAGTAGAAGAAGGTGATGCCGCCGACAAGCCCCAGTGCGGCGAGGACGCGGACCGACTTGATCACCGGGGGAAGCAGTTCCTTCTTCAAGGGGGAACCTCGAAATCCTCTCTATTGTACTCGCCTGGAGGGCGATGCGCATGGGCGCGGCGAAAGCGGAAACGCGGGCCGGCCATGCCGGCGCCTTCGCCGTCGTCAGAAGAGGCCGCCGAGGTTCAGAACCATGACAGCCACCAGGATGAAGGCGACGGCCGCGAGCAGGAGCTTCCGGGTCCGGGAGCTTGTGCCTTTCCACTCTCCGCTCACCAACCCGAAGACATTGGCGAAGAGGATACTCGAGGCGATAAACAGCATGAATCCGATCGACGTTCCGTAAGTGCCGACCAGCGTGGCTCCAATCCCGTAGGTAAGGATCGCCGTGACCCAGGTGAACGCCATGGCGACTGCGAGAATCGCCTCCCTTGTCCAGCCGCTCTGCCTGAAAAGGTTCGCCGTGCGATTCCGGACCAGCAGGTACACACAGTAAACCAGGTTCGGAACAAAGCCTGCCCCCAGGACTAGCCCCCACACTGCATAGGTGGAGGTCAGCGATCCCGCACCCTGCTGCAGGCTGGCGCGAATGACGTCGCCGCCAAAAGCGAATCCCAGATTGAAACTCGATCCGAAGATTCCCGTGAAAACGCACAAGGCCATGCCGGTGGCGAAACTGCCTTTCAGCCTGGAAGCATCCGCATCCTGGGTAGCTTGGTCCTTTTCTCGTCCGCGGCCGGCGTATGCATAGAGAATCAGGCCCACGGCTAGAAAGGGAATGCTAAGAAGCAAGAGAAGTCCTCGCGGGCGGAAGAGATCCGCGGGATTGAAGGCCAGCAGGGGCACGAGCGATCCGGATAGACTGGCGAGACCGGAGACGACGGCGAAGGTCAAGGCGACACCGACTAATCTTAAACTGATTCCGAAGGTCGCTTGGGCAGTCCCCCAAAGTAAGCCGAAAAGCACAGGCAGCAGAAGCGCACGCAGCGTTACACCCGCATAGACCTTCAGGAGTCCCGGCACCAGCCCGAAGGCCAGCGTCCAGGGAACGAGGAATAACGCGACGAGGGAATATACCAGCCAAGTGTTTTCCCACTTCCAACTCCGCGAGTACTTCATGGGCAGCGCAAACCCACCGTTCATAACGCCACTTGCAAGAATCAGCGCCATTCCCAGCCAGAAATGATTATTCATAATTTCGGATACCCCAACCAAGCGAGGGACTGTCGGGAAGAATTGTGAAAATTGCGACGAAGTGGGACACTACCACTCGGCCTCCGGACTGTCCAGGCGGAACACCCTCGGCTCGAATACCCGCTGCCCGGAAGGCTGTTTCCGCGCTTCGGCTTTTCTGAGGCGAACCTTTGCTGGCCTCCTCGCGTAGAATAGAGCGAGACCTCTCTTGGAGGTAAGCCGCATGGTCAAGTTCCTGCTCTGGTGCATTCTGCTGGTGCTCTGTTGGCCACTGGCCCTCCTGGCCCTGGTGCTGTATCCGCTGATCTGGATCCTGATGCTGCCGTTTCGGCTGGCGGGAATCGCCGTCGGGGGCGTCTTCGAATTGCTTCGCGCCATCATTACTCTTCCTGCCCGAATTCTCAGCGGGCCGCGTCACGCCTGAGCTTCGCGGCGTTTTCCTCTGGCCGCGTCATGGTGTCCCTGCGGGACAGGTGAAACCGCCTGCTGGTTTTCTTGTGGCAGCGACCTGGCGGCAGGGATTTGTGGCGTAATGCGGCGCGGGACGTCTGGTTGGTGCAGACCCCCGTTCTGCGGGGAGTGGCTGACTCAGCAAAGGTGTGCGCACTCTCGAGAGGCGCGAGGGCACTACGGCTGCTTCTTCGGCGGGCGCGGCGGGGGCGGCGGCAGTGACTTCAGACGCAGCTTGGCGGCCCGGAACGCCATGCTGTCTTTCTCGAGATCTGTCGGAGGCGGATTCTGCTTCAGTTCCTCGCGCAGCGCCTGCACGCGTTCACCCGGGAGCGGGTGGTTCATAAGCAAGCCCTCCACGAGCGTGGGATTTCCCGTGAATTTGCTGAACCGTCCGAGCGCGGCAATCAATCCTTGCGGGTCATAGCCTGCACGGATGGTGTTGTAGAGCCCGAACATGTCGGCTTCCGATTCTTCCTCGCGGTTAAACTTGCGGTCCACGAAAAGCAGAATGGGCCCCCCGTAGCGCTGCAGCATGTCGGTTACCTGCTGATCGTCGAGCAGGCCGGCTTTCTTGCCCTCGTAGATCACGCGGTCGACGAGCGCGCGGCGCGCCACGTCGTTCATGCTGTGATAAGCCACCACGTGGCCGACCTCATGGGCCAGGACGCCGGCCAGCTCGCTTTCGCTCTGGACGAAGTCGAGCAGCCCCCGATTGACGTAGATATATCCTCCCGGCAGTGAGAAGGCATTAACTGAGTCAGTATTCACAATCTTGAAAGAGTACTGGAGCTCGGGCCTGCGCGAAGCCTGGGCCACCTTCTGGCCCACGCTGTCCACGTAACTGCCGAGCAGGGGAGCATCCAGGATCGGCATTTGCTTCTCCGTTTCTTCCGCGGCCTTGCGGCCCATCGCCATCTCTTCCTTGTCGGTAAACGTATTGTAGAGGGCCTTGGAGGGAGTCGGCTCCTCCGCGCGAAGGGTCAGTCCGGGGAATGCCAGCAGGAAAAGCAGAATGCCGAGGCCTCTTGCCCGCGTACGAGAGAAAAACGTGCGTCTCATCATGCTACCCTGCCTTTCGCAGCGTCCCAGATAACCTTCCCACCGGGCCTCAAGGTGATGTTGCCGATCCAAGAAGTTCGCGCCGTCTCGCAGCCCGAGTGAGCTTTGGAATTCGGAGACTGGCACGTACGCATACAGTCCACGAAGTTTCACGCGTTGTCAAGCATTCCACCGTATCCAGCGCGCACCAGGATTCCGGGTTTCGGCGCGAGCGAGGCCGCGCGCGGTCCTGGTGCTAAGGTGTCGGCTTAGTGAAAACCAAAAAGTAAAAGGACTTCCATGGGGCGCTCGGTACAGGGATGTCAGCCTCACGTCGGGCAAAGTGGAAGCCCTCGGACTCAACCTCCTGCTGGACCATCTCCGGCGGAATATGATGGCGGGCCACGTACTCCGCGCGCGTCTGCCCCGGTTCTGCGAAAAAGTCCATGACGCCGAAAACACCGCCTGGTTTCAACGCGTCGTAAAGGTGTTTGAGCATGGCGTCATACTCCTTGAACTCGTGGTACGCATCCACCACCAGGACAGCATCAAGCATCGAGGTGGGCAGTTGCGGATCGTCGGGAGCGCCCACAATGGTTTCGATCTGCCAGAGACTTTTCTCCGCTGCGTGGCGGCGAATATCTTGAATCTGGTTTTCGCGAATATCGACGGCGTAGACCTTGCCGGAAGGCCCGACGCGGCTCGCTAGGTGGTAAGTGAAATAGCCGTCACCGCAGCCTACATCAGCAACCCGCGAACCGCTCTGGATGCCGAGCCTATTCATTGCCTCTTCGGGCCGCTGCCACGTGTCGCGATTCTTCCGGTCCCAAGGCGGTGACCCGCCGGCCGGCTGTTGTGCGGCCACGCGCGGTGGACTAGCCCCAAGTGCAATCAACAAGCAGGTCAGGATCAACAGGACAGCTTTTTGTGTCCTCATGTAAACCTCACAGGCTCAGGGTAACCATTGCCGGGCTCCCCTCAGCAGTTTCCGCGTCACTGCCAGACGTTCCGGCTCGTATGGAGTGAGCCACTGCCAGGCCAGCCCGCGGATGTGGGGTAGCGGCCGGCGGGCCTTCACTGCGACCACTTCTTGGGCGTGCGGACCCAGCGATGTTCGCGCAATTTCGCGTGCAGCTCGGCAGGTAGCAGGCCCTTGTCGCTGGCGCTCATGTTCGCATCCACGTTCTTCACCTTGCGCATGCCGGGGATCATCGTGCTCACGGCGGAATTATTCAGGATGAAGCGCAGAGCCATCTCCGGCATGGTCATGCCATGAGGAACCAGCGGCTTGAGCGCGTTTGCGCGCTCGACGCTGGCCTGGAGATTCTGGGAAACGAAGTAAGTGTTACGCCAATCACCCTGGGCCCATTTGCTTTCGAGCGTGAGCGTGCCCGTGAGCGAGCCTTCATCAAACGGACACCGGGCGATCACGCCCGCATCCATCGCGGCACAGGCCGGAAAGAGCTTGTCCTCGGGGTTCTGGTCAAAAATGTTGTAGATGACCTGCACGGAGTCGATCAGGCCCGACTGCACCGCGCGCACGCCGTTCCAGGGTTCCCAGCGATTGATGCTGATGCCCACGGCTCGGAAGAGTCCCTGGCGGCGCAGATCGTCGATCTTCTTGACCCAGCGGTCATCCTCCAGCCAGGAATCTTCCCAGGTGTGAAACTGAATCAGATCGAAGCTCGCGAGGCCGAGATTTTCCAGACTGGAGTGCACGTACCGGTCGATGTGATCGGGAGGGAAGCAGTCGTCGAGCGCGAACTCGCGGCGGCTGGGCCAAGCGAGATTCTTGGGAGGGATTTTCGTGGCCACGTAGAGCTTCTTCCCGGGGTTGCTGCGCACCAGCTCCCCGAGCAGCTTTTCGCTGTGGCCGTTGCCGTAAGCCCAGGCGGTGTCAAAGAAATTGCAGCCCAAGTCGACAGCGCGCTGCAGGGATTGCATGGACTCAACGTCGTCGGAGCCGGTCCAGCCCGCCATGCCCCACATGCCGTAACCGATCTCGCTCACCATCCAGCCGGTGCGTCCAAACCTGCGGTATTTCATCGCTGAGTCTCCCCTCGATCAGTTTCAAATGCGGTAGGCCGCGACACGCACGCGCCGCTGCACGCCGATGCGGCGAGTCTGCCCGAAACCGTGACTCTAGCAGAAGTGCACGTGACATATAAGCGCCGGGTCGGGATTTCCGATTTCAGATGTTGGATTGGTGAGGCACGCGGGGGGTGGGAGTTTTGCATTTGCGATGTGGCCTCCCGAACGAGGGACAGACGACGAGCTGTTGGTGAATCCAAATTCGAAAATCCCAAATTCTTACAGGGTTGGACTGTCGTCACCGAGCAGTGCCTTGCGGATGATCGGCAGAGGGACACCGCCTTGTTCCATGAAGTGGTCGTGAAAACCCTGGAGCGTGAAGTGGGCGCCGAGCTTCTTCTTGTAATCCTCGCGCAGCTTCAAGATTTGCAGCTTGCCGAGGGTGTACACGAGGTAGGTGGGATCAGCGGTCCCGCGCTTGGCCTCCACATCAGCCACGGCGGGAACCTGGTATCCTTCACGAATAAAGAACTCTCTCGCCTGATCCAGGGTCATGTGGCCGGTATGTATTTCGATGCCCACGATGAAGCGCGCATCGCGCAGGAGGGCATCCTGCAATTGGCCCATGCGCAGCTTGGGATCACCCCCGCCGAAGCCCTCGTCCAGCATCATCTGCTCGGTGTAGTGAGCCCAGCCTTCCACGTTGGTGCCGCAGTAGAGCAGCTTGCGTACTTTGGAGGGAAAGCGTTTGGCCCAGAGGAACTGCGTGTAGTGGCCCGGATACGCCTCGTGGATGGCGGTGCTGAGGATGGTGCCGCGGTTAAAGCTCTCCATCCATTCCTCGACGTGCTGGGGCGTCCAATCAGGCTCGGGGAGCGTGACGTTGAACATGGCCTCGGTTGCCTGCGTCTCGTAAGGGCCGGGCGTATCCATGGAAGCCGTGGTGGTGGCGCGCATGAAAGGCGGCGATTCCTCGAGGATCGGCAGGATCGGGGAGGGGATGGTGATGACTCTGTTTGCCTCGATGAATTGGCGCAGGCTGCCCAGCAGATCGCGGAAGGTCTCCAAGAGCTTGTCGGGCGCGGGGTGGTTCTTCTCGAGAGTGGCCAGGACCTCGTGGGGGCTCGCGTGAGGGTTGATCATCGCGGCCGTTTCCTTCAGGCGCTGCTGGTTGCGGCGTAGGTCGGCGTAACCGACCTGGAGTAATTGATCGAGAGGAATGTCCACCATTTCCTCATCGAGAAGTTTCTCCCGAAAATTCTCAGCGCCGATCCGAAAATCCCCCTGGGACGTGGGCAGCAGGTCGTCGCGGAGAAACAGCTGGAATTTTTCGAAGGCGCTCACCGCGGCGGCGTTGCTGCGGTTGAACTCCGCCTGCAGAGTTGCGTCTTTCACGTCCTGGAACGCGCTGGGGACATCCTTCCGAAAAAACGCAATGATCCCCGGCATTTGTTCGAGAGCGATCTGCGTATAGATTTTGGGCGGGTTCTGGAGGTTGCGGCGGGCGGTAATGAGAGCGTCGGGAATCTGGCGTTCTCGCGCGATGACCAAGCGCAACCGCTCCTCTGGCGGAGCAAAGTTACGCTTGATGATCAGAAAAATGCTTTCGGTGACCCCGGAAGTGCAAAGGTTCGGATCCTTCCGCCACATTTGCAGGGTCTCGAGTTCCAAAAGGCGGCCCTTGAGGGACCTCTTCAGAAAGGCGAGATCGCCAGCGCTTTCTGAGGAAAGTCGCGCGGGGTTGATCTGGTCGAGTCTCGATGCCAAGGCCCTCAGCTTGGCAGCCTCTGCCTCGCGCGCGGTGCGGGAGTAGTCTTCAAGCTTCGTGTCGTGCTGGTGAAGACCCGCCGCGGTCGCTTCTTTCGGGTGAAATTGAAAGTAGGCTTCGAAGTAGTCATCGACCAACCGGTTGAATTCCTCGGAGGAGGCGCTGTTGGGGTTGTCGGCGCGCATACTTTGGACGAAGGTCGTTTCAATACACCACAGAATCACAAAAACGCAGGCAAAAGCAACCGTCCGTTTGGCCATGGGGGCTCCTGGGGAGGCATTAAGTTAGCATACCTGGACGGGAAAGGCGCGGACCTTCTGGATGGACCCGCAAAGCCAACTCGTGCTCCACGTGGTATATTCAAAAGGATACAAGTGCGCGGGCTCCCGCAGACTCTTCGTCCAGAATAACAGCGGAATGTTTGGCTCGGCACGCGGAACATGATGGTGCACGAATCCATTCCAAGAAACGCCTCAAGTCGGTGGGGAGTGCTGCTGCTGGCGCATGGGGCGCCGGACAAGCTCGAGGACATCCCGGAATTCCTGCTCAACGTGCGCGGCGGACGGCCCCTGCCCGAGCCCATGGTGAAGGAAATCGTGCGCCGCTACAGCCTGATTGGAGGCGGGTCGCCATTGCTACGGCTGACGACGCTGCAGGCGGAGGCATTGGCACAGTTGATCGCGCATCCAGTGTATGTGGGCATGCGGAACTGGAAACCGCTTATTTCCGAGGCGGTGAGTCGGCTGTGCAACGAGGGCGTGGAGCGGGTGGTGGCCGTATGCCTGGCGCCACAAAATTCTCGCACCAGCATCGGGCTGTATCGAAAGTACTTGATGGACGCGATAGAGCAGGTACGACCGGGGCTGGTAGTGGATTTCGTCGAGAGCTGGCACGACCATCCGGGGTTGATCGAAGCGTTTCGCGAGCGCGTCGCGGCGGAGCTCCAGCGCGCCGAGCAGGAAACCGGCGGATCGGTGCCGGTCATCTTCACCGCGCACAGCGTGCCGGAACGATCAATTGCCGAAGGTGATCCTTACGAGCAGCAGGTGCGCGAGACCGCGGCGCTCGTGGCCAGGGCGATGGGCCTCGCTGAGTATCGCGTGGCCTTCCAAAGCCAGGGAATGACCGCTGAGAAGTGGATTGGGCCAACGGTGGAATCGCAAATCGACGAACTGGCACAGGTAGGCGGGAAGGACGTATTGTTGGCGCCGGTGGGATTCGTCTCCGACCACGTGGAGATTCTCTACGACATCGACGTACTATTTCGCGACTACGGGGAGGCCAGGGGGGTCACGGTGCGGCGGTCGGAATCGCTGAACGCGAGCCCGCAGTTTGCCGCGGCGTTGGCAAGCCTGGTGACCGCCCGCATTGAGCAGGGCTTGCTGGGCACCCATAAGAGCTTAGTGAATACCGGCACAGCAGGAGACTAGAGCGTTGAGCGATGCGGCAACACCTCGGCGAGTCGCGGTGATCGGCGGGGGCATCTCCGGTCTTTCCGCGACTTACACGCTGGCCCGTACACGCTACGCCGGCGGGCCGGTCGAGGAAATGCTCATCGAGGCGAGCCACCGGTTGGGTGGCGTGATCCGCACGGAAACGATCGACGGCTTCGTGATCGAAGCCGGTCCCGACAGCTTCCTCGCGGAAAAGCCGCAAGCCGCGGCGCTGGCGCGGGAGTTGGGATTGGGCGATGACCTGATGGGCTCGAACGACCACGCGCGCCGCACGTACATTCTTCACCGGGGGCGCTTGGTGCCGCTGCCCGACGGCCTGATGTTTCTGGTGCCCACGCGCCTGTGGCCGATGGTGATGACCAGGCTGCTGCCACTCAGTACAAAACTCGCAACTGCGCGGGAACTTTTTTCTTCTCCTCCCGACGGCGGCAGGGGTGATGAATCGGTGGCCAGCTTCGTGAGCCGGCATTTTGGGCGGGCGATGGTCGAGAACGTCGCGGACCCATTGCTGGCGGGCGTATACGGCGGCGATTCGGCTGCGCTCAGCGTGCGCTCCGTGCTGCCGCGCTTTTGGGAGATGGAGCGCCAGCACGGCAGCCTGACGCGTGCCACGCTGAAGGCCATGCGGCAGCGGCGCGAGGCGGGCGCAAATTCCAACAACTCCCCATATCCGGATTCAGCCGGAACGGGTACGGCCCCCCGCCGCAAACTACCGCTCTTCATGACACTCAAGGGCGGGCTGCAGCAGATGACGGAAAAACTCGCTGCGCAGGTGGAGAAATCTCGAGTGTTCGTAGGCCGCCGCGCAGTCGCCCTCGAGCTTGCGCCCGGCGGACCCGGAGGCGGCGCCGATTCCTGCTCGCGACGATTTCGGATCCTTTGCGAGGGTGAAATCACTCTGGATGCGGATGCGGTGATTCTGGCCATGCCCGCGTATGTGAACAGCCGGTTGGTTTCATCCCTCGATCCTTCGCTGAGCGAGTTGCTGGGGGAGATTCCTTATAGCTCCTCGATGACGGTCTCGCTCGGGTTTGACGAGCGGGCACGAACTGAACTCCCGGCGGGCTTTGGATTCCTGGTGCCTCGCAAGGAGCAGCGGCGCATGCTCGCCTGCACGTTTGTGCACACGAAGTTCCATCATCGCGCACCGGAAGGGAAGGCGCTGCTGCGTTGCTTCCTGGGTGGGTCGAGAGATCCGGACGTGTTGGGGCTGAGTGATGAGGAAGTTGTGACCGTGGTGCGGCGAGAACTCAAGGAGATTTTGAACTTCACGGCCGAGCCTCGGTTCTGCCGAGTGCATCGCTGGCCCTTCTCGATGGCGCAGTATCCGGTAGGCCACGCAGAGCGCGTGAGTGGTATCGAGCAGCGGCTCGAGCATCTTCCCGGCTTGTACCTCTCAGGGAATGCCTACTCGGGGATTGGAATCTCGGACTGCATCCGCACCGGTCGGGCCGCTGCGGAGCGGGCATTGGATTACGTTGTGGCTGGATGGCGCGGGGAGAGACCGCGCGCGGCGGAGCGATTAGCCCGCGTCGATGCCCTGGAGTGACCAAGGCGCCGCGCCTGCGAACCGGCACGATTCGGCGTTATCATGGCAAGCAGGGGATGCGGAGGGACCATGGAAAAAGCTCTAGACGTTTTTGGGGCGCGAGCCACACTCGAAACTGCCCGGGGACGCGCCGTCATCTACCGCCTGGATCGCCTGGAAGCGTCCCGCCACGGAGCATTTTCCCGCCTGCCTTTTTCGATTAAAGTCCTGCTGGAAGCTCTGCTGCGAAACTGCGACGGCGCACTGGTGACGGAGGAAGATGTTGCGTCGCTGGCGAAATGGAACCCGAAGTCGCCGGCGGTGCGGGAGGTGCCTTTCAAGCCCGCGCGGGTGATCCTGCAGGATTTCACCGGAGTCCCGACCGTCGTGGATCTGGCCGCGATGCGGGCGGCGATGGATCGCCTGGGCGGCGACCCGGCGAGGATCAATCCCTTGGTTCCAGTCGACCTGGTGATCGACCACTCCGTGCAAGTAGATTTTTTCGGGAGCCCCGTCGCCTTCGCGCGCAACACGGAGATCGAGTTTGAGCGCAACCGCGAGCGCTACGAGTTCCTGCGTTGGGGCCAGCAGGCTTTCCGGAACTTTCGCGTGGTTCCTCCGGCCACGGGCATCGTCCACCAAGTGAACCTGGAGTTTCTAGCCAAGGTGGTCCTGGCGCGGGAGACCCACGGGGAAACCGTGCTCTTTCCTGACACCCTCGTCGGTACCGACTCGCACACCACGATGATCAACGGGCTCGGCGTGCTGGGCTGGGGCGTGGGAGGAATTGAGGCCGAAGCCGCGATGCTGGGACAGCCTTATTATTTTCTGACGCCCAAAGTGGTGGGCTTCCGGGTGAATGGCAGATTGCGGGAGGGCGTCACGGCAACGGACCTCGTCCTCACGGTGGCGCAGATGCTGCGCAAAAAGGGCGTGGTGGATCAATTCGTGGAATTCTTCGGCGCAGGCTTGTCAGAAATGCCGCTCGCCGACCGCGCTACGGTCGCGAACATGTCGCCCGAGTACGGCGCGACGATGGGATTTTTCCCCATCGATGCCGAGACGCTGCGTTATCTGCGCCAGACGGGACGCACCGAGGAGGAGGTCGAGCGCGTCGAGCGGTATGCGAAGGAGCAGGGAATCTTCCGCACGGACCAGACCCCTGATCCGGAGTTCAGCGACGTGCTGGAGTTGGATCTCGCCACGGTTGAACCGAGCCTTGCCGGGCCTAAGCGGCCCCAGGATCGCGTGCCGGTTTCTCAGATGAAGCAAGCGTTTCGTCGCGCGCTGACAGCTCCAGTGAAGGAGCAGGGTTTCGGGTTGTCCACCGAAGACGCGGGCCGCAGCGCGAGCGTAGCTCTGGACGGGACCAGCGCCAGCTTGAGTCACGGGTCGGTGGTGATCGCGGCAATCACCTCGTGCACGAATACTTCGAATCCTTCGGTGATGGTCGGGGCAGGGCTCCTGGCGAAAAAGGCGGTAGAAAAAGGCCTGCAAGTTCCGCCTTACGTCAAGACCAGCCTGGCGCCCGGCTCGAAGGTCGTGACGGAATACTTGCAGGCGGCCGGGTTGCTCGCGGCGCTCGCGACGCTGCGCTTCAACCTGGTGGGCTACGGTTGCACGACTTGCATCGGCAACAGCGGACCGTTGCCTCCCGAAGTTGCCAAGGCGGTTTCGCAGAATCAACTGGTGGCCGCGGCCGTTCTCTCCGGCAATCGCAATTTCGAGGGCCGCGTTCATCCGCAGGTGCGGGCCAATTATCTGGCGTCGCCACCCCTGGTCGTGGCGTATGCACTCGCAGGGACCATCGACATTGACCTTTCGAGCGAACCATTGGGGAAAGACCGCCACGGCAAAGCGATCTATCTGCGAGACATCTGGCCCTCGCAAGCAGAGGTGGCCGACACCCTGAGCCGCGCGGTCCGCCCGGAGATGTTTCGCGAGACTTACAAGAATGCTTGGGAGGGGAATCCTACCTGGAATGCCATTCCCGTCGCAGGCGGCGCGCTTTATCGATGGCAGGAAGAATCGACTTACATTCAGGAACCGCCGTTTTTCATCGGCCTGACTCGTGAGCCGGCGGCCGTGGCCGAGATCCGCGGTGCGCGGGTTCTGGCACTGCTCGGTGATTCCGTGACGACTGACCATATTTCTCCTGCTGGCGACATTCCCGGGGACGGGCCGGCGGGACGCTATTTGGTCGAACGGGGTGTGACGAAGAAAGACTTCAATTCTTTCGGCTCGCGACGCGGCAACGATCGCGTGATGGTGCGCGGGACGTTTGCGAACATTCGGCTGAAAAACCTGCTCGTTCCCGGCACGGAAGGCGGCATCACGCTGCATTTTCCCGATGAGGAGCGGATGAGCATCTACGATGCGGCCATGCGCTACCGGGACGAAGGCGTGCCGTTGCTCGTCGTGGCGGGCAAGGAATATGGCTCCGGTTCATCTCGCGACTGGGCGGCGAAGGGCACGCTGCTGCTCGGAGTGCGAGCCGTGCTCGCCGAATCCTACGAGCGTATTCATCGCAGCAACCTGGTGGGCATGGGCGTGCTGCCTCTGCAGTTTCTGGAAGGCGCGAGTGCGAGTACGCTCGGCCTGACGGGACAAGAGGTGTTCGACGTCACGGGCCTGCGCGAAGAAATTCGCCCGCGTTCCGAAGTCACCGTGACCGCTGTAGCGCCCGATGGCGCGAGGCGCAGCTTCCGAGCGGTCGCGCGACTTGATTCCGCCGTGGAAGTGAACTATTACCGCAATGGCGGCATCCTGCCTACAGTGCTCCGCAGCCTGCTGAAGTCAGTTTGAGCTGATAGAGCCGGCGGGTGCTTCCCGGAAAGTGAACTGCTGCTCAAGGCGTTCCTCGCGCCGCCGTCAGATGCTCTGGCCACGCGGCCCAGGAGGTTACCTCTGGAGCGTCAGGATTCGAGCGGGCCGCCCGCCTCTTCTCCTCTTCCCAAGTCAAGATCGTCCGCGGCGGTCCAGCCGATCCTGCAAACCGGGTAGCAGCGAAGGCGTACGCGCCCAATCTCTCCTTGTTTCCTCCTTTCTGGGTGTACAATTCTCAGGGTTTCCGGTATGAAAGTCTGACAACGTTATTGTCGAAGCGACAAGCAATCGACCAAGGGAGGGCTGCTTTCCCATGACAGCCTATAACGGCAATCCCGTCCCCCCGGAAGGTGAAGCCATCACTTACCTGGACGGCGAGTTTGTGATACCGGACACACCGGTTATTCCCTACATTGAGGGCGACGGTACCGGCCGCGACATCTGGAAAGCCTCGCGCCGGGTTTTTGATGCGGCGGTTGCAAAGACCTTTGGAGGGAAGCGGCGCATCGCGTGGTACGAAGTTTTTGCGGGGGAAAAGGCCTTCCGAAAGTTCGGAGAGTGGCTGCCGCAAGGCACCCTCGACGCCATCAAGGAATATCACATCGCGATCAAAGGCCCGCTCACGACTCCCGTGGGCGGCGGCATTCGCAGCTTGAATGTGGCGTTGCGGCAACTGTTGAATCTCTACGCCTGCTGGCGGCCGGTGAAGTACATCCCGGGCGTGCCCTCTCCGGTGCGGCACCCGGAGCGGATGAACATCATCATCTTCCGCGAGAACACTGAAGACGTGTACGCCGGCATCGAGTGGCGCGAAGGGACGCCGCAGGCCAAGCGGATTATCGAGTTCGTTAACGCCCTGCTGAAGGAAGACAACATCAAGAAGCAGGTGCGGCCCGACTCGGGCGTGGGCATCAAACCGATCTCCATTACCGCAACCAAGCAACTAGTGCGGCGCGCGCTCCGTTACGCGATCTCGAACGGTCTGAAGACCGTGACCCTGGTCCACAAGGGCAACATCATGAAGTTCACCGAGGGCTCGTTCCGCGACTGGGGCTACGAGCTGGCCAGGGAAGAATTCCGCGACCACATTGTGACCGAGCGCGAAAGTTGGATTCTGGGCAACAAAGACAAGGATCCGAATCTTTCCATTGAAGCCAATGCGGCGATGGTCGAGCCGGGCCTGGAGATGGCGACGGAAGCGTTCCAGCAACAGATCTATACGGAAGTGAAGAACTGCCTCGACGCGATCTACGCAACGCACGGCCAAGGGCAATGGCAGAACAAAGTCCTGGTGAACGATCGCATTGCGGATTCGATGCTGCAGCAAATCCAAACGCGCGCGGATGAATACCAGCTGGTCTGCACTCCGAATTTGAACGGCGATTATCTTTCGGACGCCTGCGCGGCGCAGATCGGCGGGCTGGGTGTGGCGCCCGGCGCCAACATCGGCGACGGTTTCGGAGTGTTCGAAGCCACGCACGGCACGGCTCCGAAATATGCCGACAAGGACATGATCAATCCCGGTGCGATGATTCGCTCCGGCGCGCTGATGTTTGAGTTCATGGGATGGCCGGAAGTGGGCAAGCTGATCGAGGACGCGCTCGCCGCCACCATCGCGCAGCACCGCGTGACGTATGACCTGGAGCGACTGATGCAGATGGAAGGCATCAAAGACGTTCAGAAGCTCGGCACCAGCGCTTTCGCCAGCGCCATCATCGAGAATATGGGGGAGGCCAAGGCTCACGCGGCGTAGGTGCGTGTTCCGCCTGTGTAGCGCCGACCGGAACTTGTCCCGACTTGGTCGGGAGGTCAGCATTTTCGTGATTTCCTAATGGTGCTGGCCTAAAGGTCAGCACTACTTCACGTCATCGGTTTTTTCACAACGAAGGTCCTTCGTTTACGGACTTTAGGCGGTAATCCAGCAGGGAGGAACCCATGCGCAAAAAGGTGACGGTGATCGGGGCAGGGAATGTGGGTGCGACGCTTGCGCACCGCATTGTCGATAAGCAACTAGCCGATGTGGTGCTGATCGACATTCTGGAAGGTGTTCCGCAAGGCAAGGGATTGGACCTGCTGCAAGCGGGCCCAATTGAAGGCTACGACGTCAAGATCAAGGGGACGAACGATTACAAGGACACGGCCAATTCCGATTTGGTGGTGATGACGGCGGGGTTCCCGCGCAAGCCCGGCATGAGCCGAGACGATCTGCTCAAAGCCAATTTTGAGGTGGTGAAGAGCGCCGTCGAACAGGCGGCGAAGTATTCGCCGGACGCGATTCTGATTGTGGTGACAAACCCGCTCGACGCCATGGTGCAGACGGCGTACCGCGTGAGCGGCTTCCCCAAGAACCGCGTGATCGGCATGGCGGGCATCCTGGACAGCGCGCGCTATCGCACGTTTATCGCCGAGGCTTTGAACGTGTCCGTGCAGGACGTCCATGGCCTGGTCCTCGGCGGCCACGGCGACACTATGGTTCCGGTGCCGAGCTACACGACCGTGGCGGGCGTCCCAATTTCACAGCTCATGCCCAAAGAGCAGCTCGACAAGATCATCGACCGGACGCGCAAGGGTGGCGGTGAGATCGTGGCTCTGCTCAAAACCGGCAGCGCCTACTATGCGCCTTCCGCGGCCGTGGTGCAGATGATCGACGCGATCTTCATTGACCGCAAGAAAATCCTGCCCTGCGCGGCGTACCTGGAGGGCGAGTACGGAATCAAGGGGCTTTTCGTGGGCGTACCCGTGAAACTCGGCGCGCGCGGGATCGAGGAGATCATCCAGATCAAGCTGACGCCGGAAGAACAGGCCGCGCTCGCGAAATCCGCCGCCGCCGTGAAGGAATTGGTGGACATCATCGGGGTGTAGAGGCGGGGTTTTATGCGCGATGGATCCCATAGTTGGCAGTAAGCAGAAGGCAGTACGCAGAAGGCAGGGGAGCATGGCTGCGTGCCCGCTGGTGGGCCGTACATCACGCTTTCTGCTCGCGTGGTCGCCGGTACTGTGGTTTGGCAGCTGGGAAGGCCTGGAGCGGGTTCCCAACGGTCGCCGACATGAACAGCGATGTCGGCGCCACCTGCCAAGTAGTGGACGCTGCCATTTCGCTTTTTTTCGCGTATCCTGTTCTTCAAATTGAGTGCGTGCCATGGATGGAACCTATTGGTGCAAAGCTCACTACCTTGACGCCTCTGCTCTGGTGAAACTGGTCGCCGATGATCCAGACGAGGCACCGGGGCGGGACATTCTTCGAGAATACTATCGGCAGCACACGGCGAGTGTGTATTCGACGTCATTCAGCATCGGGGAAGCCTTGTCGGCCTTCAAAATGAAGTTCAAGCGGGGGAGGATCACTGAGAGTCAGTGCATCAAATATGTCCGAGACTTCATCGGGCAGACCGTAGGGGCCAACCTTCGGATAGACGAAGTGCCGATATTATCCCCAATCGTGGTCAGTGAGGCTGAGCGGCTGATCAAAGTGCACAAGATTGATTTCCTCGACTGTTTTCAGATCGTGACGATCATGCAAGGGAAATTCCATGTGCTCGGGTCATACTCGAAGTCGATCCTGATAACTGCTGATCGTGACTTGGCGAAGGCCGCCCGAGCCGAAGGTGCGAAAGTTTTGGAATGCACGAGTGAACCAGCGCCCAGTTAGGGGGCCGCATTACCTTACCTCACTTCTAGAATCTTCACTGCATTCATCACCACCGGCGTCTTGGGGCGGTCGCCCGCGCCGCGTGGGGTGTTCACGATCTTGTCAACCACGTCCTGGCCTTTCACGACCTGGCCGAAGATAGTGTGATGATTATTGAGCCACTCCGTCGAGGCAACGGTGATGAAGAACTGCGAGCCGTTCGTGCCTGGGCCAGAGTTGGCCATAGCGAGCCGGCCAGGCCGGTCGAAGGAGAGGTCATTCGTGAACTCATCCTTAAACTTGTAGCCGGGCCCGCCCGTGCCGGAGCCGAGCGGGCAGCCCCCCTGAATCATGAACTTCGGGATCACGCGGTGGAAGACCAAGCCGTCGTAAAAGGCGCGCTTGGTGCGCTGGCGGGTCTGCGGGTCCAGAAACTCCTTCGTTCCGCTCGCGAGGCCCACAAAGTTCTCGACCGTCACCGGCGCTTGATCGGGGAAAAGCTCGCAGGTGATCTCGCCGAGGGTGGTCTCAAACATCGCGTAGAGGCCGGGCTTCAAGTCGCTCATGGTTTCTCCTGTTCTTCCAATAATGAGTTCTTGAGAACTTCAAATCAGCGTCGACCCCCTCACCCGGCCCTTGCGGCCCACGCTGTCCCCCAAGGGGACGAGGGCTATTAATCAAAAAGGGGGAGTCCAGTTGGTGGTATTCCACAGTTGAGAAATACTGTAGTGGACACTTCGCTCGTCGGAGCCGCGGGCTGCCCCCAGTGCGCCGCAACTTACGGTACGATCACCGCGCTCGTGATCGTATCAAGCTTCGGGAAATTCTTTTCGAGGTACGCCTTGCCTTCCGACTGGAGGCGGCCCTGGTTGGGGCCGTTCCCACTGGGTGCGCCTTCGCCATAGCCGCTATAGAACTTGTCGACGACCTTCATGCCTTCGATGACCTTTGCGAAGGGCGAAAACCCCATGTTATTGAGGCTCGAGTTGTCAGCCAAGTTGATGAAGACCTGCGTGGTACGCGTGTTGGGGCCGCCGGTGGCGAACGTGAGCGTTCCGCGTTTATTGCTCTGGGTGACCGGGTCATCGGGGATGTCGGCGGGTTGCCAGACCCGGGAGACCTCCGGCCGCGGGCTGATACCGAACTGCACCACGAATCCCGGCAACACGCGGAAGAAGGCCGCGCCATCGTAGAAGTGATCCTTCACGAGATTATAGAAGCGGTCGGCGCCGCGCGGTGACCAGGCGCGTGTGACTTCCACGACGAAATCGCCCTTCGTGGTTGTGAACTTCGCTTTGAAGACAGCCGGCGCCTGCTCGGTCATCGAGGAAGGATTCAGGAGCGAAGCCTTGGGCGGGGAGGGCTGTTCGGTCGCAGGCTTATTTTCGGCCTGCGCCCAGAGGGTGGCGCTGATGAAAAGCATTACAAGGATGATCGGAATGGTTTTTCTCATTTGGTTCCTCACTTTTCGGTCTGCATTGTGCGGGCAACTTGCTCGACCTGCCGCATGACACGCAGAACGTTGCCGCCCAGGATTTTCTCCAGGTCTTCCTCGCTATAGCCGCGACGCGCGAGTTCGCGGACCAAAGCGGGAATCTTGGAAACGTCTTCCATGCCGCGTGGCGTAGAGTCGATGCCGTCGAAGTCGGAGCCCAGGCCGACGTGATCAATGCCGCCGACTTTGACGGCATGGTCGATGTGGTCGGCGATAACGGTGTAGCTGGGCACAGGCAAATCCTTGGTCAGGCGCTGCTCGATCTTCACCTCTTCCAGGTAGGAAAGCCGCTTGCCCTGCCGGGCGTAACCCGCGCGCGCGGCGGCAACTGCCGCCTCCACCTGCTTTTCGATCTTCTTGTAGCCGTCGGCGTAGGCCTGGCTCAAGAAGCCGGAATAGAAATTGATGTCCATCACGCCACCGTTTTTGGCGAGGGCGCGAATCATGTCGTCGCTCATATCGCGCGGCACCATGCACAAGGCGCGACAGGAAGAGTGCGAAGCGATGAGCGGCGCCTTGCTGACGGCGAGCGCGTCGTAGAAGGTCTTTTCAGAGACGTGAGAGATATCGACCATCATGCCGAGGTGATTCATGCGCTCGACGGCCTGGCGCCCCAAGGGCGAAAGCCCGTTCCAGCGGGGCTTGTCGCTGGAAGAATCGGCCAGTTCGTTGTTTTTCGTGTGCGTGAGGGTCAGGTAGCGGACGCCCAGGCGATAGTAGATGTCGAGCGCGCGCAGATCCCCCTCAATTTCGTGGCCGCCCTCGACGCCCAGGAGGATGGCGATTTTGCCTTCACCATGCAGGCGCTCGACGTCGTCCGCCGTGGTCGCCAGACCCAGCGCGTCTGCGTGGCGCGCGACCTGTTCGTAAGTTACATCGATCAGGTCGAGCACACGATGAATCAGGTCCTGCTGAGGCCAGGTGACATCCACCCAGATGGAAAAGAACTCGGCCCCCAAGTGTCCGGCGCGCATCTTGGGGATGCTGATCATGTAGGGGCTCGCAGGGTCGGCCAGGTCGTACCCTTCCTGGAGCATCGCCTGGGGCGTGTCGGCGTGCGTGTCGATGATGATGGCGTGCTCAAGTGCGCGCGTCGCTACATTGTCCGCGTCGGCAGGTGGCCCGGCAGAAGCCGGAAGCAAAGCGGCCAGCCATGCGCAGAACAAAACCAGCGCGGAAGTTCGCGGGGAGATTTTCAGGAGTGCCCGCCGCATAAATCACGAGTCAGCGATTATCAAGAGGCGAGGAAGGTTTTGTCAAACTCATTCTGGCGCGCCGGAGGGAGGCGGGTGAGGGTCGCCGAATGGAAAGGGAATTCTGCCGGAGAGTGCAAAGCGTCATTGCCTGCCGGAACCGGGTTCAGTATAATTCATCGCGGTCCTGGGATTCTCGGCGGAGCAAAGGATGATGGCGGAATTCAATTTGGCTCTCGTCGTCGCTAAGCTGGTCGATGAAATGCGCAAGGCCGGGCCTCCTCCTACCGGGCAAGATCTGAACCGCCTGGCGGCGCAGATCTCGAAGGGTTTCAAGGCAAAGAAGGGGGAAGTCGCCATCCTGCGTCTTTCCTCGGACGGGAACATGCTGAGTTTTCTCTTCCCCATCAAGCTTTCGGTGATAGGAGCCATCCCCATTACCGCCACGCACTCGCTGGCTGTGAAGACAATCCGCGACAAACGCGGCGAGATTGTGAACAACTTTTCCACTTACAGGCACCCGACTGTATTTGAGGCCGTCGACCTTTCCGCGGAGGAAAAGGCGGTGCCCATCCAGAAAATCATCAGTTCCCCAATGATCGTGGATGAGAAGGTCGTCGGAGTGATTCAAGTAAGCCGCAAAGCACGGGTCGGCGACCCGGTGGGGCCCGATTTTACCCCCGCGGAGCTGGCGGAACTCACAACGGTGGGAGGGATCCTCGGGAAATTCCTGGCGGAACTACCCGGCCCTTCATCAATCCCTCCGAGAAGCGAACCCAAGACCTGACCGGGGTGTCTGGGAAGTTCGTGGAGGAAGGCCGTTCACGCCCCGGCGCGGAGCCGCCCCGAAGCGCGACGCCCTCCACACTTTGCTGAACTACCGGTGCCGCGTTCCTGAAAAGCGCGCGAACCGGACCGCCTGGTGCCGCTCCCACTTGTCTTACCTAAGCTGTTCTACGAAGGGCCATCTTTCAGACCGCGCAAAATGGAGGCGCCCCAGATTGGGAGACTAAGGTGGAACAGCACTAGTCCCGAACCCGCTCTGCCCACAAGGCGCTTTGGTTGACTGCGAACGCTTCCGAAAGAAACCCAACTAGGCGGGCACGGGACTAGTCGTAGTATTCCAGCCCCAAGTGCGTGATCAGCTCTTCACCGCGCAGATGACGCAGGGTGTTCTTGAGTTTCATGAGCTGGATGAAAAGGTCGTGCTCGGGGTAGAGGTGCGGCGCGCACATGGGACTCTTGAAGTAGAACGAGAGCCACTCCTGAATACCCTTGCGCGCCATTTCCGGGCAGCGCTGCGCGAGGTCGAGGAACAAAACCAGGTCGAGCACCAGCGGCGCGGCCAGGATGGAATCGCGGCAAAGGAAGTCGATCTTGATCTGCATGGGATAGCCGAGCCAGCCGAAGATGTCGAGGTTGTCCCAGCCTTCCTTGTTGTCGCCGCGCGGCGGGTAATAATTAATGCGTACCTTGTGGTAGAAGCCCTTGTAGAGCGACGGGTAGAGTTCGGGCTGCAGGATGTATTCGAGTACGGAGAGCTTGCTCTCTTCTTTGGTGCGGAAGGATTCCGGATCGTCCAGCACCTCGCCGTCGCGGTTGCCGAGGATGTTGGTGGAGAACCAGCCGTGGAGACCCAGGAGCCGCGCCTTCAGGCCCGGCGCCAGGATGGTTTTCATCAGCGTCTGGCCGGTCTTGTAATCCTTACCACAAATGGGGACGCGGTTCTGGAGGGCCAACTCCAGCAGCGCGGGGATATCGACAGTCAGGTTGGGCGCGCCGTTGGCGAAGGGGACGCCGAGTTTGAGCGCGGCGTAGGCGTAAATCATGCTCGGCGCGATGTCGGGACTGCTGTCGCGCAAGCCCTTCTCGAACGCCGCGAGCGAGTGATGCACCGGCCGGGGTTTCAGGTAGATTTCCGTTGAGCCGCACCAGATCATGATGAGGCGCGAAAGGCGGTTGTGCTTCTTGAATCTCTGGATATCGTCCATGAGCTGCTCGGCCAGGTCCATCTTGTTCTTGCCCTTCTTCACGTTCTCACCGTGCAGGTTCTTGACGAATTTTTGCTCGAAGACCGCGGGCATGGGGCGTAGGCGCTTGAGGAAGTCCTTTACGGAATCCAGGAGCGCACGCTCCAGCACGCCGGCCTTGAGAGCCGCCTCGTAAGCGTTGTCCTTGAAAAGGTCCCAGCCCGCGAAGACCAAGTCGTCGAGTTGGGCGAGGGGGACAAAGTCCTTGATGAGCGGAGTCCGCTTGTCGGTGCGCCTGCCCAGCCGGACGGTTCCCATCTGCGTCAGCGAGCCGATCGGCAAGGCCAGGCGTCGGCGAATGGCTTCAACGCCGGCCATGAAAGTCGTCGCCACGGCTCCCATCCCTGGGATCAGGACGCCGAGTTTTCCTTTGGGTTCATCGATATGGACGGGTTGCGCGCTCATGATGTTGGCCCTCCAGGGTGTTCGGGAAGCAATTGAAGACGAAACCAACGATAATCCGCCAAGGCTCCGAGAATTGCAACGAGATTTCTCGGCCGCGGCGGTAGTGCCCCGTCGGCCATGCGCCTCCACCGGGAAACGCCTGCAGCCTGGGTCTGAACTGACGCGGGCGCGGCGGGACTGCCCGTGAATTGTAGGCGGCTCAAGCCACCTTTGCTATAATAGGGAGCGCGCCGTTCAGGGGCCGCACGACTCCCATGCCCAGTGCCTTTCCACGCCTTACTGTCCGCGACGCTTTTGGCAACCAGCGTGAGATCGAGATTTCGCGCACGCCTTTCACGCTCGGTCGGCAGAGCGACAACGACTTGGTGTTGCTCGACAGCCGCATTTCCCGCCGCCACGCACGCATCGTCAAGGACGACGAAGGCTACGTGCTGGAAGACATCGGCAGCCGCCACGGGACGTTTGTGAATGGCGACAAGGTCGCGGCATCGCACCGGCTGCAGTCTGGCGACCAGATCAGCCTGGGCGTGACGGACTCTTACGCGCTGGTGTTCGGCGTGGAGGAGGCCGTGCTGCCAGGCCTGCTCGAGAAATTCGAGAAGGCCAGGGTGCAGAGTTCCGCTCCGCAATTGCACCATCTGGGCCTGCTCCTGCAGATGGCGCAAATGCTGCTGCGCGCGCCGGCGCTGGAAGAAGTGCTGACCGCGCTGGTGGACTCCGCCCTGCAGCTTGCCGACGCCGAACGCGGACTGCTGTTCCTGAAAGAAGGGGAGGGCGGCCTGCGGTTGCACCTGGCGCGTGCCAAGGGAGGCGTTCACCTGGGGACGGAGGTCAGCGATTACTCGCACGCCGTCGTAGAGCGGGTGGCGGAGTCCGGGCAGGAAGAGGTGATTGTGGAAGAGGAAGCCTCGGGCCGCGCGACGCTGGAGACCGGCATCATCAGTACCGGCGCGCGGGGCATCGTGGCCGTCCCCCTGCAAAAGCTACCCATGGCGAATTCGGCGGGTGAAACTTTTGTGGGAGGGGCGCCGGAGCTGCTGGGATTGCTCTATCTCGACACCCGGTCCCATGCCGCCGCCGTGACCGGACTCGACCGGCAAGTGCTGCAGACGCTCGCCGTGGAAGGGGCCACGGTGATGGAGAACGCACGCCTGTTCGGCCTGGCTCGCGAACAGGAACGCATCCAGCACGAAATGTTCCTGGCGCGGAATATCCAGCAGGGATTGCTGCCGCGACAGTTGCCCCTGAGCGACTACTTCCAGGTCTTCGCCGTGACCCAGCCTACCGATGCTGTGGGCGGCGACTACTATGACGTAGTGCAACTGCCCGACGGCCGCTGTGGCTTCGCAGTGGCCGATATTTCCGGCAAAGGCCTGCCCGCTTCCCTCATGGCTGCGAGCCTGCAGGGAGCCTTCGGCGCCGTGGCCGCGGGGTCTCCGGCGCTGGGTGATCTCTTCGCGCGTGTCAACGATTACCTGTGCGAACGGACGCCGCCGGAAATGTTTGCCACCGTCCTCTACGGTGTCCTGGACCAGCAAGGAGTCTTCGAGTTTGTAAATGCCGGGCACCTCCCGCCCCTAGTCGTGCGCGCCCAGGGCGGTGTGGACCGCCCCGATGCTTCCAATTACCCCTTGGGACTCTTCCCGCAAGTCAACTTCCAGGTGGATTGCGTGCAGCTTCAGCCCGGTGACTTGATCGTGACCATCTCCGACGGCGTCACGGAAGCGCGCGATGCCATCGGAGGGCTGTTCGGCGACGCCCGCCTGCGAGATCTCCTCGATATCTGCGGTGGACAGCCGGCTGAAGAGGTGTGCCGGAGAATCCTGGCCAGTGTGCGGGAATTTGTCGGCGCCGCGCCTCAGTCCGACGACCTCACCGTGACCGTCATACGCTATGGGCCGGTGTGAAGCCGCACCTCCCCACCATCCAACCACAAACCACGCCCAACGCTCCCCACATGACGGCAAGTCAAAGGGCACCTGGCAAGTCTCGAAAGGCAAGAGTGGGTTAACTTGAGTTTGAGGAGCTGAGTGCTGAGCGCTCGAAGCGACAGACTCTGCACAGGCTCAATGCCGGTTCCCGGCAGCGGTGCTGTCAAAGAGCTGGCGCAGGGTTTGGAGCGAGACGACCTCGAAGCTGGGGACGACCCGGTCGGCGTGGGTTTCGCGGCGGAGATCCTCAGCAGGGAAGGTTGAGGCGATGCCAAGGCACTTCATTCCGGCACGCTTGGCGGCCTCGACGCCAACGAAGGAATCTTCTAAAGCCACGCAGGCGGCGGGCTGGAGCCCGAGCTTGGCGGCGGTCTTGAGGTAAATCTCCGGGTCGGGCTTGGGGTGCGAGACTTCGTCGCCGGTCAGGATCACCCGCAGGTAAGGACGCAGCTCGAGCGCCTCGACGATGAACTCCACGTTCTTCGACATGGCGGAAGAAGCGACGGCCATGGCGATGCCACTAGCGTGGCATTCTTCGATCAAGCGGCGCAGGCCGGGAAGCGGGCGGGCGTGGGGAGCGAACGCCTGGCGGAATTTCGCTTCGAGCTCTTCACTGAGCTCGTGCATTTGTTCGCGCGTGAGCTGCTCGCCGAAATAATGGCGGAAGGCGGAATCGTTGCGGTGGCCCAGAATGATCTTGGGCAGTTCCTCCTCGTCGAAGGGGATGCGGTGCTCCTTGAGGAGCGCAACCCACTTGCGGAGGTGGAAAGGGTTGCTGTCGATCAGGACGCCATCCATGTCGAAGATGGCCGCGGCGGGGAGGGTAAGATCTGGAGTCATGAATTCAACCAGAGTCCAGTTTAGCAGATCATGGTGAATCTGTTAGCGCGGCAGCCGCCGCAGGCTGGCCAGGAGCTTTTCGGGCGGCAGGGTGTTGAGCACGCCGGACTTCTCCATCCAGCCGCGGCGCGCGGTAGTGACGCCGTAACGCATCAGCTTGAAGTGCTCGGGGGCGTGGGCGTCGGTCGAGATGATGATCTTCATGCCGCGGTCTCGTGCGAGCTTGACGTGACGGTCGCATAGGTCGAGCCGTTCGGGGTTGCCGTTGAGCTCCAGGATGACACCGCACTTCTGCGCGGCGTCGAGCACTTTTTCGAGGTCAAACGCGAACGGGTCGCGCTTGAGAATCTGCCGGCCGGTGGGATGCCCCAGGATGCGTACAAAGGGATTCTCGAGCGCGCGGAGCAGGCGCGCGGTCATTTCCTCAGCGGGCATGGTCATGCGCGAGTGCACGCTGACCAGCACGATATCGAACTGCTTGAGGAGCTCGTCGGAATAATCCAGGCGGCCGTCGCCGAGGATGTCAACTTCCGAGCCGGCCCAGATTTCGATGCCCTTCACCTTCTTGCGCGCCGCGTGAATGCGGCGGATGTGCTCGAGGGCGCGCTTCTCGTCGAGGCCGTTGGCGACGGTGACGGCCTTCGAGTGGTCGGTGATGAGGATGTACTGATAGCCAAGCTGCTTCGCGGCCCCGGCCATCTCCTCGATGCTGGCGCGGCCGTCGGAGGCAGTGGTATGCATCTGCAGGTCGCCGCGAATGTCGCGGAGCTCGACAAGCTTGGGTAACGTGCCTTTCTCGGCAGCTTCGATTTCGCCCAGGTTCTCGCGCAGCTCGGGCGGAATCCAGGGAAGGCCGAGCTTGGCGTATATCTCCTCCTCCGTCCGGCTGGCGAGGACTTTGTCGCCGTGGAAGAGGCCGTACTCGCTGAGCTTCCAGCCGCGGCGCTTGGCGCGGTCGCGCAGCGCCACGTTGTGTTCCTTCGAGCCGGTGAAGTATTGGAGCGCAGCGCCGGAAGCGGAACGGTCGAGCAGGCGGACGTCCACCTGCAGATCGTTCTTGAGTTTCACGCTGACCTTGTCCTCGCCTTTGGCCAGAATCGCGGCAACGCCGGGGAACGTCACGAAGTGCTCCGCCGTGCCTGCGTGGTCGCGGCCCGTGACCAGCAAATCGAGATCGCCCACCGTTTCGCGTCCGCGGCGCAGTGAGCCGGCGGGCGTGACCTGCTCGACGGCTTTGAATTCGCGCAACCACGCCACGAGCTCTTCGGCGGCCTCAAACGCCGTGTCGAGGCGGAAGCGGCCCGCCGCGCGGCGGAAGACCTCGATGGCCTTCAGGATGTTCTCCTCCGACTTCACGCTCATGCCGGGCAGGTTGCGCAGGCGGCCGGCTTGAGCGGCGGCTTCCAACTCGTCCACGCTCTGGATGTTCAGCTCCTTGTAGAACAGGCGCGCCTTCTGGGGGCCCACGGTCTGCAGTTGCAGGAGGTCGAGCAGGCTGCGCGGGACTTTCGCGAGCTGCTCCTGGTGATACTTGGACTGGCCGGTTTCGACGAGCTCCGAGATCTTCTTGGCCAAGTCTTCGCCAATCCCGGGGATGTCCGTAAGTTTGCGGTTGGGATCGCGGGCGATGTCCTCGAGCCGTTCGGGGTAGCTCTCAATCGAGCGCTTGGCGCGGTCGTAGGCGGCAGCCTTGAAGGTCCACTTGGGATCGTCCTGGAGGATCCTCATGAGGTTGGATATTTCCTCAAAGACGGCAGCGATCTTGCGGTTTTCCATGTTTGCCTCCGGGACGAGCCGATGCTTGCACAGGCTGCTGCGGCAGGGCTAGTTTACCGCTTTTCGGGTCATTCGGGCGGCTCTCTGCCCGCGGTTCGCGGCTGCGAGGAGAAGCCTTTAATTATGAATGACTTAGCGGAGGCGCATCCGTGTTCCTTTTTGCCACACCCAGTGTTAGAATGGCGGTTGTCGGTGTTATGAAACTCTCGCGCTTTGGTTTACAGGCCAAGATTATCATCATTATTGCCGTCGCGGTCGTTTCAGTCGCAACGGTCTCCACCTACATTGCTATGCTCCTCACCCGGCAACTGGTAGAGGAGGAAATCTACCGCAAGGCGCTGGCGCAGGCGCGGGCCACGGCTCACCAGTTAGTGAATGGTGGCGCGCTGAAAAGCCCCGACCACCTGCAGCAGGTTCTCCGGCAGATGATGCGCGACCTGCAGGGGGTGCGGCAGGCTGACGTATACCTACACGAGCCGGTGCATCACCTGGAAGCCACAACGCAGCCCCAGGCGACACACCTCGAGCTGGACAACATCCCGAACATCGGCACTTACAACGAGTTCGAGCGGCCCGATGATGACGAGGTCACCATCGAGACCGAAGACGGCAAGTTCTGGATCATGGGCGTCACCATTCGCAACCAGGGCGTCCCGGTGGGTTGCCTGAACCTGCTGGTTTCAAAATCGCAGACCAGCGTGGTGACGCGAAACTTGGTGAGGCAGAACGTGTTGGTGATGCTCGCCAGCCTGGCTTCCCTCTTCCTGGTGATCCATATTTTTTTCCTGCGCGCGGTGCGACGGCCGGTGAAGGAAATGATCCGGGTGATGGAGTCGGCGGAGGGCGGGCAGCTCGACGTGCGGGCGCGGTTACAGAGCTGGGATGAGATTGGATTGCTTGCCGCGCACCTGAACCGCATGTTGCGGCGCATCGAGAATTTCAATAACGAGCTGGGGCGCAAGGTGGAGGAAGCTACGGCGGAGCTGGCGCGAAGGAACGAGGAGTTGCGACGCATCAACGAGGAGCTTTTCGAGACGCAGAAGAACCTGGCGCGCTCGGAACGTCTGGCGGTGGCAGGGCAGCTCGCCGCCAGCTTGGCGCACGAAATCGGCACGCCGCTCAACTCCATCTACGGACACGTGCAGTTGCTGGCGCGGCGCAAGACCAATGACGATTCCACGGCCCGGCGCCTGCTGGTCATCGAAAAGCAGGTGGAAAACATTGTACGCACGGTGAAGCAACTGCTTTCCTGGACGCGCAAGTACGAACTGCGCCTCGAGCTGCTGGACTTGGGACGGGTGCTGGAAGACGCCGTGTTCCTGTCCTCCCCGGTTTTAGAACTGCGAAAAATCCGCGTGCAAATGAACTTGGCCAAGGACTGCCCGAAGGTCTACGGTGATTCGGCTTACCTGCACCAGGTATTTCTGAACCTGATCAATAACAGCACAGACGCCATGTCACGCGGAGGCCAGCTTCGCATCGAGCTGCGGGTGCCCGCCCACGGCGAGTCGAGCGAAGTGACCGTGGAAGTCGCGGACACGGGCACGGGGATGTCGCCCGAGACTCTGGCGCACATCTTCGATCCCATGTTTACGACTAAGCAAATCGGAACGGGCGCGGGTCTGGGACTGGCCATCTGCGACCAGATTGTTCGCCAGCACGGAGGGGCCATTCAGGTGGAGAGCGAGCCGGGCCGCGGAACGACCTTCACGATCCGGCTGCCGCTCGATTGCCGCGAGAAAGTGGAAGCGCCGCTCCCCGTGGGAGTCATCACTACGCCCTCATCGAGCGTGTAGCGGCGATTTTATATCGCCATGTTTGCGATGAAAACGTGGGGCACGTGGCGATGTAAAATCGCCGCTACCTCAGGCGGAAACGAGAGTCCTGAAACCATGGAAACGGAAAGCAGGGTCAACGTTCTGGTGGTGGACGACGACCAGGACACACGCGAGCTGCTGCGCGAGGTCCTGAGTGGCGAGGGCTTCCGCGTGATGACCTCCGGCAGCGGCGAGGAAGCCCTGGAAATCGGCAAACAGGAGTTCTTCGACGTCATCATCAGCGACATGCGCCTGGGGCCGGATCTGAATGGCTTGGACGTGCTGCGCGCGTACAAAGCGATTCAGCCGGAGTCGGAGATTATCCTGATCACGGCCTTCGGATCGATGGAGACGGCCATTGAAGCGGTGAAGGCCGGCGCCTTCGACTACATCTCGAAACCTTTCAAAATCGACGAAGTCGTGCTGCAGGTTCAGCGGGCACTGGGAAACCGCAAACTGGTCCGCGAGAACCGTAACCTGAAGCGGCAGCTGGGAACCCAGGCGCAACTTTCCAGCCTGGTCGGCAACAGCCCGAAGATGCTCGAGATCTACAAGAAAATCGCCATGGTGGCGGACTCGCGCTCCACGGTGCTGATTTGTGGGGAAAGTGGGACCGGAAAGGAACTGGTGGCGAGGGCGATTCATTTCAACGGCCCACGCGCCGACCAGTGCTTCTACGCCGTGAACTGCGGGGCGCTGACCGAAACCCTGCTCGAGACCGAACTCTTCGGGCACGTCCGCGGCTCCTTCACCGGCGCCACCGAGAACAAGCGCGGGATCTTCGAAGAGGCGAACGGCGGCACCGTCTTTTTGGACGAGGTCAGCGAGATGAGCCCGGCGCTGCAAGTGAAAGTCCTGCGAACCCTCGAGGAGCAGGAAGTGCGCCGCATCGGGAGCAACCAGGTCGTCAAGGTGGATGTGCGCATCATCGCCGCCAGCAACCGCAACCTCGTGGAACGCGTCGAGGAAGGGAAGTTCCGCCAGGACCTTTACTATCGCCTGCGCGTCATCGAGATCGAAATCCCGCCGCTGCGTGCCCGCCGGGAAGATATCCCGCTGCTGGTCGAACACTTTCTGAAGAAAATGGGCCCTGAGCGGGGGCGCGTGTTCTCTGTTTCCGCGCGAGCGCTTTCCCTCCTGATGAGTTACACCTGGCCCGGGAACGTGCGCGAGCTCGAAAACGTCCTGGAATCCGCAGTGGCGCTGAACCGCGCGGGCGTGATTGTGCCCGACGACCTGCCGCCTGAGGTCTGCGTCGGGACCCGAGAGGTCAAGCGCGTGGAAGACCTGTATGTGTCGTTGCCGTCGCTGGATGAGGTGGAGAACCGCTACCTCGCGTACGTCCTCTCCGTGACCGGCGGCAACAAAGCCAAAGCCGCGGCGATCCTGGGAATCAATCGCCGCACGTTGTACCGCAAGGTGGAGAAGTACAAACTATTGGCCTGAAAAAGTCCGGCGGGAAACGGAAAGTTCGGTTATTCTGGATGGTCGACCTCGGTCTCAGGGCGAGAGGAAATCTCAAAGCAGCGAAGGTCGCGCCGAGCGGCGTGGCACGGGGCGCAGCGCACTCGGCAGTACGGCGAGCGGCTTCGCTGAGATGATGTAGATGACATGAAGTACTCCTATATTGCCAAATCGGCCGCCAAGCACCTCTGGTCGGGTTTCAAGCTGCCCTACATGGTGATGTTTGAGACCACCCTGATGTGCAATATGTTCTGCGAGTATTGCATCTTCGGCGAGGAGGGCAAGTTCAACGACCTGCAAACCCGCGCCACCCGCGACCGGATCTTCAAGCGCATTGATGAATTTTGCGAGATGGGGATCTTCGCGCTCAGCTTTTCCGGCGGCGAGCCGTTGCTCAACCCGAGTACCTGTGACTATATCGCCTACGCAGCGGACAAGGGCATGTGGACCTCCATGCCCACCAATGGTCTGCTTATCAAGAAATATGCGCAGGGTGTGGCGCGCCTGGGCATGCTGGAAGTCTCGATTGACTCGCTCAATGCCGAGCGGTTTGCCAAGCGCCGCGGCCTGAATGGGCTGTCCAAGATTCTGGAGAATCTCGATTTTGTTCTGGCCAAACGGCGGCCTTTCACGACGCAGATCAACGCCGCGGTGAACCTTGAGAACCTCCACGATCTGCCGGAATTGGCGGAGTTCTGCAAGCAACGCCACCTGGTATTGCACCCCGAGGCCGTGCACAACGTCATGCGCGGCGGAGAACTGCTCCCAGATGCCGAATTGCATGGCGAGCAGATCGATCAAGTTGAGTTGTTCCTGCGCGAACTTCGCAAGGCGTACCCGAAGAACGTCCGCTTCTATACGCACTACTATGATTTCTATCGCCAGGGTGGATTCGGGCCGAAGTTTCCGTGCCGGCATCCTTCCAAGCTCATCTCGATGAAGCCGGATGGCGCGATCCATCTGCCCTGTGCGTTTGCCACGCTGCACAAGTCGCAGGCGCCCCTGCGGGAAATTTTCGCCTCGGAAGAGGCTAAGAAAATCATCGCGCAAGAAGCCACTCTGTGGGACTTCTGCAAGGGGTGCAAGATCGGCTGTCCTTACGAAGTGAGCGCCTTCACAAACAGCCCGATGCTGGCGCTGGAGTCTGGATTGAATTTTCTGCGCCTCCTCTAACCGATCCGGCCGGCGTTGCATCGTGCGGAAGTTGCTGGAAATTGCAGAGGCGTGTAGACCTTGCCTCTCAGGTCTGCAATGTCGTGGATGAAGAAGTGACCCCTCACCCGCCCTCGTACCTCGGGCCCCCTCTCCCCTGGAGGCTGTCTCAAAACTCGATGGTGGCAGGCGAAATGCTAAGCGAGAGATCATGAGCCAAGAGATACGAGCCGACTACGATCAAATGGATTTGCTGCCGCAGGCGCTGGAGGACTGGGTGCCGGCG